>Ga0180435_10001156_pt1 | contig 27704 bp, 24 predicted proteins | sample SS_ome_3_FD_132467 | JGI IMG/M metagenome (GOLD analysis project Ga0180435, IMG submission 132467) | Hypersaline lake sediment archaeal communities from the Salton Sea, California, USA - SS_3_S_1 metaG | ecosystem: Environmental > Aquatic > Non-marine Saline and Alkaline > Hypersaline >... | reverse complement strand
CCCCATGCCAGCGGCTTCTTTGAAAACCCGGAGGGGATACGCCTGAATCCAAGGTACGAAGAAGCCGATTTCAAGGCCCGGGCGTTGCGAGAAACGGGTAGAACGGCAATGAAGCCCTCGGAGATATCGGGTTTCTGGTTTCGGCAGGGCCTCGAGTTTATCAGGGCGAACCCGGAGCGGGCGTTGGCACTGCTGGCCAAAAAGACCGCCATGTTCTGGAACCATTTTGAAATCCCGGACAATTATAACTACTACTTTTTCCGGGAACAGATCGGTGTTCTTCCCCTTCTTTTCATCGGTTTCGGTCTGGTGGCACCGTTGGGTGTTTTGGGACTCTTTTTGACCCGCAGGAACGCCTTAACATGGCTGTTCGTCCTTTTTGTCCTCGGCTATATGGTCTCCATCGTTCCCTTTCACATGGCCTCCCGATACCGTCTGGCCATCGTCCCGGTACTCATCGTGTTTGCCGGCTATACCATCGATTGGTTGGTCAATAGATTGGCAAAACGAGACGTCAAGCACCTGTTCATCCTCCTCCTTCCACTCTCCTTGCTGGCTTTGGCGGTCAATTGGCCCGTGGTCGACGAAACGGATACGTTCAAAACCCCTTACACCGAGATGGGGATCGCCGCCACGGAAAGGGGTCATTTCGAAGCGGCATACGCCTTTTTTCAGCAAGCCCTGGATATCGATCCGTCCTACTCGCCGGCACTCTACAATATGGGAAACACCTTGGCTAAACAGGGCAGATATGAGGCGGCGGTGGAAGCCTATGAAAGCGCCATCCAAGCGGATCCCGACTTGATCATGGCCTATGACAATCTTGGGAGAAGTTACCTTCGGCTCGGACGAGTGAACAAAGCGGTTGAAGTCTTCAACGCCGCTCTGGCCTTGCGGCCGGATTTTGTAAACGCCCTCGTCGGAAAAGGGCTTGCCTATCATTTGACGGGAAATTTTCAAAAAGCCGTCTCTGTTTATCATCAGGCAATCGAGAGGCAACCCGATTTCGGTCCCGCCTATTACAACCTTGCCTGTGCATATGCCCGGAGCGGTCAGGTAGAAGCCGCGAAATCGGCCATTCGCAAGGCCATTTCCTTGGATGAAACGTATAAATCGAAAGCGCGGGCCGACAGGGATTTGAAACCGATTCGGACATGGCTGGAATCCGATGGTAGTCAAAACGATGGCCAGGATGGATAAGAACAGTCGAAGCACCTATGTCTCCATCGCCGTGGCCGGGCTTCTGGCGATCATGGCGGTGATGTGTATCTTGAGCCTGCGTACGAAGTCGGCGACGGTCGACGAGTTCGCCCACCTGCCCGCGGGATATTATTATTGGAAAACCGGGGACTTTTCCTTGTATGGGAAAAACCCCCCGTTGGTGAAACTGATCTGCGCTCTGCCCCTTCTGGCCATGGATGTTTCCATGGACCCGAATCGGTCCTATGCAGGAACGGGCGACTGGCGCCCCTGGCTCTTCGGCACGCACTTCATGCGGCAAAACGCCGACATGTATGAGAACATCTTCTTTGCCGGGCGGTTGCCCGCCGTGTTGCTGGCGGTCATACTCGGGTTTTTTGTCTTTCGGTGGGCCCGACAATTATACGGAACCCCGGCGGGACTGATCAGTCTCCTGCTTTATGTGTTCAGCCCGAATATCCTTGCCCACGCCCGTCTGGTAACCACGGATTTGGGCTGTACGCTTTTCATGTTTGTGGCCACCTACTATTTCTGGCGCCTGCTGTGGAAAGGAGATAAAAAAGGGACCCTGTGGGGGGGCCTTTCCACCGGACTTGCCTTGTTAACCAAATTCACCGGCGCCTTGCTTCTTCCCATATATCTGGGACTGTGGCTTCTTTCTTTCCCTTTTCAAAAGGACCTCCCCGAGAGTGGGTCGAGTAAGAAAAGGGAACACTTGACCCGCGGCGCATTCGGTCTTTTCCTGATTCTTGTCATCGCCGTGGCGGTGATCAACGTCGGGTATGGGTTTAAGGGAACCTTCAAATCCCTGGCCACGGTGCCTCACGAAAGCCGGTTGCTGGAAAGGCTGGACCGGTCCCCACTAAACATGATCCCCATTCCCCTTCCCGCTGAATACGTCCAGGGTTTTGATCGCCAGAAGCTGGATGCAGAACAGGGCGTGTTTCTCAATTACCTCAATGGAAAGCTCTACACCCAGGGCTGCTGGTACTATTTCCTGTATGCCTTTGCGGTAAAAACGCCCCTTGCCCTTCAGGTCGGCCTGTTGATCGCCTTCTGCTGTTTATTTAAACGAAACAGAGAGAACGCGTCGAATATGCTGGTGTTGCTCCCTGTCATTATCGTTCTGTCCGTCTTTTCTTTCGCCAATGAGATCAATGTGGGCCTGCGATACATCCTACCCGTGTTTCCCTTTCTTTTTCTCTGGGCGGGCGGTGTCACCCGCCTGGTCACCGGAAATCGCTTTGCCCGCTTGGCAGGAGCTGCGCTTCTGATTGCCTACGTCGCTGCATCCCTTTCCATCTTTCCCCACTACCTGGCCTTTTTCAATGCCTGGGCGGGCGGCCCCCAAAAGGGGCACCAGCACCTCCTCGATTCCAACCTGGACTGGGGACAGGACCTCAAGGGACTGGCGGACTACCTGGACACGGAAGGCGTGGATGAAATCGGTTTGGCCTATTTCGGTCACGTGGATCCGACCATCTACGGTATCGATTATCATGTGGTGGGAAGCAAGCGGGAAACCGGCTATGTGGCCGTCAGCGCCAACTATTTATATGGATTGCCGTATCTGATCACATACACGCCCAATCCCATTCCCATACGGCCCAATACCTTCGGCTGGCTCCACGACTTTGAGCCGGTCGACACCATCGGACACAGCATTATGGTCTTTTCCATACCGCACGGATGACATTGAAAATAGCCCCATAAGGTTTCTTTCCTATGCGGCGTGGACCACCGGGTCCATCTTTTCGAGTTCTTTAATGGGAATGTGGCACAAAATCCGGTGGCCGCTTTTGGCCTGTCGCCAGGGCGGGTCTTCGACGGTGCATATCTTTCCTTCGTCGGGCAGCATCTTTTTGCGTCGGGGGCACCGGGTGTGGAAGCGGCAGCCCTGCGGCGGGTTGAGGGCGCTGGGCACATTACCGCCCAGGCGAATCTTGGCCTGCTCGGCCTCCGGGTCGGGAATGGGAACAGCAGACAGCAGGGCCTCCGTGTAAGGATGATAGGGCGGATCGTAAATCAGGTCCGCCGGACCGATTTCAACCACCTGTCCCAGATACATCACGGCGATATCATCGGAAAAATAGCGAACCACGCTCAAGTCGTGGGCGATAAAGATCATAGCTGAACCGAAGGTTTGCTGAATCTCCAAAAGCAGATTGATCACCGCCGCCTGGACCGACACATCCAGGGCTGAAACGGGCTCGTCACAAATGATCAAGTCCGGTCGGCTGGCCAGGGCACGGGCGATGCCCACCCGTTGCTTTTCCCCGCCGCTGAGCTGCCGGGGTAATCGCCCGTAATAGGCCGCACTCAACCGAACGGCGCGCAAGAGACGGACGACTTCGCTTTTGACCTTGTTTTTGGGCACCGTCTTGAAACGTCGGATCGGCCGGGCAATCTGTTTTCCCACTGTGTAGGAAGGATTCAGTGTAGAATCCGGATTCTGAAAGACCATCTGCATCTCTTTGATGAGCCCCAACTCCCGATCCGTCACCGTATCACTAATGTCTACGCCGAGAAACTCCAACTCCCCGCCGGTCATCGGCTCCAGCCCGACCAGGCCCTTGACCAAGGAGGACTTACCGCAACCCGACTCGCCCACGACGCCTAAGGTCCGCCCCTTGGCCAGGCGAAGGCTGACATCATCCACGGCCTTGACGAACTTTTTTTCACCCAAGCCAAAGAGGCTGACCACGGAATCGGATTCTTTGGGATAATAGAGTCTCATGCCTTCCGATTGGAGTAAGGTCTCTGCTTGCCGATCTTCGTCCGTTTTTTCCGCCGGCATGGCGGTCCGGCTCCGTCGCCGACTGGTCCGAGGGCGCTCATCGATATCTTCGGCGTAGAAACAGCGGGCTGAATGTTCGGCGCTGATTTCCACCATCCGGGGACGTTCCTCGCGGCACCGGTCGGTGGCATAATCACACCGGGGGGCAAAAACGCAGGCATTCCGGGGGCGATCCGCCGGGGCGGGAACCCGGCCGCGAATCGGATAGAGCAGTGAATCGGCCTTGCTGTCTCCCAGTTTCGGCACCGCGGCCATCAGCCCCCGGGTATAGGGATGGCAGGGGCGATGAAAGATCTCCTCCACCGGCCCTTTTTCCACCATCTGGCCGGCGTACATGACACAGAGCTGGTCACTCACCCGGGCCACCACCCCGAGATTGTGGGTGATAAAAATGTTGGCGGCATGAAACTCGCTTTTCAGCTCTTCGATCAAGTCCAGCACCGCCGCTTCCACCGTCACATCGAGAGCGGTGGTAGGCTCATCCATGATCAGCAAGGCCGGATTGTTCAACATCGCCATAGCGATGACCACCCGTTGCTGTTGCCCGCCTGATATCTGGTGAGTATAGCGTCTCATGACATCTTCGGGGTCGGGCATATTCACCCGGCGGAGCATATCCACACACCGTTTCCTCGCCTCGTCTTGCGAGATCGGCTGATGGCAGGTCAGAACCTCCATGAGCTGATCCCCCAAGCGTACCGACGGGTTTAATGCCTGCATGGGGTCTTGAAACACCATGGCCAGCCGGTGCCCCCGGATCGCCTTGAGTTCCGCCTGAGTACGGCCGGTCAGTTCCTGTCCCTGAAACCGGATGTGCCCGTCGGTAATCTTTCCGTTGGCCCCTAGGAAGTTGACGATCCCGAAGGCGATAGTGCTCTTGCCACAGCCGGACTCTCCCACCAGGCCCACGGTTTCTCCCTGTCTCACTGTGAAGGTGACATCTCGCACCGCCTCCACATCCCCTTTACGGGTTTCATAGGCAATGCTCAGATGCTCGACATCCAGTACCGATTCGGCCCTTGTTCCACTTCCAACATTCATCGCTAATTCCAATATCCCAATGACCCGATTATTGACGAAACCTTTTTACGACGCCGTCATCATTGATACCGCATCGATTCTTCGCGCAGGCCGTCGGCTAAAAGATTCAGCCCGACCACCAAGGAAGCGATGGCCACTGACGGCCAAAGGGCCGCCCACGGAGAACCGGCTAGAATAAATTCCCGGCCTTTGGCCACCATACTGCCCCAATCCGGCGACGGCGGCGGCACGCCGAGGCCCAGAAATCCGAGCGTTCCCATGGCGAAAATCGCGTATCCCACCCGGAGCATGGCGTCGACGATTATCGGCCCCCGGGCATTGGGCAGGATTTCCACGAACATGATGTACCAGGGGGTTTCGCCCCGGGTTTCCGCCGCCCGAACATATTCCCGTGTGCGAATGTCCAGGGTCAAGCTCCGAACCAAGCGGGCGATGCCCGGTGTCCCCACGATGGTCATGGCGATCACCACATTGACGGCGGACGCCCCCAAGGCCGCCATGATAATCAAATAGAGCAGAATGATCGGCACGGCCATCATGGCATCCAGCAAGCGCATGGTGATTTCGTCGATCCAGCCGCCGTAATAGCCGCTCACCAGACCCAGAATGATCCCCACCACCAAGGCCACGATCACCCCCCATAATGCGGTGCCCCCGGGAATCCAGAAATCTTCCGACACGGGCAGGATCACCAGGACGATCCGGGCGCCGTAAATCAGACGGGACCACAGATCCCGGCCCAGTTCATCGGTGCCCAGGATATGTTCCGGGGAGGGTCCTTCATTGGGCGATTTCCAGTCTTGCTCCAGCGGCGTGTACGGCGTCAGAAACGGGGCGAATATGGCTGAAAGCACCCAGAAAAGGACAATAATCAACCCGACGGTGGCCGTCTTGGATGCCAAAAGGACTGAAAACCCGTCCCAACACCGCCTGAAGAAACTCCGTCGCTGAATGACGGCTTCCGGGTCTTCCACGATGCTGGTACTCATGTCATCCGCTCTGCTCATGTACTCAGTTGACTTCCTTGACCCGGCACCCCGGTCATCATGTGTACCGAATCCTCGGGTTCAAAAACGTGTAAATGATGTCGGCAACCAGCTGCGTCCCCACGGCCAACAACACCAGGATCATGGCCCCGGCCTCCAGGGCGTTGATGTCCTTAAACATCGCTGAATCCAACAGATACTTGCCCAGACCGGGATACCCAAACACCACTTCCACAATGACAATCCCCCCCATGAGCCAGTTCACGTGAAGCATGATCACGGTAACCGGAGCCATGAGCGCATTTCGAACGGCATGCTTGAAAACAATCCGCCAGTAGGGAAGGCCTTTCAAATGCGCCGTTCGAATGTAGGGCGCCTTCATCACCTCCACCATGCTGGCCCGGGTGATCCGCAAGATGTACCCCAGCTCTATCAGGGTAAGGGTCAACACCGGCAGGATCAGCATGTCGGGACGCTGCCACGGGGCCTTTTCGCCGAATACCGTTGCGCCGGGCACCCATTCCAGCCATACAGCCAGTATCAAAATCAAAAAAATACCGGTGGCAAATTCGGGAATGACGGAAAACATCATGCCGCCGATGGATAAGACCCGGTCTTTGAGCGAACCCTCCTTAAGCCCGGCGATCAGGCCCAGCAGTAAGGCCAACGGCATGACGATCACAAAGGCAATACCCGCCAGCACAAGCGAATTGCGAAGCCGCGTGAAAATCGTTTTGGCTACGGGCCGCCCCGTACGAAGCGACACCCCCGGATCCCCCCGGATGAACCCCTTTTTGAGCGGTATGTATTCCATGGGACCACCGGAAGACTCCATCCAACCCGTTCCGATGACGAAAGACCAGACTTTGGTGTCCGCGCCTTTCTCCCATCGAACCGCGTGGTTGGCATTGTCCAGGCCCCAAAAGTATTTGGTATCCCCCGACTGGGTCCGCCACCGTTCGTTATTGATGTATTCAATGGTCGTTTCCACGCTGGGCAGTTTCACCGTGGCTACAAGATCCTCGCCCTGCAACTTCCAGCGAATCAGGGCCCCGTCTTCGCGGACCGCCCACCATTCTTCGAACCCGTCCTCGGTAGTGATCTTTCTCAGCTCAAGGCCTATCTTGTCCTCGGCACGCCAATCGCTGCCCAGGAGCCAGTGGAGATACCGGACATAAGCCGGTTTATCCAGCCCCATCTGAGCCAGGAACGAGGCCTCCTGTTCCGGCGTGATGAAGGCCCCCAGAACGTTTTTGGCCACATTACCCGGCGAGGATTCAGTGATCAGGAAGACCGCAATGGATACCAGGATCATGGTAAGGAGGAGAAGAAAGAACCTTCTGACGATAAACTTAACCATGACGTTTTCAGATGAAGGATCAAAGATGCAATACGAAGATCGGGGCGGACCGGCCTTCCGGCCCACCCCGTTGACATGTCACTTTTCCGATACGGGATACAGGTAAAACCGACGCCATGCCCGCCCATTCAAGCCTCAATTTGTGGCTGGGCACGAGCCCTAACGTGTGCCACCCTCTACATTACGTCTTTGACAACCATACCTCGTTAAACAGCATATAGCCGGTGGGGTGAGGTTGCGAATCCTGGACCCGCTTGGTCACGATCTGCCAGTTATTTTGCCACCAGGCGATACCGATGGATCCCTTTTCCCACTGGATCTGCTCCAGCTTACAAAAGATCTTTCGCCGTTTGTCCACATCCAGGGTCCCGTTGGCTTTCTCCAGCAATTCCGTGAATTCGTCATCCGCCCAGTTGGTTTCATTCCAGGCGACGGGTTTTCCATTTTCGTCTTTTACGTAGGCAAGGTTAAGCACCATGGTGCCCAGCGGGCGGTGGGTCCACGGTGTAACACCCAGGTCGACTTCCGTCCATTTTTCCCAGTACTGGCTGGTGGGCATGGTCTGGAGAACAATGTTGAACCCGGCGGGAGCGGCGTCCTGTTTAAGGACTTCTGCATAGCGCACCACATCCGTCCACTCGGAACCCACCGCCAAGTTTACCTTGAGACCGTCGGGATAACCGGCCTCTTTAAGTAGTTCCTTGGCCTTTTGCGGGTTGTATTCGGGAACCGGCTTTTCGCAATATTCGGGATGCTGGGGGGAAACATGAAAATCGTGACCCAACAGCCCCTGCCCGAAGTAGGCCAGTTGAAGGATCTTTTCCCGGTGCTGACATAGTTTCAATGCCATGCGAACCCGGTTGTCATTCCAGGGCTTGAGATCCACCCGCATTCTCAGGACCCGTGCCTGCGCCGTCCCAACGGGTTTGACCTGTACCCGATCATCATCCTTGAGGGCTTTATAGACGGCCGTACCGCCGGTCGTCGCCAGGTCGATCGTGTCGATTTCGCCGGCCTGAAGGGCGGCGATGCGAGGAGACATCTCATCGCCCATATCCATAAATTCCATACCGTCCATGTAGGGAAGCGGCTTGCCATCGGCGCCTTTTTGCCAGTAATCCGTGCGCCGTTTGAGTACCGCCCGCTCACTTTCCTTGTAGACTTCCAGGCTATACGGGCCCGTTCCGTGCGGCGCCTTAATAAAATCGCCTTCGAAGGTCCTATGATTCAAAATCATGGCCGGATAATGAAAAAGATGCTCCGGCACGGCGACTTCGGCCTTTTTTAGATGGAGTTTCACCTGATGGGACCCCGATTTTTCAATACCGCTCGGGTCCAGATAGCTGCCCATCATGCCGAGCAATGACGATCCCACGTCTTTGTTCAGCCATTGATTGATGGAAAAGACCACGTCGGCGGCGGTCAACTCATCCCCATTATTAAATTTTATGCCTTTTCGAAGGTTCAGCGTCCAGGTCTTCAAGTCGTCACTGGCCTGCCAGTTTTTCAGCAAATAGGGATGCGTCACGTTGTTTTTGTCCGTCAACGTCAAGTATTCGGCGACCTGTCTGAGAATGTTGGTCGGCTCGACCCAGGAGAACTGGGCGGGGTGGGTCACCTTTTGAACACTCGTGGCGATCTTCATGGTCCCGCCCCGTCGGACGTCCGCGGAAAAGGCCCGCCGGGGCAGGGGCAGCCCTGCCATGCCGAGTGCAGTGAAAAAGGATACGCCGAGCAATGTAGCATAGCGAACAAACTCGCGACGCGACAATTTGCCATCCTCCAGATACTGTTTCAGTTCATGGACCCGGGCATTTAAGTTATCCTCGATGCGCATAGATACCTCCTCCGTCTTCGTTCGATGGTTGCAAGAAATGATGTCCAGCCTTGAGTGCTACTTCGCTACACCAAACCGGTGTTCCTTGTCAACCCCGGATTGGCGCGACACAAATGCGCAGAAGCCGCAAAGAAACCGCCCATACCGATGAACGCGGCTCCTGGCTTCCGCCAAAAACCGTCACATATGGAAAAAAACCGGTCGATGAAGAAAAAACCCGTCAAGAAGGCATCTCGTGGTATCTTACCGCCTATTTGCCTGAAGAAACGCCGTTTCTCCCGTGTCCGAGACGGGTATCGACCATGGTCTGCATGCGAGCCAGTTCTTTCTCTGAAAACGGCTTCACCTTTCGGAGAGACGGTGCCATTGGATCGTCAGGGCGGAAGTTTTGAAGTGTAAGGGGGGGTGGCGGTGATCCATCAGTCACATGGCACCAGAGTCGCTTCACATCCTCCGCCATTTGACATACTTCATCTCGACCCAACAGGGTCGGACAGACTGTGCATCGGAGGCAAACCGTCGCATCGGCCCTCGCCAACACGGCAAGGGATGCTTGGATGATCTGCACAGGAATGGGAACGCCGGCACATCGCTCATAAATGGCTTCATCCAAGGGCGCCTTCAAATCCATGGCCACGGAATTCACACGGCCATTGGCGAGGAGATAGTCGAGAATCTCCGGCTGGGTCCCATTTGTTTCCAGCTTCGTTTCGAATCCTATCGCCCGGACGGCATCCAAAATGTCAGGCAAATCCCTGTGTATCATGGGTTCCCCGCCACTGATGCAAACCGCATCGATCCGGTTTTTTTTGGATCGGAGCGTCTCGACCACGTCCTCCAAATCCACGGTTTTAAGCTCCCCCGGATTCAGAACCAATTGGTGGGCGTCACAGTAGGGACACCTCAAATTGCAGTAGGGCAAAAAGACCGTGGCACACTTTTCCCCCGGCCAGGCCGGGTTGGCGGTTTCAATAAATCCCTTAATCATGGTGGTTACTCACTAGGAGACCGCACCCTTGGCAAGAGCTGCCAGCCCTTTTTTGAAAGGCGCACGGGCCACCCCCCTTTCGGTGATGATGGCCGACACGTACCGGTTGGGCGTAACATCGAAGGCGGGGTTTTCCGCCACCGCTCCCTCCGGCGCATGCGGCCTTCCCTGAAGGTGCGTGACCTCTTTCCCGGACCGATTCTCGATGGGAATGTCGGCCCCCGACGGGGCCGCAAAATCTATGGTCGACATGGGGGCCGCCACATAAAAGGGTATGCGGTGCGTCTTGGCCAAAACGGCCACCATGTACGTACCGATCTTGTTGGCCACATCTCCGTTGCCGGCAATCCGGTCCGCCCCCACGATCACCGCGTCGATTCGCCCCGCCTTCATCAAGTACCCTGCGGCATTGTCGGTAATCAAGGTGACGGGAATCTTGTCTTCCATCAGTTCCCACGCCGTCAGTCGGGCCCCTTGTAGAAAGGGCCGGGTTTCATCTGCAACGACCCGGATCGCTTTACCCGCCTCCACGGCCGCCCGGACCACCCCCAAGGCGGTGCCGTACCCCCCGGTGGCCAAGGCCCCGGCATTGCAGTGGGTCAACACGGTGGCATCGTCGTCGAGTAAGGCCTGGCCGTGTTTGCCCATCGCCTTGTTGATCGCGATGTCTTCTTCAAGGACCCTCTTGGCCTCGGCGATCAGTAACGCCTTGAGGTCATCAATTGGTTTATCCTTATGGGTGATCGCCAGGTTTTTCATCCGGTTGACCGCCCAGCCGAGATTGACCGCCGTTGGTCGGGCCGCCGCCAGATCGGCGCATATGTCATCGAGCCTGGCCAGAAAGCGGTCCGTTTTCTTTGCTCGAATCTGGGTAGCGCCCAGGGCAACCCCCATGGCAGCCGCCACGCCGATAGCCGGCGCGCCACGGATCACCAGATTCCGTATCGCCTTCTTAACGCACCTATGCCCCTTACAGATCACATACTTTTCGACCCGCGGCAATTTGCGCTGGTCGATCATGAGAACCTGATTGTCTTTCCATGCGATGGTTTCAACCATTTTTCAGTCTCCGGTTACGTGTCCAAGATCTCCCGCAACATCTCGTTGACCAGCTTTGGGTTGGCCTTTCCCTGAGTGGCCTTCATCACCTGGCCGACAAAGAACCCCAACAATTTCTTCTTGCCTTCCCTATAGGCCGCCACTTCTTTGGGATTCTCATCCAGGACCTGTTTCACCATGTCTCGAATGGCATCAGTGTCCGTGATCTGTACGAGGCCCTGTTTTTCCACGATCACTTCCGGGGGGTCCCCGGTGGCCACCATCTCATCAAAAACGGTTTTAGCAATCTTGCCGCTGATGGTCCCGGAATCAATCAGCTTCAGCAACGCCCCCAAGCGATCGGCGGGAATCGGGCAATCGGTTATGGTCTTTCCGGTTTCGTTGAGCATGCCCAGCAGACTCCCCATGACCCAGTTGCACACGGTTTTGGGGTCCGGGAATACCTCTACGCAGGCCTCGAAATAGTCGGCCAGCGCCCTGGAGTCGGTGATGAAGGCGGCTTCCGTCACCGGCAAACCGTAGTCCGTCACAAACCGGGCCTTTCGAGATTCCGGCAGTTCCGGCAACCGACGTCGAATGTCGGCTATCCATTCCTCATCGATCACCAAAGGAACCAGATCGGGGTCGGGAAAATACCGGTAATCGTGGGCCTCTTCCTTTCCCCGCATGGACACGGTGATCTGTTTGTCCGGATCCCACAAGCGCGTCTCCTGCACCACTGCTTTGCCGTCTTCAAGCAGGGATTCCTGCCGCTCGATCTCATATTCGAGCGCCTTTTCCACGTGCCTGAACGAGTTCATGTTCTTAACTTCCGTACGGGTACCAAACGGGTCGGCCCCCGAAAGCCGGATGGACACGTTGGCATCACACCGGAAACTGCCCTCTTCCATATTGCCGTCGCAGATTTCCAAATACCTTAAAATGGCCCTGAGCTGTCTCAGGTAGGCCCCGGCCTCCCGGGCCGACCGGATGTCCGGTTCACTCACAATCTCGATGAGCGGCACCCCGGTCCGGTTGTAATCCACGCGACTGACGGACCGATAGGGATCATGAAGCAGCTTGCCGGCATCTTCTTCCATATGGATCCGGGTGATGCCGATATCCTTTTTTGCCTCGTCCACCTCGATGGATACCCGTCCATGCTCGGCAATGGGCAGTTCGTATTGAGAGATCTGATAGCCCTTGGGCAGGTCCGGGTAGAAATAGTTCTTGCGGGCAAAACGGCTTGTCGGGGCAATACGACAGTCGGTGGCCAGGGCCATCTTCAGGGCGAAATCGACCACGCGGCGGTTCAACACGGGCAACACGCCCGGCATGCCCAGGCATACGGGACAGGTGTGGGTGTTCGGCGGGGCGCCAAAGACGGTCGAACACCCGCAAAATATTTTCGACTTCGTGAGGAGCTGGGCGTGCACCTCAAGCCCGATGACGCTCTCGTATTTCATAAATCCCTCAATTCCTCAATTCCTCAATCCCTCAATTCTCAATTCCTCAATCCCTCAATTCTCAATTCCTCAATCCCTCAATTCTCAATTCCTCAATCCCTCAATTCTCAATTCCTCAATCCCCAATTCCCACTATATATGGTCCAGTGCCTCGGGATTTTCTATGGAAGCCAAATCCCCGGGATCTTCACCGCAGTATTTCTTTCTTATGGCCTTTCTGACGATCTTCATCGACCGCGTTCGGGGCAGATCGGGAACAAAGACCACCGCCCTGGGGCGGAGGTTCTTTCCCATGATATGGGCCACGTGAGCGGCAAGGGCACCGCGTAGGTCTTCCGAGGGGTCGTAACCTTCTTTCAGGAGAACAAAACAGACGATGTCGGAACCCTTCATGGGGTCCGGCACACCAATGACGGCCGATTCCTGAACGGCCTCGTGGTCCATCAGGGCGGATTCGATTTCACCCGCCCCGGTGCGAACCCCGCCCACATTGATGGTATCGTCGGATCTGCCGTGCAGGGTCAGCTGTCCGTCCTCGTCTCGCTTAATGTAATCGCCATGATACCAGACGTCCCGGTTTTTTTCCCACGAAAAATAGGTATCAAGATAGCGTTGCCAATCTCCCAGGAAGCCCCGCGTGAGGGACGGCGCCGGTTTCAGGAGGACCAGATGCCCTTTGCCCACATCCAGAAGACGTCCCTCGTCGTCGGCGATGCCGATAGCCATTCCCAGACCGGGCATTCCCACGCTACAGGCCTTGAGTTCCGTGAGCGGAGACGGCGAAACCAGACAGCCGCACATTTCCGTGCCCCCGCTGATATTGATAATGGGTACCCGCCCGCCGCCGATATGCTCAAATACCCACCGATAGCTTTCCGGATCGAAAGGTTCTCCCGTAGATCCGAGAAACCGCAGGCTGGACAGGTCATATTTGCCTATCCAGGCATCCCCTTTCGATTTCAAGCTCCGACTGTAGGTGGGAGATATACCCAGATGGGTGATCCGGTGCCGGGCCACCATGTCCATGACCCGTTCATGGGTGGGATAAGAGGGATTGCCGTCATAGATCAGATAACACCCGCCGAAGTGTTGAACGCCCATGACCTGCCACGGGCCCATCATCCATCCGATATTGGTAATCCAATAAAACCGGGTGTCCGGCTTTACATCGAAATTGAACCCCAGTTCCTTTACCACTTGGGCGTACACGCCGGCCACCCGATGAAGCGTCCCCTTCGGTTTGCCCGTTGTCCCGGAGGAATAGAGGATCATGGCCAGGTCTTCGGCATCGAGCACCGCCGTGGGAAACGCGGTCGGCTGAGAGGGGACGAGGCGGTGCCACCATACATCCCGCTCTTTCCGCCAAGGGATCTCGGCCCCTTCTTGACGCCTCACGACCAGGATGTGCCGTAATCGCGGCACATCCCGCACAGCCCGATCACAGGTTTCCTTGAGGGGTATCGGTTTGTTTTTGTAGAAGCCCACATCCGCCGTCACCAGCACCGTGGCTTTGGCGTCCGCCAATCTCACGCCCAGGGGCTTGGCGCCGAAACCGGAAAAAATCGGAATCAGCGGCGCTCCCAGCTTCATGCAGGCCCAAAAAACGACGATCAATTCCGGTATCATGGGCATGTAGAGACCCACAGTCATACCCTTTTTAACCCCCAAGGCCTTTAGGGCGTTGGCCGCCTGGTTCGCCGACCGGTAAAGCGCCAGATAGGTCCACTTTTCCACCCGCCCGTCTTCGGACTCCCAAATAAAGGCCACTCGGTTCGCCGACCGGGGATCGAGGGCATGGCGGTCCACACAATTGTAGGCAATACTGAGTTTTCCCCCGACAAACCACCGGGCCCGCTCAAAGGACCGGGAACCGTCCAAATCCAGGACATTGTCGTACCGGCGGTGCCATTGAACGCCCAGATAATCCATAGCGGCAGGCCAGAACCATTTGTGATCCCGTATCGACTTCCGATACAAGGCCTTGTAACTTCTGATCCCCCACGCATCCATGAAGCCCTGCACATTGGATCCGTCGACATACGCCTTGGTGGGCTTCCAAATAATGTCGCTGTCTCCCATGGCCATCGCCTCCTCACCAAGAAACATCGCGTCCGTCAAGGAATTTGACTTAACAAATATGGGTCAAAAAGGCAACTCGCCGGACAAACCTAACGCCACCGCTTGTTTCGTTATAACATCTTTCAGATTTTTTGGCGGTGGATTTGGGCGAAGAACGGAGGGGAAGTGGACAAAACGCTTTTCTTTTGACAAGGACTCCGCACCAATACTATGTGTAGAGGTTTATTAAACCTTTATGAGGAAGCGATGGAATATTTTCTCTGTGTCATCGGGATGGTCATGCTGGTGGAGGGACTCCCATATTTCGCTTCTCCTGCAAAGATGAAAGGTTGGATCGCCAAGCTGGCGGAAATGCCGGACGGGACCTTACGGACGACGGGGTTCGTCCTCATGGCACTGGGCCTGGTGTTGATCTACCTGGGGAGAACCTAGATGCCTCAATCTCACACTCGGCGACAGACGACCGATTCTACCGGATGTATTCACTAGAGGATTATGCATATGTGCTTCCTGAGCACTTAATCGCTCAAATCCCCCTTTCCTCCAGAGATGGCTCTCGCCTGATGGCCCTGGACAGGGGCCGACAAACCATACATCATTATCGGTTTGGGGACATTGTCCGATTATTACGGGCCGATGACGTCCTGGTGGTCAACGATACGCGGGTAATCCGGGCTCGACTGCAAGGAACAAAGGAAACAGGGGGCAAAATAGAGGTCTTCTTGTTGAATTATCCGTCCGCCGAGCTCACCGAAAAACCGCCGGCGCCTCCGGCGGCGGGGGGGTTCGTCTGTGAGTGCATGACCCGGTCTTCCAAGCCGCCCCGCCCCGGCTCCCGGATCGATTTCACGGCGGGCTTTAGTGCGACCGTTTTGGGGGGATCCGACGGGATACACCGGTTGGCCTTTCATTTCACCGGAAATTTTGCCGACGTGCTGGAAAATGCGGGGGAGGTACCCCTGCCCCCCTACATCAAACGGCGGCCTTCCGAATCGGCTGCCGTGAAGGACCGTGAGGCGTATCAGACCATTTACGCCCAACGGGACGGCGCCGTGGCGGCACCCACAGCGGGGTTACACTTCTCAGAAGAAGTGATGAACGCACTCCGGAAGAAGGGAATCCAGACCGTTTCTCTCACGTTGCACGTCGGATATGGAACCTTTCTCCCGGTAAGAGTTACCGATATTCGGGATCACGCCATGCACGCCGAATGGTATGACATCCCGGAACCTACGGCGGCAGCCGTTACCGAGGCCAAGGCCCGGGGGCGGCGGGTGGTGGCCGTGGGCACGACGTCCGTACGAACCCTGGAATATGGTGCGGACGCCCAGGGTCGTATTTCCCCAGGAAGCGGCCAATGTGACCTATTTATATACCCCGGATATCGTTTCAAGGTGGTCGATGCCATGATTACGAACTTTCATCTGCCCAAGAGCACCTTGCTCATGTTGGTGTCCGCTTTCGCAAACCGGCGATTCGTTCTCAAGGCGTATCAAGAGGCGGTGGACCGGCGCTACCGATTCTACAGCTACGGAGACGGGATGTTCATATACTGATGGCCCCCTATTACTTTCAGGTTGTTCATCAATCCGCCGAGTGTGCCGCCCGGAGGGGGAAACTTTTCACCCCCCATGGAACGGTCGACACCCCGGTCTTCATGCCGGTGGGCACACAGGCCACGGTCAAGTCCCTGACCCCGGAGGAATTAACGATTTTAGGCGTTCAAGTGGTGCTGGGCAACACTTATCACCTCTACCTGCGCCCGGGCCATCAGGTGATTCAACGCCTGGGCGGTCTCCATCGATTCATGAATTGGGAAAGGCCCATCCTGACGGACAGCGGTGGTTATCAGGTCTTCAGCCTGGCCAAACTCCGACGGATATCCGCCGAAGGCGTGACCTTTCAGTCCCATTTGGACGGCTCGAAACACCTGTTAACGCCGGAAAAGGCCATTGACATACAGCGGGCTCTGGGCACGGACATCATGATGTGCCTCGACGAATGCACCCCTTTTCCGGCCACGAAGGAGGAAGCCGAAACCTCCATGCACCTGAGTATGGACTGGGCCTCGCGCTGCAAGGCGCACAGGGGGTCTTACCCGGGGGGATTGTTCGGCATCGTCCAGGGCGGTATGTTCGAAGACCTGAGGCAACACAGCGTGGATATCCTGACACGGATCGGCTTTGACGGGTATGCCCTGGGCGGTTTGAGTGTCGGCGAGCCCAAAGAAACCATGCTGGACATTGCACGCTTCACCCTGCCGTTGCTCCCCGGCGAATCGGCACGATACGTCATGGGAATCGGGGCCCCCGAGGATCTCGTGGAATTGGTTTGCCTGGGAGCCGATATGTTCGATTGTGTCATTCCCACCCGGAATGCCCGCAACGGCCAGCTTTTTGTCCCAAGCGGAACCTTGAATATCGCCAATGCCAGATACCACGAGGACAGTCGGCCCATAGACCCGGGATGCAACTGCTACACCTGCACCCATTATTCCAGAGCCTATCTGCGCCATCTCTACATGGCCAAGGAAATCTTGGTCCACCGGCTCAATACCATTCATAATATCCATTATTTCATGACCCTCATGCGAGGGCTTCGGGAGGCCACTTCTCAGGGAACGCTTTTGGATTTCCGAACCTCATTCTATGCCCTGCGGAATACCGGTTGATGGCCCCGTCGGTGGGGAAACGGATATACTTGTGGGGCTTGCAAAATGAGGGCATTGCGACTATGCTGGATGGAAAGTGCGCGAGGCAACGTGCCGGAGAGGAGATATCAACATGCACGACAAAGTCCAAGCCGTAATCGATAAAATTCGTCCATCGCTGCAGGCGGACGGCGGAGATGTAGAACTGGTAAGTGTCGAAGACGGCACTGTAAAGGTGCGCCTGCAAGGGGCCTGTAAGGGCTGCCCTATGTCTCAGATGACCCTGAAAAACGGCATCGAAAAGATTCTGAAAAAAGAGATTCCCGAAGTCGAACGTGTGGAAGGGGTGGATTAGCCCCGCCCGGAAAGTCACGCTTTTCCTAGTTTTTTCTGAGTCGCTTTAATGGGGTCAGCGGTGATTCCCTTGCCCCGTTACGAGCATTTCAGGCCCGTTACGACCATTTCAGAATGGATGCGCCCCAGGTCAACCCCGCACCGAAGGCAACCAACAGGACATAGTCGCCCCGTTTCAACACCCCTTTGCGGTTGGCCTCGTCGAGGACAATCGGGATGGAGGCCGCCGAAGTATTGCCGTATTTTTCGATATTTGTATATACCTTTTCCATGGGGATGGACAACCGGTCCGCCGTGGCCCGGATAATCCGCATGTTGGCTTGGTGGGGAATCAGCCAGGCGATCTCTTCCGCGGTAAGGCCATTGTACGCCAGGGCCGCGCTTGCCGCCCCTGCCAGGCACGAAACCGCCTTTTTGAAAAGCTTGTTGCCGTTCATGATCAGATACGACGGCCGTTGGGCCACATTGGAAAGCACTTCCGGTAGCTGGGACTCGTCTAGTTGACGATCCCGAGAATAGAGAAGATCCCAGGAATTTCCGTCTGAATTGAGGTGGGAAGAAAGAATTCCCGTTTCGTCTTCGCCGGCCGTCAACACCACGGCACCCGCTCCGTCTCCCAACAGAACGCACGTACTCCGGTCCGTCCAATCCGCAACGGTGGAAAGCCGTTCCGCTCCGATCACGAGGACGTTGCGACAACTGCCTGTGGCAATCATATTGTTGGCCACATGCATGGCATAGACAAAACCGGAACATCCGGCTGCCACGTCGAACGCCGGGGTATGGCCCGCTTCTAAATGTTTTTGCACCAAACACGCCACGGACGGAAACTGGTGATCCGGCGTGGCGGTCCCGACGACAATCAAATCGAGCGCTTCCGCCGAGATTTCCGCCATTTCCAGGGCTCTAGAAGCCGCCAGTGCGGCCAATTCAGACGCACTTTCCTGCCGCGCCTTGGATGCAATTCGCCGTTCGCGAATTCCCGTCCGACGGACAATCCAATCGTCACTTGTGTCGACGACTTTCTCCAAATCTCGATTGGTGAGCACCATTTCCGGCACGGCAGAGCCGGTACCCACGATTTTTCCCTTCACCATAATGCGTACATTTCCTTTTGCGGTTGTCCAGAATATTCAAGTGCTTGCCACACGAAGGCCGACCAAATCCCGGACTTGCGCTTTGTAGATAACCACATTTCTTTCTGATCGCCCTCCAATTGGGTTTCCTGTTTCTTACCGGAGGCGCGGTTAATGGGGCCGGAAAGGTTTTTGAAGCACCTTGTTACCCTGAATCCCGGTTTGCCTGTCTAGCATGAAAGTTCAATGGTGTCATGCATTTTTTGGCCCGTTCCCCCTCACGCAGCCATGCCTACAAAGAACATCGGAAGGGCCTTACAACGCAAAACAAAGGGCGGCGATGGCCTCCGCCCAGCCTTTGGGACCGGACTCGCGGCTGAAATAGACCTCCCCACTGTCGTCGAAGGGCTCCCATTGGCCGGACTTCTTTCGAATGATTACCGGTTTATCCACCCCGCGGAGCATGGGGATGTCATTGGCGCTGTCCCCCAGGCCGATCGTCACCACCGCACCGCCGGGCGCGCCTTGGGCATAGACTCGGGTCAGGTATGCCACGGCCCGGCCTTTGTCATTGTTTCCCGTCAAATGGAAAAAGCGTCCCCCCCGGGTGACTTGAAGCCCCTGTCGGCGAAACATCGCCTCAAGTCGCCGCCGACCTTCCTCGGTTTCGCGACAGATGAACGGTTCCGAATACTCCCGCCGGGCGGCCAATCGTGCCGCCTCCTCGGATAGCCCGGTGAGCCGGGCGATTTCGGCCATCGTCATTTCACAAAATCCGACCATGTCGAACGCCCCCGCGACTTTGGTGCGCTGAAACGCTTCGGTCAACACATCATAGGGGGTTCCCAGTTCCTTTACCCAAAACCGATCTTTCTCTTTCAATCCCGGCGGCGGCTCAAAGCCGGGTGTGCCCCCGGGGATAAACACGGCCCCGCCGTTTTCACAAATGAACGGGTCTTCGAGCGCCATTTCCGCACGTAGCACTTCGATTTCCGCCCGGGTCTTGGAACTGCACAGGACAACCGGTACCCCCTGCTGTTTCAGCCGCGCCAACGTCTCCTTGGCTGGGTCGAATCGATATGTGTCATGGTCCAGAAGCGTGCCGTCCAGGTCCGTGTAGACCATCGTACGTGTCATCGTCGACGACCTCCTCCAAGGCTCTCCGAGGTGGTTAGAAAACCGGCCGGTTCACTTTCACGTCGATCAGAAGTTGACCAAAACTCGTCCATATATTAATGTACTATAAAACCAACGTCGCAACAATCCAAGTATCAAAGGAGAGGGTAATGGATATCGTCGAAAATCCGCATGATATTCAATCGGCAGACATCGTGGTGGGCATCCCGTCATATAATGAAGCGGACCTGATTGCATGGCCGGCGCAACAGGCCAGCGAAGGCCTGGTGACATTTTTCGGCGACAAGAACGGGGTGATTATCAATTGCGACAACAACTCCTCCGACGGCACCCGTGATGCGTTTATGAACACCGCTACGGAAGTGCCCAAGATGTATCTGTCCACGCCGCCGGGGGTAAAAGGCAAAGGAAACAATTTCGAGAATCTGTTTCGCAAGTGTTGCGACTTGGGTGCCGAGGCCGTCGTGGTGGTGGATGCGGACTTAAAAAGCATCACCCCCCGATGGATCAAGAATCTCGGGGAACCCCTGTTTGACGATTTTTCCTATGTCGCCCCCTTATATGTCCGACATCAGCATGACGGTACCATCACCAACAATATTGCCTATCCGATGACCCGGGCGCTGTACGGACGACGGGTCCGCCAGCCCATCGGCGGGGATTTCGGTTTCTCCGGAGAACTGGCCGAGATCTATTTAAAGCATGAGGGGTGGACGGATGCCGTGGCGGAATTCGGTATAGATATTTGGATGACCACGACGGCGATGTGTCAGAATATGGCCATATGCCAATCTTATATGGGACGCCCGAAGGTCCATAAACCGAAAGACCCGGGTGAATCGTTGGGACCCATGTTCACCCAGGTTGTGGGAACACTGTTTGACATGATGATGAACAACAGCCCGTTTTGGAAAGAAGTCCGCTGGAGCAAGCCGACGGCCATTTACGGGTTCGGCCTGGGAGAAATCGAAATGCCCCCGGCGGTGGATGTCAACATTGAACGGCTCTATGACAAGTGCCACGCCGGCGCGGCCGAATATAAGGCATCTTGGCAACAGGTTCTCTCCAACAGTGTGTTTCGAAAGCTCCAGGAGGTAATCGCCTTGCCGTTGGCAGGCTTTGAATTTCCTGCGAACTTGTGGGCGGAAATACTGGTCGATTTTGCCGTCGGTTATAAGAATTCACCTCAGGATAGAGTGGCCCTTTTGGATAGTTTGATCCCTCTCTATTTCGGCCGAACCTGTTCTTTTGTCATCGAATCGGAATCGATGACCATTCAGCAGGCCGAAGAATTGATAGAAGAACAGTGTGGCGTATTTGAATTTACCAAACCCTATTTACTGGAATCGTGGTTTAAAGGAGACTAGGCACCGGTGGGAACACTTGCAGGAGAACGCCTTTGAGCGAAAAGGGGGTTCCCCGACAGGGTCCTAGTCACGGGACGGAAATCTGGAGGTCGTTATGAGTAAAATTCTAATCGTCGACGATGAAGAAGTCATCCGCATGCTCTACAGTGAAGAGCTGGAAGAGGACGGTTACGAGGTAATCACTGCGGACAGCGGGCATGGACTCATCGAAATGGTCGGACGAGAAAAGCCCGATCTCATCATCTTGGATATCAAAATGGCCGAGCATGACGGGCTGGACCTGCTTCAAGATATCCGGAAAGATTTTTACAATATCCCGGTCATACTCTGCTCGGCGTACTCCTCCTTCAAGGGAGATCTTAAATCCATTGCCGCCGACTACTATGTAGTCAAGAGTGCGGATTTGAGCGAATTGAAGCAAAAGGTAAAGAAGGCTTTGGAAGGATACATCCCCGCGGAATCCGCCGAAGAGTAACGTCGATGGATTTTTATCATGCCGTAACCCTCGGCATCGTGCAGGGACTCACCGAGTTTCTCCCCATTAGCAGTTCGGGGCACTTGGTGCTGTTTCAATCTCTCCTCGGCCTCGAGGAACCGGAATTGCTTTTTGACATCGCCGTACATGTGGGCACCTTGGTGGCCGTCTGTCTGTTCTACTTTCGGGACATCAAAAAGATGGTGCGCACGGTTTTTTCCAAGTCCGTATGGTCCAACAACCGCGGGCTCAGCAAACAGATAAAAGAGACGCCCGAAATCAGGCTTTTTTTCTTGATTATTATCGGTACCGTCCCCACCGTATTCCTGGGCTTGGCTTTCCGGCCGATTGCGGATACGCTTTTTTCCTCGATTCGCATTGTCGGCTTTATGTTGGTGATTACCGGAGTGGCCCTTTGGTTGACCCGACGGACGCAAGCAACCGGGCGGGGAACCGGAGCGCTTACACCGCGAGACGCCCTCTACATCGGCGTCGTTCAGGGGCTGGCCATCCTGCCGGGAATATCCAGATCCGGTTCTACTATCGCCATTGGTTTGCTTCGGGGCATCGACCGGAAAACCGCAGCCCGTTATTCTTTTTTGTTATCGATACCCGCGATTATCGGGGCACTGGTCCTGGGCTGTTTCGATATCCCCGGAGCTACGGCGCACCGCCAGGCGACGGGGATCATGGTGGGCGGGGCCTTGGTGGCCTTTGTGGTCGGCTATCTGGCCTTGCGGATCCTGGTTTACATGATTCAAAAGGGGCGGTTTTTCATATTCGCCCCGTATTGCTGGCTATTGGGTACGCTCTGTGTGATCTATTCATTTATGACCCCTTAGACAGGGTCGTGGCGTGGAAACCAATGAATCCGAATATCTTCAGAGAATATGACATTCGCGGAGTCGTTGACGAAGACATAGGTGACGAAGACGTCCGCCGTATCGGGAAAAGTGTGGGAACCTATCTGCGGAAAGCAGACCAAACCCGCCTCATTGTGGCTCGAGACTGTCGCCTCAGCTCCGATCGGTACAGACGCCTCCTCATCGAGGGTCTGGTCGGCACGGGATGTGACGTCGTGGACATCGGTATCTGCCCCACGCCGGTTTTTTATTTTGCCATTAGAGAGATCGACATGGAAGGCGGGGTCATGATTACCGCGAGCCATAACCCCCCGGAGTATAATGGATTTAAGCTTTGTAGCGGGTATGACACGCTCTTCGGCGAAGAGATTCAGGCCGTGCGCCGCATCATGGAATCGGGAGATTTCTCATCGGGCGACGGCGGTGTGGCCTCAACAGACCCCATGCCGGCCTACATCGATTTTATGAAAAAGAACATCCGGATTTCCCGCCCGTTGCGAGTGGGTATCGACGCCGGAAACGGAACGGCCGGTGTGGTGGCGGTTCCGGTGCTATCCGCACTCGGGTGTGAGGTACATGACATTTATTGCGACATGGACGGCCGATTTCCCAATCACGAGGCGGACCCCACTGTCGATGAAAACATGGCGGACCTCATCGCCCTGGTCCGAGAAAAGAACCTCGACATCGGTATCGGCTATGACGGAGACGGCGATCGCATCGGGGTTATCGACGGTCGGGGAAACGTCATCCGGGGAGATCAGTTGATGATTATCTACGCCCGGGAGATCCTTTCCCGCAGGCCCGGGGCCACCATTATCTCGGAAGTCAAATCGTCTCAAACCCTGTATGACGACATCGAGAAACATGGCGGGCACGCCCTGATGTGGAAGACCGGGCACTCATTGATCAAACAAAAGATGAAGACGGTTAATGCAGCTCTGGCGGGAGAGATGAGCGGCCACATGTTTTTTGCGGATCGCTATTTCGGTTTCGACGATGCCGTTTATGCATCCTGTCGCCTCCTCGAAATTATGACGGCCACAGGACGGACCATCTCCGACCTCTTGGCGGACGTACCAACGGTGGTCAACACCCCGGAAATCCGGGTTCCATGCCCGGACGACCGGAAATTCGACGTGGTGGAAGCGATAACGGCTTACTTCCGCCAACGGCGAAAAATCATCGACGTGGACGGCGTTCGGGTACTATTTGACGAGGGCTGGGGCCTGGTGCGGGCGTCCAACACCCAGCCGGTTCTGGTTTTGCGGTTTGAGGCTTACTCTAAAAAGGCACTGGACCAGATCCGCACGGAAGTGGAATCAGTCTTAGGCGAGATCACCGACAGGGATGGGACGTCATGTGGGTAAATATTTTCGTCGGGGCGGGAATCCTTCTGGTGGTGGTCTTGACCTGGTTTCTCTCCTATTATTGGCTTTCCCCTCACGTGAAGGAGCCGGATGGCCACGCCCGGGTGACCGGGGCATGTCAGGACACCATGGAAATCAGCCTGCGGTTTAAGGACAATCGGGTGGTGGATTCGTCCTACTGGACCAGCGGGTGTGTCTACAGCCTAAACTGTGTGGCCGCCGCGGCACAGATGGCCAAGGGCAAGACCCCCGACGAGGCCTTGGCGGGAGTGGGCGCCCATCAAATCCAAGCGGCTATCGGGGGACTGCCCCGAGATCACATGCACTGCGCCACCTTGGCTGCAGATACCCTTGAAAAGGCACTGGGCGATTACGTCCAAAAAAAGACGCGGCAGGATCCCCTCCATTCCCACGCCTCGGTCAAGAAATCCCACCTCACGTAGGATCCTGTCGGAGAACTCGCATTTTCGCACCCAGTAGAACGCTTTTCGCCCGGTGCGGGAGGGAACTCCGCTTCACTCGGGCCTACAATTCCGTCAAGCGGTTCCCGAAAGGAAGGTGGACTCTATCCGTGTAGGCCCTCGTTCAACGAAATTCCTTCCCGCACCTTCGTGCATATGGCGGCTCTAGACTCCCGTGTTGGAGGCAGTCGGGTTAAAATAGGGGGGCGAAACTTGAGGATTGGGTTTCAATGGGGAAAGAGTTGTTCATAATGGCGGGGCGTATAACTGGCACGCAGATAGATTGGAGGAAGCATTTTTGAAAAGCCCGATTCGTCGCTGTAAAGGGCCTCTAGTATCCGGATGATATGAGTGTCCCCCGACCATATGGTCTTGGGCGCCTGATCCTTGATTGCTTTGACACAACAATTGGCAACAAATGCATAATCGGTGACACTCGGTCGCTCGACCGGCGAGCCGGAAAAGGACTGTTTTAGGACCGTCACCAACTGATCATGTAAGGGCTCTTCACTAAAGTCGAACGTGCGACCGCGAAGCTTGAGGGTGTCCAAAAGCATATCGATATTTTCCAAATAGATCTTTTGTTGTTTCCATATCTTCTCGATCCACGCGATCTCGTTGTGGGGTTGGACCTCGTAAGACGCCAGGAAATTCTCGAGACCGTCCTTTTGTTCATCGTAAATTTCCTTGGAAACGGTTACATCCATTTCAAAGATGATCTCCTCCAAGACCCTTAAAAACCGGTTGAGCTCTCGAAACAGAATGGGCAAGTAAGGCCGGTAGGCCTTATTGTCGGTTCGTTTGATAAACCCGATGTAGGTAAACACCTGGTTGATTTGACTCGATCTTAGATATCCCGGATGTCTTCGGATACCGCCGTGATGTGCTTGCGTTTTCCGTGGATCGTCAATTTGAGGCACCGGCAAGTCCGGACGAATGTAGGCGGAGAAGATATTTGAATCGAGGATATTTTCATAGGGGTTGGCTTCCAGAACCGACTTGAGTGAATCGGGATATCTATTGCCTGTGTCTTTGTCTGTATCTGTGTCGGTCATAAGCAGACTGGCGATGGCGGGGGACTAGAAATGGAGGGCCTCTTTGAAAAAGTCCGGAATGGGAATCAACCGCCCGTTGTCGTCAACAAAAACCCAGGTGACATCGGCCTTCACCGCCAGAATATCATCCGGTTGCTTGATAATCTCTTGACCGAACACCCCTTTCATCCGGGTATGGGTCTTCAGGTAGGTCCGGACCAGCAGGTGTTGTGCTTCTTTGGCCGGGGCTTTGTAATCGATCTCGATTCGGCGCACGACAATAAGGACGCCTCGCGCCTTTAATGCCCCCAGCGTAAAGCCACCCGATTCCAAAACATCCATGCGGCCACATTCCAGGTAGTTGAGATAAACGGCGTTATTCACATGCCCGAAGGAATCGCATTCGTATGATCTGACCTTCAGGTATGTCTCTGTAACCGCGTTTTCCTTCAATCCGTCCTTCTTCTCCTTTCTCCGCAGTCGTAACCTCTCTGTCACCGACCAGCGAACCCTGGAACATATCTAAACGCCGTTATCCGGAATGCTCAAGTTTTTGTCACAACAAGGCCAAATCCCGGACAACCGCAATATCTAAAATCGGTCATCAGAAAAGATCTCACACGACCGTAAGCCTGTCCGGCTTTTACACCATTACGTCACACAAGTAAATCCCAGAGTTGCACCCAAATCCACCGCCCAAAAAACTGAAAGATGTTATAAGGAAAAAATATCAGGCAGTTGCTGGAAGATGAGCCAGCACAATCGTTCACCTTGTGATATTCCCTGCTCCCAGGAGATTGCCTTCGGCAAGCGGTGGATTTGGGTTGCATAAAAGATAATGCAAGATATCTAGAATATAAAGCGTCCGCCACGCCGAGGGGAGTGCCTTAGAACGCTCATCGTTTGTGCTTGACGAACGGCCACCGTTTTGGGAAAAGTAGGGTGGAAAAAGAAAAGGGAGGTTGGGGGATGAGAGGTTGGGTCCTGGGAATCATCGTCACGATAGGTATTGTCACGCTGGGCATTCAATTCGGTATTGCAGGAGACAAAGCGCGTATGGAAACCAATCCTAAAATAGCCATGGAAACATCGTTGGGAACCATTACGGTTGCCCTGTGGGAGGAAAAGGCCCCCAAAACGGTGGCCAATTTTTTACGATATGTTGATGAAGGGTTTTACGACGGCACCATTTTCCACCGGGTGATCGATGGATTCATGATTCAAGGCGGAGGCATGACACCGGACATGGAATCCAAGACCACCCACGAACCGATTGTTAATGAGGCCTCGTCGGAACTGAAAAACGATCGCGGGACCATTGCCATGGCCAGAACCCAGGTGGTCAACAGCGCCACGTCCCAGTTCTTCATAAATGTGGCGGATAATACATTTTTGAACCACACGGCGAAGACCCCGCAGGGATTCGGGTATGTCGCTTTCGGCGAGGTAATCGACGGGATGGACGTCGTGGATCGTATCAAAGCGGTGAAAACCACGACGGTCGGCCCCCACCGGGACGTCCCTGAAACACCGGTGATCATTGAGCGTGTGGTTAGAGTCGAGGCGAAAGACCCCGGGCAATCCTAGGGAAGCAGGGGGCTTGATCCATTATGACCATGGCGGGTACGGGGTGCTCAATGCTCGTGGTCATGCGGTTGTCTTTCGTGACCCCGTGATCGGCGCCCATCGGCCTCGTTTGTTTCGTCCGGTTCATGCCGATGGAGGTGTTCGTGCTCATGCCAGTGGACCAGATCCCCGTGCCGGTGTTCATGACAGTGTCTGTGCTGCTCGTGCCGGTGCTCATGAAATTCTTGAAACGTCCTGGCGGCTTCCCCCATGTGCGCCCTCCTATCAGAGCGGTTGACCTTCCCTGGAAGGCCTCACCTCCTCGTCGATAATCTCCAGTTCATCTATCAACCAGGCCTCCGATTTCTTGCGTTGTGCCTTGTCGACGTTATATCTGATATCGGCAACTCTCAGGGAAAACTTAGACGATCCCGAATATCGGATCCGGATATCAGACCCGGATATCAGACAACGCCCGGTTTTGCCCCTGGCAGCGTGTGGGAGGACTTGACAAGGACGGGGCCAATTGTCAAAATCCGACCGAGAAACTTCGAAAGTG
>Ga0180435_10001155_pt1 | contig 27730 bp, 25 predicted proteins | sample SS_ome_3_FD_132467 | JGI IMG/M metagenome (GOLD analysis project Ga0180435, IMG submission 132467) | Hypersaline lake sediment archaeal communities from the Salton Sea, California, USA - SS_3_S_1 metaG | ecosystem: Environmental > Aquatic > Non-marine Saline and Alkaline > Hypersaline >... | reverse complement strand
GGTGGACGAAACGCTTACGCCCTTGCTGGCGGGCATCCTGAAGGGCCCGGGTCACCCCCTTGATGATCGTCTTCCGACTCTCGGGGGTCAGCATGTCGTGGATCTCGGCCCACGTCGGCGAGTCGATGAGGGCCGTCTCGATGCCCTGGGCATTCAACCGCATGGTCATCACCCGGGGTTCAAGCTCATCGACGATCTGAGCCATGTACGCCCGGACCTCCACCGGGTCGTTGTAGTAGTCCTTTCCCCCCGACTCGTACTGCTCGTGCTGGAGGCTGTAGTCCCGCAAATGGGTGACCTCGTGCAACAGCACCGAGAATGCTTCCCTCTCCACCTGATCCATGTTGTCGAGGAACTCGCGGGGACTCTTGTTCCCGTTGATGCGGAGGTTCATCTGGAGCTTGTGGCTCCAGCCCGCCGGCATTCGCTTGCTGAGGACTTTCCCGCCGTCGATGTACTGATGCTTCTGCGTCCAGTGATCCACCTTGGAGCCCAAGGTCAACCACACAGGCACGCTGACCCTCCGACCCCCCACGTCCGTCGTTTGGTAGTCCCCAAGATCGACGGGCCAGCCTCGGACTTCTCGGTTGTCCTTGACCGGCGTATCCAAGTCCCCAACACGGAACCATCGGCCAAGTCGCTTCGTGACCCCCTTGGCCAGGTCTCGGACCTGGCCCTTGTCCACAGGGATCGGCCGCGTGGCAACCTTGGCCACGTAGAGGGCTGCCACCCTCGCGACCCGTGTCTTGCCGACGTAAACGGGGACCTTCAACCCATAGTCAGCCAGCAACTCCTCTGCGTCTTCCTGATCTCCTGGCCGGGGAACGAGGAGGCCAACGATGGCCTTGTGGGGGATGGCGACCGGCTGCCCTTCCCGCTTGCTGATCCACTCCCGCTCGTCCTCCTTGAACTCGAAGGACAGATACTCAGCATCTCGGTAGGACTCCTCGACGCACTCCTCGTCTTCTTCCTCCCACCCGGTCTCCTCGTCGTACTCGAAGCACTCCTCGGGGATGGTGTACTGATGCTGCCACCCCTCCCCCGCGATGTAGGCCGCGTGATCAGGGTACGTGTCGTACCAAAGGCGGTCGTACACGACCTTCATGACCTTCCCGCGTAGCACCTCAGCATCGAGGATGAGGGCCACGTCCGAGTAGCTGATGTCACCGCCGAACAGGGGGATCTCGCTGAACGAGACGAAGGGGGCACGCTTCCCGAGCTTCTTCTTGCGGAGTACCGCCTCGACGGTGGGCCACGAGGTCGTGTGGTAGAGGTGCTTCATTTGAACTTCGGTGCCCCCCCACCTCGGGGGAACTGGATGGCGACCTCCCCCCACGGCTGCCACATCCGTTTCCACTGGTCGTCCTTCGGAGAGTAGTAATCCACGAACTTCACCGTCCCACGCATCCCCTCCAGGTCGGCGATGTAGTGTGGGGCTGTCGTCTCGACGGTGAGGCAAACGAGAACCGCGAACTCACCACTCATCCTGTCCACGACCCAGAACATCGACTCGTTGATGGCCTTCGACATCGACGTGAGCCAGACAGCGCAACCCTCACTGCGGCAGATCTCCCGGATGGTCGCCTTGCCGATCTTGTCGTCGGCCATGGCGTTGCGAGGACCCACATCGAGGGCGTCCATGATGTCGTAGTCCTTGGGCGACGGCCGCTGCCCCCTTGGGTTGACGGTGAGCCACTGGAGCCCCTTGCGAAGCTGTCCGCGGGGACGAATCAAGGCACCCATGAACAGATCGATCTTCCTCGGCTTCTGGCCAAGGGTCTTCCGCATCGTCTCCAGATCGGCCCGGCTCACCTTGCGGAGCTTCCCACCGGGCTCGACCATGTACCAGTTCTTGACGTGCCGCATGTCCGCCGCAACAGAGCACCCCAGCGCCGTTCGACAGAACTCAGCGTCGAGGGTGACCTCTTGGGTGGGCTCCTCGCTCTGCGGTTCGTAGATGCCTCCGGGGTTCTCCAGGTGGGCAAACGGCTTGCCCTTCCCGTCGATCTCGGCGATGAATAGCTCGTGGCCCAGGCGCTTACCCCGCTGCCACTCCCCCCACTTGATGATCTCGTCGAGGTTGGCCCCCCACTGAGCCCCGAAGTCTCGCTCTGCCCGCACGGAGTAGTCGCCCCCGGTGAACTCGCCGGTATCCAGAACGCGGTTCAACTCCTCTCCGTCAAAGACCCGATAGAGGGGGATGGGGGTGAGGAACTTCCCGCGGATCATGTTGTTGCGATACTTCTTCCTCGCCTGCTCGGTGGGGGCTTCATAGATCTTGATCTTGACCGATCCTGCCTGGAGGTGGCGGGCAGCAACACGCTGAGCGCTCGCCTGGTCAACGATTGCACTCGCCGGGATGTCTCCAGCATGGAGGACATTCCCCTCGACCTGTCCCGTTGCCCGCAGGTTGCGAGGATCCAGCTTCGTCAAGTCCACCTTGATGCCTGATCTCTGCCGGATGTACTTGGGGTCGGGAGACAGCCAGACGTACTTGTTCGGTGTCCCGCTCGGGAAGTCCTCCATGTACTCACGCCGCTTCGCCGGGTACGCCTTCAACCCCTCCGAGGTGTCGTACTCCCAGGGGGGCCAGTGGTAGTAGAAGCGGGGGACTTCGATGCCGATGTCCAGGTCACCCGAAGGGTCCATGGGGATGGTGACCTTCGAGGACGCCCTACGGCGCGGCGTGCTGATGGGACGGAAGGGGGGTGCAGCCAGGGCAGCCTCCTCCAGGGCCCTCCACTCATCCTCTTCCCACGAGGGGATGTCCGTCATCTCCGTTGGAATGTAGCCCCTTGCTTCGACGCCCACCTCGCCTGTGACAACCACGTCTCGGTGGGCACGGCGAATGGCCCCAGGCTCTACCAAGGCCGCAAGCACACCACCCCCGCGGCTTGCATAGGATCTCGCCTCTATCGCACGGGCATACCAGTAGACGCCAGGGCCCATCACCCCCCGGGGCGACTCTTGGAGACCCCGCATCGAGCGTGGCCCCCCTCCTCGGAAGAGAACCAATCTTCCGCCTTTTGTCCTCGGAGGCTTCCGCTTCGGGCCTTCCCAATCCGGGAAGGCCCCTGAATGCTGGGTCGTCGCTTTCCGGGAAGCCGCCTTGCCCATCACGTACTTCAACGACTCCATCTGGTCACGGTTCAGACCCTTGCCGAGGACGTACTTCTGGAAGGCTTCAGCGAACGCCTCACCGATGTTCGTCTTGCCGTAATCCGAGACCGGCTCGATAGGTTTGAGGTTGCCGTGCTCGTCGGTCAGACTCGGGGGCCAGTCGTACTCGGTCGCCTCTCCCTTGTCGATCTGAACGAGGTCGTTGAACCGCCCCCGCTGTTCGCGGGTCATGTGCTTGAACCAATAGCGGTGGCCAAGTTCATGCAGCAGGACCAGGATGATCTGGTACGGCCAGACATAGAGGGAGATCTCATCCGTCCCGGGGTCGTACTGCCCGTTGAACTGGCTGATGTCGTAACCCTCTTGCTTCGCCTCGGCCTTCTCCTCGTCGGTGAGCGTCCCCGACTCCTTGCTCATGTAGAAGATGTTGCCGTACCACAGCTTCCCGAGGCCCCGACGCTTCAAGAGGTCGTGGGTTTTCAGGACGTGCTTGATGACGTTCTGATCCGTCTCTGGCCGAGCCGCAGGGTCGAGGATGACCAGCTTCGTTCGGCCCAGGGCCGTCTCCCGGAAAATCCCCTCATCCTCCGGGATGCCGGCGCGCTCCCAATACTGACCGAGGTCCTTGAAGAACTGCCCGACGATCTCACCAGGGTCCGTCATGTCCCAATCGTGCTTCAACGCCCGAGCGGCGATGCGGCTCGCCTTCGTCTCCTTGACCATCGCCTTGATGCGAGGATCGGTGAACTTCCCGGCCCGGATGAGGTCTCGAAGTTCGGGGGTCAACCCACCTCGAATAGCCTGGATGAGCTTCTGCCACGGAGAGTCCCACGTACTGAACGAGACACGCTTCGTCGCCACATCCCGCACGGTCTTCATCATGCGGGCCCAGCGAAGCCGCACCAGGTACTTCGCCAATCGCTCCTCGGGGCGCCCCTTGTTCTTTAGCCCGTCGTCCAGGCCCGCAAGATGGCGGTTCAGGCTCCCCAACGCTTCGATCTTGTCCTCGATGAGGTTGGGGAGGTGTTGGAGGACGTAGGGGCTCTGCGTCCACTCAGCCAAGGCACCCGGGATGTGGGTGAGGGCCGCGATCACCCGGTCAACGCCCTTGATGGCCCCCTTGAAGTTGTGGGGCTGGATGGGCTTGTCGAGTTCCTTCTCGACACGAGCACGCTGGCCATCCACCCACTTCTGGGGAATGGAAACAGCCGCCTCGGTGTATCGACCTACCGTCCGTACCATGCGGCTTCAAGCTCCCTGATGTAGTCCGGGGTCCGCAGGTCTCGGCCGCCCCCATGCTCGAAGTAACTTCGGACATCTTCGAGACTAGACGCCGCCTCTGTGAGCTTGCTCTCCGCCCAATCTGGGAACTGCGTGGTAGCGTCCACCCTCTCCATCAACATGGCGGCATCGTCCGCCATCTGGCGAAGGTGCTTGCGGGACATGTAGTTGCCATCGGAGTCGGCCTTCTTACGCCACTTTCCGCCCCGCTCGTTGTACCAGCGCACTGCCCAAGCCGAGGCAACCGCACTCGGCCAAACGTCGAACTTGGCCCTGGCCTCGTCGAGGGCTTGCTCCCACAGGTCCTCGTCGGTGGCCTGGTTGTCGCCTTCCAGGAAGTCGTACTCGCCGGCAGTCTTGCCCGCCTTGGCGTCGGCCTCGTCCATCTGCTTGATCACCTTGGTCACCCATGCCTTCCCAGGGTCCCCACCCCACAGCAACCACGAAACGAAGCCCTTGTCCCGCCAGGGCTCGCCCTTGAACTTGGGGTTGATCGCCTTGTTCTTCTGGTGGCGGGAGAAGAAGCCCCTCATCTTCCGGATGGTCTCCGGCGAGAGGGTGTCTCGGTTCTTCAAGTTCACGGCCCGCTGGACCCCGCTGCCGATGCCCTCCTCACCAGCCTCCGCAGGAGTCAGCCCGGCCTTGTCCCCTGTCTGCCGCTTGCGGTACTCCAGCCCCTTCGCGGCAGCCGCAGCCACGTCCTCGGGGGGTTTGAAGTCGATATGGTCGTAGCGAGCCGCCGCCGTCTTCTCAGGTCGCTTGTCGCTGTAGGTGTAGTCCGGTACGTCCCACAGGTTGTAGAGGTAGTGCCCGAAGGGGAGCCCGTAGACATCCGGCAGCCCCCAGATCTCGATCTGATCGAAATCCCAGGACCCTTGTGGAACGTCCCCCTCGTACTCTGACTGTAGGCCGTCCAGGTAGCCGAGAGTGACATGGGGCCGGTACACCAGCGGGAAGCTGTCAGCCACCTCGAAACCGGCATCGACCAACCGGTCTCGGACCTTCCACCGAAGCTCGGCCATCTCGTCGTTGAAGCGAACAGGAGTGACCCCAACCTTCCGCTCCATGGCCGGATGCACGAAGTGATCGAGGTCTTCGAGCTTCCCTCGAACGGGCCCCTCCATCTCCTGCACCACGTCCCCCACGATCTGGACGAACTCCTCGGTGCGGTCCTTCGGGACCTCACCGACATAGAGGAAGGTGACGTGGGGTGGCGACGTGTCGTGAGGCGACAGGTCGGGGTACTGTTCCGCCAGAAAGTCCGGAAGCGGAATGAACAGCCCCACACCGCTACCGTCGCCCGTCTTCTTCCCGTCCTTGGCACTGGCTGTCGGCCGGAGCTTCGGGTCCGGGTCCTTCATCCCCGGCTGGATCTCAGGCTTCCGCTGGAATTTACGCCCAGGCCCACGACGGCGCACAGGTCCGCGGGGCCGGGCGTGGGGGCCTCGCAAGAACGGGCCGCCCATGTAGATGTGCTCGACCGTCCAGCCGGCGTAGGACCGGGGCACCTTACAACCCGGCATGACCTGGGCCAGGATGGAGTTCTGCCCCTTCTGGATGGAGAGCACGCAGTCCTGCTTCGCCCACTGCGAGCGGCGGGCCGCCTTCACGGCCTCCACCAAGCTCACACGGTCCTTGATGCCTTTGGTCTTGACCTTGCCCGCAGCCTGCTTTGGTCCGGGACCGGGCTTGTAGTCGTCAGATGTGCCGTAGGGTGCCTCGTAACCCTTCTCCGACGGAAGTTCGATGGGCTTACCGTCGTCATCGACGAGCTTGACCTCCCAACCGCCGTCCGCACCTGTGCCGAAGGTCGCCCCGCCATGCTGACGGATGATACGACCCATCTCAGCGAGGGCTTTGTCGACGTCCTCGATCTCGGCATCTCCCCCGTAGACCTTCTCAGCCCACTTCTCCCACTCCTCGTCGTCGATGATGTGGGCAAGCTGTTCCGGGGCGATGGCGTAGATCTCCGCCGTGTCTGTCCCCACCTGTGCTGCTTGCTTGGGCCTACCACCACCCATGACACCTCCACCAGGCACACGTACCTGTAGAGGGGAGTAAATAGGCGATCTACCGGAAGTGTCGGCGAAGGCGCCGTTGAACAGCCTGTTGCAGACCGCGGGCGTCGGATGTGAGGGTCGGGTCTTCGAGGAGCGCCTCCCGGGCGAAGGTCCGAAGAGACCTACGCTGGTTCTTGGGGATGGCGAACTCCTCGATCAGGGCCATGTTGTCGAGGCTCGGCTTCTGCAGCACCCGCAGGTACTCCCGAGCCTCGTCCTCGGGCATTCCCGTCGTGACCTCACGGAACCTCTGCTGTTGAGGCTTCGATAGGAACGACAGCGGGCTCGGGTCGGAGAGCCCGAGGTCCATCAGATCCAACATCAACGACACGTTCCGGTCTTTGAGGTGCCCCGCCAGGTACGCCGCAAACGGTTTCTGCTCCTGCACCATCTCGGCCACCACGTCGAGGAGACCGAGGCGCTTCATCAGTCGCAAGGCGTCAGGGGCTGTCGACTGCTTCAACACGTTCTCGACGAACAGGGTGCCGATGGCTTCCCACGGGGCCTGCTTCATCCTCCGGGCGTTCCGCTTGATGCTGGCCTCGACATCCGGGGGGATCGTGAGACCGTAGCGAGCCACGAACTTGATGACCCGCAGCAGACGGGTGGGGTCGTCCGAGAACGTCTTGTCCGGGCTCGAAGGGCAACGAAGGAACCCTTCCTCCAGGTCCTTCATCCCACACCCGGTCAGGTCGAGGATCTCTGCCTTCTCGGGGCCGCGGGCGAGGTCGGAGAGCCGCCACAGCAAGGTGTTGAAGGTAAATTCTCGTCTGTAGATGTCTTCCTCGATGGTGGCCGGGCCCACCTGGTGCGGCTTGTAGCCCTTGCCTTCATCCCCGCCGTAGGACTCCTTCCGGGCGTTGGCGATCTCGATGACCTCCCCTTTGAGGTCCGTCCCGTCGTACTGCCAGTTCCCCTTGATCGTCACGATCGCCACGCCGTACTGATTGGTCGTCACATCCGTCGGAACGGGGATGGCCTTCGCCACCTCCTTGGCAAACCACGCTGAGTCGCGACCAAGGCCGATGGTATCCACCACCACATCCACATCCTTGATTGGACGGTCGATCACGAAGTCGCGGACAGCCCCACCCACCACGTAGATGTGGTCCCCAGCCCCGTGGCGCCTCGCCACCTTGGACAAGAACTCCATCAGGGCGATGGAACGGCGATGGGAGGTGGCCGCGAGGTAACGGCTGGCCACCCGGCTGGCAGCATCGGACACCATGCTACTTTTTGTACTCCCACATGATCTCTCGGCCATCCCGGCTTTTTTCAATCTTGCCTGCCTTGGCCAGCGACTCCAGGATAGCCCGCACGCGCCGGGCAGCCTCGGGTCTCCGCATGGAGTCCGGAAGGGCTGCGTGGTTGTCAAGCCAGTTTCCCGTCAACCAGCTTGTGGGTTGGCCGTAGTTCGGGCCTCCCCGCCCTCGCATCCATGGGTCCTCCCGCACCCTATCGTAGTACCCTTTCGCCTCCTGTAGTTGCCTCTCCAGTTCTCGCAGGATGAACGCCTCAGTCTCGGCCACCCAAGCCTTGTACCCCTCTGGGCCTGTGTGGTCGTTCCACTCGAAGTCCTCGAAGGTCTCACGAGTCCTTTTCGGCTGCCAGGACTTGATCACCGCAGCAACCCGACCCACATCGGCCAGGAAATCCTCGTACATCCGGTTCCGGAACTCGATCCGCCGGCTCGTAGCTTCCAGGAACTCCTGCACCCGATCCCGTTCGAGGCGCCGAGGGATTTTGCTCCCGTGGACGTAGACATCCTTGTCAAAAAACCCGTCAGGCTTGTCGATTCGGACCCATACCCCGTTGATCGCCTTGATCCAACCCTCGCCGTAGACCTTGTCCTTCTTGGGACGCCACCCATCCGCTTTGAGCACTTCTTCCAGTTGGCTGTCGAACCGCAGCGGCTTTTGGTTGTTGAAGATCTGCCAGTTCTCGTACCAATAGGGGATCGCCTTGTCGGAGGTGTCCACCTTGTGCCCGGTCGCGCGCTCGAAGAGGGACCCCCACTCAGGGTGCTCGAAGAACAATGCCGAGAGGTAGCGGTCCTGCAGCACCCAAATGCCCCGGACCTTCCGAGCTAGAGACCATGCTTGGGAACGCCACACCTCTGACAGATGGCGCAGCGCCTCTTCCTGGAGAAAGACGCCGAACTCGCGCCCCTCAACCTCGAACGCTACAACACCTGGCTTGATCTTCCACAGTCGGAGGACTTGCTTCCCCTCGACCTTGGGGGCGTCGGGGTCACCCTTCGGGAACTCCCTAGAGGGTTGCTGAACCGCAAGACGGTCTCGATACTGCCCTGCGACACGGCGCGGGTTGGGATGGCTCATGTCAATCTCCCTACGAGAGAGGGATCATAGACGGACTACCGCTAGAACCGGCCACCCTCCTCGGGCTCCTTGTACTCCAACCCGAGCTTCTCAGCGATGATCTCGACAATGGGGGAACCTTCCACCAACTTGTCCCCGGCCGAACTGTAGATGCCCCGCATCATCTCGTTGTACGTGGGGTCGTTGATCGTCCAGAGGTCACGTTCGAGCTTCTCCCGCGTCGTCACCGGGTCGATGTTCAGCAGTTCGAGGATCACGTCGATGTCAAGACTACCCTTTTGGTAGAGATTGAATAACGCATCGAACGTCTCGGCGTTGTCTCGCAGACCGAGGCGCGTGAAGCTCAACGTCGGGTAGATCACCATCAGGTCGCCGTCCTCATCCTCCTCGACGAAGCCCATCCGACGGCACATCGGTTTCAGGAAGTATTCCTCCACGAGGTCCTGCATGATCTCGCGGAGCAACATGAAGCGGGTGTTGATGACTTCGAGGTTGATCCGGTCACCGGAGTAGCTCGACTCGCCCGACAGCAAGCTCTCGGTCACGCCGAGGCCGGCGTACATCTGGCGGTCGGTGATATCGAACTCGCCCGAGAGGTCCAGCAGCCGGGCATCCGACCCCATCTCCTCCCAATTCACGGCAAAGTTCGTGACGATGGAGTAGTCCGGGTCGGCCAGCGCCAGGTCCACCTGCTCACGGAGTTCCTCGGTGTCCGCCGCGTCCATGTCCTCGGCGTACACGATCCGCATCGGGGTCATGTGCCGGCTGGCGATGGACGCCTGGGCCTGACGGAGCTTGTCGCGGTGAACCAGGATGCGGAGGCAACGCTGCAACAGCGAGTGGCCTCGGGGTTCGTACTGCGACTTCTTCCGGGCCATGTAGTAGCAAAAGCTGCCGGCGTCTGGGTCGGAGTTCAAGGGGATGTTCTTCCCCTGGCGAACAGCCTCGACCACCGCCAGCGGCATCCCCTGGACGACACGCTGGGCGTTCTCCTCGCCCATGTCGGCTTTGTTGATGATGTCCTTCGTCTTCGAGTCCGGGATCAACTCGAAGATCACCTCGTCGGAGAACGCGAACGTCTCCATGTGGACTTGCTCAGGGGGCAACACCCGAATCGCCGACCATCCGTGGTAGTTCTTCTTCAACCACGCAATGGCCCGGTCGTCGGCGTCCTCACGCTCGACGGTACTCTCGACTGCCTCCCCCTCCTCGGTAAGCACCCGCTGAACCTCATGGGTGATGTCCTCGGGCATGTCCGGCGAGCGGTCCTCACAGAAGATGAAGACCTCGCCCATGAGGTAGTAGTCGTGGACGATCTCGATCAGGCGATGGAGCAAGCCGATCCGCTTCGCCCACTTCTCGCAGAAGCGAAGGGACCGCAGGGCGAGTTCCCGGTCCTTGGCCTTGGGCATCCCCAGGCGCACCTTGGAGAGCGGAAGCTCCACATGCAGGTCGATGGCCTGCCCGACGAACGGATCGTTTTGGTAGAAGAAGCGGTAGTAGTTCCGCTGTTCGTCGGTCGACTGCGGCAGTTCGAGGAAGTCGGTCGATAGCTCGGGCGAGTAGAAGTTCCCACCGTAGCCCAGCATCGTGTTGCCGACATTCGGGTAGTAGCCCGTCTTCATCGCCGAGGTGATCACACGCTCGGGCTTGCCGACCTGGATCTTCGGCCGCGGCGGTGCCCGGTTGACCACCTTCATGTCCTCGGGCTTGTTCTTCCGGGCCATCGGTTACTCCTGTGCCCCCGTACTGCTGGGCTGGGCCCGCTTCCGGGCGGGCATCTCCACCAGGTCAGCGTCCAAGTCACGGTCCCCACCATAGGGGGCTATCATGCGAATATCGGACAAGGCCCCCAGCGACCTGTCGATATCTCGGATGGTGTTCTTCGTGCGCCTCACCTCCGCCCGCTTACGCCCCACCCTCTCCCGGTCCAGGGTCCCCGAGGCTTCCCTCGTCAGAACCTCCATGGATTCGATACACGCTCGTCGAGCGGCCTGTAGCTCTCGCTCGGCCTTCCGAACGTGATCGCCCACAAGCAGGTCCGTCCCGGACAAGGTGGAACGCAGTCGGCCTCGAATCCTCGCCATCCCGTTCTCCAGAGCGTCGCCCTCTCACCATACCGACGGGGGCGCTTACTCCGTCTCCGTCTTCTCTCCCTGCAGCCACGGTTGCTTCTTCGTCAGGAAGCCCTTTTTGTAGGCCGTCGAAATCACCCGTTTCAGCAGATCTACGTCCTTCGGGGCACCTCGGAAGATGCGCTCCCATGACCCCCCTGCCTTGCGGAAGATCTGAGAGATACGGTCCAACTCACGGGGGCGGTACTCCACCTTCCCCCCATACGCGATACTGACCAGCTTCCGGATGAAGCGGTGATCCGCCCGTACTGGCGTGGTCGGTGTCAACGACATCAGCGAAACCTCCCACCTCGGCCAGGGCCACCCCGACTGAAACCGCCAGGACGCCCCAGCCTCGGCGCCTGGCGAGAAGGGTGGCTCCCTGTCCGCCGCACCTTCTGGTAGTTCGTCCGGGCCATCGACTGCATCTGACCCCACGACCTGCCCATACCGCCCCCCTTGGCGATGTGCTTCGGGTTACCGAGGTGCTTGCAGGCGACCCACACCATGCGAACCAGGGCGTCCGAGAGATCGTCGTGCTTGCCTTCGACGTTCGGGGCTTCGACCGTGATGATGTACTTCGAGTGTGTCTTGGCCTGTAGCTCCAGAAGCTCCGTGATGTAAGCACAGTGCTCGGAACCCTTGGGGATCGGTTCGTCGAACAGCACCAGCCGCTTGTCCCACATCATGTCCTTGAAGTTCTTGAAGATGTCGCTGAGCTTGTTCTTCGTCATGTGCTCAGCCTTGAACTGCTTTAGCCCCTTCTTCGCCAAGGCTTGCTCGAAGGGGATCCCGGCCCACATGTCGAAAACGCCTTCGGAGATGAAGAAGCGGCGACTCAGGTCGAAGACCCAATCCGCCACATCGTCAAACTCCAGCCGCTCGTAATCCTTGAATTCCCCCTCGCCAGCCTTGATCTGGTCGATGTGGTCGAGGATCACCCGCACGGTGCCATCAGGCCCCGGCTCCAGGTGGCCGATGGCGATGGCCGAACCGTCGTCCACGAGACCAATGTCGATGCCAGCGAAGTGTGGCTGTCTGGCCCTTGCCGAAGTCTTCGGACGCCGCGTCGGGTCCACGCAATCCAACAGATCTTGCGGGCGCTCGATCCACCCCCTCGTCCGGTCGGTGAAGACCGCACCGTACTCGGTGTCGAACACCACCGGGTCTCGCAAGTATTGGTTCTCGAACTCCTCAGCAGGGATGCTGAGATTGACCTCCCAGGTGGGGGCCTGAATCGCCAGCATGTTCTTGGACTTCTTCCCCCGCCGCATGGCGACCTCGAAAAGCTCGTAGAACAAGCCCTGGCGACCGAGGGGGGACGAGATCGAGATGACGCGGCCTTCCACCGGCCCGATGGGCACGCGACGGTCGTTCGGGTCCTTCGGCGAGAACGCCGAGATCGACGGCTTCACCGCCTGGTAGACCGCCTCACCACTGGACTGGCCACCCTCAACGAAGTGGGCAAGCTCATCCATGATGACGACAAGGTTACCGGCACCGCGGAGCCCCTTGGCGATGCAGCTTCGGAAGGTGACCTTGATGGTGGCTTTGGCCGCAGGGTCATCCTCGTAGGTCCCATACACCTCGATGTCCTTCGGCGTCTGGAAACGGGCGTAGGACATCGTGTTGTTGGCGGTGTAGGGGATGAAGAAGTCACAGCCGGAGTAATGCCCGGACACCTCCTGGTAGAGAAGCCCCGCCTGATCCTTGTCCGTCGCCACCGAGATGATCTGGATGGTGTTGCCGGGGGGCAAACCGTAGTACGCCTGCGGGTCTCCTTTGAGGATGAGCTTGTAGCTCTCGTAGGCCGCGATGCAGGCCGCGAGGGCGGTCTTGCCCGACCGACGCCCCAGACTCAGCACCATCTCCCGGCGCTCCTCCCCCGGGACGACCTCCTTGATGTTACAGCGACCCTCATCGTACAAGCGACGGAGATACCCCGCTTCCGTCAGGTACTCGTAGTTCTCCCGTTGCCAGTCGGAGACGGGGACGTTCTTCTTCGTGTCGTCCAGGGCGATGCCGTAGTGGGCTTTGAGAATGATCCGCTGGACAGGGAACAGCTTGATGCCGAGGCCCCACTCAGCCTCGACGAACGTGATGATATCGACGGGCTTCCGGTCGGGCGTGATGTTCATCCCGACATCGCGGGCGATATCGGCGAGGCCCATCCCTAGTCACCCTTCATCTGATTTCGAGCTTCGTTCTCCCAATCGTCGTCGAGGCGCTTGGCCAGCTTGGCGAAGACCGCATCCTGCGTCTCGGTGCTGAGCTTGGCATCGGCCATAGAGGTTCGGACCGTCTCCAGGATGAAGCCAAAGAGCTTCTTGAAGGTGGCGGACTGAAGGTCGATGTCCCCGGACGTCTGCTGGTCGCGACGATGGAGGTAGGTCTCGGCAGTCGCCTTCAACGCCCGGATGCGACGGTTCGAGATCGCGCTCGTTTCCTTGCCCTCGGCCTCCGCCTTCTCACGCTCGAAGCGGATGGAGGACGCCTCCTCCGCCAACCCCACCAGGATGTAGTCGAGCACGGCCGAGCCCTCGGGGTTCTTCTTGGCCGCCTGCAGGATAGGGTCGCTGGCGAGGGCCTGCTGCTTACGTTCACGAGCAACCTGGGCCTCGGCATCCTTCGCTTCCAACGGAGCCGAACTCCGGCGCCCAGGCGTCCCCTTCATGGTGATGAGGCTGCCGTCCGCCTTCCGCATCGGCGTGTCGCTGTCGCGAAGCTCGGCCACAGGACGCCAACAGTTCTTGCCCTTGGTGTCGGTGACCTTGATCCGGGTGACCCCCTTCGGGATCTGCTTCAAGACCGCCTTGGCGGCTCCCTTCTTCGACATGTCGGCCCTCCTCTCCGCCGACCCAGAGCTACACGATCAGATCGGGCGGTCCGATGTGCGGGTCGCCCGAGGTCAGGAACCCATCAGCCGGAACCAACGTGTAGTTCGTCTTGCTCCCGCCGTACTCACCCTCGAAGCGCCAGGTCTCGCCATCGAGCCCCAGCGGACCGTCGATGGACACCACGGCCCCCAACGCGGTGGCGCTGAAGTCTTTGAGGCGAGAGATGGCAGCAGCGATGTTCGTCGCCGTGGCGTTCACCCCGCCGCCCGTCACGTAGTCCACATCGGCGACCAACTGATAGTCCCCGATATAGATGTAGGCGTAGCCGGTGGTGTGATCGTCGTCCGCCACCGTCAGCGTTGCCGTAGCCGGGGCAGGGGGCTCTCCCTCCGAGAGGCCGTTGTAGTAACGATTCCCATCCGTCGTGAACACCTGGAACTCGTAGGCCCGGCGGCTTCGCACGGGGTTACCGGCCGTGCCGCGACTCGGGTCCGAGCCTTGGATCAGGCCATCGACCAAGATGGTGAACGGCGGCTGTGCTCGGGTCTTGCGCGGCATCTACCTACCCTTCCTCCCGCAGCAACGGGATGAGGTCCCGGCGAAGCTCAGGCTTGTCGTGAGCCAGACGGATGACCTTGGATCGGAGGTTCGCCTCGATGCCGAGCCCCTCCTCCATCTCCGCCAGGGCGTCGTAGTACGGAGCACCCTTGGCTTCTTCCATGTGGTCCATCGAGATTTCGAGCGCCTTCACCGGGTCATCCGAGTGCTCCATCTCGACGTCGATGCCCTTGGCCAGTTGATCGGCCGGGTATTCCGAGGGACTCTTGCCCGCGGCCTCGCCGCCAGGGATCACATCCATCGGGGCCGTCAGTCGTGGGAGCACCATCTCGCGGTACTCCGGGTTGTCATAGATGAACCGAATGACCTGGTTGCGAACGGCAGGATCCGACAGGTCCTGTTGCAAGATCGCCGGAGCCGAAGGTCCGGCCACCTCTCCCCGAGCCATCTGCGCTGAGACCGCCGTCTCGGCGACCTCCCGCAACTCGCTGCTCTGCTCGTCGGTGAAGTGGCCGTCGAGGTAGGCGTCATCCACGTCACGAACGAGGGTCGCCTTCCGGCCCAGAGGGCGAGGCTTGTACCCTTCCCCCTTCAACAGGTCCAGCAGGTCGGATTGGAACTCGGGATGCTCGTAGGCCACTCGCATGATCGCACGCGACAGCGAGGCTTCCATCAAGTTCTTGGACTTCACGTTGCCTTCCCATCCCCCGCGAGGGGGTCGCTCCTCGGCGGTATCGACGACGAATCGGTTGAGGGTCGAGAACTCCGCTCCGCCGGGCTCAGCCTGGATCTCGTCGGGCGTCGGCGGTGCCTCCTCGGCCTGCTCCTCCGCCTGGGCAGGTGTCTCGGTTGGGTTATCGACCTCTTCAACCGCCTTCTCAGCGACAGGAGGCTCATTTGACAGGGCCCCAGACTCCGCGAACTCCCGGACTTCCCGCTTCTCCGGATTGTCGTGGAACAGGTGGGCGTCATCGCCAGCACCGCTGTCCGCGGCCTGGTGGTCGAAGAAGGACTGGAAGTCGCTCATGACCCCTCCCCGATGTCCATGCCACCGAAGAAGATGCCATCGACGTTCGCCCGCTCTGGCTCGTCCTCGATGTCGAAACCTTCGAGCGCAGAGTTGTGGAGGTTGAACTCCCCCTGGTCGAACATCGCCGCCGTCTGTTCCTGATCGGTCGCATTCGCCAGTCGCAGGTTCTCCTGCTGGATGGCCTTGGCCTCGTCTCCCAGATCGGAGCGCTTCGCCAGGGTCTTGTTGTACTTCTGGCAGAGGCCGTCAGCGTTGTGGGAGGTGCATCCGGCACAACGATCCATCGCCAGCACGAACTTGATCTGGTTCGCCCGGTGCTGCAAACCGCCTTGGTCACACCCCGTCGTTCCCTGCGGTGAGGCGTAAGCCGCAGCGTCGATGTAGAGGTATCCGGCCAACCCCTCGTGCTCGTCGCGGAGGTTGTTGAGACGACTGGCCGCCGCCTTGATCATCGGCTCACTGAACCGCGTCCGCAGCAGGTCGTCGAAATCGTTGCCGGCCATCCCTTGGTTCAGGTGCTGGCTGGCCCACCGCACGATCCGCTGAATCTCCCTCTCGGAGACCCGCGGCCCCACCTGGGCCTGGCGAAGCTCCTCGCGAGCCTCAGCGGTCTGCATCTTGGGGGGCGCCGCGACATCGTTGCCGGCCCCGTAGTAGACCGGAGCTTCCGTCTGTGCCGAGACCTTCATGGGGGTCCGTTGACGTTGGGCGATCAGAGCGCTTGCCAGAGCCATTGTCTCCTGCAAAGGCTTCTTCAAGCTCACGAGCTTCGCGGCTTCCTTGCGAGTCACGAGGCCGCCCTGCCGAAGCTCTCCGACGTGGCGGTTGATCAGGAATCCCTCACGGCACGCCGAGTCGCAGAACTGACCAGCACGGCGGGTGATCTCCTTGCCACAGTGGGCACACTTGGACGTTCCAACAGCCTGGGGGGTGGCATGGTTTGCCAGTTCGGAAGCGATCTGACCCCGGCTGGCATCCGGAACCGAGAGCACCCCATCACCGGCACCCTCGTACTGGCGCTGCGACTTTGCCATCGCCAGAGAGACAGCCATCTTGATCGACGCCTGAGCCGAAGCGTTCTTGTCCAGAATCGCTGCCCCCTCGGCGTCCGTGATGAGGTCTCCACGAACCATCTTGTGAATGGCCGCCTCGACACGCCCTCGGGCCGAACGCTCGATCTTGGTCTGCTCCGCCGAGACCTTCTTCTCGGCCTGCCGAAGCGACGCCCATGCGGTGCTGGCGTCCGGCCACAACCCCGTATCGAGGGCTCCTTCGCCCGCACCCTTGTAGGTCTGGTCCTCGTGGCTGAACACCACCGAGGCTGCCGCTTTCAGGATGGCCTGCGAAGGTGCCTTGCTATTGACGAGACGCATCCCGTCCTTCTTCGTCAGCAACCCCGCCTGGACCCACTTCGCAACCTGCAACCGGACCTTCTTACGATAGTTGGTTGCCTGGCGTTCGCTGAGGTCGATGACCTCTTGCTCGGGCTTGGAAGCGTGCCGGTACTCCTGCCACGCCTGCTCACGGGACACCCGGTCGACCGCTCGAACCTCGATGGGCTTCGTGCGATCGATGTGAGTCTTCACCTTCTCGGGCTGCGACAGGAAGGCCGCACGGAGGATGGCTTCTGGCGAACCGGACGTGGCGACCTTGTACCCGGCCGCTGCGAGCTTCGGCTTGTAGTAGGCCAGAGCCTCGTCCCACGGAACGCTGGCCACGACTTCCATCTTCACGATGTCGCCGAGAGTGCTGCCCTCGTCCGCGATCAGATAACGGGCCCCGCTGCACTTGCGACGGATCTCGTTCTTCCACTTACCGTTGTGCAGACCGGGGAACGCCGACGCACGAAGGTAGACGTTGCCGACGAGGCCGTGCTCAGCCTTGACCTGCTTCATGGCAGAGGCGATGCGAGGGGCGTCCTTGCCGAGTTCCTCGGCAGCCTCCCGCATGATGAGATCCAGAGGATCGCCGTAGGCCGACCGACGCATCGCCCTCTGGATGACCCGCTGGAGGTCTTCCTTCGAGGCTTGCCGGAAGGGTGGCCCTCCCGCCTCACCCGGAGCGTAGGGCTCGATCACGCGCTCGACGTTGGGCACAAGACCCTGCGTCCGACGATCCGCACCCCACGCCTCTTCGAGTTGGGGGATCACCTCCCGCTGGTTGGGGAGGCGCTCGGGGTCCTGCTCACCATGGAGCCACCCGAGGCCGGAGAGGCTACCCTCTTTGAGCATCTCGCTCAGGTCAGCGCCCTCGTCTTCGGCCCGAACGACACCCTGCGGAACTTCGGCGAGGTCCGTTCCTTCACGGATCGTGCCGTCCGGCAACCCGGACAACCCGAAGGCTTCCGGCAACGTCACCGCGTCAGACACGAGGCCAGCCCCGTAGTCCATGTCAAAGTCGAAACCGTCCAACCCATAGTTGATGCCGTCGGTCATCGTGAAATCGTCCGACGGAAGATGGGAGGCGGCATCCCTGTTCTTCTTAGTCATCCGCTCGCTCCCGGAGGTAGCGGTTGGCAACCCGGCGGGCCATCCGACGCTCGGAGGCCGCGACCCTCACGGCCGTCTGAATCTCCTCGTGGATATCCGCCAACTCACGCGGGTAGCGGTGCTTGCGGAGCCACGACTGGATCTCCAGCAGGGCGTTGTAACGCTCCTGCGGGGTGCCCTCCCGGACACTCACCACGGCCTTGTTGATGTCGGGGCACAGACGGTGACGGCATCCCCTGCCGCTCAACATCTTGACCGTCGCCAGTGCTTCGTCGGTAGCCGACGAGTAGGCCCGCTTGTGAACCCTGCGCCTACGGCTTGCTGTCTTTCCCATGGCGTTGACCTCCTCGTCGTTGTCCTCGTCCATTTCTTCTTCGGCTTCCTCGGCCCACTCCTCGGGATCGCGTCGAATCTCCTCGACGTCTTCCATGATCTCGCGAACGTCCTGCCGCTCACGAGCATCGGAGACCTCGGCTGCCTCGGGATTCCAGTGGGGCGCGTTGATCTCGTCGTAGAGGGTGTCACCCAAGGCCGACAGCGCCTCCGAGCAGTTCATGAACTGTCGCCTCATGTCGGCCACCGGCTGGACGTACCCACGCCCCCCGAGGTTGCCGTCAGGGCTGATGTCTGCCGACTTCATCTTCGTGAAAAAGTCGTAGGCCGACTGCGTGTGCCCAAGCGCCATCAGTGTCGAACGCAGGATCTTCGCCAGAATCTTCAACTGCTTCTGATCGAAGATGAACCCGGGCTGCATGTTGCGCTCAGACGGCCCAACACCAGCCCACGCCCACGCAGCACCATCGTCGCCTCGGTCCTTGATGAACCGGACCTCACCGGCTGTCCTTTGCATGGGGGCCCTGTGCCGCCTGGCTACATCTCGCGGATCGGGACGGGACATAGACGCACCACTCCTATTCCTAATGGAGGGGGCCTATAGGGAAAAAACCAGCGTTCGAGGGAGAGCCGAAAAGGGAAGAAGCGACAGCTACACCTTCAAGGGGCCGCCGTTCTCGTCGAAGAGGCGCTCCAAGACGTACTGGTCGCCTTCCTTCTTGAAGCTCCACAGATCCTTCGTCGCCCTGTGGACGAGTTCATCGTTGCTCTCGGAGGACGTGAACATCCCAGAGATGTCCCCCAGGCTGGAGAAGCTCATACGGACCATGGACGCCTTCTTGCTCGTTTTGCCAGCCTCCAGGTGCTGAGGCAGCGTCGCCATGAACTCGCCATTGTCCCACTTCACGAACAGGCGGTTGTCCGCAAAGGTGGTTTTTCCACTGGAAGTCCGCACCGTGACCACGGTTCCTTCCATCCCCGGCTCAGGGGCGTTGGCATAGGACAGCAGAGCTTCGAGGGTCCCTGCGAAGCGGACCCGCGTGCCTGATGGCGAGTCCAGGGCCACAGCCGTCTTGCCTCGCGTCTCGGCCAGTTCCCGCACGCCCGTGAACTTCTCACCTTCCAACCCCGCCGGGTTGAGGCGCTCCTCGACGGCCCCCTCCAAGAACTCCTGGACGGCAGGACCCTCGGCCGCTTTCCCCATCACAAGGTCGCCGAAGAAGGGGTCGGCGCCAAGCCGCTGAGGCTCATCGTCCGCCGTCTTCCACAGGTCTTCCAGTCGCTCATCCGCCATGTCGTCACACCTCTCGGATGACGGCGTAGTTGACCGTCATCGTCTGCACAATCGGGGCACCCCCCGAGTTCCGGAAGTCCACCGTGAAGCCCGTCGTCGACTTCGGGTTGATGGTCGGCCACGCATCCCCTGCAGGACCGGCGTTCAGTTCCGGCACCACAACGTAGTTCGTGTCGGGGTGCTCGACATCGAAGGTCGCAGACTCCTGGGAGGTCCCCGCGAAGGTCAAGGAACCTCGCGTAACAGGCTCGGCCAACGTCCCGGTGCCCAGGACGGTGCCCCGACGGGACCCCACCAGGGTTGCGGCCACGGTGTTCTGGATCTGCAGGTCGCCGAAATCCGTGCCCAGACCCTCGAAGGTGCGGTCCCCGAACAACCGCACTTCACCCACACTGCCGCAATTCGCGATGCGGAGAGAGCCGTCCCCACTCAGGGTCGAAGAAACGGGAGGAGCCAGCGTCGACACCTTGCCGATGCTGTTGGACCCTTGGATCTCGTACTCGGAACCCAACGTCGAGGGGAGGGCCTCCGTGGTGTCGTAGTCCAGTTGCAGGCCCGTGATCTCCCGGACGCCGTTCGTCTTGAAAACGGCGACCTCCTCGATCACGGCCAGCGAAGTGCTCGAACTCGAACCCCACGTCCCGCCCTGGACGTTGAGGATGTTCATGCTGTCAGCCTTGATCGGATGGCCACCCACACCGTTGGCCACCAGGTCGTTGTCGATGAGGTCGATACCGACCTTGCCAACATCCGATCCTGCGCTTCCAATGACCCGCACGCACGAGTAACCATCGTGGGCGTTCGTGACCGTGAAGTTCCGCAGCGTGACCCACTCGGGCACCGTGCCGCCACCCTCTTGGATGGTGATGGTGTCCGCCGGGTTGACGTTGGGCGTGCTCTCCGTCGCCGACTGCAAGATGACAAGGCCGAGGGGGATCAGGAGGACGCCGTTCTTCTGGATCAGCAGATTCTCCTGGTAGACCCCACTCGTGACCAGGATGGCCCACGGGTTGGTGTCGCTGGCAGTCAACGGCACGGCATTGAGGGCTGACGTGATGGTGGTGTAGGTGGCCCCCAACCCCGACTTGGCAACGATCAAGACCCCCGCGAGCGTCTGGATGCCCGCGATGTCTTTGAGCTTCGATCCCGTCAGCGTGAAGGGGTCGAAAAACCGCAGCGAATCGTCAGACGGGTCACGGTCGATGAGCCGCGTCCCGGTCGCTGCCGGCTCGACTTGAAGGGCATCTACCTGAGTCGGGTCTTGCGCCACGTTTCACCTCACCACGGCCGCTTGACCATGTTCTTCCCTTTGAGGGTGATCATCATGGCCCCGGCACGGGTCGTCTTGATCAGTCCCTTGTCGAGGAGGGACTGCATGATCGGGTTGTCGAGGGAGTACGGGCCGAGATCCTTGCGCCAGAACTCATCCTTGCGGTAGCTGGACTTGATGCCACTCATGATGTTGAGGGCTGCCTGCTCCTTTTCCGTCAACTCGGGCTCATCCCCGGCCGGGATGAGCTTCACGAGGTTGTCCGGATGCACGAGGATGTAGGCCCATGTCGGGCGGCCTCCCCACAACCCCTTGATCACAGCAGCGTCCTTCGGAACGGGCCTCGACTTGTCATCGAGGTCCACCGCGTTTCCGGGGTTGAAGGGATTGGGCCCTCCCCACGAGCCGTACTCGACCTGGTAGCGTCCTGTCCGGAGATTGACCGCGATGGTGAACGCCTGCTGCCCCTGACCGCTGAGGCCGCTGACCGTGTACGTCGTCGCAGGCTTCACCTCGATGTCGCGACGCCCGTACTTGACCTCTTTGAGGGCCTTGCGAACGAAATCAGGAAGCTCACGGGTGGGCACGTAGGTCCCCCCACGAGCCGTGCGGCCTCGCAACAGAGGTAGCAGGTGCGGGCGTAGCTCGGGCTTGGCGTGGGCCAGCTTGATCACTCGGCTTCGCAGCGTCATCACACCCTCCTACAGCAGGTACTGCTGCACGTCCGAAAAGAGGTTCCAAACCGCCCACTTGTCCACAGGGCTCTGGAGGTCTTTTCGGTTCAGCGCCTTCTGGACCCCTTCCGCGAGGTCCCGGCCTTCCTTCTCGTGCTTGGCGAACTCGTGGTAGTCCCCCCGGGCCATCATTTCCAAGATGTCCACGAGGCGCCGGATCTCCCGACTGTACGGGATGAGGTTGTCGTCCTTCCCCAGCGCTTCGAGGTACTCCTCCAGGACCTCCTTGGCCCACTTGCGGTACTTGCCGACGTCCAGGTTCTTGTAGTCGATGGCGGAGGGGATGGCGTAGCTGAAGGACTCCTCGAAGCCGTCCTTCGAGCCGTAGCGTGCCTGGGCCCGCTGATAGGCAAGCTCCGGGTCTTTCATCACGGCGTCGTACTCGCGCTTGCCCAAGCCGACGATGTGGGACAGCAAGTCATCAAATCCATCATCCCCCACGCCGAGGTGACGATCGTTGTCCCGCTGCCAATCATCGACCCGCTTGTAAAGACGCCCCTTCAAGCGATGGAACGCCTCCGATAGTTCCTCGGCCTGGTCGGCGGTGAGCCTCCGCATGATGGCCTTCTCGATGGCGTCGTAGTCCGTCGTCTTCGTTCCCCACCCGAAGGGCTCGATGAACTTCCAGAAAGCAGACTCGCTCATGGCCGCCCGCTTCAATACGGGAACCAGGACATCGCGAAGCTCCGGACGTTCGTGAGCCAGCCGGATGGCCTTGTCCTGGAGACGGGCTTCACGAGCGGCCTTCTGGAGGTCGCTGGCCTTGGCGATCTTGGATCGGCGGGTCATGATGTCTCCCCTTAGATGAACAGGTCCCAACCGATCGTGCCGGTGTAGGTGACGTTCACTTCCATGCGGAAGCCGGTGGTGGTCTTGTTCACGGTCCGGACCTCGATGAAGTCCGCCTTGTCGTAGTTCACACGGTAGCTTGCACTCGCCAGCGGTGTCGCGAAGGTGATGTCCTTGTACGTCTCAGCAGCGAAGGTCTCGCTCCCGTTCAGGGCTGATGTCGTGGTCATGAAGTTCTCCACCTGCCCGATGGCCGTGTTGATGTCGTCGATGACGCTCTGCGGCAACGACTCGTAGGACGAACAGTTCGCCCCCGTCGGAGTTCGGATGTTCCGAACCCCGTAGTTGCCCGACTCATCCACCACCACGGAGAAGTAGTAGGTCTGGCCGCCGCTCGACGACTGGTAGGCGAACTCCGACTGGATGCGCGTCAGTGCCACCGTCTATGTCTCCCTACCAAATGCCCGTCGTCTCGAAACCGCGTTTCTCGAACCAATCCTTCAAGGTCATCAGCGCTGCCCGGTCTCGACTCCACACCGACATCACGTCGTACTGTTCCTTCACCCCGAGGTCCGGTAGGGGTTTGACCCCTTCCATCGCCACCTTCCCATCGCGGAAGCTCCGCAACAGGCCCGGCAGGCTCTTGGCGTCGAGGGCAGCCCCATAGACCGTGAAGCGGTGCTCAGGCGAAGCCTTCCGTCGGAGCCAGCGGGCCGCAACCAGCTTGCTCATCACGATCCGACGCTTCGAGGGGCCATCCGACATACACGACTCCGAAACCCATGGTACTCACAGGAGGGAGGCTATAGAGAGAAAACCACCGCCCAGGAGGCGGCTCTAGTCCACGGTGTGGTTCACCTGGTCAGGCGTGGGGTTCCGCTGGACCTCGCGGAGGATGTTCAGGTTCTCGCTGATCGTGCGGAACAAGGCGGCGTACTTCTGCATCGCTTCTGATGCCGCCATGCGCTTGATCGACCGGATGAAACGATGTCGCACGAGCCCTTGCGAGACGTCGAGTTGCTTGGCGACCTCGCTCTGGCAGGTCGTCTTGAACATCAACACCATGATCTCGACATCGAGGGGGTCTGGCAGGAAGCCGGACATGGCATCGTGGAGTTCGCGCTCGGTGATGTCGGGGAGGCTCAGGATGAACTGGATGCGGGCGGTGGCTCGTTGGAGGCGGTAGCAGACCGTCGGCTGGCTCACCGTGAAGATCGATGCGATGTCCGTCTGCCGGAGGTGCCGGAAGTAGTACAGGTCCACGAAGTCTGCCTCCCGGGCCGGAAGGCGCTCCATGATCTCTCGCACACGGTCTATGAGTTTGAGGTCCTCCGCCGAAGGCTCCGTGAAAATGGAGTCCATGGCGGACATGCTGTCTTCGTTGGAAAACCGAGTTTCGATCTCCGTAGGATCGACCATCTGATGCCCCGCCCATCCAGGCATGTGTTAGACCCCCTCGGCCTCTTGGGGATCCAGGATTCTGAGGAAGAACCTCGGCAGCGTTGCGATCACTTCCAGCGACCGGAGCCTCAACCACACGAAGACCTGGTCCTCCTCGACGCCTCGCACCACCCCATGAAGCGAGCGGTAGATGCCCTGCGTGATCTCCACGGAGGCGCCTTCGGTGATGTCTTCGGAGATGAGTTCTTGGAGCTTGCGTCGGAGTTCGAGGATGTTGTCGTCACTGACCGTCGAGAGGGTGCGGATATTGTAAGGGCCCGCCGTGCTCATCACACGACTGATGTAGGGCAACTCCTCCAGAGCGAAGTAGGTCGTCTCCGGCAACCCCGACCCAACGAACGCATACCCTTCCATCAGGTAGACGGTGATGAGTCGTTCTTGCTTGGGATAGACGGCGGCCGGGATGAAGATGGGGTGTTCTTTTCCTACACCGAGGTCTCGCCTCAGCATCTCCCGCAACGTGCCATCATCCACACGCTGCTCCCCCATCGGAGTGAGTTCAAGGGCTACCCATGTTGGTTGGTCCCGAAAATCCACGTCGCCCCTCATGGCGTAGTTCAGCAACACGAAGGGCAAGAAGTTCGGCAAAGGTTGAGGGAGGCAACTCGAAGGTGGACGGTGACGCTGCCACCGGCTCCGGACGCTTCGTTTGTCGCACCGCCCTCGGGACCACGTTGACACCATTCTTGGTGACCACGCTGCCCACCTGCATGTTAGCAGTATCTGACGAGTTTTGGTCCAGCCTTTCTTCCCCGTCAACCTCTTTTTTTGAAAGTTTCGCCGAGCTTGGCTCTTTTTTTGGATTATTTGGCTCAGGTGGGGTCGCAACAGGGGCCGCAGGAGCCACGGCCATGGGGGGCGCTGAGGTCGGCAGGGCGACCGCCTCCCCTCGGGCCATCCGATGCAGATGGATGACGTCACACTCCAGCATCGAGGGCGTCGGGCGCCCCAATCGCGAGGACAGCATGGAGGCAAACACCACCAGCTTGTCCCCCAGACGCTCCCCCAGCGCCTTTACACGGTCTTGCTCCCAATACACGGGAGGTTTCGCCACCCCGACACGGACCTTGTAGGCCATCATGCACAGGTGGGTCAGGCGCTCGTAGCACGTCCCTGGAGAGACGTGATCCATCAAGGATCGGAGATGGGCGAGGGTGTCCCCCAGGGATGTGTCCAGAGCCTCCATCAGGTCCAGGTAGGTCCCCTGCAGGTTCAGGTGCAGGTAGCTGGCGACGTTCTCCCGGTTGACCGGTCCGAGCATCGACACGCCTTCGAGAGCTTTTAGGGCGTCGCGGACGTGACACTCGGTGATCTCGGCGATGAGGGGGAGAACTTCAGGGTCGTGCTCGATACCCTCCTGCTCGCAGACATAAGCGAGCCGTCCCGCGATGACCTCCGGTGTCAGCGTCTCGATGATGAAGGCGGGAGCGCACCTCGACAGGATGGTGGTCCGCATCTTCTCGGGCTCGGTCGTGGCGAAGATGCAAACGAGCTTCTTGTCCTCACTACCGGGAGCCGTCTCCTCCAGCGGTTTGAGCATGGCATCGAGAGCGTCCTTGGAAAGCTGGTGGCTCTCGTCGAACAGGTACAGCCGCCTCTTGCCGCTGAACGTCGAGTAGGCGATCTCCTCGGTGATCCGCTTGATGTCGGCCTTGCCGCTGTTGGTCGCAGCGTCCACCTCCAGGAAACTCTCGCTCGCCCCTGTCTCCAGGATGGTTCGACACGAAGTACACTCACCGCAGGGCTCACCGTCCTGCGGGCTTTCGCACAACAGCGCCATCGCCAGGATGCGGCCGAGGGTCGTCTTCCCCGAGCCCCACTTCCCCGCAAACAGGTAGCTCTGCTGAAACGCCGCACCCGTCCGAATGAACTGCCGCAAGATCTGGATCGTGCTCTCCTGTCCAAGCACGTCGGCAAACTTCCGGGGACGGTACTTCGTGTCGAAGCTCAACCTAGCCCTCCATCCACGGTCTCAGGTGCCAGACACCGAGGGAGTGGTCACTCTCCGGGGCCTCGATCATCGTCGCTCGCCAGAGGCCGTTCTCATCGTACTTGATGATGTAGTCGCCCTCAGCCTGTTCCTCGACAATCTCCCAGGCATCGTGACCCACCCCCAGCAGGTTGTCCTTCCACGGCAGCTTGGAAATCGCCAGCTTGTCCTGGACGCCCTCTGGCCCCGCATCCACGAGCCAGTGTGCCGGCCGAGAGTAGTACCGAGGGGGCGGCACGGGGTGGGGCTCATTTCCCGCGACGATGTAACCGAGCAGGCCCCCGCGAAAGCTATGGTCCGCTTCTACGAGGAAGATGCCCTTGTCCAATGGCCTCCGCTGACCGTACTTGCTCTCCCCACGCACCCGAGCCCACTTGGCGAACGCCTGGTAGACCTCGCCGAGAGGGCCCCCTTCATCACGGCCAGCAAAGAACTCCGGCGTCAGGTCCCCTTCGGCCCCGAAGCCGAACTCGTCGGAGAGTTCACGGATGACCTTCTGGACAAGGGCTTCGTCCATCACTCGTCCCCGTCGTCGGCCTCGGGAGCCGCGGAAGCCGCGGAAGGCGCCTTGTTCCCGTCGTCCTCCTTGCGGAGCATCTCCAGCAGCGGCGAGGGACCCTCCCCCTCCGGACGCGGGCGCCAGTCACCGTGGCGATCAAGCTCCTCGTAGAAGAACGCGACGTCCGGAGGCGTGATGAAGCAGTTCATCGTGCCCTTCTCGGCATCCTCCTCGACACAGCAGCTACAGAGGTGGTGGTCCAGCAGGGCCGTGCGCTGCTTGCCATCGAGTTCCATCCACTCATCGGCGGCGAGTTCGATGATGAACTTGTACTCCCGGTCGCCCAGGACGCCAAGGAGGGGCGGGGCCTTCTTCGACTTGCCGAGGATGACCTTACCACCGCTCTTGCTCGCCTTGTCCCGGAAGATGACCGCGATCTCGTCCTCGACCAGCACGAGGTCACCGTGGTACTTGGCGATGAGATCCTGGATCTCGTCGTAGATTTCCTGGTCCGCCTTGTAGATGCCCATGATTCACCCTTCATACCCCGGCTGAAAGTACCGCCTCATGCCATCGAGGCCGTGGTTGTCCCACACGGTGCCGGGGTCCTTGCCTCGGTATGGGATTCGTTCCACATCCAGGCCCGATCGTTCGAGCCACCCTTTCGCTTTCTCATACCCGGATTCACCCGTCTCATCGTTGTCATAAGCGAATTTCACCGGACAACCGAACCTTCGGAGGTACTCCACATGCCGGAAGGTGAGCATCGCCCGCCCCGAAGCGAGGACGGCATCCTCCGGAGGGATGGCCCACTCCAGGGGGTAGAGATCGAACCGCCCCTCCACGATCCAAGCCGCACCCCCGGCCCAGAGCTTCGCCGCTGTGTCACGCCTCGTCAGCCATGCAGGGATGTAGTAGGCCCGTGGGAAGTCCAGGTAGCGAATGACTCGCTTGCCCCCCTTGAACTTGCGGGCCTCGAAGCCCAGCGGGTCCCCTCTCGGCGTCCACAACGCACAGGTGAGGTAGCCAGCGATCTTCTCCCCATGGGCCCCGAAGCGCTCGACGAATACAGAGTCCGGACAGGGGTTGGGGGAGCCGACCCAGACACCCTCGCCGAAGTCCTCGTAGGTCTCCGTCTTCGCCCCACGCCCCAACAGGTAGCCTTCGGCCTCCTCGGTCATTTGCAGCGCAGAGAGGGCTTCGCTCAACCAGGTCACAGGTTCCTCTTGGTCTCCGGGGCCGTGTTGCCCCCCACCGATACCGAGGCCACACCCACCCCGCGGCTCGGGTTGTGGACCACAGCGAGGATGCCTGCGTGCGGCATCTCCATGACGGTGCCTACAAAGCTCCGGTCTGAGGGCACTGCTACAGCCCAGCCAGCGGGCAACCACTTGGACACGCGAAGGGGACAACCCCCAAGGGTCTTCATGCCCTTGAAGACGCCCTTCCCTTTCGTGTCCTTGGGAGAGACCAGCAGTTCCACGTTCGGGAGATCGTAGGACTGGACATGCTCGATGGCTCGATGGGCGCCG
>Ga0180435_10001154_pt1 | contig 27733 bp, 20 predicted proteins | sample SS_ome_3_FD_132467 | JGI IMG/M metagenome (GOLD analysis project Ga0180435, IMG submission 132467) | Hypersaline lake sediment archaeal communities from the Salton Sea, California, USA - SS_3_S_1 metaG | ecosystem: Environmental > Aquatic > Non-marine Saline and Alkaline > Hypersaline >... | reverse complement strand
TAGAAGGCCCACGCCAAGATCGGCAGATTGACACGGATTTCCCACCCCGCCCGATGCGACACATCGGGCGGGGTGTCGTGTTGATGAAAGTTGTCCAGGGCGCGATCCGCCGTACGATCACCGGAGACCCCCACGGAACAAGGAGAACGGTCATGGACCCTGCCAAGAACCCGGAAACACCCAATGTGCTCTTCATTTGCTGCGATCACCTGCGCGCCGACTGGTTGGGCTGCAACGGTCACCCGATCGTGATGACGCCTCAGATCGATGAGCTGGCTTGTGAGGGCATCAACTTCACGCAGACCTTCAGCGAGGTGCCGGTGTGTGTGCCCGCTCGGCGCGTGATGATGACTGGCATGAACCGCTACGGCATCCACATGAACGTGAACGTGGACGGGCAGCCGTTCACCGAGGGCCCGAAGTTGGCGGAGGTGATGACGGCAACGGGCTATCAGACCTTTGCCTCAGGCAAGCTCCACACGTGCCCGCAGCGCAACCGCATCGGCTTCGAGGACGTGCAGCTCAACGAGGAGGGCCGCAAGCAGGGCGGCCTGCTCAAGGACGACTACGAGGCATTCCTCGACGAACATGGCTATGGTCATCTGGCGTACACCCATGGGCTGGGCAACAACGAGTACGGGCTGCGCCTGAGCCCCCTGCCTGAACCCTACACGACGACCCACTGGACGGCGCAACGGGCGATGGAGTTCATCGACCGGCGCGACCCGACGCGACCGTTCTTCATGCACGTCTCATTTGACAAGCCGCATCCCCCAATCACGCCGCCGGAGAGCTACTACAACCTCTACCGAGACGTGGTCTTCCCCGAGCCGGCGATGGGCGATTGGCTGGACGAGAAGCTGCCGACCAGATTCCGCCGGCTGCAGCTATCCAACAACTTCGACGACTGGCGGGACCATCCCCTGATGATCCAGCAGAGCCTGCGCGGCTTTGCCGCGATGATCACACATATCGACAGCATGGTGGGCGTCCTACTGGGGCACCTGCGCGAGAACGGTCTGCTGGACAACACGCTGGTGATCTTCACCAGTGACCACGGCGACCAGCTCTTCGATCACGGTAACCTGGCCAAGGGTGACTTCTTCCGCGGCTCGACCAACGTGCCCTATATCGTGCGTCCCCCGCGGACGTGGGCGAAGGACCACGCCTTCACCTTCTCGCACGTGGACGCGACGACGCCGGTGGGCCATCAGGACACGATGCCGACGATCCTGGACATCTGCGGGGTCGAGATTCCGGACTCGGTAGAGGGCCAGAGCCTGGTGCCGGTGATGCTGGGGGAAGAGGATGCCTTCCGCGAGTACACGTGTGGCAACTGCAACGTGGTCTTCGGGGTGAACGACGGCGAGACCAAGTATATGTGGTTCAGCGACGACGACTACGAGTACCTGTTCGACGTGCAGAACGACCCGCACGACCTCCACGATCTGAGTGGGGATCCGGCCTGGGAGAAGACCCTAGTGAAGCAGCGGCAGCGGATCATCGATTGGATGACCAAGAACGACGATCCCCACGTCGCGGACGGGAAGCTGAATCCGATCACTGTGCCCTTCGACGCCGCCGCTGCGCGCGCACGGAACGGCTGGAACAATCGGGGCAGGCACTAGGCGGAGGCTGGAAGCCGGCTGGCGGCTGCCGGATGTTGGATGATGGATGTCGCCGACCACGGTAGGAGCTGAGGGCTCAAAGCCTTGCTACAGGCTTTGAGCCCTTGTGGTTAGAGCATCACCTTCGGTTGGTATTCGCCCCAGACCGAGCGGAGGACAGAACAGATCTCGCCCAGGGTGCAATCGGCACGAACCGCCTCGATGAAGAGCGGCATCAGGGCCGCATCGGGCGTGCGGGCAGCGGTCTCGATACGGGCGAGCAGTCCGGAGGCTTCGGCGGCATCGCGTCGGGTGCGCACGTCGGCCAGGTGAGTCCGCTGATCGGCCTCGACAGCGGGATCGACCTTAAGCTGGGGGATGTCGATCTGTTCGTCCTTCAGCCGGTAGTCGTTGAGACCGACGATGATCTGGTCACCGTGCTCGACGGCCATCTGGGCACGGTAGGCAGACTCGGCGATCTCCGCCTGCATGTAGCCCTGCTCGACGGCGGCGGGCGCACCGCCCAGACTGTCGACGGCAGTGATGTAGGCGTTCGCTCGCTGCTCGATCTCATCGGTGAGCATCTCCACCTGATAAGAGCCCGCCAGCGGGTCGACCATATCGGCAACACCGGATTCGTGCGCGATGATCTGCTGTGTGCGTAGAGCGACGCGCACACTCTCCTCGGTGGGCAGCCACAGCGCCTCGTCCATAGAGTTGGTGTGCAGAGACTGGGTGCCACCGAGGACGGCCGCCAATGCCTGGAGTGTGACCCGGACGACGTTGTTCATCGGCTGTTGGGCCGTAAGCGTCGCACCGGCGGTCTGGGTGTGGAACCGCAGTCGCCAGGAGCGAGGGTTCTGCGCCCCGAATCGCTCGCGCATGACGCGGGCCCACATACGTCGCGCCGCCCTAAACTTAGCGACCTCCTCCAGGAAGTTGTTGTGGGCGTTGAAAAAGAAGGATAGCCGCGGCGCAAAGTCGTCGATATCCAGGCCGGTGTCGATAGCAGCCTGAACATAGGCGATGCCGTTGGCCAAAGTGAAGGCGATCTCCTGAACGGCCGTGCTGCCGGCCTCACGGATATGGTAGCCGCTGATGCTGATGGGGTTCCACCGGGGGACGCTGTCAGCTCCGTAGCGGAAGGTGTCCGTGATCAGTCGCATGGAGGGCCGCGGCGGGAAGATGTAAGTCCCCCGAGCGACGTACTCCTTGAGAATATCGTTCTGGATAGTTCCGCGGAGCTTGGCGGGCGGGACGCCCTGCTCGGCGGCCACGGCGATATACATCGCCCAGAGGATGGCCGCAGGGGCGTTGATGGTCATCGAGGTGCTGACTCTGTCCAGTGGGATGGCGTCGAACAGCACGCGCATGTCGTCGAGGCAGCTGACGGAGACCCCAACGCGGCCGACCTCGCCGATGGAGAGTTCGTCGTCGGCATCATAGCCCAGCTGTGTGGGGAGATCGAAAGCCACCGAGAGCCCGGTCTGGCCCTGTTCCAGCAAGTAGCGGTAGCGCTCATTGGACTCGCGCGCCGAGGCGTAGCCGGCGTACTGGCGCATGGTCCACAGACGGCCGCGATACATGGTGGACTGAACGCCGCGAGTATAGGGGTACTCGCCGGGGAAACCCAGGTCGGTGAGGTAGTCGGGTGTGTGGTCGGCGGGCGTCGCGACGGGTGGGAGTGGGATGCCGGACGGGGTTTCAAAGGCATCGCGGCGCTCAGGGAAGCGGGCAACGGTCTTGGCGTAGGTGGTGTCGCGCCACGACTGTTGGCGATCACGAATGGGAGTGGGATCAGCGTCGTGTGACATGGTGCCCTCCAGTAGGCCAAGAAGACGCTACCCCTGCGCCAGGCTGGAGCCTGTCGGCAGGCCGGAAGATGGCGGGCCCGGGTCGGTGCTCGAAGGCCTCTGCCGCCGAGCAGGCGAAAGGCCGAATCAGACAGTCTGGCCCACTGAGTGCCGATGGACTAGACAAGGGTCTTGAGCTCCGCGAGCATATCGGCGAGGAGATCGAAACCACTCTGCCAGAAGTCGGGGGAGGCCATATCGAAGCCGGCCTCGCTGATGATGTGCGCCGGACTGGCAGAGCCGCCGTAGCGCAAGATGCGCAGATAGCCAGGCTCGAAGGCCGCGCCCATCTCCTTGTACTTCCGGTAGAGCGCCAGGACCAGCAGGTTCCCGAAGGCATAGGCATAGCAGTAGAACGGCGTGTGATAGATGTGAGGGATCGCCGTCCACTCAATGGCGAAGTCATCTGACACCGCAATCGCGTCGCCGAATTGAGTGTCCAGATTGCCGAGATACGCCTGCTTCAGCTCATCCGGCGTCGCATTGCCCACGACCATCCCGTGTGCGACCTTCTCAAAGCGCACGAAGAAGGCCTGGCGAACGATGGTGGCATAGGCATCATCGAGGAAGGTGCCCAGGATCGTCTTCCGGACTAGCGGATCGCTCTCCTCCGCCAGCAGTTTGTCCGTCAGCAGCATCTCGCCGAAGACTGACGCAGTCTCAGCCATAGGCAGCGCCGAGAGGAAGGTGAGCACAGAATGGTCCTCAGCCACTATCGCGTGGACGGCGTGGCCCAGCTCGTGCGCCAGTGTGGAGACCGACTGGATCTTGCCCGTATAGTTGGCAAGCACCCAGGGCGTCACGCCGGGCAGCACACCGTAGCAGTAGGCGCCGCCCATCTTGCGCGGACGTATCTCAGCGTCCAGGTGATGCTCCGTCATGACCTTCCTGGCAGCGTCGGCCAAGGTGGGCGAGAACGCGCGGTAGGCATCATCCACCATCGCCACGGCATCACCAAATGCATACGTCTTCTCAGATGCGGAGAGCGGGGCGTAGAGATCGTAGCGCCGGAGCTGCTCGAGCCCAAGCTCCTTTGCTTTCAAGGCGAAGAAGTCCTGGAAGAGCCCCACATTGGCGCTGATCACATCCAGCAAGGTGTCGACCACCGGATCGGGGAGGTCGTTGGCCAGGTTGTGGACGCTGATCGGGCCGGCAAACCCGCGTACCTTGACGTTCTCCTCCGTCCAGTCGCGGACGCGGGCCGCGTAGATCTCGGCCAAAACATCGGTGTGATCACCGAAGACCCTGAATTGCTCCTTATAGGCCGCGGCACGCAGATCCGGCGAGGGGTTTGCCGCGTAGGCCATCAACTGACCGCGGGTGAGGGTCTGTTCCTCGCCGTCGACGGTTAGCTGGTACTCGAGACCATTGGTGATCATGTCATAGATCGTCAAGACGCTCCGGATGCCGTTGACGTCCTTGATGTTGACCATGCGTTCCTCAGGCTCGCTAAGCGTGTAGGGCTTGAAGAGACGCAGCGACTCAAGGAAGTACACGGCATCACCTGCATCGGCGAGCAGGCGCTCTGCCACCTCATCCGCCAGTTGCTTCCACCAAAGCGTGAAGAAGAGAGTGCGATTCTCGTGCTCAGCCATGAGCTGGCCGATGCGAGCGCGGAATGCCAGGGCTGTCTGATCCGCCGTGTCCTCCGAGAACCAGAGATAGCTGTAGGCACCAACTGCTGAGACGCCGGCGTAGAGGTCCTCATACAGCGCCAGTATCTCACCGAAGGCCGCAGACGAGATGTCATCAGTCAGATCATCGCGGCGAGCCTCAAAGGCCGCCAGTTTGTCGTCCAGCGCAGCGATACTCGCCTCCATCTCGGATGTGCCGGCGGCGGGGAGCAGGTCAGTCAGTTGCCATCTCTCGGGTTTCATTGTCTATGCCTCCGTCTTGATCGGCTGGTGAGCAGCAGAACCACGGCAAGAAAGATTAGTGTGATAACCAGATCGCGCGGCCAGAGACGCCGCGCGTAAGTTGCCCGGTCACCCAGGAGACGGATGACCCAGATGGTGACCTGGTAGGCCAAGGCGGTGACCCGGATGGTCCATCGTGCCCACGGCGACTGCAGACGAAAGCACGTGACGCCGGCGGCAAGGATGACCAGTCCCAAGAGGACGTAGACGATCCCAAGCACCGTCGGGTCGATGGACCAGGGCCAGAGGGCGTAGACAGGCGCGGTGCGAAAGGCCACCACGCCGCGGATGAGATTTCCCGCACCGATGAGTGCATAGAGGACCAAGAGGAGCCAAGCAGCGAAGGACGGAGCGGGGTGACGCCGATCGCCCTCCTGACGGGGCGGCGTGGCGTGAGGCACAAGACCTGGAGGGCTAGGCAACTCAGGGCTCCAACTTGCGGGCAGAGAAAAAAAGATAGGCCCCCTCCCCCGTGAGGGGTTCGTGGTAGAAGCGGCGCAGTAGTCGCGCGGTGATCGCCAGATTCCACGCCTGTGGCACCAACAACCAGCGACCGGTCAGCTTCTTGGCAAGCACACAGGGCAGGCCCAGAGGATGTCCCCACTCCAGCGCCGCCAGCGCGTCCTTGGAAAAGTAGGGCCACCACCTGGTGACCTCAAGCCCCACGCATTGCAGGCGGTCGCGCCACCCCTCGGGGGACAGATAGTAGTGGTGACGCGAGATGTGATCAAAGAGCTTCCGATAGCGCTCGGCCAGGGATCCAAGGCCGACGGCGTCCAGGGCCCGCGCCACCGAGAGCCCCTGGCGGAAGCCGGGCCCGGGGACGGCAAAGTGGAACCAGCCGCCGGGACGGAGCACGCGGGCGACCTCGGCCAGGACCGGGTCGACATCGGGGATGTGCTCGAGCACGGAGTTGCTCACCACGGTGCCGTAGGTCGCACCGGCGTAGGGCATCGCGGCGCCGTCCGCGTGGTTGAGCATGCAATGCGTGGCCCGGCTGTCGGCCTCAGCCAGCGGCGGCCACCAGGGGTCCAGACCCACGTCCAGGGGTGCGGAGAACGTCACCTCCGCAAAGTGACCGTCACCGCACCCCAGGTCCAGCACCGGTCCGGGCATGGGAAGGTCCTGATAGTAGTCGGCCTCGACAGCGCGAAGCAGGGCGCGGAACGCGGGCAGTTCCCGCAGTTGCCGGCGATAGTGTTCGGGGCGTTTGGTGATCGACGGATAGGAGGGTTGCATGTCTCTCGCTAGCGTAGGGGCAGGATCGTTGGAACGCTCGAACGTTTCCACGCTGGAAGGTGCGGACGTTTCAACGTGGCAACGCCCCATGATACGGACAGATATCGGGCGCCTCGTACCATGGATTGGCATAGCCGAAGCCATTCAGGAAGATGGTCACCTCGACCACCTCCTCGGTGTCGACCGCATAGGCGCAGGCATCCACGGGATCGCCATCGCGCTCGTAGGAGCGCCAGTAGCGCTCGGCCAGCGCCGAGACAGCGGCCTCGGGCGCGGTGGAATCCGGAGCAGGCACGAGTGCGCCATAGTAGGATTCGGCGTCCACTTCCATGGACCGGTAAGCGCTCAGCACCATCAGGCGCCATTGACCCAAGGCCCGCAGCCAGCTACGCTCCGCGTCCTCGCCCGACCAGCCGCCCCATTCGGTGAGAGACGCGTCGTCGAGGACGCGCTGGTAGAGCGCTTGCGCGGCATCGAACTCACCGGCACCGAAAGCAAGGTCGCCATCGACCAGGGCGTGGTAGCGGAAAGCAGGCGGCGCGACGCTCTCAGCCGTCGCAGTGACGAGGTCGCCCTTCCAGGATAGCGTGGTGGTGATCGAGCGCTGAGGACCCGCGCCGGCGGAGCCGATGCCGCCGCTGACCACGACAAGCGCCGCGTCCCTTAGCTCAAATGCAGGATAGGGATACTGAAAGGGAGCCGTGATGGCGTCGGTGAAGTCGTTGCCAGTCCAGGACCACACGTGGGGCGTGTGCCAGCAGGTGTGGGCACCGCAGTTCACGTCGGAGAAGACCAAATCGCCCTGACCGTCGCCCGTCAGGTCCTGGATACCGATCAACTCGAGGCCCATCCACTCGCCGGGGTCGTACTGGTAGGGGCTCAGGATGCCGCCCCCATCGCAAGTGAAGATGAGCATCCGGCTGGGCGGCGGGACCTGGAGCGACTCGGTGTCAACAATACTGAGCACGATCTCCGGGACGTAGTCGCCGATCAGGTCTCCCCGGAGCAGTCCCTCCAGCGGCTCCAACACCAGACGGCCGGGGTCGCCCCCCCGGTGCAGAAAGTCACGCAGCAGATCAGTATAGGCATCCAAGTCAGCCGTGCGGGTCGGAAGTGCCACATCCTGGTAGGGCGGGCAGGCAGCAGCGGTCGGCGGCGGCAGGGGTGCGGGCGTTTCAGTAGGCGGAGCCGGCGACGGCGTCATCGTGGGATCGATGATCACGACGGGCTCTGACGAGGGCCCAAGCAGATCCAACAGAGAGCACCCAAGCGTCACGCTCAGCAAGCAGAGCACCAGACCGGCTCGCAACCCCTTCACAGCACCCCCTTGAACGTGACGAAGCCGCAGGATAGCGGCTCGGGCCCCAAGTATAGCTTCCGGGGGTTGACGCGCAAGGCATCTTTGACACGCGCGCGTCTCAACGTATCCTCACGGCGTCGATGGACCGGGACGTAGCTGGCTGAGCCGATGGGAGGGGCACATGGGACACGTGCATATCTCACGCGATGGGGCACCGATCAGGCTGTTCGAGTCAGACTTCTTGGAGTTCTTCACCCACATCCACCCGGCGGTGGTAGCGGCGATATGGCTTCCAATCGCGGGCTACGCGCTGGCGCGAGCAATGATGGACCCGGTGCTCGGCGCCGGCGCCCTGGTGATCGGCGTCCTGCTGGGCGTGATCGTCTGGACCCTGGCGGAATACACCCTACACCGCTTCGTCTTCCACTTCCGGCCGCGCGCTCCCTGGCAGGAGCGGCTCTCATTCCTCTTCCACGGCGTGCACCACGCCCAGCCGCGGAGCAAGACACGGCTGGTCATGCCGCCTGCGGTGAGCCTGCCCCTGGGACTGGTCGCCTATGGGCTCTTCAGGCTCGTCATCGGTAGACTACTGGGCGCGACGTCCTGGATCGCCCCACTCTTCGCGGGCTTCACCATTGGGTATCTGGCCTACGACCTGACGCACTACGCAACGCATCACTTCCGTATGAAGCGCAAGTACTTCCTGTGGGTGCGACGGCATCACATGCGACACCACGCGCAGACCCCGAATCTGCGCTTTGGGGTGAGCACGCCGATGTGGGACTACGTCTTCGGCACGGAGCCAAAGCGAGATTAGGTCGATTGCGTAGACACGAAACCTGCCTATAATAGGGCCAGATCACTTCAGGAGAATCCAATCGCATGGAAAGCGTCCCTCAGTTCTTTGATACAGAAAGCACCATGGAGTCCCTGCTCGACTCCTACATGGAGGAGCATCGATGGCGCCGAGGCGACATCATCGAGGGCGTTGTCGCCTCGGTGACGCCCAAGTCCATCCTCATCGACGTCGGGGGCAAGTCGGATGCTGTCGTACACCCCCGCGAGATCGAGAGGATGAGCAATCAGGAGTTCCGGTCGTACCAGCCTGGGCAGGATGTGAGCGTCTATGTGATGGACCCAGATCGCGACGGCGCCATCACTGTGTCACTGGCACGCGCAGCCCAGCAGACCGATTGGGAAGATGCCCGCAAGCTGATGGACGCAGACGAACTGGTCGAGCTGTCGGTTGTGGACACAAACAAGGGCGGCGTGATCGTGCGGCTGGGCAAGCTGCGCGGCTTCGTGCCTGGATCTCAGTTGATGCCCAGCTGGCGACGTTTCCAGCAAAACGGGTCTTCCGAGGAGCGCTGGCAGGGCCTGATGGGCAAGCAGCTCAAGCTTGCCGTGATCGAGGTCACCCCCGAGCGCAACCGCCTCATCTTCTCGGAGCGATCAGCCTACCACCGCAAGGACACCAAACACGACATCCTGGAGTCGCTCGAGATCGGGTCGGTGCATAAGGGCATCGTGAGCAACATCGTGCCGTTTGGGGCGTTTGTGAACGTGGACGGCGTCGACGGCCTTCTCCACGTGTCTGAGCTGTCGTGGAAGCGCGTCAACGACCCCCACGAGATCGTCCAGGTGGGACAGACCATTGATGTGTTCGTGCTGGACGTCGATCTGGACAAAGAGCGGCTCGGGCTCAGCCTGAAGCGGCTGGTAGCCGACCCGTGGACAACGGTTGGCGAGACCTGCGCCGTGGGCGACGTGACCGAGGTGAAAGTTGTGAACCTCACCTCGTTTGGTGCGTTCGCCGCTCTGATCGAGCGCCCCGAGTTGGAGGGGCTGATCCACATCTCAGAGCTCTCGCATGCCAACGTCGGCCATCCGGAGGAGGTCGTCCAGGTCGGGCAGCAGGTGACCGTGAAGATCATCTCGGTGAAGCCGGAGCAGAAGCGCATCGCGTTCAGCCTCAAGGCTCTCGCTTCGGAGCAGCCCGACCTAGCCTAGTCACAGACACAGACACTGGCACGGCCCTTCGCATTCAACCCTGGGGCTGTCAAGATGCGGGGCCCCGGTGAACCAGCCGGGGCCTCGTTGCCTGAAGGGAGGTCACGATGGCTGACATACGACCGCCTGCCGTGGCGGGCATGTTCTACCCGTCCGATCCCGCCAAGCTCCGCGAAGATGTAGGCAGATACCTGGCGGCGGCTTCGGTGCCGGCGTTGCAGGGCGTCAGGGCCGTTGTCGCTCCCCACGCAGGCTTCGTCTACTCGGGACCCGTCGCGGCCTTCGCCTACCAGGTTCTGGCCCTCCAGAAGTCGGCGCCCGAACGAATCCTCCTCCTGGGACCATCCCACCGCACGTGGTTTCCTGGCGTAGCCGTCGCCGACGTGGACGGCTTCTCGTGCCCGCTGGGCACACACCCGGTCGACCGGGAGTATGTCCGGCGGCTGACCGCGGAGCGAGACCTCTTCACGGCCGACAACCGACCCCACGGTCCCGAGCACTGCCTAGAGGTGCACATCCCCTTCCTACGCGTGGTCCTGCCGGACGCGCCGGTGGTGCCGATGCTCTTCGGCCAGGTCGACCCGGTCGAGGTGGGTCGCTCGCTGCTGACCATCCTCGAGGATAACGACCTCGTGATCGTGAGTTCGGACCTGAGCCATTACCACAGCAACCGCGCAGCGCACACCACTGATCGGCAGTTCCTCGACGCGCTCCTGGCCGGTGACCGCGCTGGCGTGCTCAAAGGCGAGGCGTGCGGTCAGGCACCGGCACTGGCAATGATGGTGGTGGCCGCGGCGCGAGGCTGGCGACCGCAGCTCCTCGACTACCGCACATCGGGTGACATTTCAGGCGAGACGCGACAGGTTGTGGGCTATGCCGCCGTCGCCTACACCGGGGAGGCGTGACATGGGAGGAAGTTGGCTCACCGAGGACCAGGGACGCACGCTGCCGGATTTGGCGCGCAGGACAATCGAGATGGCATTGGGCACCGGCACCCTGGCCGAGGGCGGTCAACCCACCGGAGCCCAGCCCGACATCGCGCCGTGGCTAGAGGCGCCGGGTGCGGCCTTTGTCACGCTGCACACGCGGACGGGCGCGCTGAGGGGCTGCATCGGATCGCTGGCCGCCCGCCGCGCCCTGGTGGAGGACATCCGCGCAAATGCGCTGGCCGCGGCCTTTGAGGACCCCCGCTTCCCGGCACTCACCGCACGGGAGCTGCCCGACATCGTGGTGGAGGTGTCGGTGTTGACGGCGCCGGAGCCCCTTTCCTACACAGATGGGCGCGACCTCCTCACCAATCTCACGCCCCACGTGGACGGCGTGATCATCGAGCAGGGATGGCATCGCGCGACCTTCCTCCCCCAGGTCTGGGATCAGCTGCCGCGCCCCGAGGGATTCCTCGGCCATCTGTGCAACAAGGCCGGTCTCCCCCGCAGCGCTTGGCGGAGCGGCGATCTCAAGGTGTCCACGTACCAAGTCCAGAAGTTCAGCGAGGCGAATGCCTGAGTCGCCGCCTGCAGTCCAAGGCTGCAACCCAGGCCCGGAATCTGCGTACCTTAGGGTAGACCAAGCAGTTCCGGGAGGAGACATGAACATAGAGAATGAAGTGCAGATGGACGAGAATGAGACCACCGCAGACGCGGTGGAGGGCCCTACGGCGCCGGTGACATCCACCGGATCGCCGTCGAACACTGCCCCACAGGCCACGATGCCGGCGCCGCAGCTTTCACCAAGCGATGAACGCACCTGGGCGATGCTGGCCCACCTGAGCGTGCTGCTCAACCTGGTGACGGGATTCCTGGGCGTCGCCGCGGCGCTGGTGATCTACCTGGTCTACAAGGACCGCTCGCGCTATGTCGCGTACCAGTCGATGCAGGCCTTCCTGTTCCAGTTGATCTTCTGGGCAGGCGGTGGACTGCTGATCGGGATCATGTGGGCAGTGGTGGGGGCCTTGAGCGCGGTGCTCATCGGGCTCCTGTTTATCCTGCCCGCGGTCCTTCTGACCTTTGTCTTCCTGTTGATGCCGCTGATGGCCCTGGGCTACGGTGTGGTCGGCGCGGTCCGCAGCGCCAACGGCGAGGACTTCCGCTACCTCTGGATCGGGGATTGGGCACGCAACTTCGTCTAGATCTAGCTCACACAGCGGCCCGCGCGGAGAGCTCTCCGCGCGGGCCGTTACTGCTCGTGGGAGTGAGCCGAACGTGAGCCCGCGACCAGATCCGGCGGCACCGGAAACCGGCGCCCCACGCGTCGCGCTGCACCTCATGGGCGTGCCGCTCCACGATGTCACGATGGACGAGACGGTGGAATGGATCGCTCGGTGGCTGGCAGAGGGGCAGCCACGCCAGGTGGCAACCGTCAACCCCGAGTTCCTGATGAAGGCGCGAGCCGATCCCATGTTCCGGGCTGCGCTGGCTGAAGCCGGGCTGTGCATTCCCGATGGCGTCGGTGTGTTGTGGGCTGCCCGACTGCGGGGAAGCCGGCTGCGCGAGAGGGTCGCCGGGTCGGACCTGGTGCCGAGGCTGGCGCGGGAGGCCGCTGATCGCGGCTGGAGGGTCTTCTTCCTGGGCGCCGCGCCGGGAGTCGCCGAGCGAGCCGCCGCTATCCTATCGGCAAGGCATCCGGTGCTGCAGGTAGCCGGCTGTTTCGCTGGATCACCGGCACCGGCAGAGGAATCGGAGATCGCGACGAGGATACGCGACGTCCGAGCGGACATCGTGCTGGTGGCCTACGGTGCCCCGGGCCAGGACCTCTGGCTGGCACGGAACCTGGTGAGGACCGGGGCATCGGTGGGCATCGGCGTCGGGGGATCCTTCGACTTCGTGGCCGGCGTTGCCAAGCGCGCGCCACGGTGGGTACAGCGGCTGGGGCTGGAGTGGCTGCACCGGCTGGTGCTGGAGCCCTGGCGCTGGCGGCGACAGCTGGCGCTGCCGCGATTCGCCTGGCTCGTCCTGACGGGGCGAGACGCGCCGTAACCTCAGCCAGGCGCCACATGGTCTTGGCGGACACTGGGCCGTGCCGTGGTATGATGGCGGACACGTGCACACCAGAGGCCCATTTTCTGAGCAGGCCAGGAGCGACCAACCGCATGAACACATCCCCTGAAGTCACGGACGCGCTGCTAGGCGCCGCCGCGCCATTGATCGAGCTTGCCATCGCAGAGGACATCGGCCCGGGCGACGCGACCAGTCTCTCGACGCTCGATCCTGCCGTGCTCCTGACCGGCCGCATTGTGGCAAAGGAGCCCGGCGTGATCGCCGGGATACCGGTCGCCGCCGCAGTCTTCTGCGCGGTCGATCCCCAAATCACAATGACAGCCGTCGCTGATGAGGGTCAGGAGGTCGTGCCGGGAGAGCTGGTAGCCGAGGTCTGCGGGCCGGGGCCCAGTCTTCTGGCTGCGGAACGCATCGCCCTGAACTTCCTCCAACGCCTCTCGGGCATCGCCACGGCCACACGCGACATGGTGGACGCGGTGGCCACCACAGGTGCCGTGATCCTCGACACACGCAAGACGCTGCCGGGCTACCGCGTTCTCGACAAGTACGCCGTGCGGATGGGAGGCGGCACCAACCATCGCATGTCGCTTTTCGACATGATGATGATCAAGGACAACCACGTTGACGGCGCCGGAGGCGTCCGACAGGCCGTCGCACGCGCGCGCAAGCAGCATCCAGACCTGCCCATCGAGGTAGAGGTGCGCGACCTGGACGAGCTGCGGACCGCGCTAGCCTGCGAGCCACCCCTGGACCGTATCCTGCTGGACAACATGCCGCCCAACGCGATGCGAGAGGCCGTGGCGATCGCCGCGGGTCGGGTGCCGCTCGAGGCCTCGGGCAACGTCACGATCGAGACGGTTGAAGAGATCGCGATGACCGGCGTCGACTTCATTTCAACCGGCAGTCTGACGCACTCGGTGCAGGCGCTGGACCTGAGCATGAAGATCAGCCCTGGAGCCGCCGCAGGCGAGACAGAGGCCATCGCCCGCATCCGTAAGGTGAAGGATGAGATGGGTGAGCGGATGGTCATCCTCGCGCACCACTACCAGCGCGATGCCATCGTGGACCTTGCCGACTTCGGCGGCGATTCGCTGCAGCTCGCGCGGCAGGCCACGCAGACCGACGCCGAGATCATCGTCTTCTGCGGCGTTCACTTCATGGCCGAGGGTGCCGCGGTGCTGGCCAAGCCCGGCCAACACGTGCTCATCCCCGACGAGACCGCCGGATGCTACCTCGCCGATACCGCTACGCCGGAGGGTGTCGAAGCGGCCTGGGCCGCGCTGGACGCCGCGCTGGGGGATGCCGACGAGGCCTTCACACCCATCACCTATGTCAACTCATCAGCGGCACTGAAGGCCTTCTGCGGCCAACATGGGGGCGTGGTCTGCACCTCGAGCAATGCCGAGACCGTCGTGCGCTGGGCGCTGGACCGGCGGCCGCGTATCTTCTTCTTCCCCGATCAGCACCTGGGGCGCAACACCGCACACAGGATGGGAATCGGTGATAGCGAGATACTGCGGTGGGATACCTACCAACCGCCGACGGCGGACCGTATTCGGGCTGCCCGTGTGGTCCTCTGGCCGGGGGCCTGCAACGTACACCAACGGTTCCGCCCAGAGCACGTCGGCCTGGCGCGAGAGCGACACCCCGGCATCCGCGTCATCATCCACCCCGAGTGCCCGGCCGAGGTCGTCGCTTTGGCCGACGAGGCCGGCTCGACAGCGAGCATCATTCGCACCATCGCCGAGGCAGCGCCAGGCACGGCGTGGGCGGTCGGCACCGAGAGCAGGCTCGTCTACCGGCTGCAGGCGCAGCACGCGGACAAGGTGATCGTACCGTTGGCCGTGGTGCCGCCCTTCTGCCACACGATGACGCAGATCACCGTGGGCAACCTTGCCGCCGTCGTTGAGGCCGTGTCCGCGGGCAGGCTCGTCAACGAGGTGACGGTCCAGGCCGAGACGGCACATTGGGCCAGGACGGCGTTGCAGCGTATGTTGGATCTCTAGGCGGGAGACGCTATGCCCATCGAGACGGAGGTCCTGATCATCGGCTGCGGCATCGCCGGCGCAACGGCGGCACTGCAGCTGGCCCGTGACGCGCAACGTCAGATCACGGTCATCACACGCAACTACGATCCACACGAGTCGAACACACGCTATGCGCAGGGCGGCATCGTCGCGCGGGGTAGGGACGATTCGGCGGACCTGCTGTTCGAGGACATCGTCAACGCCGGCGCCGGCCTGAGCAGCCCGGCAGCGGCGCGGCTGGTGGCGGAGCAGGGTCCAGACCTCGTTGAGGCGCTACTGGTCGACGACGTGGCCGTCCCGTTCGAACGCGACAAGGACGGACATCTGCTCTACACCCGCGAGGGGGGGCAATCCGTGGCCCGCATCCTGCACGTCGGTGACGCCACGGGACACGCCATCGAGGTCGCACTGATCCGCCGGTTGCAGAGCCTGCCCAACGTGGCGCTGCGTACCGGCGCGACGGCGGTAGACCTGATCACGTCCTCACACCACAGCACGAATCCATTGGCCGTCTATGAGCCGATCACGTGCCACGGCGCCTATGTGCTGGACCGGGCGGCCAACAAGGTGGACCGTATCCTAGCGAGGGCCACCGTGCTGGCGACGGGCGGCGTCGGGCGCATCTACCGCCACACGACCAACCCAGCCAGCGCGCGCGGCGACGGCCTGGCGATGGCCTATCGCGCAGGGGCCAGGGTCATCAACGCGGAGTACATCCAATTCCACCCAACGACACTTGCCGTACCCGGAGCGGACAACTTCCTGATCTCGGAGGCTGTGCGCGGCGAGGGCGGCCGGCTCTATACGCCCGATGGTCGGCACTTCATGGAGAGTGTCTCGCCAAGGTGGGGCGACCTGGCGCCGCGCGATGTCGTGGCCCGCGCCATCCACCACGAGATGCTGGAGCACGGCTATCCGCACGTATTGCTCAACCTGGCGGAGGCGATGGATGCGGACCGCATCAGAGAGCGCTTCCCCACGATCCACGAGAGATGTCTCGGTGCGGGCGTGGACATCACACTGGACCCGATCCCCGTCGTGCCGGCCGCGCACTACTTCTGCGGCGGCGTGCACGTGGATGGCGATGGACGCAGCTCGATCAGGGGGCTCTATGCCGTCGGCGAGGTGAGCTGCACGGGACTGCACGGTGCCAACCGGTTGGCGAGCACATCACTGCTGGAGGGTGTCGTGTGGGGACACCGCGCTGCCGATGACATCGCCCGGCGGGGCGACCTGCCCACGGTGGGCGGCGACGACATTCCTGCCTGGCGCGATGTGAGCGAGGGCGAGGGTGCGGACCCGGTGTTGACCTACCGGGACCTGAGGACGGTCCAGAACATCATGTGGCTGTACGTGGGGCTCTCACGCAACACGCACCGTCTGGCGCGGGCACTGGTGGATCTCAACCACCTGTGGGAGGTCATCGACGGATTCTATCGGACCACACGCCTCAACGATCTGCTGATCGGGTTGCGCAACACAGCACAGGCGGCGTGGATCGTCACACGCGCAGCGTGGCACAATCAGCAGTCCAGGGGCGCCCACTATAGAGAGGACGCGGAGTCCACGCACCTGGCCAGCCGGGACGACATCGACGGTCCCCTCCCGTCGGTATCGGAGCTGTAGGGAAAGCGGAGCCCCGGCTGGTGTCGGCCGGGCCGTTGTGCCCGGCCCTCTGGTGGAGGGGCACAGGGCAGCACGCCGCCTGTCTGTGGCTCGGCCTACGTGGCGTACAGTGGGTGCGTAGTCAGGTAGCGGGCGACGGCGGGAGTGAGGAGGCCCTCATCAACGAGGCTGAGCGCGGCCGCGCCATCCCGCAACCGGTCGCGGATCTCTGTCGCCGAGATCTCCGGGGGAGTAGCCTCCTTCAGCACCACGATATCCGCCCCTTCAGCCGCCAGAAAGGCTAGGTAGGCCTCGTTGGGAAGGTAGCCCAGCCGTGGACAGATCGCCAGAGTTGCCAGTGCCAGGATGTCGTCGGGGCGGTGCCACCGACTGAGCTGCGGGTCGGGGCCGGAGACAAGCTCGCTGCCGACGAGGAAGATGAGGCTGGCCTCCCCCTCGGCGCGCAGGGCTGAAAGAGTGTCTGCAGTGTAGTTGGGCAGCTCACTCTCGCGGGCGAGATCAGCCTCGATCGTACAAGCGCGGACACCGAGGTCCGGCCTGCACAGCCGCTCGGCGACCTCGGCAGCGGCCAGGCGGCACATCTCGAGGCGTTGGGGGTAGGTCTGGGGAAGCCGGTCCTTGCGAACACCGACGGGATTGCGCCGGTAGACGGGGATCAGGAGTACCTCGGTCAGACAGTAGCCCAGGACGATGAGAGCTGTGGCGGACTGCGCAACCATCTCCACGTGACCGACGTGGATGGGATCTGCCGACAGGCCAAACACCAGACGGTGCTGCCCGGCGCCTTCGGACATCAGGTCCCACACTGCGCTTTCGCTAGCCGGAACTCGCCGCTTCCAGCTCCCTCAGGACCTGGGATGCCATCGCACGGGCTCGCGCCGGCGCATCGCCGACGTGGCCGCGGGCGTCAAAAAGGGCCAGAACCTCGGCCTCCGGCAGGTAGCGCAGGATCCCCAAATCCCGGCTGAGCAGGACGCGCAGAGGATTCTCCCCCACGCCGGCCTGCACGACCTGCCAGGCCTGCATCGAGGTGTCGCGGATCAGCTCGTGCATCTCCTGACGGTCGGCGCCGGCGGCCACCAACGCCATAAGCAGTCGCTCGCTGGCGGCGAAATCGCCATATGCCGCCAGGGTGCGCTCGATGGCACCGTCGTAGATGCGCAGGTCGCCAATGATGCGCTGGGCCGTGGCCAGCAGCTCATCGGCGGCGAGGAAAGCAGAGGGGAGCACCTCGCGCCGGTTGCCCGAATCGTCAAGGGTGCGCTCCAGCAGCGAATGGGCGGCGTTGTCCCACGCCACACGGGGCAGCGCGGCCACAAAGCGGGCAAGTGAGTCGATGTTCTCGGAGCGGATGGGATTGCGCTTGAAGGGCATGGCCGAGGAGCCGACCTGACGCTCGCCAAAGGGCTCGCTCCACTCTCCATAGGCCGGTGTCTGCAGGATGCGCACGTCAAAGGCGAGCTTGTAGAGAGACCCCGCCAACCCGGCAAGGGCGTTGAGCACCAGCCAGTCCTGTTTGCGGGGGTACGTCTGTGTAGTGACTGGGAACACGGGCAAATCCAGCTGGGCCATCACCCGGGCCTCCATCTGGGCCGGGCTCACGGACGTGCCCCCAAGCAGGGCGGCATAGGAGGCCGATGTGCCGACCGCGCCCTTGATACCCTTCCCCCGCAGCTCGGCACGCACGCGAAGCAGCTCTCGGTAGTCGATCAGCAGGTCCTGGGCGTATTGCGCCAGCCGGTACCCCACGGTGGTGGGCTCGGCCGGCTGGATGTGGGTGAACGCCATACAGACTTGGTCGGCCCGAGCCTCGATGGTCCTGGTTAGCGTGCGCAACAGATTCGCGAGAGCGGCGAGCACCAGGTCGAGGCTCTCGCGGATGCGCAGCGCCTCCGCGTTATCGGAGATGTCCATGCTGGTGGCGCCGAGGTGGATGATGCCGCCGCCCACCGGGCACTGCTCGGCGAAGGTGCGTATCTCCGCCATGAGGTCGTGGTGAATCTCGGACTCGATCTCAGTGGCGCGGGCGATGTCCACGTCGTCCTGGTGTGCGCGTAGGTCGGCTACCTGCTCTTCAGTGACGAGACCTGCCTCGCACTGTGCCGTCGCCAGCGCGACCCACACGCGGCGCAGCAGCCGGCGCTTGTGCGCCTCCGACCATATCGCGTGCATGCGCTCGCTGCCATAGCGCCAGGTGAAGGGCGACAGATAGGTGGTATGGTCAAAGCTGAGCTTGGCCATCGCGGGCCTCCGGCTACATCACGATGATCTGGTCACGCTCCGGCCCCACGGAGACGAAACGCACGGGGGCGCCCGCCAGCTCCGCAAGCCGGTTGATATAGGCCTGCGCCCTTTCAGGGAGGGCGTCCCACGTGCGAGCGTTGGTGGTGTCCGAAAGCCACCCGGGCCAGGTCTCGTAGACCGGCTCGACCAGTTCCTGTTGCGAGGTGACCGGCACCCAATCCACCACCTCGTCCCCGATGCGGTAACCGACGCAGACCTCGAGGGTCTCAAAGGTATCGAGGATATCCAGCTTGGTCACGGCGATACCCGTGAACCCGTTGAGCCACGAGGCATAGCCGATGGCCACTCCGTCGAACCAGCCGCAGCGTCGAGGACGGCCCGTGGTGGCACCGAACTCCTCGCCGACGGTGCGCATCTTCACGCCCACGTCGTCGGTCAGCTCCGTGGGGAACGGGCCGCCGCCCACAGAGGTCGAGTAGGCCTTGACGATCCCCAACACATCGTCGATCGCCCGCGGGGGTAGACCGGCGCCGATCGTAGCGCCGCCGGCAGTGGGCGACGAGGACGTCGTGTAGGGGTAGATGCCCCAGTCCAGGTCGCGCATCACGCCCAATTGCCCCTCTAGCACGACGCGCTTGCCGCCGCGGACAGCGTCTCGGACCATCGGAAGGGCATCGATGATTCGGTCGCCCAGCTTCTCACGCCAGCCGGCACACAGCGCCATCACCTCATCGACGGTGACCTCAGGCGCGCCAAAGTAGGCCAAATCACGGTTCTTGCGCGGCAATAGCATCTCGAGGCGCGTGCGCAGACGCTGCGGATCAAGGATATCGCCCACACGGATGCCGTGGCGGGCGGCCTTATCGCTGTAGACCGGGCCGATGCCGCGCTTGGTGGTCCCCACCTCCCAGCCCTTCTTGCGGGCTCGTTCCTCCGCACCATCAAGCATCCGGTGCAGGGGCAGGATCAGGTGGGCACGACAGTCGATGCGGAGATTGCTGACGTCAACGCCGGCGCCTGAGAGCAGGACCATCTCTTCGAGCAGCGTGTCGAAGTTGACCACGGCGCCGGTACCAATCAGGCACGTCGTTGCTGGGTTGAAGATCCCCGACGGCACAAGGTGCAGCGCGAACTTGCCATAGTCGTTGACCACGGTATGGCCGGCGTTATCGCCACCCTGATACCGTATGACAAGGTCCGCCCGCTGACCCAGATAGTCAACGATGCGACCTTTGCCCTCATCTCCCCACTGTGCGCCCACAACCACTGTAACAGGCATCTCGTGCCTCCTTCCACCGATCATCGTGCTGCTGCGCGTCGCGGAGCAGCACCAGTATCACATCCGATTCACCAAGAAACACGCTTGAGTCGTCGTTCTCCCCAAGCGTTCACAAAGACTATCTCGCGCTGTCACCCCCATTATAGCGCAGGCGCCACCTTCCACGAACACGGGGCCGGTCGCGCATGGCGCGACCGGCCCCGTTCGTCCGATGCTGGGTTGGGCGGCGCTTCAGTTGCGACCCAAGAAACGGCGCAACCAGGAGATGTGTTTCTTCTCAGGCTCCGGGCAGCTATCCGAGGCCGATGCTTCGCCCGGACGGGCATCCAGGGACGTGTCACACTTTGCCAGCGCGCGTTCAGCAGCTATGGCCACGTGACGCACGGTGTCCTGCTGCAGCGTCAGTAGCGCGGCCTGGACCTCCTGGGTGTTGCCGTCGAGCGCGCCCAACGCGTGTGCCAGCGCGGCCCGCAAGTAGGCGTTGCTGTCACCAACAAAGGTCAGCAGTTGCGGGACCACGGAGGCATCCCCCACCAGGCCCAGAGCCTCGACCGCCGACGGACGCACCAAGGGACTGTCATCCTCAGCAGCCATGGTCAGCAGTTGGGGTATCCCGTCGCGGTCGCGCAAAGCCCCCAGCGTCAGCGCCGCGGTCCGCCGCAACCTGGGGTCGTCCTCAACCAGAAAAGCACGGATACGCGGGGCGGCCGCGCGATAGCCCAACCCCCCCAGGCTCTTGAGCGAGGCCAGTTGCAGGTTGCGGCTTCTCTCGTCGAGCAGAGCCTCCATCAGGGCCTCAGCCGCGGCGGGATCGCCGATGCGACCCAGGGCCTTGGCCGTGAGCGAGCGCACGCCGACATAGCCCCGCAGCACCCTGATGAGAGCGTGAACAGCGGCCTTGGCCTCCATCTCGCCCAGGGCCACGACGAGCGTCTTGACGACGGGCAGATCCCGCTGGTTGGGTTCCACCAGATACTCGTCGAGCATGGCCACCATCTGCTCGATCGCATCATCGGTGCCCAGGCGGCGCAGAGCAATGATCGTGGTCCGGCGGATTCGTGGGTCGGGCGTGTTGAGGAAGGGCACCAGCTTCGCACCGAGATCGGCCACGCCCAGCTTGCCGATCGCATTGATCGCAGCCCGGCGGACATAGAAGTTGGGGTCCTCGAGCGCCCGCAGAAGCGCGCCCTGTGCCTCTTTTGCCTGCATCTGACCGAGGGCAATGGCAGAAGCACGGCGGACAAAGGAACACGAGTCCCGAAGGGCATCCATAAGGGGAAAGATAGCGTCGGCACCACCGATGCGGCCAAGGGCCTCGGCTGTGGCGCTGCGGACGTAGGTGTTGACGTCGTCCTGGAGGCACGCCACCAAAGCAGGCACAGCTTCCTGTGCCCCCAGCTTTCCCAGGTCCTCAGCGGACTGGGATCGCATTCTGGGGTTGGGGCTCTCGAGATTCTCTATATGGCGCTCAACAACGTTGCTTCGACTCGATTGGGGGGAGTTCGAGCTCACCTTTTCACCTGTTCAATTCTGTATTGGCCCGGCTCATGGCCGAGCCTGAACAGTATAACACAAGGCAAGCTCGCATCAACGGTTCGCTACCACCCGCAATGCCACCGAAGCGGCAGGGCGCCACAAGCGGACTATGCTACTGGGAGCGAGTCTCTGTCACAGACGCAGAGATGAGAAGGGATGCATCTTCAAGCGAGCGCCGCGCGGACCGCTGGGACTGGCCCTCCTCCTCTCACCCAGAGAGGTCAGCTCGAGCGCCAGATGACCGGCATCGCGCCGAGGAGGGTCTTGGGCAGCACCATGCTCGCGTCGGTGACAATGAGGGCGGTGAGGAGGCGGTGGGCAGGCGCCGTGCGGGCGACTATGCGGATGAGATTGGCGGGGTGCAGGTGCGAGTCGATGCCCTCGACACCGGCGGTCACCTCGACCGGACGCCAGTTGAGCGGCAGGATATGCAACGCGTAATCCACGCCGGTCACGGTGGCCCCCCACGTCTCCGCCGCGACGGCGAGTGGCGTGTTGACGCGGAAGCTGACCGGCATCGGCACTGTGAGGGTGACCTCGTCGTCGACGATGTACAACTCCGGCGCAGGTGAGAAGACCCGGCGAACATTGGCGAGGAAGACGCCGTCCTCCCAAGCCCCTAGGTTGTTCGAGGCCAAGGCGAACACGCCAAGTTCGTGTTGAGCCTCGGTCAGGGTAGCGCCGTAGGCATCGCGGGGCTGGGTGATGAACCGCCCATCCGTCGCCTCGGGATAGAGCAGGTTGTGGCGCGCAGCCAGCCCAATCAGGTTGACCTCGGGATGATGGTAGTTGACCACACCGCGGTCATAGGCCAGCGGCTCGCCGCCGGCCTCGAGGATGAAAGCACCCTTGTCCTGGTGATAGTGACCGCCGTAGGTCGGCCCAGAGCAGAGATGGAAGTGAACCACGTCACGGGTCGGGCCCGGCTCGGCCTCGCCCAGGCTCAGGGCTGCCTGACCACGCCTGGCAGAGGGCAGATAGCGCACGCTGCTCACCTGGCCTACATCCGGGAAGACGGAGAAGCGCGGCTCGAGCAGCCCGGTCCTCGGAGCGCCTTGACCGTCTGCCGCATCCGGTGCCATGATCAGCTGGTAGATATCGGGGCGCCAACTCTCGTCCGCCGGCGCAGCGTGGTAGAGCGCCTGCCAGCGAGGATCGCCGGTCAGACTCGCGTAGGCCGCGCAGAGGCCATGCGGATAGTGGCCGTCCAGGTGCGCGTCGTTCACCGCCAGGTAGCTGGTGCCCTCCCCCGCCGTGGAGAGCATACCCAGCCCATAGGTCCCAGTCCTGCGCAGCGTCTCGGTGGCATACTCCGCCAACGTCTGCCCCCGGTGGCGCGCCAGCGCCCACGCGATAGGCATCACCGACGAGAAGGTATAAGCCCAATAGCCCATGCCCTCCAACGTGCCGCCGTCATCGTGCACGTAGTTGTCGATCATCTCGTGGAGGTCGCGCTCGGCCTCGTCGATCAGGGATGCGTAGCGAGGATAGAGCGGCAGCAATGCCAGCGTCCCCAGGATGCGGCCCGACGAGAAGACGATACCTTGGTTCATGTGGCGGATATACACCATCCGCTTGAAGTCACTCTCGATCCGCGGCAGGCCCTTCATGATGATGGCGTCGGCGATAAGCTGGCGGGCGTGCGGAGTCAGCATGCAGCCTGCCCAGTCGAGCACGAGACCGCAGGCGCGGCAGTAGATCTCCTCGGTGAAAGACCGGTGGTGCCACGTTGTCCCCGGCATCGACCCCACGATCGACTCGCACCACGTCTTGCTATGCGCGGCGGAGAGCGCCATCCGCGCCGCCATACGCAAGGTGCCGGCGTCCTGCTCGACCAGGCCGATGAAAGCCAGCGACTCCATCACGCCGGCGGTACAGTGCTTGACCATGTCCCGATCGCGGACCCAACGGCGATCCGGCTTACCGATGTAGGTGCCGATTTCCTTCTCCGGCTCCCACGACATCGCGTCGGCGTGGGTGGCCTTCAGCGCGGCGAAGGCCGTCGCCCACGCCGGATCCGAGCGCTTGCGGCGCAGAGCTCCAAGGCCGTCGGCGTCGAAGAGAACCCCGATCTGGGGCGTCATCTCGCCCACATCGGCGTCGGCCACGAGCATCCCTTCCCAGTCGGCCGCGTAGGGGCTCTGCCGGGCCTCCATCTCGCGCTGCCGGGCGGCGTTCGCCAGCCCCGTCCACAGGATCTGCAGGCTCGCCGGTCGCGCCTCCAGGAGCGTGAAACGCAGCTCGGTCCCGGTCAGGCGGACACCCGAGAGTGAGCCATCGAATTCCTCATTGGTGTTCGAGCCGGCCCGCGGTGCGATCAGCGTGGTCTCCTCACCGTCGACGGTGCCTCGGACCTCCATCCGGACCCACGACGGCACCGACGCAAAGACGCGGAACGTATCGTAGCTGCCGACATCAAGGTCGCACGTGCGCGACATGGTGATCGCCGCACCCGGCTCAGCCTTCTGGAACGCCACAACAACGGCGCACCACGACTGGGTCACCGATCCGATGACGCCCTCGGGGATGGTGACGGCGTAGGCGTCCAGCAGAGAGCGCTTGTCGGTGGGGTGCTCGCTCGAGCCACCATCCCAGAAGGGCTCGAGGATCGCTTCCGCTTCGTTGATCGGGACGACGTGCATGGGGGGTCCTCCTCACTCGCACTTGAGCATACCCCAGTGTCGCCTGATTGGCAAAACGTGATGACGTCCACAGGCTCCCGGGCTGAGTAGCCGCACCATCTCGCCTGGGCTCTGAAGCTCGACACTACAACAGCGCAGATTGTGGCAACGGGACTATAGTAGCCTGGAGGAGGTGATGATATGCAGAGGACTGCCTTGACACACGGATGGCGGCTTAAGCAGGCCGATCCATGCAACCCACAGCCTGCGCTGGATGACGTACCGGCTGGGGAGGACAGCGGCTGGCTGGACATTGCTGAGATGCCAGCCATGGTCCATACAGTCCTGGCCGATCACGACATCATTGAGCCACCTTGGCTCCCAGGGCGGGCGGAGGCTTGCCGTTGGGTCGCCGAGCAGGATTGGGTCTACGCCACAAGCTTCACGATCAACGACACTGCAGGCGAACATACACTGCACTTCGAGGGGCTGGACGCGATTGCCGACGTCACCCTCAACGGGCAGCACATCGCCCAGCACAGCAACGTCTACATGCCGCTATCGGTCGACGTCAGCGAGGTCATCCGCCGGGAGAACGATCTTAGGATCCACATCCACAGTGTGTTTGACCCGACAACTGGCGATCGACAGAAGTTGACGTGCGTCGACGGTGATCCGGACCGTCCCGTTCGCCGGTCCCGTAGTAACTACAGCACCTACCTGGGCCCACATCCCTACTTCTCAAGAACGGGTGTCTTCCGTCCCGTGTGGCTCGAATCGGTTGGCATCGGCGGCATCACGGAGATGTCTGTGGACGCAGCCCTCAGCCAGGATCATCAGCAGGGCACCGTCAGCGTGCATCTGGAGGGCCAGGTCAATGCAGAAGCGAGTCTGCGCCTCCGGATGGTGGCCCCCGACGGGCGCCAATGCGCGGCGTCGACGACCACGGTGGCTGGGTCCGACGCCGGCTTCGATACCACGGTCCAGCTCACCATCGACAGGCCGGCGTTGTGGTGGCCCCGCGGCTATGGGGAGCAGCCGCTCTACCAACTCACGACAGATCTCATCGTCAACGACGACGTGTTGGACACCACAGTGCGGACAGTCGGCTTCAGGCGCGTTGATATGCCGGAGACGTTGCACTTCGAAGTCAACGGCCTGACGGTGCGGCTCTGGGGTGCCTGCTGGGTCTCGCCAGACTGGGTCACGGCGGTCTGGGATCAGGACCGCGCTGAGAAGCTCATTGACCTGGCGGAGAATGCCAACTTCAACGCGTTCCGAGTGTGGGGAGAGGTTGAGTCTCCACCGGACGCCTTCTACGAGATGGCTGATCGACATGGCTTCCTCGTGTGGCAAGACTTCGCCGATCTGCCGCTGGAACCGGATGCGCGCAGCCGAGCCATCTGCAGAACTGAGGCCGCGCACACCATCCGCCGGCTCAAGCACCATCCGTCCGTGCTGATGTGGTGTGGTGGGAACGAGGCGGCGCAGTGGCAGACCCAGGAGTATGGCGGGCCGGGCGGTCCCTGGCGGGGACGACAGGCAGCTGAGGAAGATGTGGGCGACATCTGCCGACAGCTCGACCCGGCGAGGGTCTACCTACCCAACTCACCCTATCACGGCATCGACCCCAACGATCCCCGGGAGGGCGACACCCACGGCTACACGAACATATGGGTGGTGCCGGGCTATGACTACCTCAACTTCGCCAGTGAGGACACACGCATCGCGGCACCGCCGTTGCGGAGCATGGAACGGCTCATGGCTGCCGAGGACCTGTGGCCCGTGGGGACACCGTCCGGCTACACCTACGGATGCCAGTACCCCTGGCCCGAGAGCTGGATGGAGTATACGACCTCGCAAAGCTGGCGGAAGACCGGCCCCGTGGAGCAATTGTACGATCCTCGAAACCCCGCTGAAACTGTGTACCGCCTGGGTATGGCGGCATCCATCTACTATCAGGACACGATCGAACGGCAGCGCCGCGGTCGTCCTGCGACTGAGGTGTCAGACCGTCGCATCTGTGGCGGGTACCTGGCGTGGAAGTTCAACGACTCGTGGCCGCAGATCTACAGTGGCAAGGTAGACTACTTCCTGGAGCCGTACATCCCCTACTATGCGATCAAGCGAGCCTACGCCCCTATCCTGCTTTCCCTGGAAATGGGCACGTGCAACTGGCTCTGGGCGGTCAATGACAGTCCGAACCCGGTCACGGGCACCGTAACGCTCGTTCTGTTCCATCCCCATACCAACACCGTCGTCCACGAGGCCAATCTGGACGTCACCGTCGGACCTGGGCGCTCGGCGGTCATCGCGCAACTGGACAAAGTGGGCATCGGCACATTCCACCGAGACCACGTTCTGGCAGCGACGCTCCGGGACGCGCAGGGTCAGATTCTGGCGCGGACTCTCAGAATGGCTGACATCGAACGCAACCTCGTCTTCCCCGAAGCCAAACTAACCGTGCAGTCTCGTGATGGTGAGTTGCTGATCACGACCGATCAGTTCGCCCGGGCCATCGTCATCGAGGGCAAGACCATCGACGGGGACACGTTCGGCTGGTTCTTCGAGGACAACTGGTTTGACCTCTTGCCGGGTGAGCAGAAGGTCGTCAAGGTGCTGGGTGAGCACACCACGGGCAGTATCACGGCGAAGGCCTGGTACTCACCCCACAGCACCACTGTGGAGTGGACACATCCGTAGTCTGCCCCCGGTGCAGGCGTATCGGCTTCGACAACTATTGAGCGTTTGAGGCGCGGGACCATTCACCTACAATAGCCCCAAAGCTGTGGTGACTGACCTTGTCAAGGAGGCAGTGAGATGGCGAAGACCATAGGCATTTTCCACTTTCAGGTCGGCCGAACCGACGGCGTCTCCCTCGAGATCGACAAGTGGCGGCGCGTTCTGGAGGGGATGGGCCACACCGTTCACCTCTGCGCCGGCGACATCGGGACCGCGGACGGCGCGACGCTGATCGAGGAGATGTACCACCATCGCGAGGATGCCCACCGCCTGTACCACAACACCTTTGTCGCGCTCGACGACTACGACGGCGACGCGGCCTACCGCGCGGAGCTGTACGAGCGGGCCGACGTGCTCGAGGCGAAGTTCCGCGCGTTCATCGAGGAGAAGGGCATCGACTTCATCATCCCGCAGAATGTGTGGTCGGTCGCCGCCCATCCCTCGGTGGCGATCGCGATCACGCGTGTGATGCGCGACCTGCAGATACCGGCGCTGGCCCACAACCACGACTTCTACTTCGAGCGCACCACCGGCGTGGCTCTCACCTGCAAGACCGCCGTGGAGCTCGCCGACCTATACCTGCCGCCGCGCGACCCACTGGCCCGCCACGTGGTCATCAACAGCCTGGGCCAGCGGCAACTCCTGACGCGCAAGGGCCTACCATCGACCGTGGTGCCCAACATCTTCGACTTCGAGGAGCCGCCTTGGACCGTCGACGACTACAACCGTGACTTCCG
>Ga0180435_10001153_pt1 | contig 27736 bp, 21 predicted proteins | sample SS_ome_3_FD_132467 | JGI IMG/M metagenome (GOLD analysis project Ga0180435, IMG submission 132467) | Hypersaline lake sediment archaeal communities from the Salton Sea, California, USA - SS_3_S_1 metaG | ecosystem: Environmental > Aquatic > Non-marine Saline and Alkaline > Hypersaline >... | reverse complement strand
GTTCGACGGGCGCGTTCAGCGACCGTGTGCTTCCGGTTCGGAGGCGCTGTGTGAAGCGAACGTTCGGAAGTGACCACGGAGTCGGGGCGTACCCGCTGGTTTCGTCGTGCACGAAGTTTCTTCGCGCGATGCGCTAGCGACTCGCGTGCGAACGGGTTGAGCGCGATTGCGCGTTCGCCATCCACGCGAAGCGGTAGGTCGAACAACGATCGCCTCTAGACCTGTGCGGTCGTCGATCGAGACACGGAAGGAGAGGTGTGTTCGATCGGACGCGACGCGCGACCCCGCCCTACCCCCGACGATGTTCCGCACCGCCGCTCTCCTCGTACCCGTCCTCTTCCCCGTCCTCCTCGCCGGGTGCGCCGACGACCGAACGGCGCCGTCCGAGGTCGCGCCGCCGCGCACCGGATCCTCCGTCGGAGACGCTGGAACGAGCGACCGGACGATCGCGTCGAGCGAAGCGCGCACCGACGCTTCGAGCGAGCGCCCCCGCGGCGTGCTCCTGCTCGTCTGCGACACGCTCCGCGCGGACGTGCTCGATCCGTACGGCGGTGAGACGGGCACGCCGGCCTTTTCGCGCGTGGCGCGCGACGGGACGGTGTGGCTCGAGAACTACGCCCAGGGCTCGTGGACGCTGCCGTCGATGGCCTCGCTCATGACCGGGCAGTGGGTCACGGACGAGCTCGAAGCGCTCCCGGCCGCGGCGCCGAGCCTGGCCCCGCTCCTCGCGGAGCAGGGACTGGCGACCGCCGCCTTCGTCGCCAATCCGGTGTGTGGGTCCAAGCGCGGCTTCGCCCGCGGCTTCGACCACTTCATCGAGTTCGACGAACGCGCGCGCGCCCGCGAGGTCACCGCGGGCTTCCGCGCGTGGCTGCGCGCGCTGACGACCGACGACGACGCCGACGACGAGGACTGGTTCGCGTGGGTCCACCTGATGGACAACCACGGTCCGTACCGCCCGGCGCGCGCCCACCGCAGGGGCTCCACCTCGCCCGGTCCGACCGCGGCCGATCGCACCGCGTGGCGCGAGGCGGCGACCGAGTACGGCGGCGAGACGCCGCAGAGCCAACTCGAGTGGGTCGTCGAGGGATCGCGCGAGGTGCTCTCCACCCGCGAGCGCTACCGCGGGACCGTGCGCCAGGTGGACGCCGCGCTCGAAGGCGTGCTCGCGGAGCTCGAAGACCTCGGTCTCCTCGACACCACGCTCGTGGTGATCGCGTCCGACCACGGCGAGCTGCTCTTCGAGCACCACGAGTACCGCGAGACGCTTCGCCGCCGCCTGCGCGCCACCGAGGGCAGCATCCAGCTCGAGCGCGCCTTCGGACGCGGTCACGACCTCTACTACCGCGACGAGACCTGGCGCACGCCGCTGCTCATGATGGGCCCGGGCGTCGGTCGCGGCACGAAGGTCGAGCACGGCTCGGCGAACGTGGACGTGCTGCCGACGATCCTGGCCGCGCTCGGCCTCGACGCGCCCGACGCGGCGGTCGGCGCGAACTTGCTCGAACCGACGAACGAGGGCCGCGACCTCGTGTTCGCCTCCGGTGTCATCGAACGGACCTACGGCTTCTACGACACGCGCGCCGTCCTCGACCTCGCGACCGACGAGGTCTGGCTCGAGGCGCCGCGCGCGCTGATCTCCGACGCCGACGGGGACTTCACCGTGGACGCGACGAGCTACACCATCGACGCGCGCACGCCCCTGTTGATCGACGCGGACGATCGCGCGTCTCGGATCGATCTGCGCGACGCGCTCGAGGCGTGGAAGCGGGGACCGCGGCTCGCGACGGACGACCGCGCCGCGCCGGGCGCGCAGGCGGACCTCATCCGGTTGGGGTACGTCGATCCGACGGAGTCGGGCGACCCTCGCTGAGCGGGGTCGCTCGCCGAGCGTGGAGGCCGCGCCGCGGCGCCCGAGTCCGCGCCGTCGCGCTCCGTACGAAGCGCCGTCCGCAGCCCCGCCCGCGCGCCGGTCGCTGCACCCCTGCGCCGGCCGCAACACCGGTGCACGCGCGTTCGCAACGCGCCACCGCAGCGCGCGCGCGATCCTCGACGAACGCCGTGGTCACCCTCGCGCGACCGTTCCCGGGGCGGCAGAATGCGCGGCCTCCCTCCCCCGAACCTCGAGCGCCATGAACACCCTCACCGCCGTCCTCACCGTCCCCGCCGCCCTCGCGATCGGCTTCGTCGCCGGCCGCACCGCCACCACCGAGAGCGCCCCCGTCACCGGCGCGTTCACCGTGCAGCCCGTCGCCGCGTTCCAGGACGACGACGCGAACTCGCTCACCGAGCCGGGCGACCACCACCGCCTGCTCGACGTCATGGCCGGCACCTGGGACGCGCGCATCTCCTCCTTCGTGCCCGGCGTCGACGAGCCGATCGTCATGGAGGGCACGCTCGAGGCGAGCTGGCTCTTCGGCGGTCGGTTCCTGAAGCAGAGCTACAGCGTGCCGATGCCCGACGGCAACACCTTCGAGGGCATCAGCTTCCTCGGCTACAGCCCGGTCGAGCGCGTCTACGAGTCCTTCTGGATGGACAACATGACCGTCGACATGGGCAGCGCGTCCGGCTTCGTGTCGCCCGACGGCATGAACTTCACGATGCTGACCTCCGAGGTCGACCCCGAGACGATGTCGATGTTCGAGGTCGAGGAGCGCATCGCGATCCAGGACCGCGACACGATGACGTACGAGCGCTACCGCCTCACGGACGCCGGCGAGGTGCTGCAGATGAGCATCACCCACACGCGTCGGGCCGCGGACGGCAACTGATCGAGACTGATCGATACGGTGTCCGACCCACCTTCGTCGCTCGAGCGCGACGAAGTGCCGCACGAGAATGCGGTAGCGCACGAAGAAGGGGCGACGCACGCGCGTCGCCCCTTCTTCGTGGTCCGGGGGTTCTTCGTTCCCTTCGGCGCCGTCGACTCCGCAGTCTCGTGCGGCACGCTTCGTCGGTGGAGTGACGAACGCGAGTCCGACGCCGTACGAACGGACGCCGTACGAACGACGCCGTACGAACGCGACGCCGAACGGATCAGTCGCCCGCGCCGACCGCGGCGGGCGTGCGCAGCGCGTCGGCCACCGCGGTGGGCTCCCACTCGACCTCGAGCGTCGCGTTCGAGCCGACGAGGCCGGTTTCGCGCTCGAGCACGTCCAGCGCCAACAGGGCCAAGGCCGCGGTCCCGAACAGGGTCGGGTGCAGGCGATCCTGCTGGAGCCACACCGCCTGGTCGCTCGTGTCGAACGAACGCCCGCGCAGCTCGATCGGCTCGCCCGCCTTCAGGTGATCGACGAAACCGCCCATCGGGACCAGGTCGAAGCGCGCGTGTTCCTCGCACCACGCGCGCACGACGGCGTTGAGCTCGGCCAGCGTCGCGTCGTCGGGCTCGTAGGCCGGCGGCATGAAGAGGAACGACGCGTCGCGGACGTCCGGGAAGTCGCCGACGAGCACGCGTGCGTCGAGCTCCTCGGCCACGCCCTCGAGCGCGGTCAGGCACTGGCGCAGGTGCCGCACGCGCAGGTCCATCGACTTGGCGCCGTAGCCGAACCAGAACTGCACGTCGACGCCGACGATCAGGTCCGGGTCGAAGGTGCGCACCGAGACGAGCGCCCGCTCGAGGCTGCGGTCGGGGTTCTGGAAGAAGAACTGGTCCGCGAGGTCGAGGACCTCGCCGAACGCTTCGGGCGCCGCGCGCTCCAGCAGGTCGGCCAGGCTCGCGCCGCCGTCGACCTCCTTGCCGAGACCGAAGCCGGCGGATGCGCTCGCGCCGACCACGGCCACGCGGTCGATGCGGAACGGTTCGGGAACGGGCTCCGGTTCGGGTTCCGGCTCCGGCTCGTCGGCCGCCTCGGAACCGGGGTCCGGCGCGCTCGCGTTCGCGCGGTCGGTCGCGCCGTCGCTCGCCGGGTCGCTCGCGCCGTCGGTCGCGTCCGCCTCCACGCCGCTCGCCGCGGGCGTCGGCGTCGCGTCCGGCGCCTCCTCCTGCGCCGAGCACCCCGTGAACAGGACCGCCGCGAACGCTAGGGTCGTGGCCAGCGCCGGCGGAACGAGCGTGCCCCGCGCGGTCAGGACCCGCGCCGTCAGGAATCGTGCGATGAGGAGCCGTGCGATCCGGACCGGTGCGATCGAAACGTTCATGGGGCGGCATGCTACCCGTCGACCGCGCGGCCCGCTACACCCGCCGCCCACCGAGCTCCGATGTCGTCACCCGCGCCCACGCCCCACGCTTCGGACCCGCAGCGTTCGTCCCTGCCGCGCTGGACCCTCGCCGCCGTCCTGCTGCTCGGCGCGATCCCCTACCTGTTCGGGCTGTCGGGCGGCTTCGTCTACGACGACGAGACGCTGCTCCTCGCGAACCCGATGGTGCAGGACCTCGCGCGCCTGCCGGAGCTCGTGTCGAACTCGCTGTGGAGCTTCACCACGGCGCCGAACGAGACGCGCGTCGACTACTGGCGGCCGCTGACCTCGGTCCTCTTCGCACTGTCGTGGGCGCTGGGCGGCGGTGCGCCGCTCGCGTTCAAGCTCGTGTCGCTCACGGCGCACCTGGTCGGCGTCGCCCTCGTCGCGCGGCTCGGCCGCCAGCTCTGTGGCCGCGCCGACGCGGCGCTCGCCGGTGCGCTGCTCTTCGCGGTGCATCCGGTCGGCGTCGAAGCGGTCACCTGGGCCTCGGCGCTCAACGATCCGCTCATGCTCGCGCTCGGCCTCGGCGCGGTGACGAGTTGGGTCGCCTGGCGGCGCGACGGTTCGTCGTCGGTCCCGTGGCGCGCCGCGGTCCTGCTCCTCCTCGCGGTCCTGGCGAAGGAAGCGGCGCTCGCGTTCGTCCCGCTGCTCGTCGCGCTCGACCTCACCGCGCTGCGCGGCGAGCGCGCGACGAGCGGCTCCCGCGGCCTGCGCGCCTTCGCCCCGATCGGCGTCGCGCTCGTCGTGTACTGGCTCCTGCGCGTCCTCGTCTTCGGCAGCTGGCACGGCGGCCTCCTCTCGACGAACGTCCAGCTCGACGAGGGCTTCGCGCGCATGTCGCTGTTGCGCCTCGAGATGCTCGGCGGCGGCCTCGGACTCGCCACGCTGCCGCTCGATCTGCGTGTCTTTCGACCCTTCCGACCCGAGGTCGTGACCGCGGACCTCGCGCGCGCCGCGCTCTTCACCGCGCTCTTCGTCGCGGCCGTCGTGTTCAGCTGGCGGCGGCGCGACCGCCCGGCGCTGCTGCTCGCGCTGTGGCCGCTCGTCCTCCTCGCGCCGCTCGTCGTGCGCGTGCAGGCCGTCGGTCAGTTCCCGCTGTCCGACCGCTTCGTCTACGCCGCGGTGCCCGGCGTCGCGCTCCTCGTCGCGCTCGCGCTGTTCCGCGCGCTCGGTCGCGGCGCGTGGGTGCCGGTCGCGCTCGCCGCCGCGCTCCTCGGCTGGCACGGTGCGCAGCGCACCGACGCGTGGGAGACCGGCCCCGGCTTCTGGAGGACGGCGGCCGAGCAGGACCCCGACATCGCGCTCGTGCAGTGGAACCTCGGCCGACTCGCGCTCGAGGAGTTCCAGCGCACGCCGACGCTGCCGGTCGCCGAGCGCGCGTTCGACCACTTCCAGCGCGCGCTCGACATCGCCGAGGGCCAGGCCGAGGGCGTGAACGTGACCGGCTCGCAGTTCGATCGCCTGCAGTCGTACCTCGGCACGGGCTGGTCGCTCGTCTACCAGGCCGAGGTGGACGGCTACCGCGACCTCGAGACGCCGCTGCGCTATTTCGAGCTCGTGCTCGGGCTGCAGGCGATCCGCCAGGGGCAGCCGCAGGTGCCGATCGTGCCCGGCGGAGACACGAGCCACGAGGCCTGGACGGGTCGCGGCGTCGCGCTCGCCGGGCTGCGCCGCAAGGACGCCGCCGTCGCGAGCTTCCAACGCGCGATCGAGCTCTACCCCGAGTACGCGCTCGCGCACTTCAACAAGGGCCTCGTGCACTGGCGCGCGGGCGAGCCGATCCCCGCGAGCAACCACCTCGGCCGCGCGGTCGAGCTGCAGCCGAACGACCCGGAGTACGCGACCTTCGCCGCGTGGGCCGAGGTCGATCGCGGACGCGTCGACCGTGCGCGCGAGCTGGCGACGCGCGCGCGCGCGCTCGACCCCGACCGCGCCGACCCGCTCGTGCTGCTCGGCGTGCTCGAGCGCCGCGCCGGCAACATCTCGAACGCGCTCGAGCTGCACACGCGCGCGGTCGACCTCGAGCCGGGCAACGCGCGCGCCCACGCGCAGCTCGGCGAGACCTGGCTCACGCTGAACGACGCGGACGAAGCGCTCGCCGCTTTCGTCGAGGCCTGCCGACTCGGGCCCGACCTGTTCGAGCCGCACTGGAACGCGGCGAGCTTGCTGTTGTCGAGCGGCGTCCCCACCGCCGACCTCGTGCCCTACCTGCGGCGCGCGTACGAGCTGTGCCCGGACCCGGGCCTGCTCGGCGTCGTGCGCGGCGCACTCGACGCGCGCCTCGAACCGAGCGACCCGCTGCGCCGCTCGCTCGCGCTCTTCGACGAGAGCCGCGGCGACCTCGACGCCGCGCTCTACTGGGCGAGCACCGCGGCAGCCGCGGGCGACCCCGACGGCGCGAGCGCCTACGTGTTCGGGCGCCTGTTGCTCGCCGCGGAGGAGGTCGACGCGGCGATCGGGTGGCTCGAGATCGCGAACGAGCTCGAGCCGGACCAGTTCGCACGCTTGCGCGAACTCGGTTCGGCGCGCGCCGCCGCCGACGACGCCGCGGGAGCGCGCGCGGCCTGGGAGCGCGCGCTCGAGGTCATCCCACCCGCGCCGGAGGGGCAGGAATGGCAGGAGCAGATGGCGCGCGAACAGATACGGTCGGGACTGGCCCGACTCGCCGAGCGTGAGGCGGAGTCCTACGGGCCCTCCGCGGACGACGGCAGCGACTGACGGCGAGCGTCGGTCGCGAGGAGGTGCAGCGATGAAGGTCGGAGAGGACGGACGCTCACCTCGCAGTCGCGCTTCCGGGCAACGGCGACGCGCGTCGGCCAAGAAGCGGTCCGCGCGGCTCTTCGTCGCGCTCTACCCGCCGACGGACGTGGCGCAAGCCTTGCTCGCGCGCCTGCCGGCCGACGAGCTGCCGCCACACCGCACGACGCCGGTGCACAAGGTGCACCTCACCGCGCTGTTCGTCGGCGAGGTCGACACGCGCGAGCTGGAGCGCGTGAAGGAGTCGGTCGAGAGCGCCGCGCGCGGCGTGCGTCGGTTCGAGCTGCAGCCCCTGCACCTGTCGCCGCTGCCGAGCGGCAAGGACGACGCGCGCCTGGTCGCGGCGATCACGGACGCGCCGAGTCCGCTGCTCGAACTGCACGAACGCCTCGCGCACCGGCTCGCCAATACGCGCAAGCACGAGGGCCGCTTCCTTGCGCACCTGACGCTGTGCCGCTTCGCGCGCCCGGCCGCGGTCGACGTGGCGACGCCGCTGACCGACCTGCCGTCGTTCCGCGTGGACTCGATCAGCCTGATGCAGTCGCGGCTCGGCCCCGACGGCGCGGAGCACCGCGGTCTCGCGCGCGTGCCACTGCGCGAGGAATGATCAGTACGGTGCCGCGCACGATGTTGCTCCCCAACGAACAGGATCGTGCCGGACACCGAAGGGTCCGCGCGCTGCGTTGACCCTTCGTTCCCCGGCACGATCCTGTTCGTTGGGGAGCAACATCGTGCGCGGCACGGTACTGCGGCACGGTACTGATCATTCCGCGTCCATCACGCAGCGGAAACCGGTGTGGCACAGCGGCGTGCTCGGCTCGCTCGGCATCCGCGAGCTCGGCCGGTAGTTGAAGCAGTGCTCGCGGTCGCACAGGAACGAGCCGCCCTTCGTGACGCGACTCGGCTCGTTCGGCGAGTTCGCGTTCCAGGCGACGCGCGGGCCCGCGGGGTCGAGCAGCGCGCGCTCGCGCGCCTCCTCGGCCCGCAGCGCGTTCATGTCGGAGCGGTACCAGTCGAGCGTCCACTCCCACACGTTGCCGGCCACGTCGTACAGCCCGTACGCGTTCGGCGCGTAGCTGCCGACCGGCGCCGTCGTGAGGAACCCGTCCGCGAGCGTGTTCTCGTTCGGGAACACGCCCTGCCACGCGTTCGCGCGCGGCGCGGGATCGAGCACGTCCTCCTCGCCCCACGAGTAGGTCGCCAGGTGCAGTCCGCCGCGCGCCGCGCACTCCCACTCCGCCTCGGTGGGCAGACGCTTGCCGGCCCATTCGCAGTAGGCCAGCGCGTCCTCGTACGCCACGTGCACGACGGGGTGGTCCCAACGCCCGTCGAGCGACGACCCGGGTCCCTCGGGCGCGCGCCAGAACGCGCCGGGCGTCCACGCCCAGGTCTGCGTCGCGTCGAACGCCTCGATGCGCTCCGCGTGCACCGCGTCGGGCGCGAGGTGGAAGACGAGCGCGCCGGGCAAGAGCTGCTCCTCGGTGATCGCGCCGGCCGGCACGCCCGCGGCCACGAGCTCCGCGCGCGTCGTCGGTCGTTCGGCGCGCGTGGCGTAGCCGGTCGCGTCGACGAAGGCGGCGAACTCCGCGTTCGTGACCTCGGTCGCGTCCATCCAGAAGCCCGTCACCGCGACGGGGTATGCCGGGTGTTCGGCGGGCCACGCGAACTCCGCGTCGGTCCCCATCCAGAAGGCGCCGCCCTCGATCCAGACCATGCCGTCCGGCGCCGGGCCGTCGGGTCGCGGCGTCGGCGCGGTCGCGTTGGGCGCGAAGTCCGTCCCGCTCGGCGTCGGCGCGGGCGCGCGTTCGCCGCCACAGCTCGCCAGCGCGGCGACGGCCAGCAGCGCGGCCGGAACGGCGAGCGAGCGCATCATCGGACGATCGGCACTGCGGCGCTCACTTCCCGTACAGCCCGCCGGCGCGCTCGGCCGCGGTGAGGATGCCCTTCACGAGCGCCGACGAGAAGCCGCTGTGCTCGAGCTCGTTGAGCCCCGCGATCGTGCAGCCGCGCGGCGTCGTCACTTCGTCCACGAGCGTCTCCGGATGCACCTCGCCGTTGGCAGCGAGCGCCGCCGCGCCGGCCGCGGTGCGCGCCGCGATCGCCAGCGCCTGGTCCGGGTGGAAGCCGATCTGGATGCCGCCCTGACTCGCGGCCCGCACGGCGCGCAGGAAGAACGCGATGCCGCAGGCGCCGAGCGCGGTCGCCGACTCCATCAGGTCCTCGCGGACGATCTCGGTGCCGCCGACGTGGCCGAACAGCTCGTCGACGGTGCGCAGCGCTGCCTCCGTGCGCTCGTCCGCGTCGTCGGCGATCGCGAGGCAGGTCATCGACTGCATGAGCGCCGCGGCGATGTTCGGCATGGCGCGCACGACCGGCACGCGCCCGTCGAGCGCGCGCGACACCGCGGTGGTCGAGACGTTGGCCGCGAGCGTGACCACGATCTGCGACGGGTCGAGCGCGCCCGCGATCTGCGCGAGCGTCGCGTCCATCTCCTGGGGCTGCACACCGACGAGCACGATCCTCGCGCCGACGACCGCCTCGCGCGCCTCGGGCAGGGTGCGGTGCCCGCGCAGGGCGAACTCGCGCAGCGCGCCCACGTTGCGGCGGCAGAGGACGACCTCGGGCTCGGAGTAGCGTCCGGAGACGACGAAGCCGGTGGCGAGCGCACCGCCGAGGCGGCCCGCGCCGACGATGGCGACGCGCGGAGTGGGTTCGGTCATGAGCAGGTTCGACCGGCGAGCCGTTCGAGTTCCATTGCGGCGAGCGTCAGACCTCGCGCGGCACGAGGTCGGTGTGGCCGGCGTACCCGCCGTCCGTGGTGGGCTGATCCTCGCCCTTCTCGATCGCCAGCGCGAACGCGATCGACGGTTCGGCGCGCATGCGCTCGAGGTACGCCCCCAGGTTCGGGAACTCGCGGCCGTAGTCGAAGAAGCGCTCGCCCCAGCGCGCCATCGCGGTCAGGTACGGGTCGAGGACCCCGAAGGTCTCGCCCATGACGAAGCGGTGGTCCTCGAGGTGCACGTCCACGAACGCGAGCTGGCGGCGCACGTTCTTGAGCGCGTCGCGGCGCAGGTCGTCGTGCAGCGAGTCGTCGCGCAGGAAGAGCTGCGGCTTGAAGACGGGGTAGAACGCCGCGTGGAACTCGCTGCCGAGGTAGCTGAGCCACACGTTGAGCTCGTCGTCGGCCGCGGTCCCGGGCTCCGGCGCGATCGATCCGGAACCCTTGCGGCTCGCGCGGTGCGCCACGTGCATGAGCACGGCGCTGTTCTCCCACAGCACGCGGTCGTCGTCGGTGACGAGCGCCGGCACGTGCCCGTGCGGGTTGATCGTGCGGAAGATCGGCCCCATGCGCTCGTCGCGCGGCACGTGGCAGAGCTGGAACGGCTGCTGCGTGTGGTGGAGCAGCGCCATCGCGCCCAGGGCACAGGTCGCGGGCGTGTAGTAGAGGATCATGGTCGAGCGTCGGGCAGGGGGGGCGACGCCGGCGGGAGCCACCGGGTCGGGTTCCGCCCATCATTCCGGCCGGGGAGGGCCGGTCCAAGCCCGACGGCCGGAACTCGATCCGGACCGCCGCGCGGCGCTCACTCGTCGCGGTACGGCAGCCGCACGTTCGCGTCGATCCACGCCAGCACGCGCGCGACCTGCGCGGGGTCGTCCTCGAAGATCGCCTCGACGCTCTGGCGCCGCATGCGGTCGGCGCGCAGGCGTTGGGCCGCCTCGGCGCTCGCGTCCTCGAAGGCGGCCTTCGCGTGCTCGGTCGTCCAGTCCTCGATGACGTCGGCCAGCCCGTCCGCGTAGACGTCCGGGAGGCCGAGCGCGTCGACCATGTCCCCGGCGTACTCGCCGTGGACGGGCGAGTGGCGCAGGGCGTCCACGTCGGCCTCGCCGATCAGGCGGCCGGTCCACGGCTCGCGCTGGGGGTCGGTGACGGGCGGCGCCGCGGCGGGAGCGGGCGCGTCGGGCTCGGGCAGCGGCTCGACCACCGGGTCCTGGGCGAGGTCGGGGTTCGCGGCGGCGGTGCCGGGCCCGGTGGCGCTGCGCTCGGACGCCGCATCGCCCCCCTCGATCCGTCCCGGACCGTCGCCGTCCGACGGACGGCCGAGGAGCGCGTAGATGCCGAGGCCGGCGGCGACGACGAGGGCGACGAGCGTGAAGACGGGGAGGCGACCGGAGTTCATGGCGGCGGCATACTACCCGGCTTCGGGCGACTGGACTCGCGAGCCGGGCCGAGCGGGCGTCCTCTAGCTCCCCGTGCGTGACGCGCCCTGGCTCGCCAACCAGCCCGCCACTTCGGGTGCGCGCTCGCCGACCGTCGCGGTCAGCGCTTCGAGCAGACCTTCGTCGACCGTGGCAGCGAGGCGCGCGCGGACCTCGGCGTTCGCGGCGCCGAGCGCGGCCGACGCGGTCGCGAGTGCCTCGCGGCGATCGCGCACGATCGCGGTCAGGTCCTCGAGGCAGGCGGGGTCGAGGGAGAGGGCGGCGATCGTGCGACGCGCGATGCGGTGTTCCTCGCTCATGACCGGACGGAGCACGGCGGGATGGATACGGGGGACGACGGCGTTCGTGCGGCAGGCGAGCAGCGAATGCCCGGCGAGCGAACCGCCGACGCGCAGGGGCCCCAGGGCGTCGAGGCGCGCGACGTCGATCCCCTGCGCCGCGACGAGCGGGACGAGCGGCAGTGTGCGCGGCGCGGTGTCCTGCGCGGACGCGGCCACGATCGGTTCGGTCGGAGTCGGACGCTCCCGCGGGTCGATGAACAACGACAGGACGACCGCGCCGCTGGCGACCGCACCGGTCAGGAGCATCGGTCCGAGGATTCGCATGCCTCCACGCTAGCGAGCCCGTGCAAATGCAGCACGAAGAGAGCGTGCCGATCGCGTCGAGCCCCCGGGGGCCGTCGGCCGCGGCCGACGGTGCGTGCGGGGGCCGCCGTTCGGAAGGCGTGGCAGTGCAAGCGGTTGTGGACCGGGCACGGTGGAACGCGTCCGCCGCGGGTCCCATGCTGGGCAGCGACGCGAGAAATCGCGGGCCACCGCGAACGACGCTCGCCCCCGCGCCGTCGCCCCGACGCCGAGCCCCCTGCCGCGGCCCTCGGCGCCCCGGCGCGGCTCCACCCGACCCCACGCCACCCGCACCCATGTCGAACGACCGCCGCGCTGCGACCCTCCAACCCATCCACGACCTGCTCGCCGAACGCTGGAGCCCGCGCGCGTTCGCGGACCGCGCCGTCACGCACGAGATGCTCGGCTCGCTGTTCGAAGCGGCGCGTTGGGCGCCGTCGTGCTTCAACGATCAGCCGTGGTACTTCGTCTTCGGTTGCAAGGGCGAGTCCGACGACGGCGACGCCTGGAACAAGGTCCACGACTGCTTGGTGGAAGCGAACCAGGTGTGGGCCAAGCACGCGCCGGTGCTCGGCATCTCGGTGGCGCGCACGAAGTTCACCTTCAACGGCAACGACAACCGGCACGCGATGTACGACACCGGCGCGGCCGCGTTCGCGCTGACCGTGCAGGCGCAGGCGCGCGGACTCGCCGTGCACCAGATGGGTGGCTTCGACGCCGACGCCGCGAAGACGGCCTTCGGCATCCCCGCCGACCACACGCCGATGGCCGCGATCGCGATCGGCTACGAAGGCTCGGCCGACCAGCTCGAGGGCGACCTCGCGGAGCGCGAGCGCGCGCCGCGCGAACGCCGCGCGCTGGGCCAGACGGTCTTCGGCGGCGCCTGGGGCGAGGCGCATCCCGCGACCGAGTGACGGACCGCCGGCCGGTGCAGCGATGACCGGTACGGTGTCAGACCCCCGGGTCATCGCAGCACCGATTCCTACCCTGGAGCGCATGCGCTGCCCCGTCCCCGCTGCCGTCGCCCTCCTCCTCGCTCTCGCTCCGTCCTGCGCCGCTCACGAGAGCGCGCCCGCCGCGCAGGAAGCCGACACCGCCGCGGTCGATGCGATCGAACTGCCCGCGCTGCTCTCGAGCGGTGCCGTGCTGCAGCGCGACGCGCGCGTGGAGCTGTGGGGCACCGCTCCCCCCGGCGCCACGGTCTCGATCGAGGCCTCGTGGACCGACGCGCCGATCGCGGTGTCGATTGACACCGACGGTCGCTTCTCCGCGTTCGTCGCGACCGGCGCGGCCGGCGGTCCGCACCGCGTGGAGTTCTCCGCACCCGGCTGCGAACCGGTCGTGCTCGACGACCTCGTGTTCGGCGAGGTGTGGCTCGCGTCCGGACAGTCGAACATGGAGTGGTCGATCGCGGCCTCGCGCTGGAGCGCGCTGGACGACGCGGCGTACGCCGAAGAGATCGCGAACGCCGGCGACGACGACCTGCGCTTCTTCCAGGTGCCGAACCGCGTCGCGCTCGAGCCCCGGACCCTGTGCGGCGGCGCGTGGGTCGCGGCGAGCCAGGACACGGTGCCGCGCTTCAGCGCCGTCGCGCTGCACTTCGCGCGCACGCTGCGCGAACAGCTCGGCGTGCCGGTCGGGATCGTGCAGGCCGACTGGGGCGGGACGGTGTGCGAAGCGTGGACGAGTAGGGAGGCGTTGAGCGGCCGCTTCGACGGCGCGTTCGACGACGGCCTCGCGCGCATCGACGCCGAGCTCGCGAACCCCGGGTCGCTGGACGTGCCGCTCCCGGTGCAGCAGGACCGCTGGTGGAGCCACGTGGCCGAGGTCGACCCGGGGCTCGAGGGCGCGTGGTACGCGAACGAGCTCCCGCTCGACGGCTGGCGCACCGTGCAGCAGCCCGGCGATCCGGACGGCGGCTTCGACGGCACGCTGTGGCTGCGGCGCGAGGTCGAGGTGCCGGCGAGCTGGGCGGGCCGCGACCTCGTCCTGCACCTGGGCCCGATCGACGACATGGACGTGACCTGGTTCGGCGGCCGCGAACTCGCGGCGACGAAGGACTGGGGCCGCTGGAACGATCCGCGCCACTACCGCGTGCCGGGCGAACTCGTCGCGGGCGGGACGACGACGATCTGCGTGCAGTGCGTCGACACCGGCGGCGGCGCGGGCATGCACGGCGCGGCCGACGCGATGTACCTGCACCCCGACGGCGCGAGCGGCGAGCGCGTCGAGCTGGCTGGCGACTGGAGCTACCGCCGCGGCGCGAGCCTCACGAGCTTCGGCGAGTTCCCGCGCACGAACTGGTTCGGTCCGAACCATCCGACGGCGCTGTTCAACGGCATGATCGCGCCGCTCGAGCGCACGCGCATCCGGGGCGCGATCTGGTACCAGGGCGAGTCGAACCGCGGCCGCGCGGCGCAGTACGCCGAGCTGTTCCCCGCGATGATCGAGGACTGGCGCGGCCGCTTCCGCGCCGCGGGCGACGCGACGCCGTTCCCGTTCTACTTCGTGCAGATCGCGCCCTTCGCGCTGCCCGGCGACACGGGTCCGGATGCCGTCGGCCAGTGGGCGCGGCTGCGCATGGCGCAGGCGTCCGTCGTGCCCGGCGCGAGCGGCGTCCCCGCCGAGTTCCATCGCGCCGCGCTCGCGCACACCGGCATGGTCGTGACCGCGGACGTGGGGAACCCGAGCGACATCCACCCGCGACGCAAGCGCCCGGTCGGCGAACGCCTCGCCGGTTGGGCCCTGGCCGACACCTACGCGGCGCAGCTCGCCGCCGACGACCCGCGCGCCGAACGCTGGCGCGCGCTCCCCCACCACAGCCCGCGCGCCGTCGCGGCCGAGCGGATCGAGGACGCGGTCCGTGTCCGCTTCGAGTACGAGGCCGCGCGCGACGAACTCACGACCGCGGACGGCGCGGCGCCGACCCACTTCGAACTCGCCGGCGCCGACGGCGCGTTCCATCCCGCGACCGCCGAGCTCGTCGAACTGCACAGCGCCGCCGGCGGCCAAGCCGTGCGCCTGACCAGCCCCGCGGTCCCCGAGCCGACGCGCGTGCGCTTCGCCTGGTCGAGCGATGCCGAGCCGAACCTCATCACGCGTGCAGGTCTACCGCTCGGGCCGTTCGTGCTGTCGGTGGAGTGAGCCGGGCGGTGTGATGCCCGCGGCGTGAGCCGCGTTCGATCAGGCCGTCGCGAACAGCTCGCGCAGCCAGTCGCGCGAGCCGTCGCCGCCGCGCCGCTCGAGCACGAACTCCTGACCGCGCGCGACCGACGCGAGGCGCACCTGGTCGCGGCGATCCGCGTCGCTCCACCGGTCCGCGCGCGCGTGCGACGAGAGCGGCGGACGGTCGTCCTGCGGCGCGAAGCAGCGCGGCAGGAGCCAGTTCGAGCGCGAGCGTCCGGACTCGGTGAGCTGGAGGTCGGCCCGGAAGCGCTCGAACACGCCGCCGCCGGGCACGCCGAGCGCTTCGCCGTCCACGACGAGTTCGTCCGCCGCGACGTACAGCGTGTTGTTCGTGCGGTCGGGCTCGACCACGTGCGGGTGGTCGGCCGCCCAGGCCGGCGCGTCTCCCGCCTCGCGCGGATGCAGGATCCGGCCGATCTGCAGCCACCCGAACAGCGCGTGCACGTCGGGCGCGCCGCGCGCGAAGCGCAGACCGCCGTCGGGCGCGCGATCGGTCCGACGGAACCAACCGAAGAACAGGAACAGGTCGCCCACCTCGACGCCGTGCTTCACGAGCGTCGTCGCCGAGCCGCCCACCTGCCCGAACGCCGGCCGCCACCCGCGCCGCCGCGGCAGCGCGCCGCGCACGAGGTCGGGGTCCAGGTGCGCCGTGTCGCGCGGGCCGACGTCGAATCGTCCGAGGCCCGCGAGCAGCGCGCCCATCGTCGCCGCGTCGCCCTGCTCGGAGCCCGTCGCGATCGCGTCGTAGCGCGGCCCGCAGCGCGAGTCCGGGATCGGCAGTGAGACCATCCGTCCGTCAGGCAGGATCGGCGACGGCCCGCCGCCCGCGCCCGAGTCGAAGCCCTTGCGCGAGAGGACGAGGCGGTTCGGGGCCCGCGTGGTCGCGGTCGCCGCCGTCGCGGGCTGCGCGGTCGAGGTCCCGGTCGTCGCGATCGCAGTGGTTGTGGTCGTTGCGGTCGCAGTCGCTGCGGTCGCGGCCCTCGTGGTCGCGGTCGCCGTGGTCGCGGGCGCGACGCTCCCATCCGTGGTGCGAGCGGGCGACGCGCAACCCGACCGCGACCTCGACTCTCGGCGTGGGCGTGGCGGCGAACACGCGGCCGAGCCTCCGCTGCGCCGCGAGCTCGTCCGCATCGATCGTTCATCGTCGCGCGCGCCCTCTGCGACCGTCTCGTTCGCGGCGCCGGCGAGTTCGTCGAGTTCCTCGGGATCCAGCTCGGGCCACTGCTTCGGCAGTCCGTGCAGGCCGCGCGCGGCCCGTGCGAACCAGTCCTCGACCGCGCGCACCTGGCGCTCGTCGAAGCGCGAGCGGTGCCCGCGCCCGGTCGCGAGGAACGCGAGTCGTCGCGGCAGTCGCGGCCCGTCGCCGCCGAAGTAGACGAACTCGTCCGACACCAGCACGTTCCGCCCGCCCAGGTCGTGACGCCGGTGCCCGTCGTGCTCGGCGATCGCGCGACCCTCGTCGTCGAGCACCGAGTGCATCGAGTCGTGCTGCACGAACCCGCCCCCGCCGTCCGGCTCGTACACGTTGTCGCCGACGCGCCGCACCGGGTCGCGCGACTCGAATCGCGGCCGCTTCGATCGGAAGCGCCGGTCGCGCCAGTACGCGTCGAAGCCGTGCACCTCGGTCACGCGCATCGCGTACACGATCCGCTCCGAGCGCCGCGACAGCCCGACGATCAGGTCACCGACGGAGGCGGTGCGCCGGATCGCCGGCTTGCAGCATGCGAGTGTGCAGAAGCCGTGGAAGGGGTTCGGCGCGAAGCCGGAGTCGCCTCGGACCACGTAGGAGAGGACGCGGCTCATCACGCGTCCCGAATCGTCGATGCGACTCTGGAGAAGACGTGCTCTTCCAGCTCGCGATCGTGCTTGCGTGCGAGGTTGATGCCGTACTCCGGCAGCGACTCCAGCCCTTCGTACGCGCGATAGCGGAGCAACCCGTCCGAAATGGACCAATCCGTTCCCCGGAACAGATGGACGACGGGGCACCGCCATTGGAGCAGGCGCACGAGAGCGACGAAGTAGCGCTCCGAGACGGCGAAGTGCTTCGCCAAGACGAACGCGTAGTTGTCGTCCGTGACCGATCGCACCTTCACACGCTGTTCCGGACCCTTGCCACGCCGCACGGAGAAGTCGACGGCTCCACATCGCTGCTGCGGTACGAGGACGTCGAAGCCGTGCATCGCGAACTCCGCCATCGCGAAGTGACGACCGAACGCGTTCTTCTGTTTGCGACTCAGACGAGTCCAGTCGTAGCGCTCGAGCGGGGTCGTCGACCGTTCTTCGCTCAGATCCATGCGTTCACTCTATCCTCGGACCTGTCCTCGGACTGCGCTCCGGCGCGCCGTCCGAGCGAGCACCGAGAGTGCCGGCTCGAGGCCCGGGCGCGACCTCCATGAACGATCCGAACGCCGCCGACGCACTCGACCTCGACCTCGACACCTTTGGTGCGATCTACGAGCGGGACACGGACCTCGTCCTCGCTCTGGGGTTGAGCGCGTCGGAGCGCGTGCGAGCCCTCGTCCTCGACGCGCTCGGCGTCACCGCTCCACGAGGGATGAAGGTACGGCACTCGGTCGCGACCGAGGACGGTCGCGAGGCGGACCTCGTGCTCGAGGTGGAGAGCGGGAACGAGCAAGTCGTCGTGGAGCTCGAGAACAAGTTGAACGCCGTCTTCCAGAGTGGCCAGGCCGAGAGTTACTCGGAGCGTGCGAGGAACCGCGACGCGGCGCCCGGAGCAACAAGAGGATTGTGCGTCCTCGTCGCGCCGCGGGCCTACTTGGAGTCACACTCGGTCGAGTGCGCGATGTTCGACGCGTGCCTGGCCTACGAGGAACTACGCGCAGTCCTCCTCGAAGAGGGTCCTTGGGGACGCGCGATTGCGACCGTTCTGCAGCACGCGGTAGCGCGCCACCGGCGCAGCGGATCCGCGCTCGACGCCAGCACGGAGCGCACTCGCTTCTTCGCCGACTTCGCGGCGCTGGCACACGACCTCGGGCTCCCCAAGGCAAGTCCCGGTCGAAGGATCGCCACATCGAGCACGTTCTGGTTCGACAAGTCGGGACGCCTCGAGTGCCCCAAGGGCTGGGATGCGAAGCGCGCCCATGGAGCGTGGCTCGGCGCCCGGCTCGAGGACGGGTGGGCGGACGTCGAGCTGACAGGTGTCTGCCTCGTGGCCGACGTCGAACGGCTCGAGCGAGAAGTCTCACGAGGGGGTGAGTTGGCGTTCGAGCGGCGTGGATCCACGATCCGCTTGCGCCGACGAGCGCCACAGCTCGACCCCGACCGACCGCTCGACGATCAGCTCGCCAGCGGCCGCGAGTTCGTCGAACAACTCGCGTGGTTGCGCGACTGGTGGCGCGACTCCGGCTGCGAACTGGTCGCCGGCTGCCTGCGCAGCCCGACCGAGTCCTGACCGCTCGACCGCAACCGCATGAGGGGCGCGACGCGGATGGTCGGTCGCCCTCCACCGGGAGCGGCGCGACCCGACCCTCAAGGGGCCGGGGGGGCGAGCCCGATCTCCCAGGAGCCGCTCCGCTCCGACCCGGACGGCCCCCACCCCATGAACACCGCCCGCTACGACTACGACGCCCAGCACGCGATCTTCCAGGCGCTGCACCTGGCCACCTCGATGGGGCACGAGTGCGTGGAATTGACGCACGTGGCGGTGCTGCTGGCCAAGTCGCAGAAGGCGCCGCTCACCGACGAGGCGCACGCGGCGCTCGAGAAGGCGCTGCGGCAGCAGCTGCGCACGCTGCCCAAGTCGTTCGAGGGGCACAAGCCGCGGATGGGGCGCGGGCTGGAGGCGGTGCTCGCGCGCGTCGAGCGCGAGTCGCAGGACACGATCGGGCCGCAGGCGGTGTGGCGCGCCGTGCTCGAGGCCGAGGAGGTCGCGGCGGTGACGGGCGACGGCGCGCCGAACGGCGGCGGCGAGCGTCCGCGCGCGTCGGACGGGGAGGGCGAGTCGACGCACGCCGTGCTCGAAGCGCACACGATCGACCTGACCCAGCTCGCGTTCGACGGCGCCATCGACCCCGTGATCGGGCGCAGCACCGAGCTGCGGCGGATGATGGAGACGCTCGGACGCAAGCGGAAGAACAACCCGATCCTGCTCGGCGAAGCGGGCGTCGGCAAGACGGCCGTGGTCGAGGCATTGGCGCTGGCGATCGCGAAGGGCGAGGTGCCCGCGTCGCTCGAGGACAGGCGCCTCTTGTCGCTCGACCTGGCGTCGCTCCTGGCCGGCTCGAAGTTCCGCGGCGAGTTCGAGGAGCGGCTGAAGAAGCTCGTCGAGGCGCTCAAGGAGCTGGACGGCAAGGCGCTGCTGTTCATCGACGAGGTGCACACGATCGTCGGCGCGGGCGGCGCGGAGGGGTCGGGGGACGCAGCCAACCTCATCAAGCCGGCCCTCGCGCGCGGCGAGATGCACGTGATCGCCGCGACGACCCTCGACGAGTTCAAGAAGCACATCGAGAAGGACCCGGCGCTCGAACGGCGCTTCCAGCCGATCATCGTCGAGGAGCCCGACCAGGAGACCTGCATCGCGATGCTGCGCGGCATCAAGACGCGCTTCGAGCTGTTCCACGGCGTGCGCATCGACGACGACGCGCTCGAGGCGGCGGTGCACCTCTCCGTCCGCTACCTCAACGACCGCCGCCTGCCCGACAAGGCGATCGACCTGGTGGACGAGGCGGCCAGCCGGCTCAAGCTCGACCAGCAGTCGATGCCGCGCGTCATGAGCGACGCGCTCGCCCACGCCGAGCAGCTTCAGATGGAGCTCGCCCAGCTCGGGCACGCCCATCGCGCCGGCAGCAAGCGCGAGGCCCTCGAGCGGGCGCACGCCGAGGCTCGCGCCACCTACGAGGCCTACGCGACGATCCTGACGGACTACCGCGCCGCGCTCGCGCACCTGGAGGCGCTCGTGGCCGAGGAGGCCGAGCTGAACTACCTGGCCACGCGCGCCGAGGAGCACGAGGGCGCGGACTTCGCGCGGCGCGCCAAGGGGACGAAGCTGCCGGAGCTCGCGACGCGGATCCACGAGGCGCGGCAGACGCTGCGGCGCTTCCAGACCGAGCACGAGTTCCTGAAGCGCGGCGTCGGCGTGCACGAGATCGCGCAGGTGCTGTCGGACTGGACGAACATGCCCGTCGGGACGGTGCTCGAGGAAGGCATGGAACACCTGCAGGACCTCCACGAGACGCTCACCGCGCGCGTCTTCGGTCAGGACCGCGCCGTCGGCGTGATGGTGCGTCTGATCCGGCGCGCCAAGGTCGGCCTCGGCCATCCGCATCGCCCCGCGGGCGTCGCGCTGTTCCTCGGCCCGAGCGGCGTCGGCAAGACCGAGCTCGCGAAGTGCGTCGCCGAAGAGCTGTTCGGCAACGCCGACCGGATGATTCGCTTCGACATGTCCGAGTTCAACCAGCCCCACCAGGTCGCGCGACTCATCGGTCCGCCGCCCGGCTACGTGGGCTACGGCGACGGCGGCGAGCTGACCGAGGCGATCCGTCGCAAGCCGAACTCGGTCGTGCTGCTCGACGAGATCGAGAAGGCGCACCCCAAGGCCTGGGACATCCTGCTGCAGGTGTTCGACGAAGGGCGCCTGACCGACAGCGACGGACGCCACATCGACTGCCGCAGCTGCATGTTCGTGATGACCTCGAACCTGCTGGCGGACACCGACGCGTTCGAGGTGCGTGAGAGCGAGAGCCCCGAGGACGCCGAGGCGCGGCTGCGCGCGGGCCTCACGCAGCACCTGCGCCCCGAGTTCGTCAACCGCATCCAGGACGTGGTGCCGTTCCGCGACCTGGGGGCCGAGGACCTGGACAAGGTGCTGCAACTGCTCGAGTCGGGCCTCAACGACCAGCTCTCCGAGAAGGGGCTGTCCGTCGTGCTCCACGAGTCGATCCGCGGCGCGCTGATCGAAGCGGGACTCCACGAGGCGATGGGCGCGCGGTCGCTGCAGCGCATGTTCGACCGCAAGGTGCGCGACGTGCTCGTCGACCACCTGTTCGCGCACGGCGATCGCTCCGGCACGCTCGTGGTCGGTCTGAAGAACGGTCAGGTGGCCGTGAAGCGCGTCGGCGGTCGCGCGGCGGCGTAGCGGCGCACACCGCGGCACGCGGTACGGAGTCAGGCACGACTTCGTCGCTCGACCGCGGGTCCGACGCCGTACCGAACTACCGGCCCAGCATCTCGCGCAGGCGGCCGAGCGCCTGCCAGCGCTTCTTGAGCACCCGCAGGCTCCGCCTGCCGCCGGGCGTCCAACTGCGCACGCTGTTCAACGCGAACACGCCCAGCTGATCGACGAAGCGCAGCGCGCGGCGTGCGACGGGCTCGTCGCCCTTCATGCGGATCGACGCGCGACCGTAGCCCTCGTGCCACTTCCGCGCGTACGCCGCGTTCGTGCGTTCGAGGTCCAGGTGGTGGTTCACCGCCATCGGCGGCAGGTAGCGCACCTCGCCGCGACCGGTCGCGAACACGCGCACGAACAGGTCGGTCTCCTCGCCCGGCACGCGGCCCTTGCCCCAGCCCAGGTCCTCGCGGAAGCCGCCGAGCTCGAGCGCCAGGTCGCGCAGCACGGCCATGTTCCCACCGCGCGGCGTCGCGGTCCCGCGCGGGTCGAACGCGTGCTCGCCACCCGGTCGGTCGAAGATCCCGGTCGTGGGGTCGCGTTGGCGCAGCGCCTCTTCCGCGAACCACGCGTCGGTCCCGGCCGGGAACACGGGTTCGATCGGCCCGCCGGCGCCGACGACGCCCGGACCCTCGAACGCCGCGCGCAGGCCGTCGAGCCACGCCTCCTGGAAGGTCACGTCGTCGTCCACGAAGACCGCGACGCGGCCGCGCGCGTGCTCGAGCCCCGTGTTGCGCGCGATCGACAGCCCGCGCCGCGGCTCGACGACGACGCGCAGCCGCGTCGGATAGTCCGCGGCCATGGCGCGTACCGACTCGTCCGTGCCGTCCTCCGAGCCGTTGTCGACGACGAGCGCCTCGATCCCGGCGACGCCGGGCTGCTCCGCGAGGCTCGCCAGGCAGCGACGCAGCGACTCGCGCCGGTTCAGGCTGCACACGACGACCGACGCCCAGGGCGCGTCGTCGGCGCCCGCATCGGCGCGGGTCGTGTCGTCGGGCGGCGTGGTCATCGAAGCGTGCGCTCCCGCGCGCGTCGCGCGGGCGGCGAGTGTATCGACGCGACCGTGTCGCCGGCGACCCGCGAACGCGGCCTCGCCGGCGGTCAGGTGCTACGCTCCGCGCCCCGCCTCACTCCCTCCATGCGCGCGTCCGTCATCGTCTGTACCTACGAGCAGCCCCGTGAGCTCGACCTGTGCCTGAGCGCCCTCGCGCGCCAGACCGTCCCGCCGCACGAGGTCCTCGTCGCGGACGACGGCTCGGGCGCCGAGACCGAAGCGGTCGTGCGCGCGTGGGCCGAGCGCGCGCCGTTCGCGGTGCGCCACGCGCACCAGACGGACAAGGGCTATCGCAAGGCGCGCATCGTCAACGAGGCGGTGCGTCGCTCCGAGGGCGAGCACCTCATCTTCATCGACGGGGACAGCTTCCCTCACCGCGCCTGGGTCGGCGACCACCTCGCCGCGGCGAACGGCCGGCGCGTGCTGTGCGGACGGCGCGTGAAGCTCGGACCCAAGGTCTCCGCGCGCATCACCACCGACGAGATCGCGGCGGGTCGGTTCGACGCGCCGGTGCGCGCGCTCATCGGCGCGAAGCTCGAGGGCGACGTCCACCGCCTCGGGCTGGGGCTGCGGCTCCCCGGCTCGATCGCGCGCGTGCTGCACCCGCGCTCGCGCAAGCTGATGGGCGTGAACTACAGCGTTCCGCGCGAGGCCTTCTTCGCGGTCAACGGCTACGACGAGGCGTGGACCGTGTACGGACGCGAGGACTACGACCTCGAGCTGCGCCTGCGCCGTGCGGGCTATCCGCTCGTGCCGCTGCTCAACCGCGCGATCGTGTTCCACACGCACCACGCCGAGCGCGAGCGATCGGACGCGTGCGAGGCGCTCGTCGAACAGGCGCGCCTCTCGGACGCGATGCGCTGCGAGCTCGGCGTCGAGACGAGCGCGTTCGATCCGGCGACCTGAGACGGCGAAGGCGTGCGACGGCGCGCTCGAGCTCTCAACGCGCGCCGACGAGCCCGCGCGACGCCGCGAGCTCCGCGATCAGGATCGAACCGCCAGCGGCGCCCCGCATCGTGTTGTGGGTGACCGCGACGAAGCCCCAGTCGAAGAGCCCGCACGGGTGCAGGCGCCCGATGTGCGTCGCCATGCCCTTGTCCAGGTCGCGCACGCGCGCGGGCCGCGGCGCGTCGGGCTCGTCGTGCAGATGGATCGGGCGCTCGGGTGCCGACGGCAGGCCCAGTTCCTGCGGCACGGACCGGAAGCCGACCAGCGCGTCGCGCACCGCGTCGAGCGTCGTCTCCTGCACGGTCTTCACCGACACGTTCATCGTGTGCCCCTCCACGACGGGCACGCGCATGCACATCGCCGTCACGTAGGGCGTCGGGTGCTCCGCGTCGAGGATCTTGCAGGTCTCGTAGCGGATCTTGTCCTCCTCGCCCGGGATGAACGGCACCAGGTCGTCGGTCATCCGCGGCTCGGCCAGTCCGACGCGACCGGCGCCCGACAGGGCCTGCATCGTCGTGAGCGTCACCGCTTCGAGACCGAAGCGCTGTTCGAGCGGCGCGAGCGCGAGCACGAGCCCCGCGGTCGTGCAGTTGCTGTTCGCCACGAGGGCGCCGCGACCGCGGACCCACGAGGTCTGGTCCTGGATGCGCTCGAGCGCGTGCGCGTTGACCTCCGGCACGACGATCGGCACGTCGGCGTCCATGCGGTGCGCACTCGCGTTGGTCACGACGAAGTGACCCGCGTCGGCGAGGCGGCGTTCGACCCCGATCGCGTTCCGGTGGTGCAGCGCCGAGAAGACCAGCGGCGAGACGAGCGGCGTGGTCGGATCGACGAGCGCGAGGTCGGCGGCGTCGCCCACCGCGGCGATGGGGTCGTCCTCGCCGGGGACGAGCCACGCACCCGGCTCGAGGAGCGCGTCGCCGTAGCGCTGGCCGCGCCGACGCGGCGAGGCCACGACCTCGGCGAGCCGGAACCACGGGTGGTCGCGCAGCAGCTGGGCGAAGCGCTGGCCGACGGCGCCGGTCGCGCCCAGCAGGGCGACGGGGATGGGAGCGGAGGGCTGCATGGGTCGAAAATCTGCCGAGACGGATGCCCCACCTCAAGAACCATATTTCCCGGATTGAACGATTGCATTCATGCATGCAGATATGTCGATATTTTTGCGCCGCGCCACCCGGACCCGGACCGGCGCCCAGCACCCGTTCCTCCGCGGCGCGACCGCCGCCAGCCCCCGACACCCCATGACGACCCCCGCACCCAGCGGCGACGCCTTCGCCGCCTCGGGCTCCTCGCCCGGAGCACCGACGCCCGCTCCCGCTCCCGCTCCCGCTCCGACCTGCACCCCCACCACGCCCCCGACCCCGCACGACCCCGACCACCCGACCGGGCCCGCGCGCCGCACCCCGGATCCCCGCCCCCACCGGCCCGGCCCCGCCACCCGGGCCGTCCGCGGCGGCCGCCGGCCCTCCCCCGAGGCCTCCGCCCTCCTGCCGGGCATCTGCCAGTCGACGACCTTCGCGCAGCGGGGCGTCGGCGACCACGACGGCTTCACCTACTCGCGCTGCGACAACCCCACCGTGGTCGCGCTCGAGCGCGCGCTCGCCGACCTCGAGGGCGTGCCCGCCGACCACGCCCTGGCCTACGCCTCGGGCATGGCCGCGCTCACCGGACTCGTCGCGGCGTCGAGCGCGACCGGCGCGCGGGTCGTGTGCTCGCGCACCGTCTACGGCGGGACCGTCCGCCTGCTGCGCGAGCTCCTCGGACGCTTCGGCGTCGACGCGAGCTTCGTCGACACGACCGACCTCGGCCCCGGCTGCGCGCTCGAGCGCGCCCTTGCCGACCCCGACGCCGCGCCCGCGCGCCTCGTCCTGATCGAGACGCCGGCCAACCCGACGCTCGAGCTCACCGACGTCGCCGCGGCCGCGCGGCTCGCCCACGCGCACGGCGCGCTGCTCGCGGTGGACAACACCTTCCTGACCGCGGTGCAGCAGCCCGTCCTGCCGCTCGGCGCCGATATCGCGGTCCTGTCCACGACCAAGTACGTCGAGGGGCACAACGCGACGACCGGGGGCGCGCTGCTCGTCGCCGATCGCGACGCGGGACACGGTGACCGGGGAGGCCGGGACCGGGGGGGCCGTGACCGGGGAAGCCGTGACCTGGTCGCGCGCCTGCGGTACGAACGCACGATCCTCGGCTCGATCCAGAAGCCGTTCGAGGCCTGGCTCACGCTGCAAGGACTCAAGACCCTGCCGCTGCGGCTCGCCCAGCACGGGCGCAACGCCCTGGCGGTCGCGCGCGCGCTCGAGGCGCATCCGCTCGTCGGTCGCGTGCGGCACCCGTTCCTCGATTCGTTCGAACAGGTCGAGCTCGCGCGGCGTCAACAGAGCGGCGGCGGCGGCATGGTCGCGTTCGAGCTCGACGCCGGGCGCCTCGAGGACGCCGACGCGCGGCGCGACGCCGTCCGACGCTTCTTCGCCTCGACGCGGCTGTGCACGCTGGCCGAGAACCTCGGCGCGACCGAGTCGTTGATCACGCACCCGGCCACGATGACCCACGCCTCCTACACCGCCGACGAACGCGAACGCCTCGGGATCACCGACGGCCTCGTGCGCGTGTCGGTCGGGCTCGAGGACCCCGAGGACGTGGTGCGCGATCTGGTGCGCGCGATCGAGCTGGCCGTGTGGAGCACGCTCGAGGATCGCGCGTCCGCGGTGAACGGGAACGCCGTCGCCGAGGAGGTCCAGCCGTGAGCGCCGCCGCGAACCGCGACCCGCTGGTCGTCCTCAAGTTCGGATCGAGCGTGCTGCGCGACGGCGACGACCTGCCGCGCGCCGTCCACGCGATCCATCGCCATCTGCGCGAGGGTCGGCGCGTGCTGGCCGTCGTGTCCGCGCTCGGACCGACGACCGACCGCCTGCTCGAGCGCGCGAACCGGCTCACCGAACGGCCCGGCCCGCGCGACCTCGCGCGGCTGCTCGCCGGAGGCGAACGCGAGAGCGGTGCGTTGCTCGCGCTCGCGCTCGAGCGCGCCGGCATCCGCGCGGAGGTGCTCGAGCCGACCGACGGCTGCGTGCGCGCGCGCGGCGCGGTGCTCGATGCCGGCGATCCCGTGATCGACCGCGGCGCGTTCGAGCGCGCCTTCGCACAGGCCAGCGTGTGCGTACTGCCGGGCTTCTACGCGCGGCACGACGACACCGGCGGCGTGTGCCTGCTCGGACGCGGCGGCTCCGACCTGACGGCCGTCGCCTGCGGCCACGCGCTCGGCGCCGAGCGCTGCGTGCTGCTCAAGGACGTGGACGGGTTGTACGAGCGCGATCCGGCGGACACGCTCGAAACGGTGGCGCGCCCGCGGCGCTTCACCACGGTCACCTTCGCCGACGCGGCCGCGCTCGACGGTCGCATCCTGCAGGCCAAGGCCGTGGCCTGGGCGGCCGCGCGGGGTGCGTGCTTCGAGGTCGGCGACGACGGCGCGGTCGCGCCGACGCTCGTCGGCGCCGCGGCGACGACGCTCGCACCGAGCGCGCCCGACCGCGCGCGGCTGCGCGTCGCGCTCGCAGGCCTGGGAACCGTGGGGAGCGGCGTGTTCGAACGCCTGCGCCGCCTCGACCTCGAGCTGGTCGGCGTGCTCGTGCGCGACAGGGCGCGACCGCGCGAGATCGATGCGTCACCGGCCGCCCTCGCGCCGCTGCTCACGGACGACGCCGACGATCTGTTCGAATGCCCGTTCGACGCACTGATCGAACTGGTGGGCGGCGCCGAGGTCGGCGGTGCGCTGGCGCGGCGCGCGCTCGCGGACGGACGCCACGTGATCACGGCCAACAAGGCCTGGCTGGCGGCCGACGCGAGCGCGGCGAGCTTCGCGGCCGAGCACGGCGTCCACCTGCTCGACTCGGCCGCCGTGGGCGGCAACGTCCCAGCGCTCGAGCGCGTTCGCGCTCTGGTCGACACGGGCCGTCCCGTCGCCTCGATCGCCGGCGTGCTGAACGGGACGGTCGGCTTCGTGCTCGACCAGCTCGAGGTCGGCGCGTCGCTCGAGGTCGCGGTCGCGCGCGCGCAGGAGCGCGGGCTCGCCGAGGCCGATCCGAGCCTCGACCTCGACGGACACGACGCGGCGCACAAGATCGAGCTGCTGGCGCGCGCCGCCGGCGCGGAGCGCGTGCGCTTCGAGACGATCGAGGGCGTGGACGCGGCGACCGCGGAACGCGCGCGGGACGCCGCGAGCCGCGGACGCCGCTGCGCGCAGGTGGCGCGCGTCGACCTCGTGACGGACGCGGACGGCGCGCGCGTCGGCGTGGCGCGGGTGCGCCTGCTCGAGCTCGACGCGACGCATCCGCTCGGCGTCCCGCGCGGCGAGGACAACGCCGTGTCGATCGGGACCGAGGACGGCGAACAGATCGTGCTCGCCGGGCGCGGCGCCGGACGCTGGCCGACGACCGAAGCCGTGATCGGCGACCTGCTCGAACTCGTGCGCCGCGGCGCGCGCGCGCGGGGACTGGGACGGGCGCGCGACGGACGCCGGGAGGGCTGAGCGTGGAGCACGATCCCTTCGGCGTGCGGCCCGCGACGGGCGCGCCGCCGGGGGCGCGGCACCTCGCCGGCGACCCGTTCGCCGCGAGCGCGCTCCCCCTGTACCAGACCGCCACC
>Ga0180435_10001150_pt1 | contig 27754 bp, 25 predicted proteins | sample SS_ome_3_FD_132467 | JGI IMG/M metagenome (GOLD analysis project Ga0180435, IMG submission 132467) | Hypersaline lake sediment archaeal communities from the Salton Sea, California, USA - SS_3_S_1 metaG | ecosystem: Environmental > Aquatic > Non-marine Saline and Alkaline > Hypersaline >... | reverse complement strand
TCTGTCGCCATTTTTTAATAAAAGATCAGATGCATGGGGAGGGTCCGATGAAAACAGGTTTAGATTTCTTAAGGAAGTTATTTTTAAAATTAAGGAGAGCATTTCAAATGATATGATGCTACTCGTTAAGATGAATACCCAGGACTTTACCCCAAAAACAGGAATTACCCTTGAATTGGCTAAAAAATATTCAACATGGTTATCTGAATTACCAATAGACAGTTTAGAGGTTAGCTGTGGCACATTAAGCTATTCTATGTTTAATATGGTTCGGGGCGATGTTCCAACAGAAGAGATTATCGCGAATTTTCCGTGGTGGAGAAAGATACTTGGCAAGTTTATGCTAAAACAGATGGAAGGAAAATTTAATCTTGAGGAAGGTTATAATGTAGAGGCAGCCAGACTGATTAAACCGCTCATTGGTGAAAAACCCATTATGGTGGTCGGCGGTATGCGTAAAATGAAACATATGGAGCAAGTTGTAGAAAATGGTCATGTAGATTTTATTTCAATGAGCCGTCCATTTATTAAAGAACCTAATCTTGTAAGTAAATTTGTCGAAGGAAAGGCTGTCGAAGTATCTTGTGTATCCTGTAATAAATGTTTTGCAGGTGTCGCAAACCATCTGCCCGTAGCATGTTATAATAAAGGTTTCCCAAAATAAAAAGGTATCGGAGGATCGATTCGATTTGGGGTCTACTCTTGGCTCTAAAAGAACAGGTATTGAATTGCAAATCATTTTAATGCAAGCCAAAATAAATTGGAGTTTTATCTTTCCGATGTAGATTGAATGTTCCGATTCAATCTATTGCCAGAAACTCACAGGAGAAAGGGAGAAAAAATGATCAAAATCAGCGTGTTATATCCAAATGAGGAAGGCACGAAATTTGACATGGACTACTATTTAAGCAGTCACATCCCTATGGTCCAGGAAAAGCTTGGTGCGGCACTCAAGGGGGGCGGTGTGGATCACGGTCTTGGCGGTGCAGCACCAGGTACCCCAGCAACCTTTGTTGCCATGGCCCATCTGTTATTTGATTCTTTGGAGGAATTTCAGAACGCCTTCGGGCTTCACACAGAAGCAATTATGGCAGATATCCCCAATTTCACAGATGTCCAGCCCACGATTCAAATCAGTGAGGTAAAGCTTTAGAAGATAAAGCTGGCATGTATCTTTCGTAGCGTAATCACCACCTATACATTATTTTCTTGGACCCAAGATATGAAATCAGTTTGGTTTGAGGATAAAATGAACGAAAATCAAAGAAATTTAACGCCACATACCTCACGATACGATTCATCAGAACTGGAATTTATTCGCAGAATACCATGGGCTTGCCCGTGGGTGAATGCCAAAAAAATAAGTTAATGCTAGGGCGCGATGTCACCCCAAAGACAAGGCGGATAATCGCGGCGTCTTGTCTCGGCGTAGCTTGCAGAGCAAAGACGGAAACCGAAGGCGAAGACGGATTTTTCAATGGGACCACGGGTTTTACACGTGGGGATCCATTTTCTGTCCAATGTGTTCAACGAAATTGGAGAAAAAAGAAATTGATGGGATATTAAGAAACTATTGCTCAAAATGCCCTTATATCCAGTATATTAATCCGCTTCCATGCGTAGCAGTATTGATAGAACAAAATTGTAAGGTATTAATTGGAAAACGTTCTCAAGACAGCATCAAAAGTGATATTGCTATTCATTGATGGCATTGATGGTTTCGATAAAGCTATGACTCCCATATATTACGGGTAAATTATTCGGTTACAGTCTATGTCTATGAAACAAAATAGAGGTGACTATTCAATACGTATTATGGGTTTTTATTGCATCCTTATTCTTGCAATGGCCTTCATTGGATTGAGACCTTCCAACGGTGCGGAAGATAATAAGAGATTTATAGTCAAATATGAACATGGGGTGGATATTCTATGCGAATCTTATATTGTTAAAAAAGATGACTGGATCTATAAAATATTTCGTCAAAAGGGTGGGATGTTTAACAATGATTTTCGTCAATTTACCCGTATATTTAAAAGGCTGAACCCTCACTTACAGAATATCGAACGAATAAGACCCAATCAGAGAATAATTATCCCAATAAAAAAAATTAAGACTGGAACAAGCCCTAATCTACCCCCGAGTAAATCGATTAAACCAGAATCGAAGACAGGAATGGAAAGTTCTCAACTGAAATCTGAGAAAAATCAAATCCAAAAAACTGAACTCCCTGGGCAATTGGACAAAACAGGGAGCAAGTCCCAGATACCCGAACAAAATGCCAACTCTGAAATGTTGGAGACAAAAAGCGATAATACCAATATAGTTGAGCAATCGATGCCAATAGAGGCAGGGATTAAATCCGGTTTTGAAGTACAAGCAATTGCCTGGTCAAACATTCCCGCTGAACGTATTGCCGTTATTAATGGACGGATTATCCATGAAGGAGACACGGTCGATGGCGCGACCGTTGCTCAAATCGGAATGGATGCCGTTTTTTTGAAAATGGGAGGTAAACTCTTAAGGATAAATTTTAAGTATGGCAAGTAGCATTTTTACATGTATCATCGATATTGACAAATCACTAAACATATTCGATTGGCGGTTCATATGCTTTATCGAAAAATGAAAAAAAATGACGATGAACTATCCATACTTGGCTTCGGCTGTATGCGATTGAAAAAATGAGTTATCCTGTTTGTATGAGGAGAAATTACAAATAAAACGGCTGGAACTTTTTTATGCCCTTTTAGAATTCGGACTCGCGACAAAAGAATTGGCAATTAAGGATGAAAAATTTTTTGTCAAAGGAAAGAGATCTAATGCTATCGCAGATGCAAACGGAGATATGCTCGCAGCTATCATACAGGCAAGTGTCACATATTACAGCGATGCATATAAAAACGCGACTGCACGGATGTCTGGGGAAGAGCTTGGTGACAATCTTAATGAAATTGGAGGGATAGTTGCCAGATTCTCCAAAATGACGGAGCCAATCATAAAGGATTTCATTGCATCAATTGTGCGTGGCAAAAATCATATGTCAATATTAGATGTGGGGTGTGGTTCCGGCTTCCTATTACGCAGTATTTATGAACTAAACAGGAATGTAAACGGAATCGGCTTGGACATTGATAAAACAGTTGTTGACCAAGCAAAAAATAACATCGAATCATGGGGGTTGGCAGATAAATTCGAAATTCATCATGGAAATATATCCGGCTTTTCTGAAAAGACAGGTCCTTTCGATCTGATTTCATTAATGAATATACTTTACTATTTCAACGAAGAAGATCGTTTCAATTTACTGAATAATCTTTGTGAAAGGTTGGCCCCTAACGGTATTTTAGTGATTGTGATGAATTTTCATAGTAAGGGAAAGGACGTTGTTGCAGCAAATCTGAATGTAGTTAATAACTCTTTACAAGGGCTGACGCCTCTTCCGGACATAGACGAAATAAAATTACTTTTCGATAACACTTATCATCGAAACCAAGCAGGCCTGTGAAAACATTCGGACTGATATTCCCTATATCGGGGAAAAAGAGAATATCTTTTATCTGTCACATCTATTGGGTTGCTGTTTTTTTCTCCACTTCCAAGGTGGTATCGGGTTAGGCTCAGCCCATAATCCTAACTTCTTTGATCTTGCCTCAAATTCCAGCTTGGCAAGCTCTGGATCACGGGAATATTCAGTATCGTGCCATGCCAAACCGGCGGATAATAAATCCTTATTTAGACTTTTGTCATCTACAAACACAAAGGCCACACTTCTTCCGTACCTATATGTGAAAGTCGGCCATACTATTACAACCTTACCAGCTACTAAATTAGCTGTAAATTGCTTAGCAGCATTTCCATATGGTTGCCATTTCTCTGGGCAATCGATAGCTGCGAGTCTGATTGCTACCGGCTTGCCATCCTTAAGCACCTTGATTATATCGCCGCTCGTAACAGATACGGCCTTGCCATCCCATGCAAATAGCATATTTGGTAATAATATAAACATAAGGATTGTATTTAGGCAGCTAATTCTGATCATCTTAATTCCTTTCAAATTTCGAAAATATCATGCATTCTGGATTATATTGAACATCGAACATTGTAATTTATTGCCCGAGCATATAGTGCCAGATTGGTTGCGGATGTTCAATACCGGATCGGCCATGATTCAATAAGGATGGAAAATAATTCGCATTGGTTTGTGATGCGTTTTGCCATGCAATAGGCCGGTAACGCTATTCAGATACCGCCAGCATGTCCTAATTGTCTGAACATGCTGAAATTATTGCCTTGGTCTCAATGGTTGTTTAGCTGACCGATAGTTGGCATGGCCTGCCTGTACATCACACACATAACATTTATTCCTCATTCCTACATTTTCAGCCTAATTATGTAATTTAGTACACACCAAATCGGTTTCTCATGCATTTAACTCTCTCTAACTATCAGTTATCATATCATATAATTAATTCCCTGAATTCGGCATATTTTTTGCTATAATTTCCTATATTGAGGCGAAATTGGCAATCTGTGTTGGTGATCCTTTTGCATTGTTCATGGCGGCATCAATAAATTAATACTTTCACCCAAGGAAAATATTTGGACTGTAGATAGAACAACGGGTCTTTCCGAAATAAATCATAAACATTCACAGATAAAACATATAGTGCTCTGAATAAACACAACAAATAGGGAGGTGACTATGAGCCGAGAGTATTATTTTTGGAGTCTTGTAGATCGCTATATATCCATAGGAATTGTTAGCTACGAAGAAGCATTAAAATGTGCGCGAAGGGATGTTTATGAAGTTCCAAGCAAAATGGAAAGTTTAGAAACACTCGTTAAAAACTATGGCTTTCATGAGGTTGGAGAAGGACGGTCAGGGACCATATAAATCTGACCATTATTTAATCATGGGAGTCGTTGGATTTTGTGCGTCTTTTCAGCGATCATCTTCCACAAAAAAAGAGATGCAGACCGTGATATAACGTGGTAGTATATAGCAACATTCCACTTCGTTAAAAATTTGATGCTCGGAATTTTCAATTGCATGTAAGTAAAGCGCTTGCAATCGTTCAAATGATCTAATGAAGCTGAAATTTGTAATCAAAACCTAAAACATCAGCTTAAGCATAGGTTAACTCATCAACGGAAAATGTAATTTCAAAAAACCTATGACACCACATGTGGTGGGTCTTTCCGTCAAGCCCAATATGTTCTTGGGCTTCCAATGTTCGAACCACCAGGAGGAAAATTTGAGTATTGTAACGGCGTTTCATACCTCCTCTCAGCTGTTATCCAAAACACAACAAAAATGAACGCATTTCAGCCTCTCTTGTTGATATATCCGAAGGAATAAGGTTAGAAGAATGGGGTCCAAAGATATATACGTCTGCTTTAAATAATTTTGGTTCACACATCGAAGTAATCTCCAACAAAAGTATTACCTTGAAATGTGGGACCAGGGCTTATAGGACTGATATTAAAAGGTTGTGGAATAATCAAATTCAACTGACAACATTGGTGGTATCAGCGTACAAGGATAATACGTGTGTATTTTTATCCGCTCATCCTATGTTCGGAGCTGAATAATTTGCTGCGATAGTGGAAAGCCTTTCATTTAAGTAAATAATTGCTTTCAGCACCGGTGGTGTTATCTCCAAAATCTGTTTATCATGGCTATTGCAATGTACCGGCTGTGTGCATATTCCGTATAAAAAACGATCAGGTTGTGTTTTCGAATATCGGCCGGGAAATTCATTCTGACGGACGATCCCAATTTTCGATATTGTTCAGAATGTATCGAAAAAACAACTTTTTACTTATCAAAGGAAAACCTCATGTCTGAAAATAAAACTATCGAGGGAATAAAAGTGTGTGTGTTTGATGCCTATGGGACGCTCTTCGATGTCCATTCAGCTGTTGGAAAGCACCGGCATCGACTTGGAGATATTGCTGATCAAGTTTCAACTTTGTGGCGTACTAAGCAATTGGAATACACCTGGCTTCGCAGCCTTATGGGGTGTCATGCGGATTTTTGGCAAGTCACACAGGATGCATTGAATTTTGCCTTTGATATGCATAACATGAAGAATCCTGGCCTACACAAAGACCTAATGGATGCCTACTTGAAATTGGATTGTTATCCAGAAGTGCCCGAGGCACTTTCGATTCTGAAAAGCCGTGGTTTCAAACTTGCCATCCTGTCAAACGGAACACCGGCCATGCTTGAGGCCGCTGTGAAAAACTCAGGGATCGAAGCGTTGATCGAAAAGAATTTCTCCGTGGAAGCGGTGGGCATATTCAAGCCTGATCCCCGCGTGTATCAAATTGCCGTTGACGGTATGAAAGTCAGGCCTGATAAAATCGTATTTCAGTCATCCAACGCATGGGATGCCTCAGGTGCATCTGCTTTTGGATTCAAGGTGGCATGGGTGAATCGGTTTGGCCAGAGCGAAGAACGGCTTCCCGGGAAACCAGACGTTGAAATCAGAAACCTTATGGAATTGCCAAAGCTTCTGACTTGATCTTCGCATCTGTTTTTATCCGCCTTCGCAGAAGACCACGGGTTTACCCGTGGGGATCCATCGTCGCCTCGGTTTTTCAAGCTTTTGGGGACATTTGTAAAAAAATAATAAGGTGAAATCATGAATTATGAACGGTACTACCTCGATCTAATGGATATGCTGAATGCCTCCTTCAAAAAAATTGCTTCCGGTGTATATGACAAAAAGGATGTTGATCGTTTGTTTGAGTTGTCCAAGACTGGCAGATACCCAAGTCTATTTACAGAAATGGCGGAATCGTTCAGCTTAATGCTGGTAAAAGTGGAAGCCAGGGAATTTCAATTAAAGCAATTTATTGAAAAATTAGAAAAAGCTGAAAAATTGAGTTAACGACGGATGCCTGAGCACATCGGCTCCAGCCCTTTTAGCATCTGGATCGGCTTGTGAACATGTTCGGCTATCATAGGGATATAATGTCCTGAAATTATTTATTTAGCCTTAATAGATCAAAGGCTGGCAGAGAAAAAGGCCGACCACAAAATATGGGGAATTTATAAACGCCTTCATTTTTTGACGTGTTTTTTGGGATACTCGAAAAATTGCAACTTTCCTGTTTTCCTCTTAATCCGGGACCAACTGTTCGTGTTAAACGCCGCACAGTAGGCACCACTGGTGGGCAGGTTGGCAATGGGTGTATCACCGATTTTATTGGCTAATATGGTTAATGCCGGATTGTGCCCCACCAGCATGACTTTTTTCAATTGATCATCCAAGTGTGAAAGCAGATGCACCAGATTGCCATGGCCTGATTCGTAGATCGAGGCTTGATACTCGATTTGTTCAAAGGGATAATCAAGCGCCATGGCAACGATCCTGGCCGTAGTGGCCGCACGTGAGGCCGGGCTGCTAATGATCAGGTCAGGAACGTATCCAATTTCACGCAGTGCCTGGCCCATAAAGGGTGCATTCTTACGGCCACGCTTGTTTAATGGCCGTTCAAAGTCATCCAGACGCGGGTACTTCCAGCTCGACTTGGCATGTCGAAGCAGACATATCTTTTTCATGGATCCATACCTATGATTTTAGGGCCACGGGCTTATGCAGGGATTTTTTCTTGTTGGCCACATGACCACATTTCTTGCAAACATATTGGGGTGTATCCACCAGCCCCTTGAATACTTTCAAATCTTTTATAATGGCATCTGCTTTCCATTTGCACATTCTTTTATCTGATTTTGCCATATTGACCTCCATAAGTATGATTTCACTGCAGCAGCTCGACCGAGATCTTACCGCGGCCGCTGTAACCAGCGGGGGATGAATTCCAATGGTGAAATAGACGCCTTTTTGATAATAAGTATTAAAACCGATTCTTCAAATCAGATTTTTTTCAGCAACTGCTGCCAAAGCCGCTGGTAAGCCTTGGAGGCCACAGAGCCGGGGGCATATGCCGCAACCGGTTCCCGATAGAGTCCCATCTGTTCAATCAGGGAAAGGTAGGGAATATCACAATTCAAAACACCGCTGATTTTGGACGACACGTGGGACATGAGGGTGTTATGAAGTTTTTTGCGTCGATCTACCATGGAGAAAAAGGTGTAAATGCGATTTCGGCTGATATGCTTTTTTTTGCAGAAAGTCATCAATTGAAGATACGTCCGTAAAGATAACGTGGTCGGTATCAAAGGAATAAGGGTAAGATCAGCTGTTCGCAGAACATTTTCGGCTAACGAGCTGATACTGGCCGGACAATCCAGGAAGAGGACGTCATACTCATCTCGAAAGGAGTTTAAAAATATAGCCAGGCGGTTATCTGCGGGATTTAACCGGTTGAACTCGATGTCCAGGCGACGATGAGAGAAATCAGCGGGAAGTAAATCAAGGTTCTCATAATCGGTGCCTTTGATACTTTTGTGGACCTTTTGACCACCTTTCAGAAACCCTTTTGAAGATGATTTCAATTTGGGTTTAACACGAAAGTAAAAAGTGGCTGAACTCTGGGGATCCAAATCGCAGATAAGGGTTTGGGCGCCGGTCAGAGAGGATAGATAGGACAGATTTACGGCGGTGGCTGTTTTCCCGACACCACCTTTATTGCTATAGACTGCGATTGTCTTCATGAAGTCACCTTTTTAGGGTAATGAACAAACAGGTCTTGAAACAACATCTGATTCGGCAGAGCAGCGAATCCGGCGAAGGTAACTGCGAATGAATCTTTGGTTAACTGTCGTTCGGTCTCCAATTTTCCGATCAGGCTACCCATGGCTACGAGGGATCGGTTTGATTGGCTTCGGTTGCGTGGCATTTTTTTGGAAACATCCAACAGATAATCTACCTGGACACAGAGATCGTTGAAATTGCCCAGCATGTCCTGCAGCTTCTTTAGTTGCTTTACCAGGGTGTTGATCTTTTCCTGAGGATACAGGTTGGCAAAAAACTGAATTAAATAGCGCAGTTTTTTACATTTGATACGAAGTTTGTGCAGTTTTTCATCTTCGCTATCTTCCAGAATACGACGGCCTGATTTTACGATATCTCTATATTGCTTGGTGATACGCTTGCTCGCCAGTTGCAAGACCGGGTACGAGGCCGCGGGGCCCTGGCTTTCCTCAGGCTGGGTTTGAGTCAGGAACTCCTCCCAACTTTGCATGATATTTTTATATTTTACAGATTGAATACTACTGACAACCTTTCTGAAGGCGGCTGCCCTTTGTTTGGTTAAGTAGTCGAAAAGGGGGTTTAAATCTTCTCGCAGCACCGGGGCAAGCATGTCCTTGTATTTGTCCTGGTTTAGCAGGTAGACATCCAGGTCGCGCAGCTCGTTGGATAGTTTGCCCACAAACGCCAGGTCCTTTTGAAAACGGGCAATCAAGTTGCGATTGAATATTTTTTTGTCCCAGACCAGGGCTGATCGTGTTCTGCGGATGGCGACGCGATAATCATGCAACACTTCCGTGTCGATGTCATGCTTGATTTGAGGTTCATTGGTCTTGATGACTTTCAGCAGAAAACGAAAAATGCTACGGCTGGCCTCGTCGGCACGCATTTGGGGCTTAAGGTTCAAATTCAGCTTGGCAGAATACCCGCCTGGATCATGGCCGGCTTCGTAAAGTGCTTGGAAATACACATCTTCATGATTGCTTGGCATGAAACCCAGACGCTGAATTTGTTTCTTCATTCGGGCCGCGTGCTTATCATAGCCCTTCACTGGTCTGATCCAAATCTGAGTACCAATGGTAAACCCGTTTTTGGGGCCGCGTGATCGGACGGTTTCAAAAGAGAGCCAAACCACTGTTTTTTCGTCAGCGTTGAGCACACGGTAGGGTACCGTATGGGAAGTTAAATCAACCAGTTTGATGAGCCGACGCATTTTTATGATCGGTTTGAGGTGTTGCTCAAGCGCGCTTTCAGGGAAATCCCAAATGAATTGGGGGGGCTGTTTACAGCTGAGATGATACAGAATGAGCTCCTCGCCCATATTTCTCAAATTCATAATATGATCGAGTGAATATAACAGGTGCGAACGGTTGAACAGCCGCCAGTCAAAGGTGTCATAAAACCGTAACCGTCGGGTTACAGGTGTGTTTTTTCGTAATTGAAATCGGGAAGTCAATTGATCGCAGATTTGATCCTCAACTTCATCATTGGCAAGATTGAATTTGATTGTAGGTGGCATGAATATTCTCTATAAGCTTCGCCAGCGCTTTGGCTTGTATGCGGGGCAAATGGCGCGTTGGTGCTAAGGTGATTCGTATCGGTTGAATCCGCTACTGATATAATTGATGAGCATCTCCTGGGCCGGCTTGGGATTTTGACCTTTTTTGGGTTTCCGCCGTCGGTAGCGGCCATCGGGTAGCATGTCCCAGGTGGTGATATTATCTTCTTCATATATTCTAAGTGTTTGTTCGAGTTCGGCCTGAAGTTTGGGATCGGTAACAGGCGTAACCGATTCCATGCGCCGATCCAGATTACGTTGCATCCAATCGGCCGAGCCAATGTAAAATTCCGGGTTGCCAGCGTTTTCGAACCGATAGATCCGGCTATGTTCCAAAAACCGACCCAGGGTACAGGACACCCGGATGTTTTCCGACAGCCCGGGTACGCCTGCCCGCAAGCAGCACAAGCCGCGGATGTTTAATTGAATGGGAACACCACCCTGACTGGCCTGGTAAAGCTCTCTAATGATTTTGGCATCCTGAAGCTGGTTCATTTTGACTTTGATACCACACGGCTTACCGTCCTTGTTGTGTTTTATTTCACGGCGGATGAGTTCGGTAATGCGCTCCCGCAGGTTGTGGGGTGCAACCATCAATTTGTTATAACATAAACATGGATTGGAGCCGGTTAACTCGTTGAACAAGGCCGCCACATCGGCCCCCAGTTCCGGGTCACAGCTGAGGATGCCGATATCTTCATAGATGCGGGCGGTACCGCTATGGTAATTACCGGTACCCACATGCACATAGCGGCGGATACCCTTATCTTCTTCGCGGACGACCAGGGCCAACTTGACGTGTGTTTTGAGTCTTTCAACACCATAGGCCACATGCACACCCGCCTGTTCTAAGCGTTGACCCCATTCGATATTGGGGGCCTCATCGAAGCGGGCTGTGATTTCAACCAGAACGGCCACCTGCTTGTTATTCAAGGTGGCCTGTTGCAGGGCCTGGATAATGGGCGAATCACTGCTGGTGCGATAAATGGTCAGTTTGATCGCCAGTACTTTGGGATCCACGGCCGCACATTGCAGGAAATTGAGAACCGAGGTGTCAAAGCTGTGATAGGGATGGTGCAGCATGATGTCGCCTTGCCGGATTTCGGCAAACATTTGTTTGGGATCACGGGCATCGATACCAGGCAGCCGGGGATGCGTGACGGGCCTATGGGGCGGATCACAAAGATGCGGGTACTTTTTCATGGGAAATAGCATCAGATCTGCCAAGGCTAATAAGCCTTTCACGCTTTCCACATCTTCCTGATCGGTTTCCAATTGTTCGGCCAGCCAGCGTTTGAGCGAAGCGGGCATATCGGTACTGACCTCCACCCGTACAACGCCGGCAAATTTACGCGCTTTGAGTTCATTGGTTACCATGCTGATAAAAAAACCGGGTGGTGTGTTCAGACCCAGTTCAGCCTGGTTGGTTTGTTCCCAGGGGTCATCCTTGGCCACGCGACTGACCCGGAAGAAATAGCAGTTAAACTTTACCGCTTGCGGGAAGATTTGATTCAGATTGGCCGCGATCACCTGCTCCAGGGGAACATAGCCACTGTCATCTGAGAGCGGTACCCAACGTGGCCGATTGGCGGGGACCTTGATACGGACGAAACGATTGTGGCGCTTATTTTTTTCTTTTACTTCAATGGCCAGATTCAAACCCAGATTGCTAATAAAAGGGAAGGGGTGTGATACATCCACAGCCAATGGTGTTAATATCGGCTCTACCGATTCTTTGAAGTAAGCCAACATTTCTTTGCTCTGCTTTTTATTCAGGTCGCTGTACGCCACGATGGGTAGACCGGCTTCCGCCATGGCCGGCCTTAGCTTTTTTTCAACCAACTTTGAAACCAACGCGGATTGCGCCGCCAATTCCGTGCGACAGGCCTTTAATTGCTCTTGGGGAGTCAGCCCATCGCGTGATGGTTTGATTTTATTATGTAAAATTTTTCGTTTAAGCCCGCCCAGTCGTTTCATGGCGAATTCGTCATACAGCATTCCCATGATACCGGCGAATTTCACCCGCTCGAGTAGCGGCGAGTCAGGGTTTTGGGCCATGGCCAGTACCCGCCGGGCAAAACTGAGCCAACTCAATTCCCGGTTGATATAGGCTTCCGGGGAATCAATGGAAATGTCTTTTTTCGATGGTGTGCTGGCGGCATTCATATTGTCTAATCCATTCCTTGGAATAACTGTTAACGAGAAGATATCTTCCCGTGCGTTGCGGGTGATCGACAGCTTTCCAGCACAGCACCAGCGCCGTCTATCTTAAAATTGTTTTTCAGGACAAGAAGTATTTAGAACCTATAAAAGAGGCGACATGGTCGCTATTCGCAAATCCGCACCAACGATTGAATTATTGCATTTTCCGGTGCTGGTGTCAGGGCGTCGGCACCTGAGTTCCCATACAGATTATGTAAATCAAAATAAGCATATGAGTCAACCCAAATAGATAAATAAGGTTGAAATCGGAGACAGAATACAGCTGTCAGCGATAAGGTATAAGCTGTCAGCCGCAGGTGTCATGCCCATGAAAATGGGGATCCAGAATAGGCTTTAAGCAATTAGCTTTGTCTGGATAGCGCTAAAGCTTCACTTCGTGCCCCTTCCCCTGTTTCCAGGGGACAAGTTTCCAAGGGGATGACAGGTAAGGAGTAAGCAGCGTGCTACAAGTTGCGTGTTTCGGGGTGTCCAGTATCCAGCATCCAGTTGTGACCCTAAGCGTTCAATCAGTCAACACCTAATAGCCGAATAGTCTTCAGCCTACAGTCTATAAGCTCTGTCTTCTAAATTCAGAATTCTGGTATGGACGTATCTTGACAAAAGCGAAATCAATTCTATGGTATTTACATAAGCGTTGCGGAAAAAATTATAGCGAATTGCACTTTGGCTTGGGATCGAAAGTATTACGTTTCATAACGTCGTGACACATGACTTCATTATACAAGGAGGGATTGTATTATGATATACAGGCGAATGTTTGGTGGACCGACCTGGAATGATCGGAGTCCATTCAGCGAACTGGAAAGACTGCGTCGCCAGATGGGCACCTTTTTGGGGAAGGTTTCCGAGCGTGGTCTCACAGACCAACATGCCGGTGTATTCCCGTCCATTAACCTGACAGAAGATGATGAGAGCTTCCACATTCGGGCTGAATTGCCCGGGATTTCCGCGAAAGACCTGGAAATTCAGGCCACCGGAAATAATTTGTCCATAGCTGGAGAGCGTACAATTGCAGCCGAAGGGGAAAACGTGCGTTATCATCGTCGTGAACGGGAATCAGGGAAATTTTCCCGCGCAATCAGCCTGCCCGGCGATATCAACCCGGACGGGGTTACGGCAACCCTATCAAACGGCATTCTCCAGATCAGCATTCCCAAAGCAGCCAAGGTCAAACCCAAACAGATAACCATAAAGTAAAATTCGAAGCACGAATTTCGATATTCGGATTTTGATTTTGCATGATCCAATCGATAAAAAACACCATCCTAAGATTAAATGCGTGTCGGGGCCCTTGGTCCTGAAAAAAGTAGTTAGGGGGGCATTACCATGACGGATGACGAAGCCAGAGAGCTCAAGGTTAAAGAAAAACAGGAAGTAAGGGCATCCGGAGAACAAACCAGGCCTGGTGCTGTTTTCTCGCCGGATGTCGATATCTTTGAATCCGACACAGAGATCACTTTGCTGGCGGATATGCCGGGTGTTACCACCGACAAGCTGACTGTGGATCTGCGTGATGATGTGCTCACACTGACTGGTGATGCCAGTTGCGAATGTGAACTTACCGGGGAGCCCCTGGTTATAGAATACGGTGTCGGTACCTATTACCGTCAATTTACCCTTTCAGATGTCATTGATCAGGCCAAAATTACAGCCGAGTTAAAAGATGGCGTGCTACGCCTGGTACTGCCAAAAGTGCTAAAGGCCACACCCCGTAAGATAAGAGTGTCCATAGGTTAATTGCACCTACCTAATCTGCGCGTTTCTAATTGGTATTGGAAATTGAAGCCTTCCGGTCGACCGTCGGCGGGGATAAATTTTGCCGTAAATTGCTTGGTTGCAACTTCCTTGTGGATAGCCTATCATGGATAAAATCCAACTCGTTCCCTATCTGTCTGTACGTGCTCTGCAACTATGAAAATTCAAGTATCTAGCCATTCTTGGCAACTCACCCGGTTTTTTGTCCCCCTGGCACTTCAAGCGACAGCCCAAGCCTTTTCCCATCCGCTGGTGGCCATGGTTGCCTCGCGCGGCTACGGCGGCCCTCTCAATCTGGCTGGATTGGCCCAATCCAGCACCGTTATGTTTTTTCTGGGTATTTTTGCCATATATTATATGACCACGGGCATGGTGTTTGCCAAAACTCGGGAGGGCTATGCCGTTTTTTGGCGCGTATGCATCTGGACAGGTTTATCCATTATCTTGATACAGGCCTTACTATGTATTCCCGCCCTGTCTCATCTGCTTTTTGGCCGTATCATCGGGCTGCCACCTTCAATCGAGCAACCAGCCCGGATAACCTTTCTAACAGCCGTACCCTTGCAATTTTTGTTCTTTTTACGTCTACCGTATCAGGTGGCCATGTACAATGGCCGGGCCACCGGCCGTGCCAGTTTGGCGACCATGGGCCGCATTATTCTAACGGCCATACTTGCCTATGCTTTTTGCGTCATCGGTTGGATAGGGCCCATATGGGCCGTCATCTGTTTGACAATCCCGGTCTTGCTGGAGCTGATCATATCAATTGTATATGCACGTCCTTTTATTGGGCAATTGCCCCTTGCCTCAGAGCCGCCACCCAAAGCCGGTGAGATCTTTTTTTTCAACTTACCCCTGGCGGTGGGCGGGTTCTTCCTGGTGTTTTCAATCATGATTTTAAGTGCTTTTATGGCACGGGCACCCGAACCCGAGCTGATTTTACCGATTTTCTTTCTGGCTATCGGACTGGCCAACCCGGTGGCCTTTGCGGCCACGCGTCTGCAGACAGTGGTGCTTGCCTTTCCACCCGATAAGTCGGATTCGAAAAAGACATTTCGCTTCTCTATCGGTGTGGGTGTTGTATTAGGACTGCTGCCCTTGGTGTTCGTTCTTCCCGGAATGATCGAATTTTACTATGTGAATCTTCAAAAGTTAGATCCGATCCACCTGAACCTGGTTCGAATCACGGCAATCACACTGGTGGCCTTTCCTTTTGCAACGGCGCTGCGGGCCTATAGCGAGGGCCTGGCCGCCCTTAACAAAAAGCCCATGGCAACTTTAGCTGGCCACGGGTGTTACATGATGTTGGTTATCGTAAGCGGCTTTTTGGCACTGGTATTGGGAGTCCCGGGCTATTTAATCGGATCCATCTGTTTAACCCTGGCCAACATCGTGTCCGCCTTTATAATTCGGGCCTTTTTGAAATGGGCCCACGAAAAGCCGATTCCGGTGGGGGAAACCACAACCGCCGTGGCCCAAGTGCGCTAGTCAAAGCGGGTTATACACATTAAAACCCGACGGACAGCCCAGCGACCATTGGCTTTTCATGTGGAGGCCCTGTTCGATTATAGCCTCCATACTATCGAGGCCGATAGAAAATGGATTGAAAAGATGATCGCATAATTGGAGGTAAAAGATGGCGAAGATTGATTTCAAGAAAGAACTCAAATCATTTTATGGTACCACAGCCAAAAATTTCGAAATAATTGATGTGCCTGAAATGAGCTTTTTGATGATTGATGGCCATGGCAACCCCAACACAGCCCTGGAATATCAGGCGGCCCTTGAAGCCTTGTACGGTGTGGCCTACAAAGTAAAATTCATGAGTAAAAAAGACCTGGGCAGAGATTATGTGGTACCGCCTCTGGAAGGACTTTGGTGGGCCAAGGACATGACTGCATTTACACGTGGCAACAAGGATGATTGGGATTGGACCATGATGATCATGCAACCGGATTGGATATCAACCGAAATGTTTGATCAAGCTTTTTCCCAGGTGCAAAAAGCCAAGAACCCGGTTGCACTTTCTAAACTGCGGTTGGAACACTACCATGAAGGGTTATCGGTACAAATTCTGCACAAGGGATCCTACGATGATGAAGCACCAACGATTGCCAGACTGCACCATGAATTTATGCCGGATCATAATCTAGCGGAAGCGGGAAAACACCATGAAATCTACTTGAGCGATCCCCGCCGGGTAGCTCCCGAAAAACTGAAAACAATTTTGCGACAGCCGGTTAAAAAAACAGAATCATCTCCCGATAGCGATAGCGATTTTGATCGGATATAGCCTGAGCTGTATTTCCCCTGACCCGAATTTTGAGCCCTTTCCGCCAACTAAATTGGGAAAAAACCACGCAGCCTTACTATTTGTTTCTAATGAATGTGTTCCAAAATAAGTAGGCCCCTTTTCGCTCCTATCGGAATGTTAATATGAAAATCCCTATAAGAACGAATGGCTATGATCGAAGAGCTGGTCATTTGGTTCATGCAAGGATTCTATTGACATTTTATTCATATTCCCCTAACAGTGCGATTTCAAGATATCCCGCTAACCTTAATCTGTTTCTTTCATTCATTTCAAGAAAGGGATTGACAGCGCTGCCTTCATTTTTCACCTGTAAAGCAATCCACTTTATGAGGCATCCAAAAGTAGTGAACAAATATTCAACCCAACCATAGACTAGGATTCGGAAATGAAACATTCAATCCATGACGTGATGAGTTCGGAAGAGATGCGAAGAGTCCATGAGTCATCCTTGTCCATTCTAGAAAACACAGGGATGCAAATCGATCACGCTCAGGCTCGCAGTATCCTACATGATGCCGGTGCCATTACAGAAAAGGGTAATCCGATTGTTAAATTTCCAGCGGATATGGTGATGGCATGTCTGAAAAAAATACCCAAAAGCATTTGCCTGGCCGGCCGCGAACCGGAATATGATTTGACGCTTTCTCATGATAAGCCTTTCGTAACGCGGTGTGCCACCGGTCTGACATCGATCCTCGATCACCAGAATGGCGCATACCGAGATGCCTGCCAGAAAGATCAGCGAGACTTGGCCACTCTGGCGGATGCCTTGGAGAACGTCGGTTTGGCCGGTTGCTTGACGGTGCATGACTCGCCCGATAAGACCGCCGATTTACATGCGATTAAAATCTTGCTGGAAAATCAGCGCAAACATTTTATGAGTCTCACCATGGGACCGAAAAATATGCGTTACCAAATCGAAATGCAATTAGCCATTCGAGGATCCCGGGAAGCGCTTCAAAAACGTCCCTTATTTCATCCGATTGCTTGTGTGATTTCACCCCTATATTTCCCGGAGAAGGACATCGAGATTATGATGCTGGCCGGAGAATATGGGCTGCCCATAAAGCTGCCGGTATTGCCCATGCTCGGTGCCAGTGCACCGGTTTCCATCGCCGGCACCCTTGCTTTGGGAAATGCCGAAGTCCTGGGTGCATTTACAGTGCTGCAGACGCTATGCCCCGGTAACCCGACGTTGTACTACGTGGCGCCCTCTATCATGAATATGCGCACCGGGGAGGGTATCCATGCCGCACCTGAGAACAACCTGCTCTGTTCAGCGTTTGTTCAAATGGCCCGGTCATATTATCAGGTACCTTCAGACACGGCGACTTTGATGAGCGATGGCATCCTTCCGGAACTGATCGCCTATCAAAAGGGTACGAGCCTCCTGGTGACCAGCCTCGTGGGAGCCAACATCATTAGTGGCATTGGATGCGTTGACGGCGGCATGGCCATCAGTTTTCAAGAAATGCTCATGGACAACGAAATGACCGCCATGACCCGAAAAACCCTGGACGGTTTTGAGATCAGCAAGGACACACTTGCGCTTGAATCAATCCGCCGAGTCGGTCCACGGGGCAATTTTCTTTCTGATGTTTACACCTTGGAAAATTGTCGCAGACACTCCCTGTATGCACCTGAGGTGTTTAGCTATCATAACTTCGCCACCTGGCGAAACGAATCCAAGTACCTCCCCCAAAAAGCAGCGGAAACAGTGGATTCAATCCTTGCAGACCATGAAGTACCGCCCCTTGAAGCGCAGGTGGTCAGGGAGCTGGAACGAATTGTCAAGGCGGCGGATGTGGACATTGTCTAGCACGAACATCCTGCATTACAGAGAGCTTTAAATTCGTCCATCAATTATAAAACTATTGATTGCATGCTATTCGGATTCACGGATTCCAGGGGCCAAGGATTCGAGTGGCGTTAATGGTTATCAGCTGGGAATCGCTGACTAGCCTTCCAACGTTTTTGTACCAAAGACAGTAAGCAGCTTATGGCTAAAGCTGGATGCTGATCGCTGAATTATGCCAATTCCGGAATTCATTTGACAACCATTGTGGTTCAATTTATTAATTTATTACATCCAAGCGCCTATCCCTGAATCTTGCAAGATCCAGGTGACAAATAATAGATTGCACCAACGGATCGGCGCAGAGCGTCTGTTCAGGATTTAAACCAGGGACCACATCGCAGCCAGTGATAGTGCCGGCACAATAGAAACCGGGCCAATATTGTGCGGTCGTTGTCAATCAATTCGTGCAAGCAGAAGGAGGGGGACATGGCCAAAAAGAAGAATAAGAAGAAAGGTAAGAAACCAGCCAAAAAGCTTACGCCCAAGAAGGAACTGGAACTCAAAGCGCTAATCGAAGCAGAAAAAGAAGGAAAGAGCACTTTGCTCCACGGTGGGAAGAAATTAAAAAAGAAGTTATCCGAACATACCTCCTTTAAAAATAAGAGTCGCAAAAAAACAAAAGCGCGTCGCCCCATACATGTAAAGAAGTTTACGCTGTTGTATGAAGAGGAGCTTCACAAGCTGCAAATCGAGCTTTTGAAATTGCAAAAGCAGATTAAAGCTGACGGCTTGCGCGTTGTCGCACTTTTTGAGGGCCGGGATGCCGCCGGTAAGGGCGGGACCATCAAACGGATCACCGAGCACCTCAATCCTCGTGGCACACGGGTTGTCGCTTTGGGTGTGCCCAGCAGTACCGAAAAAACCCAGTGGTATTTTCAACGCTACATTTCCCAATTCCCTTCTGCCGGTGAGATTGTCCTCTTCGATCGCAGTTGGTACAACCGGGCCATTGTGGAACCGGTGATGGGCTTTTGCAACGATGAACAGAATAAGCGCTTTTTAAAAGCCGTACCAATGCTGGAAGAGCTGATTGTCAAAGACGGCATTAATCTTTTTAAATTTTTCTTTTCGGTTACCAAGGACGAACAACTGCGCCGGTTTGATTCCCGCGAGACCGATCCACTTAAACAGTTTAAAATATCCCCGGTAGACCGCCAGGCCCAGGAAATGTGGGATGACTACACCGTGCGCAAGTTTGTGATGCTCAACGAAACCAATCGGAGCCTGTCACCCTGGACCATCATCCGTTCGGACAGCAAGAAGTTGGCGCGCTTAAATTGTATTAAGTTTATCTTAAACGCCTTTGATTATGAAGGTAAAATATCCGACGAAGAATTGCAAGTCGATCCTAAAATCGTTATTTCGGGCATTGATGAGATTCGGATGATGGAAGAGGGGATAATTCGGAAAGAGGAATTGCCAGGGTAAACCAAATTCGAAGCACGAATATCGAAATTCTAAACAATATCCAATTGCCTAAATTAGAATGACCAAAACGATGCGCCATCCTAAAAATAATGTTGTAAATGTTTTGAACATTAAGGCATTTGATATTTAGATTTGTTTCGGATTTCGATATTCGGATTTATGATTTCGATTAGCTAGTTTCTCAAATATAGTAGCGCAAAATCTGTACCGAAGTTTCTACCTCGGACTATCTGCTTAGAATGGTGGCAGATTACCTTCCCCATCAAAATCCCAGGGTTGTTTGGGTCGGATAATTTCTATTTCGGATCTACCTTCGAATTCACGCGCATAGGCTTCGGATACCTCAATTTCACTCAATTGGGATGTATTCTTGATCCGCATGATTTTTAACTTTTCGGGGGATACCAATCCGAGGCAGCGAATGGCTACCGTCAGCGCTTCCTGATCACTGGCCAGCGCAATGGGTATTTTGCCCATTTCCGGGCTCAGGCCGGTTATGTTGTTCATGTCCGAGGCCTGGCGGTCGATTTTATCCAGTAAGCGTTGGGTGATAAAGTCGGCGATGCCGACACCGGTGGCATTTCCTTCGGTATCAGCTGTCAAATCGCCCACCACAATCCTTTTGATTTTTGGATATTCCGGATCAGGGGATACCAACGGCATTCCGATTCGTCCCACCACCTTGGTATCGAAACCACTGCCACTGATTTCTTTGCCCATTTCATCGATAAAGAGAACATCGGCCTCTCTAAAGGGCAGTGAGGGTGCCAATTGCTTGGCCAGCTTTAAAAGTCCAATCTCCTGGGATTTAATTTGATCCCGCGGACAAATGCCTATTTGAGCTGTTTGACCATAGCCATTTTCCACGATCCCCACGCCAAAAAGGATCGGTACCTGGTGCATAACAACATCGGCAATGGCACTGATGGCATCGGCGTAGCCATAACTAAACATGGCCTGATGATATCGGGCCGCACCCGCCTGTTTACCGATACCGATGGCCATCATTTTTAGAAGGCCGCTTTCAAATTCATGTTCGAATTCGGTGTGTTTTTTGATGCGATTGATCAGGACGACGTGATCGGCCTCAGAAGCCAGTTTGTCTAAAAGTACAGGGACCCCATGGCTGGTTTTGCCAATTTGGATGACTTCCAACGAGGAGCGCACAGGGGCACCGGTTGACGCTTTCGTAATGCCTAAATGTGCCAGGACTTGCTGCTGACCCATCGCCGTGGCGGATCCGTGGCTGCCCATGGCCGGAAAAATAAAGGGATTGAGCTCCAGGGCTTTCAAGCTGCTAACGACTTCCTTGACGATAAGGCCGTAATTGGTAATTCCTCTGCTGCTGCAGGCCACCGCCACTGTCTGGCCGGGTTTGACTGTGGATGCCAAGGGCAGAGCCTGTATGCCATTTTGCACGGCTGTCGCAATATCATCGACCTGTTGAGAATTGAAAGCTTGGCGGATACGGAAAATGTGTGGAAGTTGCATATGCTCTCCATCATTGGTGGATTTGAGAACGCTTACTATTTTTTTATAACAATATAGCACATTCAGTTTATTGTGTTCATTGTGTTTATTATGTTCGTTGGGTTGCTTGGAGCGGTGTGTAGATTGCCTTTTGCGATAAGCTCCTTCATCGACTCAATAAACTCAACAAACCCAATAAACCCAATAAACCTATCGATTGGACTTTCGAATTATAAGCTTTCGCTTTTTGTCTATGATGGTTGGTCAAGATTTTCGGCCTCCGACTAAAATAACCACCAAATCATTTACATTCGTGCCGGTCGAACCGGTATCAATCGCATCTCCCAATTCCTGCAACAGGGGCGTAATGTTGTGATCCAGCAGGATACGGTACAGATCATGCCCCTTATCCGCTGCCCGCAATAGGGAGGACCCATCGGTCAATCCGCCGGCCAGCGTGGTTGGCCCGTCGGTCCCATCGGTGTCCAATGCAACGACCACAATGGGATCATCCGGGGTTAAATCCAAACAGGCACCGGCGGCCAACTCCTGATTGGCGCCCCCCAGACCCGACGTCTGGCCACTGACGCGTACGGCTGTTTCACCGGATGCAATCAGGGCGCAGGGCGGTTTAAAGGGGTTGCCGCTTTGGACTGATTCGCGCGCCAGTGCGGCTAAGGTCCTTCCCACTTCGCGGCTCTCGCCATTGAGAACCGTGGTTAAGAGATGGGGCTTGAATCCTAAATTCTGGGCTTGGAGAAGGGCGGCTTCCCATAGAGCCTGGATCTTGACCGTCATGAAGTTATATATATTTTGGCCCCCAAATGATTTGGGGGTTTCCTTTTCTGATTTGAATTCGGAAAAAAAAGTGATCACCGACTGGGGACACGATTGCCATAGATCGTATTTTTTCAGAATCTGAACGGCGTCCTCAAAGGTCGAAGAGTCCGGACTGGTCCAGTCTGTATTCCATTCCATGGGATCGCCAATGGCATCGGATACCGTGAGGGCAACGATGGTGGCAGGTCGCAGACGCTGGGCCAAGCGGCCGCCTTTAATGCCCGAAAGGTGCCGGCGGACGGTCATGATTTCGGTTACATCGGCACCGCAATGCACCAAGAGCTGGTTCATTTCGATTTTATCTGCCAGCGAAATTGGATTCAGGGGATGGATGGCCAAGCTGGAAACACCACCGGACATGAGGCAAATCACCAGGTCATTGCCACCGGCCTTGTGGGCCAGGTTCACCAATTCCTGGCCGGCGTCAAAACTGCGCTGATCCGGGACCGGATGAGCCGCTTCCATGGCCCTGATCCGGCGGAGTGGCCCCATCTGGCCGTCTTTGACGGCAATAAATCCATCCGACAACCGGTTTCCCAGTATTTCTTCCAGGGCGACAGCTTGGCGGTAGGTGGCCTTGCCGGCGCCGATGACGTAGATGTTTTGATAGGCCTTCAGGTCGTAGGTTTTTGGTCCAACATGGAGCTTGTCCCCATCCAGGGTGACGTGCCGGTGGGTAGCCTCGTACGGATCAACCGCTTGGAGTGCATGCGAAACGATATCCAGGGCCTTTTTACGCAGTTCCATCTGGCCATGGGATTCGAGCTGTTTTTTGTTTTTTATCATTATTTTTGCCTATGTTTTCTGATCTCACTGGTGGGTAATTAACCTTTATAAGCGAATAGGTATGAGCTGCTTAAAGCCTACAAATTAAACATCGAACATCCAACGTCCAACATCGAATTTGGAGCCAGAAGCCAGAATACAGGAGTCAGAATACAGAATGTTATGGGTTTCGGGTTACGAGTTCAATTAGCTATTCGTTTAAGGCTCTTCCTTGATCCCCATTTTTATGGGGATGACAGTCTGCTTTAATACTCTGAGCCTCCTGCCTTCTGATTTCTGACTTCTGCCTTTCTTGGCCCGCCATTTTATCCTGTCGAAGCCCTGAGCAGTTCATTGCTCATACCTGAATGCTTTTAGCCTGTAATTTCAGTTAAATGGTGGATCAGCATAATCCCGTCCGGCATAGCATGCCTTATCCCCAAGGTCGCGTTCGATTTCGATCAAGCGATTGTATTTGGCACCGCGGTCACTGCCGCGCATGCCACCGGTTTTGAGCAAGCCCGCATTCAGGGCCACGCAGATATCCGCCAGGATGCTATCCTCGGTTTCACCGGATCGTTCAGAAACAACAACCGAAAAACCGTGCTGGCGTGCAAACGTGGCTGCGTGCATGGCTTCGGTGAGCGTTCCGATCTGGTTAACTTTACATAGGGTAGCATTTCCTGCTTTTTGGTCGATACCTTGACGGATACGTTTGATATTGGTGGCGAAGAGGTCATCGCCGATGATCATTTTATTGGGCAGGGCCTCGGTGATGAGGCCAAAGCCCGTAAAATCATCCTCCATTAAGGGATCTTCTATCGATACAATTAACGGAAACCGATCCACCAGCGACTCTAAATAGGCGATGAACTGCTGGCGGTCGTAGACGGATTTTTCAAAGGCATAGGTTTTGGTCTGCTGGTCATAATATCCGGTAGCAGCCAAATCCAGCCCATATAGCACCTGACCCTCGTAGCCGGCTTTGGCAACAGCGTTCTCTAATGTCTCCATAGCCTGGGCAGAGGTCTGCAAAGGTGGTGCAAAGCCGCCGTCTTCACTGGAGTTAACACCCTGGGGGCCAATTTTTTCATAAAGTAGATCTCTCAGGGTCATGAAGATCTCGCTTAAAATCCGTACGGCCTCGGTAAAACTGCCGGCATCTACCGGCATGACGCAGTATTCCTGAATATCAAGCTCATTACCGGCATGCTTCCCGCCGTTGAGCAGACAGGCCTGGGGAACCGGTAAAACCCGACCGGCTGGATTGAGGTGTTGATACAGGGGCAAGCCAGCAGCGACAGCCGCAGCCTTGGCTGAAGCCAAGGAAACGCTTAAAATAGCGTTGGCACCTAATTTGGATTTGTCCGGTGTTCCGTCCAGGTCGCACAATGCCTGATCTAATCCACCTTGGTCCAAAGCGGATCGGCCCCGAATCGAAGGAAGAATTTTCTCACAAATAGAATTAATGGCCTGGGTAACGCCCAGGCCTCGGTAGCGGGATTCCCCGTCTCTCAGCTCCTGGGCCTCAAATGAACCGGTTGAGGAACCACAAGGTACGTCGGCCCAGCCCCAATGGGTCTCATCAACACAAACACCGGTGCGAATAGTTGGCATGGCCCGGTTATCGATTATTTCATAGGCTTCGATTTGGGTGATTCTATTTTTGGACATGGTATGATCACCTTTCAGCGTAAATTGATACAAGCAAATTTTACAACAGCAAACATTTGATCCCTCAGCCTTCACCGTCGTTCCCAAGGAGGTGGGAACCCAGACAAAGCGATCAGCTTAAAGCCTATCTGGATCCCCGATTTCTCGAGGATGACGACCGTGGAACGTTTTAAGTCGGCTTTCAGTTATAAGCAGTAAGCTTTTAGCAGCTGTGGCTGATACCGTAATGCTTTCAGTTGACTTTCCGCCTGACAGGCTAACAGCCTATCTGGCTTTGTTTATTTAAATTCCATCTCGCAAGATTGGAGCATTATTGCATTGGAATTTAGTCCAACATGGATGCACCTTTATGTGTCGGCCCAGAATTTTGCGTAAAAAGACCCAATACACCTTTGTGTTTCAGGGTGAATCCCGGCCAGGACTCCCGGCGATCGGTCAAGATTTTTGCGGCATCATCAGGACTTAGGGACTGTTGATCGACCCCCACTATATCAAGTGTTTGCCGCTGTATGTCCATTTCAATAATGTCACCAGCTTTTACCAGGGCCAATGGGCCCCCCGCGGCCGCCTCAGGCGTCACGTGACCCACAGCCGGCCCGCGAGTGGCACCGGAAAAACGTCCGTCCGTAACCAGCACAACCGTATTGCCCAGATCCGGGTGGTTAACCAAAACTTCCGTGGCTCGAAACATCTCGGGCATACCAGAACCCTGGGGGCCTTCGTAGCGAATAATTATGACATCACCAGGTTGGATATCCCCTTTTTCAATGGCGGCAATGGCTTCGGTTTCAGAATCAAAGGGCTGAGCCGGACCGGTGTGTTGCTGCATTTCAGGTGCAACTGCAGCATGTTTGATAACGGCGCCGTCAGGTGCCAGGTTGCCAGACAAAATTCTGAGCCCGCCTTCGGCATTGTAAGGCTGATCCAAGGTTTGGATTACATCTTCGGGTTTAATTTTGTTGTTTTCTAAAAACAAAGCCGCCTGTTCAAAAAGGCCTTCTGATTCAAGCCGATCCAGATTTTGACCTAAAGTACCACCGGTTACCGTCATGGCATCCAGGTGCAGGTAGTCTTTTAGTTCACGCATGATAGCGGGAACACCACCGGCGTACCATAAAATTTGGGTGGGCCAGGGCCCGCTCATCTGCAAACCAACCAATACAGGAATTTTTTTATGCATTCGGTCAAAATCCTCAGGCTTCAGTTTGATACCGGCAATATTGGCAATGGCCGGTAGATGCAGGAGGGCATTGGTAGAACCAGCCACGGCGGCATGAACCATGAGCGCGTTTTCAAAGGACTTACCAGTCAAAATCGTATCGGGGCGAATATCATTTTCGAGCATATGCAGGATAGCCTGACCAGCACGGTCAGCGATTTGGTTGATGAGATTTGAGGCAGCTGGCACGAGTGCATTCCCCGGCAGGCACAGACCCAGTGCTTCGGTCATAACCTGCATGGTGCTGGCGGTACCCATGTACTGACAGGCCCCACAGCTGGCGCAGGCGTTGAGAGCAATAAAATCATCATGCTGTTGACTTTTTTTATCTGTACCGGCCTTGGGGGCCGTGGCATAGCGGGTGACGGCCGTGGAAAATTCAGGTCCAGGTGTCATGGAGCCCCCACAGACATGCAGGGCAGGGATGTTCAAACTAGCTAGTGCCATCAAATGCGCGGGAACCGCCTTGTCACAAGATGAAAAAGTGACCATGGCGTCAAAGGGAAGCGAGCGGGCATGGACTTCCACCATTCCGGCCATGAGATCTCTGGATAGTAAGGAGTAGCGCATGCCAGCGTGACCGGTGGCCAAGCCGTCACAGATATCGGTCACGGTGTAAGCGGCAGGCTTGCCCCCGGCTTTGTAGACACCGTTTGTGGCAGTCTGGACCAGGTTTTGCAGATGTCGGCTGCCCGGATGGCTGTCACCAGCGGTGCTTTCCAGCAATATCTGGGGTTTGGAAAGGTCTTCGACGGTCCAGCCGGTGCCGATCAGCAAGGGATCTACTTCTGGATTATTTTGACGGTTTTCTTGACTTTTAACCATATACTCCTTCCTGGAAACAGGTAAATTTTACAGGCTAAATCTAGATTTCGCCACTAGATTTAGACCGAGATAGGATAGCGCCCATACTTTTTGGCAGCATCGATCATGGCCAGTATATTTTCGGTTTTGCAGGAATCGATAATGCTGTTGGCGGTGCTTAAAATATAACCGCCATCAGGGGCCAGCTTGGCAATACGCTGCTTGACCTCGGCTTCGACTTCCGCCGGGGTCCCATAACTCAAGGTATAGGTGAGATCGATATTGCCCCAAAAGCAGATTTTTCCCCCATATTTATCATGCATGGCCTCGATATCCATGACAGGCGGCTGGAAGGGATTAAACGCATTGAATCCCAGGGTCATGAAATCATCAAATAAAAGGGCCACATCACCGCAGGAGTGAAATACCCAGGGCAATGTGACCGCAGCTGCAAATTTCTTCAGATGCGGAATAAAAATTTCCTTGAATGTCTGGGGAGAAACAACAGAACCGGTGTTCCAGGCCACGTCATCGCAGGCAAACAAAAAGTCAAACCCGATTTCCTGGGCTTTTTCGAGCACACGCAGATTCCATTGCGAGTATATATCGAGCACGTCTTGGATCAACTTGACATCATCAAATATCTTCAGACAGAAATTGTTAAATCCAAGGGAATACATGGTGTTCATGATACCGGTGCGCATCAAAAAAAAAATTGCCAGGTCGCTATTGCCATAACGATCCACGTAGCGTTTGGCATCATCAAAATAGTTGGGATTGCTCACATCCGGCAACTTCATCTTATGCAGATCATCGCGGTTGTGAATACGTCCCTCGGACTGCAGATGTTCACCGCCATCCTCATCATAAAGGACTTCACAGAATGCCGTGGCCATGAATTGGCCTTGCATGGCGCCATAGCTGATGGCATCAAAGCCAAGGGCCCGGGCAAATGCGACTTCATCCTCGGGGTTCTCTATTTGCAGGGCATGAATAATGCGTTGCCTGGAATCGGCAGTGAACCAGTCAAACACCGGCACTTGATCCGGCTTTTGACACTGAAGCGCTGTCAGCATTCTCTGGCGGGAGGTCAAGGGATTCATTAGATTCTCCTCTGGACATTACAATTGTTGGTTGGTTCGTCTTTGAAAATTATGAGCGCCGATTAATTAGAAGTCAG
>Ga0180435_10001149_pt1 | contig 27766 bp, 32 predicted proteins | sample SS_ome_3_FD_132467 | JGI IMG/M metagenome (GOLD analysis project Ga0180435, IMG submission 132467) | Hypersaline lake sediment archaeal communities from the Salton Sea, California, USA - SS_3_S_1 metaG | ecosystem: Environmental > Aquatic > Non-marine Saline and Alkaline > Hypersaline >... | reverse complement strand
GTATTGAGTATACTTCCGAGTTGAACAGGCATTTTCATTGGGAAAGAAGTGACTAACCTCCATCCAACAAGGCAAATAATATTGAAGAGGAACGGATCTTTTAGTATAGCTCTACTCGCTCGGACCAAGACAGAAAAGCAATTAACCTTTAAATGCATGGAACACAACAAACAATCCTCGGAGATATTTCCAGGGATATATTTACATTCTTCCTGATTTTTCCCAGCCCTCAGCACCCGAAGAAAGGTAATGCTATAATAAAAAATGCGTTTCCCCGCCTTACTACAACCTGTTTAAGGAGGTTCTTCAATGTCTGACAAAGCCCAGGGTTTTTCCCTCAGCGACGAACACAAAATGATTCAGAAAGCCGCCCGCGATTTTGCCGAAAAGGAGATCAAACCGATCGCAGCCGAGTTTGATGAGAGCGGCGATTTTCCTTCAGAAACCATCAAAAAGATGGGTGAAATGGGTTTTATGGGCATTGAAGTACCGGAAGAGTATGGCGGATCGGGTATGGATACGCTGGCTTATGTCCTGGCCCTGGAAGAAATCTGCAAGGCAGATGCGTCCCACGGGACGATCATGTCTGTCAATAATTCCCTCTTTAATTACGGTATCATGTTATTTGGTTCTGACCACCATAAGGAAAATTTCCTGACTCCGGTGGCCTCCGGTGAAAAGATCGGCGCATATTCTTTAACTGAGCCGATGTCAGGCTCAGATGCCAGCACCATGCGCAGCAGGGCTGTTCTTGATGGTGATGCCTACATTCTCAATGGGCGCAAATCCTGGGTTTCTGGTGGCCCCGTGGCTGATTTTGTAGTGGTATTTATGATTACCGATCCTGATGCAGGGCATCGGGGTATTACTTCATTTCTGATCGACGCGACCATTCCCGGTTTTGTCCGGGATAAAAAGGAACCCAAAATGGGTATCCGGGCTTCCGCGACCAGCGAATTGGTCTTTGAAGATTATCGCTGCCCAGTCGAAAACCGCCTGGGCGAGGAGGGGGAAGGATTCAAGATCAGCATGGCAGTATTGGATGCCGGCAGGATCGGGATCGCCTCCCAGGCCCTGGGTATTGCCGAAGCGGCTTATGAAGCAAGCGTGGAATATGCCAAAGAAAGAGAAAGCATGGGGAAGAAGATCGGTCAGTTCCAGGGTGTCAGCTTTAAGCTGGCGGATATGAAAACACGAATCGAGGCTTCCCGCCTGTTGATCTACCAGGCGGCCTTCGCCAAAGAACGCTTTAAAACATCAGGTAATCGTTTTACTTTGGAAGCATCTATGGCCAAACTTTTCGCCTCGGAGACGGCCACTTTCTGCGCCGATGCCGCGGTCCAAATCCACGGCGGTATGGGATATTCCAAGGAACTTCCTATAGAAAGGTACTACCGGGATGCGAAGATCACAGAAATTTACGAAGGAACCAGCGAGATCCAGCGCATGGTTATTGCTCGACTTGAAACGGGTTTAAGATAACCAGTCAGGTAGACATAGACAATATTGAGATATTATTCCATGTCGGGAAAAGAGACTAAATCCAATCAGGAGCGAGGACGCCCGACAGGAATTAAGGTTTTAAGCATCATTTTATTTCTGATCAGTCTTTTTTATCTGCTTAAACTCAGCCAGGTAATTCTCCAGTGGTCCAATTTGGAAAACCTTCAACTGACCACAACGCCTTTTTATCTTGCAGCAGATAGTATAGTGTGGTGTGTCTCAGCGATCATACTTGCCTGGGGAATATGGGTTGGAAGAAGATGGGCCGGTCCTACCACTCTGATAATGAGCTTTACGTATAGCTGTGCCTTCTGGATTGACAGAATCTGGATCGCCGAACCGGAAGTTCTGGCTCAACGCTGGCCAATTAACCTCCTTTTGACGATATTAGGATTAGGCATGATCTTATTGATCATAAATCGAAAATCAAGCCGGGATTATTTCCGGGGAAATCCTGCTAAAATACCATAACGGAGAATAGCTATGGTTGAAAAATCAAAAAACCCTAAAATCCAGGAACTTCGTGACAAAAAGATCCAGAGCAGGCAGGGTGGTGGCCTTGAAAGGATCGAAAAACAACATAAAAAGGGTCGCCTAACCGCCCGGGAAAGATTGGATCTGCTCTTGGATAAAGGTTCTTTCCGGGAGGTCGATGCATTTGTTGAACACCGTACGACAGATTTTGGCATGGACCAGAATAAGATCACGGGAGACTCAGTCACCACCGGTTGGGGTACCATAGAAAACCGGTTGGTATATGTTTTTTCACAGGATTTTACCGTGTTCGGTGGCAGCCTTGGTGAAGTTCATGCTGAAAAAGTATGCAAGATCATGGATATGGCGCTGCGAAATGGCTCACCTGTAATCGGGATCAATGACTCTGGTGGAGCCAGGATCCAAGAAGGAGTAGTTTCCCTCGGTGGTTATGCCGACATCTTTTTACGCAACACACTCGTGTCCGGCGTTATCCCACAAATCAGCATTATCATGGGGCCTTGCGCTGGTGGGGCTGTCTACTCACCAGCTATGACAGATTTTATTTTCATGGTGCGCGGTTCTTCCTTTATGTTCATCACTGGCCCAGAAGTTGTCAAAACCGTGACTCACGAAGAAGTAACTTTCGAAGAGTTAGGTGGAGCTGACGTGCACGCCGAAAGGTCTGGTGTTTGTCATGTCGCTGCTGATACCGAAGCCAATACACTATTCCTGGTGAGAAAACTACTTTCTTACTTGCCCCAAAATAACATGGAAGATCCTCCCTTCAAACTGACGGATGACAGCCCACTGCGCCGTGAGGAATCTCTGGACACTATCATCCCCGATGATCCTTCCAAGCCTTACAACATCAAAGACATCATCTGTCTATTAGTTGACGACTTAGAATTCTACGAAATCCAGGAGGCATATGCCCAGAATATCGTGGTTGGATTTGCCCGTCTGGGCGGCCACAGCGTAGGCATCGTCGCTAACCAGCCAGCATACTTGGCGGGTGTTTTGGATATAGACTCATCGGAAAAGGCCGGCCGTTTTGTACGTTTCTGCGATTCATTTAATATCCCGATCTTAACCTTTGTAGACGTCCCGGGTTTCCTACCAGGTATTGAGCAGGAACACGGCGGTATTATCCGATCAGGCGCTAAACTTCTTTACGCCTACTGCGAAGCGACCGTCCCGAAAATCACATTGATCACCCGCAAAGCTTATGGTGGCGCTTATGACGTTATGAGCAGCAAACATATCCGGGGAGATATTAACCTGGCTTGGCCCAGCGCGGAGATTGCAGTGATGGGGCCCGAGGGCGCTGTGAATATCATCTTCCGCAAGGAATTGGCAGCAGCCAAAAACCCGGATAAGAAGCGGGAGATACTAGTCAAGGAATACCGCGAGAAATTTGCCAATCCTTATATCGCTGCTTCCCGGGGATACATTGACGATGTCATTGAACCCAGCACAACCCGGGCCCGTTTGATCAACGCCCTGGAGATGTTGAGTCATAAAAGGGATAAAAATCCAAACAAGAAACATGGAAATATCCCTCTATAGTATTGGGCACTGATCTGTTCATGTTCAAAAAAATACTCATCGCAAACAGGGGAGAAATCGCCGTTCGGATCATCCGCAGCTGTCGGGAGATGAATATTTTAACCGTGGCAGTTTATTCTGATGCGGATCGCCATGGCCTGCATGTCCGATATGCGGACGAAGCTTATCACCTGGGTCCCCCCAAAGCCAGTGAATCCTATTTGAAGAGTGATAAGATCCTGGAAATTGCGCAGCAATGCGGGGCCGACGCTATTCATCCTGGGTACGGTTTCTTGGCCGAGCGGGCTGATTTTTCACAGGCTTGTCTTGATAGGGGTATCAGCTTCATTGGCCCCAAACCCTCTTCGATCGCTGCTATGGGGGATAAACAGGTTGCTCGGGAAACCGTTACCAAGGCAAACGTTCCAGTAGTTCCCGGCACAGAAGGCCAGGGAGATCTATCCGATGAAGCTCTTCTGAAAATAGCCCCTGAGATCGGCTTTCCATTATTGATCAAACCCAGCGCCGGCGGTGGTGGGAAAGGTATGCGTGAAGTCCTCAACATCAAAGAAATGCCTGGGCTATTAACCGCATCCCGGCGCGAGGCAGAATCATCCTTTGGAGATGGGAATATCTACCTGGAAAAATTGATCCAGGGTGCCCGTCATATTGAAATCCAGATCCTGGCAGACCAGCATGGTAACGTAATCCACCTGGGAGAGCGTGAATGTTCCATCCAGCGCCGTCATCAAAAACTTCTTGAAGAAGCCCCTTCACCCTTCATTGGTGATGATCAAGACCTACGGGATAAAATGGGGGAAGTAGCAGTTCAGGCAGCTCGAGCAGTGGACTATATCAACGCCGGAACTATCGAATTCCTCGTGGATAACGACAAAAATTACTATTTCCTGGAAATGAATACCCGCTTGCAGGTGGAACATCCAGTCACCGAGGCTGTGACTGGGATAGATATCGTTAAAGAACAAATCCGGATCGCCGCCGGGCAACCTCTGAGTTTGAAGCAGGAGGACATCACAATGAGGGGATGGGCAATGGAATGTCGGATCAATGCCGAAGACCCCTTCAGGGAATTTTTACCCTCTACAGGGCTGATCACTCAATCCATCATTCCCGCTGGTCCCGGGATAAGAATTGATACAGGAGTTTATTCCGGATATGAAGTATCGCCGTATTATGATGCGCTGATCTCTAAACTAATAGTCCATGAAGAGTCTCGTAAGGAAACTATCGCCAGGATGAAGCGAGCATTGGATGAATATCGAGTGATAGGGATCCGCACAAATATTCCATTCCATCAAGCCCTACTTGAAAACCAGGATTTTCTCACAGGAAATTTTGACACTCAGTTTATCCAAGACTCCAATCTACCTCTTGGCGGAAAACAAATGGATCAATCCTTGCCTGAAATTGCTGCCCTTACCGCTGTTCTGGCGACCCATAAACGAACCCAGCACTCAGCGATATCCATCCAACGTGGAAAGCGGGATACCAGCAATTGGAAATTGGTAGGTAGATGGGAACGAACTAAAGATTAATATGACCAACGAAATCTACTTCGCAGAGATAAATGGAAAAGAATATCGAATTGAGATCTTTTCAGAATCGAGAGTGGTCATCAATGGAACAGCGCATGAAATAGATTACAAAACTCTCAAACAGCATGCTTCCTGCTCACTGCTATTTGACGGGAGGTCTTTTGAACCGAACACTTACCAGGAAAACGGGGGGTGGGAAATCCTCCTCCAGGGCAGAAGATTTAATGTAGTCGTAGAGGATGAAAGAGAACGTCGCCTGCGAATGGCAGCCGGCCAAACCTCAACTCAAAAGGGGAAATACACCCTTCTGGCGCCTATGCCGGGGTTAGTCATCGATATCCAGGTGAAAGTCGGAGATGAAGTAAAAGAGGGGCAAGTGCTGCTGATCTTGGAATCAATGAAAATGCAAAATGAACTCAAGGCCCCCCGGGATGGAAAGATCGCCCAGATCCAGGCTAAAGACGGCGATAATGTCGAACGAAAAGAAACCCTGTTAGTCCTGGAATAATTAACTAGAGATAGTGTTTCTCCTCTTCCTATTCCCCATTCTCCCTTTCTTTATTTGACCGTGTTCGGAAAAATCTATAGAATACCGGACCCGCAATCAACACCAGCACCAGGATCAGGATCAAAATTTCCCCATATCCTATCGTAATGATCGGGACGCAAGCCAAAAGGCTGCTCCCTATCATACCAACTCCTAATACTAGTTTGTTGCGCCGGTTCATTGCACAATTTCCTTTCCAACCCTAATTTATAAAAATAAATCATACCATCTATCCCTCCTTCCATATACTCCCGAGATGCTGTCAAATCAAAACAATCGTATGTTGAATACAATAACTGATTTGATTACATGAATGCCAGGCCTTCCAGCACCCTGGTTGGCTCAAGAACAGACGCATCAGAAACAATCGTTTTCTTGTATTGCTGCAATCCCATTTCCTCGCGAACCATATCCAGAGTTTTTTCTGACTCTAATCGCATACGGCGTGACCCCTCATTTAAGATATCCAGAACAAGACCTGGCTGGCTAGTAAATTTTTCCCGTCTGGCTCTTACAGGATCAAGGAATCGATTAATGGCCAGGGCCAATGCTCTTTTCACTTCAACATCACCAACTTTGCCCTTCCGGTACCTCTCTTTCAGCTCAAGAACCTGTTCCAGATCAGGATTAAAGTGATCATGATAGATGAAAACCGGGTTGCCATCCACTTTCCCCTGAACATCCGCACTAGTACGATTGGGATCGGTATACATTCCCATCACTTTTTCCTCAACGACATCTGAGGTGTCTGACAGGAAAATCGCATTATTAAGGCTTTTACTCATCTTGGCCTGTCCGTCTGTGCCAATCAATGTTCCCTCAAGTTCCATCTCCGGGATTGGAAAAACTTCCCCGTAATTACGATTAAATCGGCGCGCGATCTCTCTAGCAAGTTCAACATTACCCTGATTGTCCGTTCCCACCGGGACCAAATTCGCCCGGGGCATTAGAATATCCGCAGACATCAGGACCGGATATCCCAACAATCCGAAGGGCAGGGCAGACAAACCTTCAGAACGGGCCATTTCCTTCAAGGACGGAATCCGTTCCAGCCTGGGTGCCGTGACCAGCATACTAAGAAGTGTACTTAACTCACTGATGCCTGGCACACTACTCTGAACAAATATCGTGGACCGGTCAGGATCAATCCCAACCGCCAGATAATCCAACACTATGTCATGGATATATTCATTCATACGAGCGATCTGTTCCTTTCCTGGTCGGGTTGTTAATGTATGCAGGTCTGCAATCACAAAAAAACACTCATGCGATTCCTGATATTTAACCCGATTTCGCAGACTGCCCAAATAATGGCCCAGGTGCAAGGGTCCCGTAGGTCGATCTCCTGTTAATAGTCTGATTTTCATATTTTCTCCTCAGCCATCTGGCTTAATTAAAAATGCCCTCATCCACAAAGGGACGAGGGCAATATCTACTCGCGGTGCCACCCAAATTAGCCTGGCTTCAAGTTAAAACAAAAACCCGTCAGTGAAACAACGGGAGTTGATATCTAGCAGACCTGAAAGCCAGCCTCACTTTTTCAGATACGGCCCGGAAGACCCGGGGTTATATCTTTTACCATGATAACGGTGGCAGTTCCGGCACAAGCTACTTGGGTAATACCCGTTCGCCCTGCGACTCCGAGGCCCATTCGACATCTTTGGACGCGTGAGACTTTCACCAACGCTCACTCTCTGTGCCGTCACAATAAATGTGTACTATTTCCTCATCACAGTCTTGAACTATTCAATTTGATTGCTGTCTTTATACACCGGTCCAAATACTTTGTCAAGCAATCTGCATTCAAAGCCTAAACAAGCCCGAGTGCGTCCTTCATCTTATCTATAACACCAAGATAAAAGGCTTTTCTTGTCTGTCGTTCGGATTCAGAAGGCAGATGTTCCTCGTGAAAGGCGACTGTGGTCTTTTCTCCAGATCTTATGATCCTGATCTGAATCAGAGATGGCCGGAAGTAAGCAGAATCGGGAGGATTTCTTGTTATTCTCCAGTGGGAATCTGGCTGATACACTTTAATTCTACCTGATGTACCGTCCAGGAGTTCATAATCCTGTCCAACTTCAAAAAGGAAGTCTGGACCTTCGCCCAACCAGATCTCTCGCCCTGATGTTGATAACATCCACGCCCCAATTAATTCCACTGGCGCGTCAAGCGTTCTTCTAAGCCCGATCTGCCAACCTGTATCACGAGTCAAACCTGTCGCGCCTTGTTCTTGTTTTGTCATCCGTTTCTCATTTATTTCAATAGCCTTTCTTTCAAAACGCGGGCTTCGTTGAGGTGAACCAAAATGTGACGTGTAGGCGGCATCAGGAGCAACTCAAAGATCTTCCTTTTCCCCCAGTAGGATAACAAACTCTCCGCTTCGGGGAGAACCGCGCCTTCGTCGACCAATTGGGTCAATCGCTCCGGGAGCACTTTTTGGGCAAGTTCAGCAACCTTCAGGTTGCTGACAATTGACCTGGTCTGTCTGCCGACTGCATCCCGGTAATCAAAGAGTCCTTCCAGGGCTACACTCCCGGTCAAGCTTTGCATATCTCGCGCGTTGATTAAATTACCGACGTGATGGACCGGGGATCTAAGTTTATCCTTCCAGTTATCCCGGATATAAAGCTGACTGCCACCTGCAACCAGAACGCTCATGGTCACATCTTCGATCCGGCTGATATGCCACAAGATCCAGATCAAGGAGTGGTCTTCCTTTTCAGGTATGATCCGAAACTGCCCTTCTTCCAGCCCTGAAAAGATCTCATCGGCATAAGACCAACCATTCATGCCAGACATTATCTGGCCGTGAAGCGCGGCGTGTTGTTTATAGAATAGATCAATCGCTCTTTCCAGGTCTGTGCCAGACTTTAACATCTCACGTAAGATTTTGTGATTGGTACTCCATTCCCGACGAAAAGACTTACTATCTACCATGTAAGATCCCGTGATATTATTATCAATCACTAATAAGTTTTATATCAGTCCAGAAGATATAGCTGCTGCCTAAAAGGGATATGGTCAAAGCAATATCCACGGCTGCTACACCCAGCATGAAATAATAATGGCCTTGCGCAAAATGATCCAGCAGGATCCCGCTGGTGATCATAATCGCCAGGGCCAGGAAAAAATCAGGGCGGTAGAACTGCCATAGGCGTGGATCTTCTAATTGGTTGATGCGCTGCAGGTTCTTCCGGCAGCTGTGCCTGAAGATAAAGAATACCTGGAATATACCCAGAGTTATGCCCAAGGTGATGATAATCAACGGCCAGAGAATATCACTTTTCATTTCTCGGGTCTGAATGATCAACTCCATTCCACTGCGGAAAAGCATGATCCCACCGATATACCATACCGCCGCAGCTAAATAAACGAGAGTTCTTTTTGATGTTTTCATAATTTTTAAGATTTGAAGAGACATTATATCAAATTAGATAGTTACAATATAAGTGAACCAAAACATTCAATGGAGTAAGTATGGATACCGTTCGCTGGGGATTATTATCCACCGCAAATATCAACAAGGCGTTAATACCTGCCATCCGTGAAGCCAAGCGGAGCGAATTGACTGGCATAGCCAGTCGAACCCTCGAAAGCGCAGAAAACTACGCCCGCGACTGGGAAATTCCTCAAGCATTTGGCAGTTACGAGGAAATGCTGGAAAGCGGAGAGGTGGATGCAGTCTATATCGGTCTACCAAATCACCTGCACGCAAAATGGACGATTAAGGCACTCGAAGAAGGCGTCCATGTATTATGTGAAAAACCTTTTGCCCTTTCTCTAGATGAAGTGGACGCAGTGATCTCAGCCAGGGATAAGTTCGGTAAGGTTGCGGCTGAAGCTTTTATGTACCGCCACCACCCCCAGACTAAGATTGTCAAGGATTGGGTACAGGAAGGAAAGTTGGGGGAGATCACACTGATCCGGGGTACATTTGACTTCAAGATGAGTCTGGATGGCCGAAAACCAGAAACCTTGAATGTGCGTATGGTCCCGGAATTTGGAGGGGGCTGTCTCTGGGATGTGGGGATCTATCCCCTCAGCTATACCCAGTTCCTGATGGGAGGACCGCCAACCTGGGTCTATGGAAGCGAGGAACTCGGACCAACTGGAATTGATGAAGTGTTTGCTGGACAGATGGGCTACAAGACAGAAAATGGTGAGGTCTTAGCCCAGATTTCCTGCTCGTTCAACTCACCCCTGCATACCTTTATTGAGATCGTGGGAACAGAAGGCAGGCTGTACATCTCGCGTCCTTTCTCAAATATGGATCGAAAACCCCAAGTGATTTTCACAGATCACAAGGATAAGTCGAAGGAAATTCAGGTCCCCAAAAAATCACTGTATCTCGGTGAAGTGGAAGACCTACAGAATGCTATCCTGGACGGCAGCCCAACCCTGATTAGCTTAAAGGAGACCAGGAATCATGTCCGGACCGCTTTGGCATTATACGAATCTGCCAGAACCGGTCATGCTGTTCGGTTATTCAAGCTCGGGTAAGGATAGTTTGGCGAGATCCTTGTGTAGTTTTGGCGTTTATCTATTAGATCCCGCTAAAGAACAACAAGAAGAGATCGTTCTGCATCCGGCGAAAATATATTAATATACGATTCCAGGATCTCCAGCTGATCCTGAACCTGGGTCTTGGATATCCCAGGGGGGCCGTAGGTCGTAAAAACAGCCTGGACAGTATCCGGGCGGATTTGTGTACGTTGGTCCGGGCCGTAGATCACTGAGGAAAGGATGCCCTCCTGGTCCCGAATATACATATCACCTTCTTTTAGGATCTGCTCTGACCCGTCCAGCCGCTGATATGTTTCATTTCCCACTGCCACATCCGCCACCAGAGGCAGCTCCAAAGCCGATAGATCATGAGCCGCTGTTAATAAACCCGTTTCCAGCTCAGCCATGAACATGCTCGCCACAAGAGCAGAGGGAGAAAAGATCGATTTACCTTTGAATACAATGGATTCCAGCTGGAGTTGGACATGATAGGATTTCTTGAATGGCCGATAGAAAGCATCGTATGCTGCAAGAACTGGAGTTTCCCGAAGCGATTTCCGATCCATATCTCCATATTTGGACCTTAATTCCTTTTCCAAATTCTTTCTGGCTATTTTTAGATCCGGGTGACCTTTTTGATTGATCGCATTCTTAACGGCCAGCAATCCCACACAACCCCTGGGAAATGTTGCCTTCCAAGATTCTGAGATTGAAATCATACCTCCTCCAGCTTATTTACATCAGCAATTTCATTTACAGATCCGGCAATCTCGAGGCCAGCGCTGCTTCCTTTCCCTTGGTATATGATCTCCATATTATTTCCTTGTTTATTCAACCCCGCTAATATAACTTCTATGTCACTCGTAAGACTTTCCAATATGCGCGGAGTCATACCATCCACTTCTGGCGATGATAACAAACCACCTTGTCCTTTGTGAGCCTTGATTTCCAATCTGTATCCCGAAAATACTGCTGAGGGGTTTGATCTGCTGCTGCCCTGCAGGGTCCAGATCACAAAGTGATCATTTACTGAGAGGTGGATGATTTTTGAGCCCAGGTAAGTAGTAAAACGATACAGTGTTCCATCAAATAAGAACCCAACCAGGAAACCTCGGAACCAACCTCTCAACCAGGGAATAGTAGCCACAGACGCAGTCAAAGAAACATCATTCTCAGGAAAATGATTGCTTTGCATCCATATATAAGCCCGTGGGAATGTTTTTCCCCAATCCTTTTCCATATATCCCCGACCGCCAACAAAATCCAGGTCAACCCCATTTATCTTGAGATTGCCCATGATTTCATGGTCCAGGCTTAGGACTCCATGATAAGTCTGCAAAAATGGCGCAAACCTGTAAGGTCCCATCACTCCAGGTGAGATCAAACTGATCGGCCAAGGTTTCAGATCCCCGAATACCAGATCACCCTGAATTTGCTGATTTACACCTAACAAATTCAATGTAAATCCCTGACTGTGAAAGGAATTACTATCGATCTGGATATTGAAGTTGGTTGATGAGGCTTGAAAAGCTTTAAAAGGGAAACGATGATATTCAACAGTGTTGGTTATACCATTGAGAACTTGTATGAAGGAGTGGGCGCGTGCTGGATCAGGATGATGGAAGATCCCTGGAATCACAACCCATCGCTGGTTTTGATCAGCAGATATCATCTTGTAATACCAACCTTCAAAAAATACCTTTTGGTTATCTTGGCCGTGATACATACCAGGGGTAAATAATCTTTTAATCATATAATCCTTCCAAGATCTACTGGGGTCAAGTCTTATAGGGAATCAAATCCAGGAAGTTTCTCCTATGGTTCTATCCCCACCAGCGTCACCAGTATTAAGGGTGCCAGCAGGTTCTACCATCAGAATCTGGCATTCCCGCTCAGCGGCTGGTTTATGCTCCACTCCTTTTGGGATGATACATAATTCTCCCGGCTTAAGATGTAGAAGTCTATCTCTCAGGTAAATGTTCAGTTCACCATCTATTACCAAGAACATTTCATCGGTCTCCGGGTGACTGTGCCAGACAAACTCACCTTCGATCTTGGCAATCTTCAAATGGTAATCATTTAATTGGGCGATTATCTTGGGATCCCATTGTTCTGTGATCAATGAAAATTTCTTCGTAAGATTTACCACGTTTATCATCATCTATTAAACCTCCCTAAATACCATTATTTTTATTGTAACCCGTACTCGTTCAGACAACTTAAATAAATTCTGGGAAGAAATCTGCCAGTGAAAAAGTTCATATTATTGACCGGAATGATCTTGGTCCTGGCCAGCTGCAGCAGCCGGGAAAACCAAGAAATACTGACATTACAGAGCCTGGGTCCAGCTCCAGAACTTGAAAACGAGGTCTGGATCAACACAGATGAGCCATTACGCCTGGTAGATTTACGGGGGCAGGTAGTTCTAGTGGATATGTGGACCTATGGTTGAATTAATTGCATAAACGTAATTCCCTCGTTGAGGGAATGGCATAAGGATTATCATGATCAGGGGTTAGTTGTCATTGGCAACCATTATCCCGAATTTTCTCACGAAAAAGACCTGGATAATCTTAAACAGGCTGTAAATGATCTCCGGATAGACTATCCTGTTTCTCAAGACAACGATGGCAAAACCTGGCGGGCTTTTAATACTCGCTATTGGCCTACTTTATACCTGGTGGATAAAAAAGGAAATCTCCGCTATGTCCATATCGGAGAAGGCGCCTATGAAGAAACTGAGGCTGCGATCCAGACATTACTAGCGGAGACTTATCCCTGAAATCTGCTCAAGCACTTTCTTAAGGTGTGATATTAAAGACCTTGTTGAAACAATCACCCCCCTGCCCGTCTTCTGTGCAGACCCTGATGTCTACTGTGAGGTCATGTCCAGAGGAATCATCACTGAATATTACATTCAAATAGGATCCTTCACCAGGTGTCAGGTCATTCTGTGAAGAAAGTATGCTGCAGTGATTAAAGTGATAGAATTTGTCTTGCTTATTTACCGAGTTTATTAGCGATCCGGAATTGTCCGTCCCCTTTGACCTCCAAGACTCAAGTGTTCGGGAACCTATATTATCAATTTGGAATTGTACTAACCAATTCGATGTACACTGAGTAATCCCCACATAAGTCAGTTTGAAATCAGCACCGGGGGTAGGTGTAGGTATGGGTGTATAAACCGGGAGAGATTGCCAAGGGCCAGAGGGAGTGGCATATTTACCCCACAACCAGCATAGCTGGGAAGGATTATCCGGCCGGCGTATGTACCAATAATCCCCAGAGGTATCAATACCAACCGCCTCTGATTCTTCCCCTTTCTGTAAGGTTACAAGCCATTGAAATACAGTGCCCTGTCCGGTTCGACAGTTGGTATTGGCCGAAGCATAAACCATAGCCACGTCCGGAGCAGGCGTATCGGTAACGGTGGGAGTCAGAGTTGGGACTTCCGGTTCAGGGGTTTCTGAAGAAGTATCTGGATCCTGGCCTGACTGATCCTCTGTATCCAAGACCAAATCCCCATCCAGCGCTGCCAAAGTTTCGCGGACGCTGATCTCGATCTTGGCGGTCTCGTCTGGACCCCCGACTGACTTTGCCATCGAAGGCAGGTTACAGGCCAGGCTGAGTAAAATCAACAAGCCAATAATTAGAAAAAACTTTGATGAGGGTTTTTGAATTTTGCGCATGGATGGCTCCTTTGCAGTGAGTCATAAACACCAAAATATTATATGTCTTTTAATGCTTTTTCCAGAGAGATAAATACCTTCTCTGGAAGAATAGCATATGCCAAACCCAACCCATAAATGAAAGACTGTAGAGCGTCTTTATGTTCTGTTCTCAGAATCGGTTCGTCCCCGCTCGATACAACATATCCATCACCAGCCATTTGCACGGAAATCCCCCAACCCAGTCGATTTGCCAGGTCAATGCCCCCTTCAAGATTTCCTTCGGGAAAGTATTTATCCAGCATTAACAAGTCATTCATGGCAATACCTCCTGACTTTGCTGCCCCCTGGCTGTTTAGATCGATCTCAATTGAGATTTCTTTATCTAATTGTACATTAATGTTAATGATGTCATCTATATCTTTTCAATCACATATTGATAAAAAAGGATCTTTTGGCGTTCAACTTCTTTTTCCATTCTCATCCCGAGGCGTTCTGCCAGGCGGATCGATGGTTCGTTCTCTGTCTGGATGACCGCTGCAATGCGAGGCAGATCTAATATATTCAGCCCGTATTCAATGGCAGCCCTGGCTCCTTCCGAGGCAAAACCATTCCCCCAGGCTGATTTTGCCAACATCCACACTAATTCAACATCCTCGAACCAATCCAAGAATTGAAGGCCTATCCGCCCGATCAGTTCTCCTGATGATTTCTCTTCCATTCCCCAAATGCCATAACCACGCAAATGCCAGTGCCCCAGCATCATACACAGCCAGTTCCAGGCCTGATTTCGGGTCATCGTGGATCCAGCATAGGTTGCTCGCTGCATCACTTCCGGGTCAGAAACCATGGCGGCGAAGGGATCGAGGTCATCCTCCCTGAATGCCCTCAGCAGCAGACGTTCTGTTTTCAAACCTGGGATAATAACCGATTCTGTCATTGGGATCTTCCTTAACTTTTACAGATCGGTTGGCGGAGAATGGTCTTCAATTTTGCAGGTTCTACCCTTCTGGGGTCGCTAAGATATATTTCATGATGCAAACCGTTAAATGTAAATCCGTGTTCCGGCATCCACTCTTCATGCAATCTTGCCAAAATCGGTCCCTCGTCATCATAAGATCCCAGATGCAGGATCTGGACAGACAAGCCTTCATGATAATTCTCCCAGCGCAATTTCTCCAATGCGGAAAGGTTTTTCTTTTTTGAAACCTCGTCCCGGGACTCAGCCACCATTTCCTCAGTGATCCAATCCGGAGTCATAATCATCATTGTCCACAGCCATTGACTTTTATCCCGAGCAGTTGTAAAAGTTGTCATATCATCCGCCCACCACAACCCTTCCAGAGGCGGAACAACATAATCCTTTTCCAATTTCTTACTCAAGAATTTGGTTTTGTAGGACATGGCATACAGAGCCTCGATGGCAGCAGTATATTCAGGAACAACACCTGGTGTTCCCTGTCCGTCCACTTTGAAAAATGCCATATCTGGCACTTCCACAACCTGAAATTCCGTTTTGGATGGCTGATAAAGATTTTTCCATTCTTTCTTAAAATCTATTTTTTTCATGGTCCTCTCCTTGATGACAATTGTTACTGGGATGGGAATTTGAGGCAATCAGTAAAGTAGGCATCCAAATCCCAATTCTTATGCAGAGCAGAAAATCCATTTTGATTGGCCAATGGGCAAAATTCTGCCGGGGTTAACTCATACTCAATAACATAAACCGGCTTTTCCGCATCAAGAAATGGCAGCAATTGATCACATTCCTGGTATGTAAAACATTCCTCATTCAAAATCCAATCAAAGTGGTCAACCAACTCCTGGATTTGATTGAGGTCGTTCTTTAAACCGATCTTTAATCCCCGGCCATGCGCTGCTTGGGCCAGATACCGATTAAATGCCAATTGATCATTCCCGGATAGCGGGAATCCGGTCTTATTTTCATACCCATCCAGATTGTCTGGATCGACGCCATCACATCCTTTTTGAACAGCCAGATCCATTCGATTCTCAATGATAGGTCTTAAAGCAGGTATTTGCCGGATATCCAGCCAGCGCTCACCAGGCCAATCATCCAATTCATGCCCCAATAGATCGTCTGGATACTTGTGCGCGTCTGGGCGCCAGTCCTCGTAGCTGCCAGCACTGAAATAACAGATCACAAAAACGCCTTCTTTCTTGAGCTCATTGATTGTCTCTGATGGCGTATCAAACAAATCAAGATTGAAAGCATCAACCTCAATATCAAGATCCAATTCACCACTATATTGGATTTGCCAATTTCTGATTGTCAATAAGTCGGGGTCTGATCTACTTGAACTCAGAACTATTACTTCTGTTCTCTGGCAGGCAGCTGCCAAAAAAAACATCAGTAACATCCAACTTGTGAATTTAAAAGAGTCTGCTCTTGTCAACGTATCCTTCCCAAATAACCAGTTTGTATACATTATAAAGGAGTTACAGACGTTGGTCTCCCGAGGTGAATTTTCGTGTATCATTTAGTCCCAATTGGGTCTTGACAAATAGCCACATATATTCTATTATATCGTCATACGATATAACGTTAAACGTTATACCGCCAAGCGCTATAGGGGCTAGGCCGAAGAAAGGAGTTTTTTATGGAGGACAAATCAATTTCAAAGCACCTTCCCCTGACGGAAGCTACTTATTATATCTTGCTGGCGCTGGTAACTCCTAAACATGGTTATGCGGTGATGCAGGAAGCTGAGGAGATCAGTCAGGGCACCCTCCGGTTGGCTCCGGGCACTATCTATGGTGCGTTTTCCTCCCTGGAAACGAGCAAATTGATCTCAATGGTCGGAACAGAAGGACGCCGGAAAATCTTTCAGGTAACAGAAACCGGAATCAGGGTATTGTTAGGGCAAATTCAGCGCATGGAAATCATGTTGGAAAGCGCTGGCAAGAATTTTGACTTGTGGCAGCAAGTAACTGCCGAGGAAGAATAATATGGCTAATGAAATACTTTCTAAAACAAAATGGTTCTGGGCCTGGCAGGATGAAAAGGAAGAAGCCTGGCTAACAGAAATGGCCCAGCAGGGATTGCATCTGCATGACGTTCCTTTTCCCGGGAAATATCAGTTCAAAAGTGGGGAACCCGCGGATTATGTCTACAGGTTGGATTATCAATCCCTCAAAACCAAAGACAAGGATTCCTATTTGCAGCTCTTTGCAGACGCTGGATGGGAACACGTTGGAGAAATGGGCGGATGGGTATACTTTCGGTATAAAACCACCAATGGCGAAACCCCTGAAATCTACAGCGATCTGGAATCTAAAATTGGTAAATACCAGCGAGTGATGCTTTACTTGGTGATATTTTTGCCGATAATGCTTCTACTTATGAACAATACCGCCTCCGTTGACGGGTATGGCGTATTTTCCACGATCCTGCAAGGTCTCGCTGCCCTGCTGTTGTTGTTTTATTCTTTCGCGATGATCCAGCTCTTGATCAGGATCAATAAGCTCAAAAAGACAGGCTAAGACAAAAGCATTCAGGACCAACCTCCAGAATATTCCGGGCTGGTCCTGCGACTCTTTGTTATAAGAAATAAATAATAATCTTCTAGTCACTCTATTCATTTTAAGTTTCCTTTGGTAGACTTAGGTGTTATATTGTGTGAATCCGGCCAAGATCGGTCGGGTTTTTTTATGCTCAAAAAGTGAAAACTATGCAAATTGCCAGAACTGACATACGAAACGTAGCCATTATCGCCCACGTTGATCACGGGAAAACAACCCTCGTTGATGGGCTCCTGCAACAGGCCAGCGTTTTTCATGAAAATAAAAAAGTGAGAGAGCGGGTGATGGACTCGAACGAACTAGAGCGAGAAAGGGGCATAACCATTCTCTCCAAAAACACGGCTATCTTGATCGACGACCCAAAAAGCGGCCAGCGTACAAAAATAAATATTGTTGATACTCCAGGCCATGCTGACTTCGGCGGCGAAGTGGAACGAGTATTAAATATGGTTGATGGCGTATTACTGCTGGTTGATGCTGCTGAAGGTCCCCGCCCCCAAACCCGGTTTGTGCTCCAGAAAGCGCTGGAACTTAATCATAAAGTGATTGTGGTCATAAATAAAGTTGATCGCAAACTGGCTAATTCAGAGCAGGTTTTAAATGACACGTTTGATTTGTTCATAGAACTCGGAGCAAGCGAAGAACAAGCTAGTTTCCCAGTGGTCTATGCCATCGCAACCCAGCATCGGGCCGGCCATACACCAGATGTCGGTCCCAATCTTCAGCCTCTTTTCGAAACTATTCTGAACGCCATCCCTGCCCCTGTTGTAAGTGTTGATCAACCATTGCAGATGCTTGTAACGTCACTGGAATACGATAATTTTCGGGGAGCTACAGCTATCGGCAGAATTTCTTCTGGAGAGGTAGCAATTGGAGAACAAGTCATTTATCTAACGGCAGATGGAAAAACCATCCCGGGAGAGATCACTTATCTATACGATTACCAGGGCTTGGAACGCCAGGAGATCGATCTGGCCAAGGCCGGCGATATCATAGCCATTGCAGGGCTGGAAGGCATAACTATCGGAGATACGATCTGTACTATTGATAATCCGGTTGCTCTCCCAAGGATAAAAGTTGAAGCACCTACAGTTCGGATGTCATTTGGTGTTAACACCTCACCGTTTTTTGGTAGAGAAGGCGTTTGGAAAACCTCGCGCAAACTCCGGGAACGGCTGTTTCGCGAAATCAGAAGCAACCTGGCTCTAAGGGTTGAAGAGACCGGATCCACAGACACATTGATGGTATCAGGCCGTGGAGAACTGCATCTGGCTATTTTGATTGAAACTATGCGTCGGGAGGGATATGAATTCCACGTTTCCCGCCCTGAAGTAATTCTTAAAACTGATCCCTCAGGCCAGATTCTAGAACCATTCGAAGAAGTCCGGATCGAAATCCAATCTGATGATATCGGTGCGGTGATGGAATCACTCAACAACCGGCAAGGTATGCTGCAGGATATGGTGGAATCAAGCACAGGAACTGTCTTACTCACATTTCTGGCTCCTACCAGAGGCATCCTCGGCTTCCGACACCATTTCTTGACCATGACCAGAGGAACAGGTGTTTTAAACACAACCTTTGACAGCTATGCTCCCCAAGCCGGTTCCGTAGACGTTCGCTCACACGGTTCCCTGGTAGCCTGGGAAACCGGGACAGCTACCACATTTGGTTTGAAGAACGCCGAAGAGCGCGGGATTCTATTCATTGAACCTGGTATGGAAGTCTACGGCGGAATGGTTGTAGGAGAAAATAAACGACCAGATGATATTGAGGTCAACGTCTGCAAAACCAAACACCTGACCAATATGCGGAATAATATCCGCGAGATCAATCAGCGCCTGGTCACTCCCAGGGAAATGAGCCTGGACCAATATATTGAGTACCTGGCAGATGATGAGCTTTTGGAAGTGACTCCAAAAAATCTCCGGATCAGAAAACGCATCCTGGATCACAGCGCTCGGAAACGAGAACTCAAGCGGGACGCAGAGAAAGTCATCGGGTAATACTATTTCATATTAGAAATACCGGACCCAAGATTTGGCAGGCTGGCGGGATTTATATAAGCCATACCAGCGGGCAGGAAAATAGAGAACTATCAGGCCTGCAAACCAAAGGGCAAGCATTACCTCAAGGCTGGATCCTCCAGGTGTCAGCTGCCTTCCCATCAGAAAGTACAATCCAATGTGGCTAATATAAAAAAACAAGGGTACTCGGCCAAAAACCAACACTGGATTCCAATCACCAATAACCGGCTTCTTTATCCAAGAAAAGCCCCATAACAAGATCAGGTTTACACCGATAGTCAGCAGCACAAAGGTCATACTGGGCGGATACTTCACCAGACTCAAGAAACCCATCCAATTATCCACGGGTAAGGGGCGGATATTCCCAAAACCATTATTCAAACGCACCATAACAAAAATAACCAGGAATATCACTCCCAACCAGGCACCTTTCTGATAGGCCTTCTTAACATCGATCTGGACCCATTTACCGAATAGCATACCCAAAACTAGTAACTCAACCCAGGCCAGGAGCGGATAGTTCGTCCAGAACTCCCCAGTACCTCCGCTGTATACCAGCAAGGTTCCGACAAGGTTATTAAAATTCCTACCCCACAACCCCGGATCGGGAGTCAAAACCTCCATGGCGATAAAGAATCCCAGGCTGATCCCAGCCAGAAACAACGGTTTCAAGCGCAGCAGAGGAATACAGAGGATCATGCCAAAACCAAGAGCTGCCAACACACCAACGTACCACAGCGGAGCGGAAAAGCCAGCTACCGACCAGGCCTGGCTGTAGTTTAGAAATATCTGCAGAGCTATCAGTATCAGACCTCTCGACAAAAAATGTCCAATAATCTGTGGTTCCCTCCAACCCTTTTTCCTGCGGGATGAAGCAAACAGTACCATTCCAAAACCCATGGTAAAAAAGAAACCAGGCGCACTCAAGTGAGTCACAAACCGGACCAGGAAATGCATGGGGGTGGAAAAGGAAGGATAATGCCCTCCCCAATATTCGCCTGATGAGTGCTGCTGAGCAATATGGAAATTGGCATGGTCCAAAGCCATCAGAATCATCAACAATCCCCGCAGCAGATCAAACGGAAGCAATCTGTATTCTTTTTGATTATGAGAATCGACAGTCATATCTATCCAAAGATGCCCGAATATAACCAGAAAGTGTTTCCTTCATTATAAATATAACCTCAAAAGCAGATAGCATCCCCGGGAATCATTTTCTCATCTGTTCCAGAAGCAGGTATTTTCTTAATAAATATAAGCCTTTAAGGTTCATTCGTTGCAGTCGCTAATCCCCCGTGATAGAATAACAAGACATCAGGTTTAGTCCTGAAGGAAACTCCATTTATGGCCAAAATGATCGAAGTAGTGATAGACAGCATCCGGGTCAGCCTCATGTCTCAGCAGCGGGTTGTGATTCTGCGCGAAATCGAATCAGAACGTTATCTACCTATAATGGTTGGGATCTATGAAGCCGAACACCTCACCCTGGCTTTACAGGAAGTGGAAGTATCCCGCCCTCTGACCTATGATCTATTTGTAAACATTCTGGATTCCCTTAACGCCGAAGTAATTCATGTTGAAGTGGTTTCTCTGAAAGATGAAACCTATTTCGGCAACATTGCCATTAATATTGATGGCACATTGCATAATATTGACTCCCGCCCCTCCGATGCCATGAATTTGGCCATTCGCTTGAATATTCCGATATTCGTAGCAGACAGTGTACTGGATGAGGCAGGTTTGATCCCGGAAGATGACCTGGCAGAAGTCCTCCCGGACGAAGAAATGGACAGTGAGAGGTTGTCAGTCTTTGAGAATTACCTGGAGCAGATCGTTCCTGATGAATCTGAAGACAAACCTGACGAAGAGGACTCAGAGGAGGAATAACTTTCCCTTAACCTCCAGCTCCCTTCAAGTTCAACCTCATTATTCAAACAACCAACAATAATTCAAAAATCAACCATGACCGAATCCCTCGAATTCGAACCCAATCCCGAAATATCCGGACCCCAGATGGTTCCCCACAGCCGGGAAGCAGAAGAAGCGGTCATCGGTGCGGTGCTGATCAACCCTGAAGCATACTATGATGTGGCCCAGTTCCTGTCTGCGGATGATTTTTATATCCACCGAAACAGGTGGATCTGGGATACTTTTGTTTCCCTGCATGATCGCAACGAGGCTATCGACCTGGTGACGGTCACTGAGGAACTTGATCAAAAAGGCCACCTGGCAGATATCGGTGGAGCAGCCTATATCACCAAACTGATCAATAACGTCCCCTCCTCCCTACACGCTGAAGCTTATGGACACAGAGTGGAAGAAACTGCCATCAGGCGCCGGATGTTAGAAGCTGCCAACAAGATCGCCAAACTGGCCTACGAAGAGAATCTCACCCTCGATACGGTAATGGACGATTCAGAGAAGGCCGTTTTTAACGTCAGCCAGCGTAGAACAACCCAAGATCTACAGCCCATCCGTACCGTTCTGAGTGATTATTTTGACCGCATGGAAGAACTCTCCAAGCGGGATGATGATCTAGTTGGCGTTCCTACTGGCTTTATTGATATAGACAGAATGCTGGGAGGCTTACAGCCCTCTGATCTTCTGATCATAGCCGGCAGGCCCGGCATGGGCAAGACAGGTTTTATATTATCCGCTCTCAAGAACGCTGCCTTAACCCATAAAAAACATGTTGCGATCTTCTCCCTGGAGATGTCCAACGAGCAGCTTGTCCAGCGCATCATTGCCCAAGAAACCGGGATAGATTCCACCCGTCTGCGCTCTGGAAAACTCAGTCCTGATGAGTGGCTGCTTTTCACCCAAGCGATCGAAGTGTTGACTGACACCCATATCTTTCTTGATGATACTCCTGCGTTGACACCCTTGCAGCTCCGCACCAAATGCCGGCGCCTGCACCTGGAGTACAACCTGGATCTGATAGTGGTAGATTATTTACAGCTGATGGGTGGAGATATGCGCACCAACAATCGTGTTCAGGAAGTCTCTGACATATCCCGAAACATGAAGATCCTGGCCAGGGAGCTGAATGTACCTGTCCTGGCCGCCGCACAGCTTTCTCGCGCTGTCGAGCAGCGCTCTGACAAACGACCTGTATTATCAGACCTCAGGGAATCCGGAAGTCTGGAGCAGGATGCGGATATCGTGATGTTCATCTATCGTCCGGAAGTGTATGAGGAAGATTCCCAGTTCAAGAATCTGGCCGAGATCATCATAGCCAAACACAGAAACGGTCCCACAGGGGATGTGCAGTTGGTCTTCCGTAAGAATCTGGCCAAATTCGAGAACGCCGCTACACGTGATATTGATCTCTCTCAGGTAACCTGATGACTTTTAACGGTCTTCCTCCCGGAAAGATAAATACGAACAGGATTCCCAGCCTGTTTTTTACGGATCTTCTTCCGCAAATAGACGATCTGGATGAAATGAAGGTCACCTTATATGCATTGTGGCTGTTCACCCGATTGGAAGGTGGGGTCCGCTACTTTAAGGAAGAGAATCTCACAAGAGATCCAGATTTTATGGCGGGCATGGGCGCCACGGACGCCGCCCAGCAGGTTGCAGTACAAACCGGGCTGGAGCGGGCGGTGAACCGCGGCACCTTGTTAAAAACGACAGTCCCTGAAGGGGAAGGGGAACTGGTTATATATTTCTTCAACTCTCCGCGCGGGCAAGCCGCGGTTCAATCCGTCGCAGACGGATCGTGGCGCCCCTCAGACGGAGACAGCCCAATCCCAACCTTAAGTTTGGAGCAGCCCAACATCTTCCGGCTTTATGAAGAGAATATCGGACCGCTAACACCGTTGATCGCAGACACATTAAGAGACGCTGAGAAAGAATTCCCGGAGGATTGGATCAGGCATGCAGTAGCAATCGCGGTTCAGAATAATGTCAGGAAATGGAATTACATTGAAGCAATATTACGAAGTTGGCAGGACGGTGGAAGAGATGAACGACCGGATAGAGGACATACTAAAAAAGACCGCCGGGGATATCTCGAAGATGAATTCGCCGAGTTCATCGAAGACTGATCCAGGCGCCGGGTCTTACCCGGGTGATCCCAATTGTGAGATTTGCGGCGGGGTTGGCTATTTGCGGCAGGATCTCCCTGTAGGACATCCCGATTTTGGCAAACTCCAAATTTGCTCTTGCCGGGCTGGACAGTTAAGAAAACAAGCCCGGGCCAGTTTATTTAAATTGAGCAATTTGGATGAGCTGACTCATTTAACCTTCGAGAACTTTGAAATCCGGGGACAGATCGGATTGGGACAAGCCCAGGCTGACTCGCTGGAACAGGCCTTCAATCATGCTCAACAATATGCCGCCAAACTTCAAGGTTGGCTGGTCCTTCAGGGCCCATACGGATGTGGAAAAACCCATCTCGCAGCAGCTGTGGCGAATTTTGTTGTTGACCTTGGTTTTCCAACCTTATTCCTGACAGTCCCGGATCTCTTGGACAGTTTGCGATTTTCCTACAACAACCCGGAATCGAGTTTTGAGGAGCGTTTTGAAGACATCCGCCGCTCTCCCTTGTTAATCATGGATGATTTTGGGACAGAAAACGCCACTCCCTGGGCCCAGGAAAAGTTGTTCCAAATACTCAATTTCCGCTATATCAATAACCTGCCGTTATTGATCACCACAAACCTATCTCTCAATCAATTAGAAGGCCGGATCCGCTCCCGCCTGCAGGACCCTGAACTTGTAAATCGGGTCAATATCCTGGCTCCGGACTACCGGCGGCCCATGGACGATACCGGCCACTCCGAACTCTCCTCGTTGTCATTATTGGGAAACCATACATTTGGCAATTTCTCTTTGCGTAATGATGAGAATCTTGAAAAGGATGAAAAGAAGAAGCTGGAAAGCGCCTTCAAAGCCGCCCAGAAATATGCCGAGAAACCCAAAGGCTGGCTTGTGTTTCAGGGGGGGTATGCCAGCGGCAAGACTCACCTGGCAGCGGCCATCGCCAACTACCGTTCCTCAGAAGGCATCCCTCCGCTATTTATTATGGTTCCTGACCTGATGGACCATTTGAGGGCTACCTTTAATCCCAACAGCACCGTCAGTTACGACCGGCGCTTCGATGAGATCAAGAAATCTCCTCTGCTGGTTCTGGATGACCTGGGCACAGAATCCATGACGCCCTGGGTCAAGGAAAAACTCTACCAACTCTTTAATTACCGCTATAATGCAGGACTTCCCACCGTGATCAACACAACGGACAAACTCAGCGAGGTCGATCCCCGCATCCGGAGCCGGATCCTTGATCGCCGTCTATGTCGGATCTACGCCATCACCGTACCGCCCTATCGCGGCGGGTAACAACATTTGTAAGTGGTAAGTGGTAAATAGTAAGAGTTGATCGAAAAATTTTCATCCATCCCTAATTGCTCCCATTTTATGTTCGATATCTCTGAATATCGAATTGTTATTAACATTCCTCTTATCCCGAGTTTCGAATATTTTGCTAGAATGGGAGAGAGTCAAAGCAATTATTATCCATTCAGGAGGAAATATGGCCAAGAAAAATGTGCTAGTAAAAAGTGATCAGAGAAAGAACCTGGCTGACTCAGCTGCGTTTTTACGAGACCTGGCAGATAAAGTTGAAAGCGGGAAGGTTACTCTTGTTCAGGGCGGGCAAGACGTGGTAGTGAGCCTGCCGGCAACAGTTAGCTTTGAGGTTGAGTATTATGAACAGCCCAAGAAACATGGTGTGAAGAAACAGCTGGAGATCGAGCTCGAGTGGACTGAGGGTGGTAAAAAGAAACAGGATGTCACTCTGGGATAAAAAATCCCAACAATATCCTCAACGCTGCCAGGAATGGCAGCGTTTTTTATTTAACAAGATCACCAGGGATTGATTGGGATATACTAAAACAAGAGCAAAAGGATAAATATTGAAACCTTACCAGGACTTCTCAAGAGTGAATCGGCCGATTCAAGCTGCCGAGAGATATTATTCCAACCTCAGTGGATTTTATGACTGGCTGGCTTCCAGTGAAAAACGGTTTATCAGACTGGGCCTGAGTCTTTTACATCCGCAGCCTGGAGAGAGGATCCTGGAAATCGGTTCTGGCACTGGGTATGCTCAACAGCATATCGCCCAGAGCGTTAAAAATGGCCTGAGCGCAGGAATGGATCTCTCTATCGGTATGGGTAGGGTTGCCCAAAGAAGATTGTCTCGGGCTGGCCTCTTGGATCAGGTGGACCTGGTGCGGAGCGACACTTTACCCATACCATTTCAAGACGGTAGTTTTGATGGGATCTTCACCAGCTTCACACTGGAGCTTTTTGACTCCCCCCATATTCCGGAAGTTCTAAGAGAATGTCGTCGGGTACTGAAACCAGACAGCAGGTTAGTGATCGTCTCCCTATCCAAAGACAGGCCACTGGGATTGATAGGCAGGATGTATGAATCCTTCCACGACCGTTTTCCAAAATTTGCTGACTGCCGGCCGATTCCAGTCAGGCAATTAGCTGAAGAAAGTGGATTCAAAATTCAGGAATTCTACGAATATAAAATGTGGGGCATACCAGTGATAAATATCTATGCAATACCTATCAACAATCAATAATAATTTGAAATAAGCTCATATAAAAGATGCGTTTTTATTTTTTAAATTGTTCACGAATATCTTTTGCCGCTTGTTCTGGTTCCATCTGACAGATAGACAATCCCAATTGTTCAAGCCCCCCCTGCTCCTGGGTATACGGTAAAAACTCAAAATACAATCCAGCGCCGGGCCCATTGTGGGTGATAACGTTATAAGCAACTTGCTTATTCATAGTCAGCATCAATTTTCGGATAGCTCGAGAGGCATTCATCCAACCAAGAGCAATTGCCCCCATCTCAGATTGATCCATCTCGTGAAGATATCTTTTATTTGTATCTTTCAGGAGCAAGACCATTTCATATGGACGCCGCATAAATTCACAAACAAGTAATAAGGCTGGTCCATAATCGTGGACCAATAGACTGGTTGGATTTGATGCTTGTAAATACGCAGAAAAAGTATGTCCATGCTGATCTAAGAATCTTTGATTGTTTACAATCCTGCGCGGAGCGATATTCCCAAGAATGATTTGTTGATGGCCGTGCTCCAAAGATCCCCCCACCGCTGAACCCACATTTTTTATTATGGATATATACCACTCATCGGGAGAAGATGTTTGGCTCTTAGATCCGATTCCACTAACATCTCGACTTACTGATAGCAGTTTTCTCTCTAGCGCAGCCAATCTTGATAGAACGATTAAACAATCTTCATCCGGTAAATTGTGCCAATCCCGATCGTGAAAGGACGATGTCCATTGAATAAAATGTAAACCCCTAGGAGACTCTCCACTCATCCCTTTTACGGGGTCAGGAGGATTTAGGACAGGATAGAGATTCTTATTGATAAAAGTGAATCCTTCTTGCAGGTCTGCCAGATCAAGAATCCCTGTTGAATTTCCAGCGCAAATAGGACATTCTATCTTTTTGTCACCTTCTACCGGATAATCATGTGGTCGGGTTGCGCGGGATGGATTGTATATGATCGGCTCTTCAGATCGCGGATCAATGGATAGCTTTCCATGATCTGGAAGATTTTGCAGAAGGTGATCCGTCCTAAACGATGACAAAATCTGGTCAGTGGACAAGTCTTCTATCGAGCTTGCCTCTACTAACTTCTGAAGAATTTCGGGGACTAATTCCTTTTTTTCAGACATATTCAGTTCTTTAGCTCTCTATCAAAATCACGAACGATATGATCCCAAGTAAAATACGGAATTGTGGCTCGGTAAGCGCATTCTCCCATTTCCTGGCGAAGATTTTCATCAGATAATAATTTATCCAAAGCAAAGGCAAACCCGTCTATATCTCCAGGAGGAATAATTATTGCGCCATCTCCAAATAATAAACTCGTTCCAGAATCCAATCTTATTTCTTGTTGTTTTTGTGTAGCAAGATATTCTGTTACGAAGGGCACCAGATCGCTGGAGACGACAGGCACCTTGGTCGCTGCTGCTTCCTGAACAGCCATTCCAAATCCTTCCATTATCGAAGGTGTACAGTATATATCCGAGATTGCATATAGAGATGGCAGGATATCCCAAATCGACCCAACGGCAGCGGTAGCATGTGATATTCCACTCTCGGCTATCAGGTTTATCAACATCTTGGAAAGATCCTCATTCGTATCATCGATCGTGATAACAAGCAAACTATCCGGATGATCATTGAGAACCTTCGCAAATGATTTGATCAGTACATCTTTTTGTTTGGTTTCATCAGTCCGGCTGATTTCCGTGATGATCTTTTTTTTCTGGATCTCCTCTATTGGAAGGTTTATAAGCTCACTCAAAAGGGACCAGACAGGATTCGATCCTTCGACT
>Ga0180435_10001148_pt1 | contig 27807 bp, 18 predicted proteins | sample SS_ome_3_FD_132467 | JGI IMG/M metagenome (GOLD analysis project Ga0180435, IMG submission 132467) | Hypersaline lake sediment archaeal communities from the Salton Sea, California, USA - SS_3_S_1 metaG | ecosystem: Environmental > Aquatic > Non-marine Saline and Alkaline > Hypersaline >... | reverse complement strand
CATGTTATTTGTAATTTCAATGGCTGTGAGTCTCACATCTTCCGGCAATTTTTTCATTGCTTCCGGATACTTTGTTTCAGAATACAGCATGTTGGTACATTTATTTATTTGAATCCTGTAAGTACTAATAGTATGCCATACTTATTGACAGGTACAATAGCAAAGCTGGTTTCCAGGTAAAACTTCTATAGACTATACGGATATCTACCATCACAGGTTCTAAAAAGTTATCAGCTTATAACATTCCCTATTTGTACAATGAGTTCCTAACTTACCAACAATCAAATCAGATTATTTTCTGTATCGTGAAATAGAATCCCCGTTTATCATTTCGTTTGTATGCCCTGACAGAAATGTGTAATTGAACGAGGTAGAGGAGCTTATTCTTTGGTTCCTGAATCGCAATTTGTGGTTAAACCATTAATTTTCAACAAAATAATAGGCTCATGCGTCTTGCTTATAGTCTAACCCCAAAATTTATTCGTAATGAAGAAACTAATTTTTGCTGCAGTCTTTATCCTGCTCGCGGGAGTAAGCTATGGTCAATCTTTTCAGAAAGGTGGCGCTGTTGGGATTCATGAATGGAACCTTAAGCTTAATCCCGATGTAACAATGAACCAATTTTTGGAACTATGGGATAATAAGGCCATACCCATAATGAAAAAGGTTATTCCCGAAATGACCCCCTTTCTTCTAAAAGGCATAGGTGCCGATAATAAATTCGATTATGCCGGATTATATTATTACAACTCGGTTGAAGACTTGAGGAAATACTGGAAGGAAGATGGAACCCCGACGGCAAAAGGTGCTGCAGCGATGGAAAGCTACGGACCCTTATTGGAAGAAATTTCCAAACTCGGGGAATTCAAATATACAGCGAAAGATTGGGTAATTATTAAGTAATAACAGCAGAAACACTTGAAGCCCCGGTTTACTCCGGGGTTTTATTTATATTGAATTTTTGCAGCCTAATTAATACATTGGTGCTTCATGATTTTGAAAACTAATCAACTATGAAAACTGTTCAATTTGAACTTAACGGTAATCCGGTTTCTTTGGATGCTCATGAGGACGAATCCCTTTTGTGGGTAATTCGTCAGCAAGCAGGCCTAACAGGAACCAAATTCGGTTGCGGTGCAGGATTCTGCGGATCCTGTACGGTAATCTTAAACGGCGAAGCAGTGCGATCCTGTGTCCTGCCCGCCATGGAGGCCGCCGGAAGCAAGGTCCTTACCATTGAGGGACTGAGAAAAAACGGAGAGCTCCACCCTCTTCAGGAAGAATTTGTAAAAAACGACGCCCTACAATGCGGGTTTTGTACCCCGGGAATGATCATGAATGCCTATGGTCTGCTCCTGCAAAATCCGGAACCCTCCCACCAGGACGTAGTTATCGCCATGGATGAGAACCTGTGCCGTTGTGGAGCACATAACCGGATCATTAAGGCCATTCAGGATGCCGGCAAACAAATGAAAAAAAGCGTAGCGCCATGAACAGTGACAAAAGAATAAACAAGAAGGTTCTTAGGAACATGCGAAATCCCTTTGGGATGGATCGCAGAGATTTCATGAAACGTTTTGGTACTGGACTGGTGGTAGCCTTTTCTGTGGGAAAGTCTCCCCTCAGAGCTGGTGCCCTGGCTCAGGATGATACCCCGGGCCTTAACGCCTTTCTGAAGATAGGTGAAGACGGGAAGGTAACACTCTATGCGGGAAAAATTGAAATGGGACAGGGACCCATAACCTCCCTCCCCATGGAGGTGGCCGATGAACTGGATGTCCGCCTGGAAGACGTGAATATGATCATGGCCGATACCGATCTGTGCCCCTGGAACGAAGGCACTTACGGATCCCTGTCCACCCGTGTATTCGGACAGGTCATTCGCGGTGCAGCAGCTAAGGCAAGGGCCGTACTGGTAAAAATGGCTGCCAAAGAACTTTCCCTGGATGAAGCAGAGCTGGAAACCTTTGAAGGCTTTGTCCGGTCCAGGAGCAACAAGAGTAAAAAGATCAGCTATGGACAGCTGACCAAGGGGAAAGAGATTCTGGAGACCAGTGTAGGTGATGTGCCGCTGAAAAAGGTTTCAGAATTCCGGATTATGGGAAAACCTATGCTCAGAGTGGATTCGGAAGAAAAAGTCACGGGAGAAGCCAAGTATTCGGGTGATATTCAATTACCGGGCATGCTTTGTGCCCGGATACTACGTCCCCCTTCCCTGGGAGCCAAACTGCTATCGGTCGACACTTCCAAAGCAGAGAGCATGGAAGGAGTAAAAATCGTGAAAGAAGGCGAACTGGTGGCCATACTGCATCCCAGCCAGCACATGGCCGGCAAAGCCCTGGCCACTGTGAAGGCAGAATGGGAAGAGGATGAAGTGGATCTGGATCATGAAAGCCTCTTTGATCACATCCAGAAAGTTTCCACCCAGAGGCAGGTCCTGGCTTCAGAAGGCGATCTTTCTATAGGAAAAGCTGCTGCAGCCAAGGAAGTAAACGGCATTTATAAGGATCCTTACATTGCTCACTCCCCCATTGAGAACCACAGCGCAACGGCTGTTATGGAAGAGGGCAGATTGAAGGTCTGGGCCTCTTGCCAGACTCCCTACCCCACCCGCGACGACATAGCCGAGGAGCTGGGTATGGATCAAAAAAATGTGCAATTGCTGCCCATTTTTGTGGGAGGTGGTTTTGGAGGTAAAATCTACAATCCCCAGGCCATGGAAGCAGCCCGGCTGGCGAAGCTGACGGGCAAGCCCATTCAGCTCAGTTATACCAGGGAAGAAGAATTTGTGTATGACCGGCTCCGTCCGGCATCACTGGTGAAGATTGATTCGGGTTTGGATGAAGCAGGACGAATCACTCACTGGGATTTTGCCGTTCACATGGGTGGAGGGCGCGAGTCGGAGCATTTCTACGACATTCCACATTCCCGTACCAGTGTTATGCGGGCGGCTCGGGACACACGGGATCATATCTTCTACATCGGAGCCTGGCGTGCACCCAGTGTGAATACCAACACCTTTGCCAGAGAATCCCATATGGATATGCTTGCTGCAGCTGCAGGAATCGATCCTGTGGAGTTCAGGCTGCGCCACCTGGAGCACGATCCCCGCATGGCCCATGTGGTGAAATCCGGGGCTGAACGTTTTGGCTGGACCCCTGCCAAGGGTCCCAGCGGCCGAGGTTATGGTTTTGCCGTGGGAATCGACGTGGGCTCCTATGTGGTAGTCTTCGTTGAAGTCGATGTGGAGAAAGATACGGGATATGTACAGGTAAAACGTGCGGTATGCGTCCAGGACATGGGCATGGTGGTAAATCCCCAGGGAGCCAAGCTGCAGATGGAAGGTTGCATCCTGATGGGATTGGGCTATGCTCTTCGTGAAGAAATACAGTTTGAAGGTCGTAAGATGCTGACTACCAATTATGATTCCTACTCCATCACGCAATTTAATATGGTCCCCGAAATTGATGTACATATAGTGGATTCGAAGGATGAGACTCCCTATGGTGGCGGAGAACCACCTGTAGTGGTCATGGGAGGTGCGGTAGCGAACGCTGTATTCGATGCCACCGGAGCAAGGATATACCGACAACCCCTGACACCAGAACGTGTGAAGGAGGCCATAGGATAGGCCCGAATGAAGGGATAATGGGGTCTGAAATATTTTTCATGCTTGCGATCTGCCTGGTCGCCTTCCTCTATTCATCGGTGGGTCATGGTGGAGCCAGCGGCTACCTCGGTTTGATGGCCTTATTCGGTATTGAGGTGGCTCTGATGAAACCCTCAGCCCTGATCCTGAACCTCTTCGTTTCATCCATTGCCTTTATATCCTTTTACAGGGCAGGCCATTTTCGTTTAAAGCTGCTGCTTCCTTTTGCCGTAACATCCATCCCCATGGCTTTTTGGGGCGCCAGCCTGGAAGTGCCTCCCGAACTGTACAAGAAGATCCTGGGTGTTTGCCTCTTTCTGGCTGCCCTGCGGATTGTGATCCGAACGGATAAAGAAGGCGAACGAAATAAGCTGTCCATCCCTCTGGCCCTGGCAGCCGGAGCAGTGATCGGATTCTTTTCAGGCATGATCGGGATTGGTGGTGGGATTATCCTCAGTCCGCTTTTGCTCCTGACTCGCTGGGGCGGTATGAAAGAGACGGCTGCAGCCTCTGCAGCTTTTATCTTCCTCAATAGCCTGGCCGGGCTCAGCGGCCACATTTTGGCCGGGATGGATGTTTCGCCCAAAATCATCCTGTGGATCGTGGCAGTTATGACAGGGGGCCTGCTTGGGGCATGGACCGGGGGATTCAGATTATCGGCCAAGCAGTTAAAATACCTGATCACAGCGGTGCTGCTTTTGGCCAGCATCAAACTATTTGTCGTTTAAACTGAATAAATATTTACATTTATAGAAAGACAGAGAAATGGTTACCCTGGAGCAGGCAATGGCATTGGCGGAAAAATACCCGATCCGCCCGGGATCAGTTCTGGTTCCCCTGAAGGAAGCTTTAGGCAGGGTATTGGGTGAAGATATCCATGCAGACAGGGATAATCCCCCCTTCAACAGGTCCACGAGGGACGGTTATGCCTGCAGGCTTGAGGATCTTCCCGGTCCTTTGACTGTAATCGAATCTATCCCGGCAGGTAAAAATCCCACACGGACGATCGGCAAGGACCAGTGCAGTCAGATCATGACAGGTGCCATGGTACCCGAGGGAGCCAACTGTGTCATAATGCAGGAATATGTCCAGACCGGTCCTGAAGACAGGATTTTATGCACTACCACTAAAACCGATGGGTATATCGACACCCAGGGTCAGAACTTGAAAATGGGGGATCTGGTTCTTCCGGCGGGAACCATACTGGCTCCCGAACACCTGGGGATCATCTCATCGACGGGAAAGGTTCTGGTGGAGGTTACCAGGCAACTGATAATCGGCATTCTGGCAACAGGCAGTGAACTGGTGGAGCCTGTTCAGACTCCTGAAGGAGCTCAGATTCGCAACTCAAACAGTCAACAGCTGGCCGGACAGATCAGACGTGCTGGTCATTTGCCTAAAAACATGGGAATTGTTGAAGATCACGCAGAAAAAATTGCCAGAAAAATCGTAGAATCCATGGAGCAGCTCGACCTGCTAATCTTAACCGGAGGTGTATCAGTAGGAGAACTGGACCTGGTTCCCGGAACCCTTGAAGAGTTAGGATTTCACCTGGAATTTCAAAAGGTGGCCATTCAGCCTGGAAAGCCAATTACCTTTGCCCAAAGAGGAGGTGAAGCATGCATCGCTTTATCGGGCAACCCTGTATCCAGTTTTGTTCAGTTTGAAGTATTGGTGAGGCCGTATCTGGAGATTTGCACAGGTGCAATTCCCATAAATAAATGGATCCGGCTGGAGCTGGAAAAAGGCTACAGGCGAAAACGGACCAACAGGCTGTTCTTCTTACCTGTATGCTTTACTGAAAACGGGAACTGCGAACCGGTGGAGTATCATGGTTCAGGTCACTTGCATGCCCTGGCGAAAACTATAGGATTTGCAGAAATGCCGGCCGGACAAACAGAATTAAGTAAAGGAGATATCGTGAATGTACGACTCATATAGCAGACATATCACCTACCTCAGGATCTCGGTTACCGACCGGTGCAACCTGGCATGCAGCTATTGCATGCCCGAGCAGGCCACAGGTCATTTTCCCGGAGGTGAAGTACTGACTTTTGAGGAGATTTCTGAGCTTGTTAAAACTCTGGCTCCTTTAGGTATTTCGAAAATCCGGCTTACCGGTGGAGAACCCCTGGTCAGAAAAGGATTGGAGAAGCTGGTAGAAAAGATCTCCCGGGTGAAGGGTATCAGGGAAGTCACCCTCACCACCAACGGACAATTACTTGCCAGTAGGGCTAAAAAACTAGCTCAGGCTGGTCTGAACAGGGTTAATATCAGCCTCGACACCCTGGATCCCGAGCGCTATCGCGAAATTACAAGAGGGGGTGATATCCGAAGAACCTTGAAGGGTATTGAAGCTGCAAAAACAGCCGGACTGAATCCCGTTAAACTCAATTGCGTCATTACTCCCGACACTACCCGGACTGAAATTGAGCAGCTCAGGGAATTCAGTTCCCTGCAGGGATTGGAATTGCGGCTTATTCGTCAGATGAACCTGGGTTCCGGTAAATTCTGGAAAGTGGAGGGAGGCGAAGGAGGTCAGTGCCAGCTATGCAACAGAATCAGGCTCACAGCCGATGGCCGTTTTATTTCCTGTCTATTTGGGGAAGAAGAATTTTCCATCAAGACTTTTGGGATAGAACAGGCCTTTACAAGGGCCATTAGTCAGAAGCCTGAACGTGGTAGGGTGAACTCGAGAAACACCTTTCACAGTATTGGAGGATAAGAATATGAGTGATCAGAAGCTGGGAAAGAAGAATTTAAGTCACGTGGATCATCGGGGAGATGCCAGCATGGTGGATGTGGGCCGCAAGAAGGTGCAGAAACGAACAGCCAGTGCCAGCGGTCTGATCCGGATGGCTGCCCCTACCCTGGAGGCCATAAAAGAAGACCAGATCAAGAAGGGGAATGTGCTGGCAGTGGCAAGAGTAGCAGGTATTCAGGCCGCCAAAGCCACGCCCGACTTAATTCCTTTGTGCCACCTGCTTCCTCTGGATGCAGTCCGGATCGAATTTGAACTGCGGGACGATGCCCTGCTCGCCACCTGTACGGTCTCCTGTCAGGCCCGCACCGGGGTGGAAATGGAAGCACTCACCGGTGTTTCTGTCGCACTGCTTACGGTTTATGATATGTGTAAGGCAATTGACAAGGGAATGATCCTGGATAAGATCAGGCTGATTGGTAAATACAAGGAGGACATGGAAGAATGAAGGATAAAATCCACATAGTTTCTGTCAACCGTTCCGAGAATAAGGGTGAAATCAAAAAGGTGCTTCCGGAAATTCTGTTGACCGGGGATGGGATTGAAGGCGACGCCCATGCAGGTCCCTGGCATCGCCAGGTAAGCCTTCTGGCGGCTGAAAGCATAGGTAAATACGAAAATAATACCGGCACCACTGTACCCAACGGAGGATTTGGCGAAAACATTACTACGAAGGGATTTACCCTTCATCATGCCAGGCCGCTTGATCGTTTTACGAAAGGTAAGGTGGTGCTGGAGCTTACCCAGGTTGGGAAAAAATGCCATGGTAAAGGTTGTGCTATCTATAAAGAAAGCGGAGAATGTATCATGCCCGATGAAGGTGTTTTCTGCCGGGTTATAAGCGGGGGGAAATTAAAGGCCGGCGATGAGCTGGACTATGTCCCCAGAACCTTTTCCCTGAAGGTAATTACCCTTAGCGACCGTGCTTCAAAAGGGATTTATGAAGACCGGAGTGGCCCCAGGATCAGGCAAGAGATGGAAGCATGGTTATCGGGAAAAAAACTGAAGTATTCCGCTTCCTCGGTGATCCTGCCCGACGATGGTGATGCCTTTTCCAGAGAACTGGAAAGCGCAATTGAAAGTGGTGTGGATCTGGTATTTTCCACCGGTAGTACGGGACTGGGTTCACGCGACATAGCACCTGAGGTGGCCAGCCAGCATTTGGAAAGGGAGATACCGGGGATTATGGAACTGGTTAGGGTAAAGCATGGCATGGTCAATCCCAATGCAGCACTGAGCAGGTCCATCGCAGGAATGGCAGGCAAAACATTGATTTTTGTCCTGCCTGGTTCTACCCGGGCCATCAAGGAATACATGGAGGAGATCCTTAAGAGTCTCTGGCACATGATCCTGATGGTGAACGATATTGACAGCCATTAAACTCAATGCCTTCACGCGTAACAAAAGCTTTAGGCTTCCGTTATTAATTTTAGAAACCCCAAATTCTAAGGTCATGAGGAAGCTAGCCCAGGTATTAGCACTTTATAGCTTTGTTTGTATTATGTCATCTTGTGAAAAACTGGATCCGGAGATCATTCCCGGCGAAGTGGCTGTGATTGCGGATCAGAATGTGGCCCTTGAGTCGGTGCTCAGGTCCATACCTGATGCCTACATCATTGCAGCGCGCAACAATCTGCATATTGCCTACCAGCATACCTCCCACGGAACGCATGTCTCTCGCGGCATGTTTGGATTGCCCGGCTTTGAAGCGGGCGACGAAAGCAAATTCGCCATAACCAATAACAATCCCCAGCCTGATAAACTGGATTTCAGGGATTATGCCCTTGACTCCTATGCGGCACCTGGAGTGGATGCATCCGATCTGAGCCGGAACGAAACCGCCTTTATCCAGGCCACCAGAAATTACCTGGACGATCCGGACAATTCAGAGATTAATGTGGTCATGTGGAGCTGGTGCAATATAGCCGGACACGATGTGGAGGGCAATTACCTGCCCGGCATGCAAACCCTGATCAATGAATACAGTCAGGGTGGAAGCAAGATTGGCTCAGGCACCGGTCAGAGAGAGAATCCGGTCACCTTTATTTTTATGACCGGACATGCAAACAAAGACGATAATGTGGGAAGCGGCAAACCTAAAAATCAGGCCGATCTGATTACGGATTATTGCCGTGAGAATAAATTCTACTGCCTTGACTACTATGGCATTGACACCCACGATATGGAAGGGAACTACTGGGAAGATGCAGGCGATGATGGCAACTCCTCCACAGGAGGTAACTTTTATGCCGACTGGCAAAACAGTCACAGTCTGGGTTCTGACTATTTCGAAAACCTAAGCTCCCCCGGAGGTTCTGTCACTTATGGTGCGCACAATTCCCAGCATATCACTGCCAATCGTAAGGCCTTTGCCATGTGGTATATTCTGGCAAGGATTGCGGGCTGGGATGGAGAATCCTAGAGATACTTTTTTCGCTATCTTGCCAATCAACCATGAAAAAAGGAAAAAGCAAGTATAAAAATGTATTTGCTATTGCAGCTATACTTATAGTGCTTATCGGGATTCCCCTGTTGTTTATTAATTACCAGGCCAAACGAAGTGGTCTTTCACGTAAGGAAGTGTTAGAGCGTACACTGGGAAAAATTAAAAACGAAAATAATGAAGCTGCAAGTCCGGATAGTAAGCTATCCGATGACAAAATAGATTTTCTTATTCAATCCCCCATAGGTAAAGAATTCACCGAAGCTCCGCTTATAGCCCATATTCAGGCCGTCGACCTGGATGATGATGGACTACTGGATGTGGTTTTTTGCGATGACAGAGGAAACTCTGTTTCCTGGATTCGGCAACACCCTCTGGGAACCTTTACTGAATCTATCCTGGCCAGTGAACTTATGGCTCCAGCCCATGTGGAGGCTATAGATTTTGATAATGACGGTGATAAAGATCTGATGGTAGGAGTGCTGGGCATGTTATTCCCCAGCAATGATAAAATCGGCTCCGTGGTAATATTGGAAAATGACGGATCTTCCAAATTTACCAAACACCTGGTGGTAGATAAAATTGCGCGTGTTTCTGATGTGAGAGCAGGTGATCTGGACATGGACGGAGATATGGATCTGGCTGTGGCCCAGTTTGGTTATGACGACGGGGAAACCAGGTGGATAGAAAACCTGGGAAACTGGGAGTTCCAACACCATATTCTGCAATACCTGTCTGGCCCTGTAAATGTGGAAATTACTGACATAGATGATGATGGAGATCAGGATATCATCTCATTAGTCAGTCAGGAATGGGAGGAAATTTACTGTTTTATTAACGATGGAAAAGGGAATTTTAAACCTAATCGTTTATTTGGGTCCAGCAATCAGGATTACGGTTCCAGCGGAATCTCTTTGTGCGATCTGGACCAGGATCATGATATGGATATACTTTATACCAACGGAGATGCCTTCGACTATATCCCCCCCCAGGGACGTCCCTGGCATGGAGTTCAATGGCTGGAGAACAAAGGAAATCTGAATTTTGAATTCCACCGGATCTGCAATCTCACCGGAGCAACCAACGTCCGCGCTGCCGATATGGATAAGGACGGCGATCTGGACCTTCTGGTAGTAAGCGCCTTCAACCTATGGGATCACCCCGAATCCTATAGTTTCATATGGTTGGAAAATACAGGCGAAATGCAATTTGTCCAACATGCAATCAGCAAAGATCCTACTCATTTGCTCACCTGTGAGCCCGGAGATTTTAACCAGGATGGACATGTGGATGTTATTACCGGTGGCATGCATACCTATCCTCCCTACAATCGCATGGGAAGAATCACCCTCTGGACCAACAATGGTTCGCTCTTCTCCAGGTAGTCAAGCATTTTTCTCTACTCCAGAGTCTGAATTCGTCTCGCTATTTCTTCAAGATCCTTCAGGTAGGAAGGTGATGCATTTTCACGCCTGGCTACATTTAATGTCATCTGAATTACCTTGGAAGCATCCTGTTTATCACCCAATGTAGCGTGAGCCAATGCCAGGCTTCTGCCTGCTGATACCAGGGTCATTGAACGACTGGTGGTATGAATAAAGGCCCTCTCTGAGTAATATCTTCCTTCTGAGGCATTTCGTAAGTCTGGATCAGGACATGTAATCAGCATGCTACCTAATCTTTCAAGGAGGTATGGGTCGTTCGGGTGGTATTCCAATGCCGTTCTGAAATATTTGATATACGCATCCCAACTCAGCTCCTGTATCAACAGATTGCCCAGTAAGCGCAGCGTTGCTAAATCCTTCGGATCATTTCTAAAAGATGACTCATAAAAATTGATGGCCTGCTGCACATCCCCATTGTTTTGTGCGACTAAGCCCGACATTCTCAGTACTTTGGAATTTTCAGGCGACAATTGTTTCAATCTGCTTAATTGGCTATTTGCCTTTTCAAACTCACCCAGATCAAACAAAATATTGGTGAGTTCTATGAGAACATCGGGATTGTCCTTGTGTTTTAAAAGCAAGTCGTTCAAAATGCTCTGTGCTTTTTGCTGATCGCCCAGGCTCCAATAACAAATAGCCATGCAGTACCACATTTCAGCATCTTGCGGATTGATCTCAAGGGCCCGAGTCAAATATTTCATGGATTGGGGATACATTCTCTTTTGAAAAAAAAGAAGCCCCATGTTATTCATTTCGGTAATATTATCCATAAAAAGTCCGATGTGCGAATCTGCAAGGCCTGCAGCCTGTTCGTCCAAATCCAACATAAGACTTATTCTTATGGCTTTGGATAAGAGATATTTATTATCAGGGATATAATTTATAGCATGATTGGTCAACTTCATGGCCCATTCAGGATAAATGCTCCTCTCGGCTTCATCTATCTTCTTCAGCAGATAAAGTTCAGACCTGGATAACAGTACCAGTCTGTCCACCAGAGTATCCACTGGTGGTGAAAAAACAAGCAGGTCATTGGCCCTAACCTGGAAAAGCTCGCTTTGCTTCAAATCTCCTTTCTCACGGTATATATTGCCCAAAATCCTGTAAGCCGGACCAAATGATCGCTGGCTCTGAATTAGTTCTTTAAGCGTCTTTTCAGCCAGTTCCATGCGGTCGGTATCCATGTACAATCTGGCGAGCTGAAACATGGCATAGGTGCCAAGTGGAAAATAATCGTATCTGCTTGCATCAAAAGAGACGCTTTTTGTATCCGGGGTGACAATTGCTCTTTTAAATAGCGATTCAGCTAGCTCATAATTTCTTAGATTCTTATTTTGTTCGCCCAGATAGTACTTGGCATGGTGAACCTCGGGGTTGAGCTCAATAACTCTTTTGAAGTTTTCTATGACTGCATCAGAATTTCCCATTTCCATGTTCAGGAAACCCAGATAGTAATTCCATATCCATTCTGACTGTTCTCTCGCTATGGCTAGATTATAGCACCGGGAGGCCAATTCATAAAAGGCACTGGCATGGTAGACCATCCCCAGCATTCCTATATTTTCTGCAGAAGGCCTTTTATGGGCTATAGCCAGGGCTTCTGAAATCTGATCTTTTACCGCTAAGGATTGTGAATAGGATTCAGGCAGTTCTGGAATCTTGGATGTGATAGGGTATCTCAGTATTATTCCTACCAGATAAGCAATTACCATTAATCCAATGACTCCGCCAATTAAAATCTGAATTTTCTTTTTAACTATTCTCATTGAGATTGCACATTAGTCATTTTTAGAAAGGATAACCTATTGCCAGGTAGAACAATCCACTGGAAAAAGCTTTTCCATTGGCTATTTGCCAGTGGCTGTCATCAATGGTGTAAGGGATTCTGACAGGGAATCCCAGGTCGGCCCGTACCACGAAGAAAGTAAAATCGAACCTCAAACCCACACCGGAACCAATGGCAAGTTGCCTGTAAAAGCCATTTAGGTCAAATTTAGCCCCGGGCCTGTTTTCATCCTCGTTCATCAGCCATATATTACCTGCATCCACAAAAATGGCACCTTTCAAAACTTTGGAGATCCCGAATCTAAATTCCAGATTACCCTCCAGTTTCACATCTCCCGACTGATCAATGTATGAGCTGTTTGCTTCATAAAATGAACCCGGACCCAGGGTTCGGGCTGTAAAACCTCTCACGCTGTAGGCTCCGCCGGAAAAAAACTGTTCCACGTAGGGCAAAACCGTCGAATTGAGGTAGGGAATACCAACACCCGCATAGAGCCTGAAAGCCAGTGTTTTGTTAAAGCGATTGATGTAATACCTGAAGTCGCTGGTCAATTTTATATATTGTGCGTAGACATTGTTGAAAAAACTATAAGGTCTGTCGTTCGGGTCATTAAATCTGCCATTGATCAGATCCAGCAAATTGCCGGAAGTACCCAGTCCACCCTGGAAGTAAATGTTGTGAGGTCTTGGTTTGAAGGTATTATCGTAGGTAAAGTCATACTTCATGCCCACAATAAACTGTTCTTCAAAACTCTTTTTGATGTAGATGTTCTCGTTGATGACGGAATCAAAGGCAGGAGTACTGGCCAGAAGAAAAACCGAATTAATATACAGTGGTGAATAAGAGTGCTGAATCTCGCGTCGATTAGACCATTTGTAATTGAGAAAGGTTTTCGCCGAGAACATCTTGTAGTAAGCCGTTCTGTTCAACAGATTAACATCCAGATTGACGGATGTCTGCTGTAGCAGGCGCGACAAATCATTTTTTCTTTTCGCTGGAAGGATGAGCCTCGGGAAAGTCAAACTTGAACTGAGTCCCAGGTCGTAGGAAAAAGTCCCCAGCTGATCTTCTTTTTTCTGGCCCCATTGCCACTCAATCCCGCCATTCACGCGCAGGTTAATTTTTGCGGCCCCTCTGAAAGCATTAACGTGGGCAACACCTGCTGTTATGGCCGGACCTGTAAAACCGGTGGATTTTGTGACCACGTTGGCTTCAAATTCTGAACTTATATTATCAGCCATTACCAGATCAATCTTTACATCCACCTGTCTGTTCAGACTATCTTCTCCCGAAGTTTCGTAGGAAATCCTGACGTAAGAGAATATGCCAAGACCATTCAAACGGGTGGTGGTATTTTCAAAGGCATCGTATGAATAGTACTCTCCTCTTTTGAAAAATACGGCAGCTGACAGTATGCCAGGCTTCACATATTCACCGGAAGACACTATGCTCAGGTCCTCAAACTGCAGGGTATCAAGAGATACGGATGCTGAATCGGAAGGGCGGGATATTTGAAGGATAAGCTCATGGATTTTGTATCGGGCAAGAAGCTCTGGCGGAAGATTATTTCTTTTCCGTACTTCCAGGTCCATTTGATGCACCCCGACAGTTGTATCCATATCCAGGGCTATAAAATCAGGCGTAAAATAAAGCAGTCCATAATTCTGGATCAGCCTGGCGAGAGCGTCTCTTCCCTCCTTGAGCTTTACCAGATTAAACTGATCTCCTGGCTTAATCTGCTTGTCAAGCTCTCCAAGGCTCATCAGGGTATCGACAGGACCATGATCAGAGATTATATCAATAGTATTATAGGTATAAGGGTATGAAAGATCAATGAAATAAGAGACCCTGGCCTTTTTCGAATTCCTGGAGCTGGTATCCACTACCGACCAGGCACGGGCCTGAAAATAGCCCAGATCGAATAGATCGCTTTCGATCTTCTGCACCCTGAGTTCAGGATTCACATCGCTAATAAGAGAAGGTGGACTGGCCAGTCTTGAATGGATCCAGTTTCCGAATTTCCGGTCCTCCTTAAGCTCCCAATAATTATGTACCCACAATCCTATGGGAGGCAGTACTCGTCTGTCAAACAAGGAGTTATTTACTCTGGCATCTGTGAGCGACTTGGCCAGCATTTTCACTTCTGCAGTGTTTGTACCCTTGGTGCTTTCCGTAATCTTCACTTTCTGGCTGCCAGTGTAGAGGAGTTGATCCTCTGTAAGGAAACGGGTGTTGGAGCAAGCTGCCAGGAGGAGAATGCTCAGAAATATAAATATGGTGGGACTGATTCTCATTGCTGTGCTTTAGGCTCCTTCTTTTTCTTCTTTTCCCTTTTCCATATATCACTGAATTTCCTGTGTCTTTTACGCAGACTGACTCCGATACCGGTTTTAATTACCTCACCTTCAAATACATCCTCGTAAGTGTGTTCGTTATAGACTTTCAGAAACTTCGTACCTGCAGAATCAAGACTATATTCAAATGCGATGTTGCTTAGCGATAAATCTGAGGCTCCGGGAGTTTGGTTAACATCCCGCATACGGCCCGATACCTCTATCTGGGCTCTGTCGTTCATAAGTGATTTTCTGACTTCATAAGAAAGGCTGGTACTCGATTGACCCTGATTACCCGGTGAGGTGGAATTATAGGTGTCGATCCCGAAAGAAATATCCACACCCTTAAAAGTGTTTCGGGTAAGCTGGTTCAACTGGGATGCCAGTATCTGGTTAACCTGCTGCGACATATAGTCACTGGAGCTTGATATCCCGGGCAGGTCGATGGATTCAAAGAGTAAAATGGAGATGGCCTGCCGCATTTTTTCTTCCGGGCTCAGGGCATTGATGGTACTCATCAGATACTGATCTGGCGTGTTAACCGTAAATAGCACATCCAGATCTGAAAGGTAACCCGACAATTGCAGGATCACATCAAAATCCACCGGACGTTGTTTGCCGTCCACCGGATTGAGGTATGAACTGGAGACCCGGTTTAAAGCCTGGAAGTTTAACTGGGGGTCATCTACCCTCCCGTCCCAGCGGATATATCCCCCTTCAGAGATCCTGAAAGATTTATCCGGCCATCCGAGTAGTTTCAGTTCTGCACCACCCTCGCTGATTTCGTACCTGCCTGACAAGCTCATCTGATTATTGTTAAGCATGTTATACAGGAGTGCCCCACCCCCGGTAATCTGCAGATTTAAGTCATAGATCTTCTTAGAGATACCCACATTCAAACGGGTTGTCGGATCTATCTCCACAGTCGTTTCCACAGAGGATTTTATAAATTGTCCCTGCCTGCCTATCACTGGAGATGCACTGGGCTCCTCCGCTTCAGCATGACTCACAAAATTGACAATCTCTTCACTTTCTGACAGGCTCAGATCATCCATATGCTGGTAATATAGCTCTGTACCTCTGGCTAAACGCAGCACACCGCTGATGGTGGGATTGACCAGCGGACCATGGACGGAAAATCTGGAATCCACATACACATCTCCGTAAAAAGGAGCCTTTTCGTCTACCTTTTCGCTGCTCATCACTTGAAGCCTTGATGAGCTGATATCCAGTTGAGTATTTACACGTTCGAGGGACTGAAAATCCAGGTATCCATTGACCATCAGTTCATTATCCAGAGTGTCAAGCACCCTGAACTTATCAAACATCAGCCTTTCCTCTGCAAGGACCAGGTCCTGATCCGGGATTCTGAAACTTGAATTCAGAGCATTGATTTTTAGTTGTACACCCTCAAAAGCTAATTGTCCGTTCACATGTTCCTCACCATCCGTATTCAGTGCATCAAATCGTCCGTTAATACTCCCCTGAAGTTCCGAAAGGGAATTTGTGGTGAAGGGCTGCAGTGTATTCAGGGGAAATTGGGAAATTTCTGAGTATATCTCTCTGTTGCCGCCACGGATCCTATTGCCCCTGAAGCTGGCTCTTGCAGAATCCAGGCCGGCCACAACGTCCACCTCATAGTTTCCTGCCTTGTCGAATCCCAATTCACCGCTCAGAGAGATTAGATCGAAATGCAGATCTGAGAATTCCACATCCGAAAAATGAAGATCCGATCTGATTCTTCTTGCAGAATCGTTGAGAATACTCAGTCCGAAAGTGCCGCTTATGGAGGCATCAGGTCTTCCCGGGAAAAGGTCTTCCCTAACCAGGGATTCCATCTCTACCTGATTCATACTCAGGGTATATACCGGCCTGTTTGCCTTTGTTCCTGTAGTTATATGCAGAGAGGAGGAATCGGTGAACATTTTAAGGGAGGGTGTAATGTCCGAGCTGAGTAGATCCCACGTGAGAAAGCGGGATGTCTCCATATCCCAGCCCTTTCCATTGAGCACAATGTGTTCAGAAGGAAGCTCGAGTACCAGCTGAGTAGAATCCACAATCGCCTCAATATCTATATTGTATGTAAGCCTGTCCTCCGGATCCCGTATGGAAAGGACAGCTCTTCGCTGCCATTCAGAGAAATTTGCGTCGAGCGTCCAGTCATTGGCCGGACCCGAGAACAGAGAAGCCTTATCAAAGGCCATGCTTACATTCAGCAAACCGGCCGAGTCGGTAATTGCCGAATTAATTGATTCTATATCAACCACTTTATAGCGTAGCTTAGCACCCCTCAGATCGTAGTTGATCTTGTTCTCTGCTGAAATATGCTGCATGGAAATGTCCAGTTGGCCCATATGAAATCCTGTGTCCTTCAGAACCATGTCCAATACTTCGTGATCGCTGAAGTGGCCCGTCGCATTTATTTCCGGAAGCCCTTTCAAACGTGTAGCTGCAAGCTCCGGATCCGGATCCCGGAATGTGGCGAGGTAATTTATATATGATTTTCCAAATGAATCAAATTCATGCATGGATTTATCAATCATAATATCCAGGCTGAAGAAATCTCCTCTTGAACTTAGGGTTGTTTGTTCGAAATCTGTACTTACAGAAGCCTGGAATTGCTCCAGATCCACTGACTCCTGAGCATTGGTGAGTCTGGTATCCTGAAAGATTATGTCAGATCTGAAGCTGTCGGATCCCCGGACAATCAGGCTCTCCACCCCTGTCTTCAGGGCAAAAGTATCTTCTGTCAGATGCAACTGGTCCAATTGGGCACTGACTTGTCCTGAGCCAGTCAGCTGAAACAGCGTGTCACCGTGAATGGCCTGGAACCGTAGCTCACCCTGGGCATGCTCATCCCCGCTCAGGACCAGGAACTCGTAGATTCCGGCCTTACTCTGCCCATCCAGCCTAATATCCCGATAGATATAATTGTTAAATGCCAGAGTATCCACCTGAAAGGAAAAGCCTGAATGGAGATTCTCTAAGGAAGTTCCTGTTCCGTGAAGATTGGCTGTTGCCGATAAGGAGCCCAAATCCTCCAAATCCAAAAGTGCACCCAGGGCTAAGTCTTCCAGCTTTGTGGAGACAACAAAGCTGTCAGAAGCAATATCCATGGAAGCGGAAGCATTAAGTTTCCCAAACTGGCTTCGGAATTGCAGGGAGATATCAGGAGAAGATATTAGATTTGATACCTGAGCAGTCAGGGAGAGTCCGGAAAGATCAGGAGGAGCTTTCTCCATTCCCAGGACCCTGAACCATTCTTTCAGCCAGTCCGGGTCCACTCCGGTCAATGCCAGCTGTAAGTTGCTGTTGGCTTTTGAGATGGGAATAAAGTTCTCAAGTTTTCCTTCAAGTAAAATCTGGAAATATTCATTCTGTGAAAGGCTTAAGCTGGAAATCTCCAGGACCCGATCCTGCAATTCCACGTCTGCGGTTAAGGAGAAGGGATCGCTGATCAGGTCGGCATAGGCCGGATTTAAGCGATCCTCAGGTACAAATGGATCAAGATCCTTCAATGAGAAGTTGCTTGTGTTTATGGCCAGGTGGGCTTTTTGCAGGCTTGCAGGATCCGAAAGCATATCCAGGAAACCAGCATGTGCACTGGCTACAAGGCCGGCCTCGCTGTGGGCAGTTTCCATATTCAGCTCAAGCCTGGTCAAGTCCCTTTCTGACTCAAGTACCCCTTTCAATTCTTTGAGGGAAAAGCCATTATCCAGATCGAAACTCAGTTTAGAAAGCCGGGCATGGGCTTGATCGGCATCGAGCAAAAAGCCCTTCATTCTCATCTCCAGATCATCCAGGCTGAGTATAGACGAGATTGAATCCGAACCCGCGCTAGTTCTCTCCCCCAGGCTTAGCCCCAGTTTTTCGAGTTCCATATTTTTCCCAGAAAGCAACCAATCAAAAGTGCCTGGATCTTTTAGGGAAATTGAAGGGGAAAGGCCCGAAATTTGGGGTCTTATAATCTTAGCATAAGCATTTACCAGGGTGAAGTCCTTCAGATCCAGCACCTTTTGCTTAAGATCCATCTCCTTTGCTATAATTTCCCCCTCTTCCAGGATCAGGTTTAGCCAGAGGGCTTCGTTACCCTGGTCCAGGGTAAATTCCACATGATGCAGGGATAAATTCAAAAGACCAAAGTTCCAGGGCAGCTTTTCTATCTTATCCACTTCCGCTTCTCGTGGTCGCAGCCTTATATCTCCGGTAAGACCCTCAATTTTAAGAGAATGCGCCCACAATTCCCGTTCAGCAAGGGGCAGTGTGAAATCCTTGATTTCCGCCATGCTTATTTCCTGCAGGATTTGGATTCCGGAAATGGAATCGCTCATGTGAAAATGAATATCTGAGAGCTTGCCCTTATGGATGGAAATAACCCAGTTCCCCCTGCCTTCCTTGCTTTTCTTCTTCTCCGTCTCCCTACCTGGGGTAAAAGCCTCCGCTATATGCAATTGTTCGGTGACTTCGTTCATTAAGAGGACTACCCTGGCCTTTCGCACATCCACATCCTGCAAGGCCACTTTCTTACGAAGCAATGCCAACAGGCGGATATCGACTTGGATTTCACCTGCATAAATCATGGTATCTCCTTTCAGGTCAGTGATACTGATTCCCTGAATACGTGCCGAACCTGGGAGAATGCGACGAATGGCATCCATATGAATTGGTACCTTCACCTGGGTGAGCATCTGATTTACCTTTCGGGTGGCAAAGCGTTGGGAAAAGGGAAGATTCAGGGTGGCAAAAAGGAGAAAAAGGATCCCAGCGATCGAAAGGAAAAAAATAATTAAAGGGCGTGTCAGCTTCCTGATCTTCATCAATTGGGATCAATAATGAGTATCTTACTCAATAAATATAACAAGGCCATGCTAATAAATCGACCTTATTATCTGCTTTTTGTTCCCCTGGTGCTGGCTTTCTTTGCTGTATCCGGATTTGGATTTTTCTTCAAAGCGGCCGTTCCGGGCTCCTGCATGCTGATTCTTCTCTTTCTTTATGGTCGCAAGCTATCATCCGTATCTGACCTTTGGTTTGTCCTCGCTGCCTTCTTCTTCTCCATCGCCGGAGATGCTTTCTTATCCCACAAGGGAGACAGCTTTTTGATGTTTTCTGCCGGAATTGGCCTTTATCTACTCGCGCATCTGGGATACCTGGGTTTTGCCCTGAAAAACGGTCGCATTCACATACTCTTTACCCTGGTGGTGCTGACTGCTTTCCTACTCTTCTTTTTTATAATACTTCACCCGGCCATAGAAGAGCAAGTATTAATGATTGCTGTCCTGATTTACCTTCTGGTTTCCTGTCTCTCCCTGGGAGCTGCCTATGGCCTAAAACTTAAAGCACAGGTAAAGTGGAGCTATTTTGCAGGGGTCACCCTGATCCTGCTTTCCGACACCATCATAGCTCTGACCGAATTCGCCTCGTACAGTGTTTTGGATTTCCTCATACTACCCACCTATTATGGAGCACATATCAGCATTAGTTATGCCCTGATTAAAAGAGGCTAAGATGCAATGGGGCCACCACAGAGCTAAAGCCTCTCGAAAAGAAACATTCTGAAGTCGATCACACTCTCGCCAGGCATATCCAGGGCCCTAAGGCACAAGGAGGACTTCCCCTTTTTCAGTTCCATCTCACCCATATTCACCACTTTCCAATCCTTAACGTAGGATTCGATGCGCGGAGCCAGGTCCTCATCCATTCCACGCAGAGGCGGATCCCAGGCTTCATGTACCTTATACTCCAGGTGATTCGCACCTACTGACAATTGCAGGGTTGATCCCTCATCGCCCTCCCGGCAGGTATAATAAAGTGTCACTGCAAAATTTCCATCTTCAGGTACTTCCACCTGCCAGGTAATGCTATCCCCGGCCTGGATCCAGTTGGTGAAAAATGAACAGTTGGGATAGCGATTGGAGCGTTTGATTTCCCCGTGGGCCATAGCATCCCGGGCGGGTATTTGTGTATATTTCATGGCCGGGTGACCCAGGTAGAAGGGCCGTGTATCCTTTTCAGGCAATTCTTCCCTGATTTGTGCCCGGTATTTCTCGGCTACTTCCATTAAGCCCTCTTTCACTTCGGGCAAAACCTCACTCAGATCGACCTTTTGTCCCCTGTCGGCCTCAATATCGTATAAGCCTCCCTGATGATCCAGCCTGTATTGCTGGGTGCGGATACTAAGCTTCCCCCTCCAGTAATTCAGAAGATGTCGGTCTTCCCACTGGGACTCTTCTTCCAGAAGGGTTTCCTTCACGCTTATGCCATCCAGGGGATGATTGGTTTCACACTCGATACCGCACATCTCGCTCAGTGTGGGTAATAGGTCTGTCACCGAGATCATACGGTCGATTTTTCTACCCGCATCAATGCCTGAGGGCCATTTGATAAACATGGGGGAACGAACTCCTCCTTCGTCAGTACTGCCTTTCCTCCCTTTCATGCCACCGTTCCAGCGCCAGGAATTGGGTCCGTTATCGCAGAAATACAGAATAATGGTATTGTCGTCAATGCCCAGTTCTTCGGTCTTGGCTACTATACGGCCCACATTCCAGTCTATATTTTCACAAAGGGCAAGGGCTGCTCGTGTGTGCTGCAGATTCTCTCCGGGATGTTCAGCTCGCATTTCGATCTCCTTGTCCTTAAACCTGTCCCAGTATTCCTCAGGAGCCTGGAATGGTGTATGTGGGGTATTGAATGGCAAATACAGCAGAAAGGGCTTATCCTTGTTTTGCTCCATAAAGTCCATTCCATGTTTTGTGAAATCATCGATCAGGTAGCCCTCTCCCTGCACAATTTGCCCGTTGTGTTCCAGCATGGGCGAAAAGTAGTTTCCCCAGTGTCCCGAACAGAAGCCATAATAGTCCTCAAAACCCCGTCCATTGGGATGGTAGGGATATTGCATGCCATTGTGCCATTTGCCATAGGCGGCGGTCTTATAGCCAGCTGCCTGAAATACCTCTCCTATGGTGGTTTCATCCATATCCAGGCGTTCACCTCCCCCACCAGTGCTATATACTCCACCCCGGAAGCTATATCGTCCGGTAAGTAATTCGGCCCTGGTTGGCGAACAGACTGCACACACATAAAAATTATCCAAGGTAGCCCCCCCTGAGGCAAGGGCATCGATATTCGGAGTTTGAATATTGGTATTTCCATTCACACTCAGATCGCCCCAGCCCTGATCATCTGTGAGGATAATGATCACATTGGGTTTCCTGATTTCATTCCCGGTTTTACACGAGCTAAGTGCAATAAGCAGCAGTAAGCAGAAACTAAATACCTTTCTCATAAGACAGTTTTAGGAAGTAAGACCTAAAAATAAAGAAAGCGGAGGAATTCCAACAACTCCCCCGCTTCTGTATGTGAAAAAAATTCGCCTGTTATTCGTTACGTATGCTCTCAGCCGGATTGGCGGTGGCTGCCCTGTAAGAATGAAGGCTTACGGTCATAAGTGCCAGAACAAGCACTGCCAGGGTAACCAGGAGCAGGATCAGGAAGTAGATGCCCACCTGGAAGGGAATGTGATAGGCAAACTTCTGTAGCCAGGCCCTGGCTCCAAAGAAGGCTGGCAGGGAGATCAGTCCGCTGATTATAAGCAGGTTGATCACCTCCTTCGATAGAAGCATCATCACCACCTGTTCGGAGGCTCCCATAATTTTCCGGATTCCTATTTCCCGGGTTCTCTGGGTAGTTGTATAGGATATCAGCCCCAGCAAACCCAGGCAGGTGATAAAGATGGAAAGGAAGGAAAACACCAGCAGAATCTGGCTGGTCCGTCTCTCTGTGGCAAACAATTGGTCGAATTCCTCATCCATCCACGAATATTCAAAGGGGGCATCCTGCTTGAACTTGTTCCAGGTTCTTTCCAGGAATGCCAGGGTTTCAGCCCTGTCTCCATCTCCAAACCGAATGGTCACCTGACCCTCAAAATTTCCTCGCATAAAATACATGGCCATAGGACCAATTTCTGCCTGCATGGAGGCAAAATGATAGTCTTTGACCACTCCGATGATGGGGACGAATACATCTTCCTGCCCATCCTGACCTGGTTGTACAAACCTGGCAGTCAAGGGATCTTCAAGTCCCAGTGCCCTCACGGCAGCTTCATTTATTACCACAGCGAATGAATCTGAGGGCATCTCCCGACTGAAAAACCTTCCCTGGGACATCTCAAGCCCCATGGCCTTTTCAAAATCATAACTAACCCTGGAGGTGGCCAGGGTAAAGAGATCGCTGCGATCCCAGCCTTCCAGCCAGTGGGCGTTATCCGAATAGGATCCTGAGGGAATGGCGTTGGTATTGGCTGCAGCAAGCACGTTGGAGTGCTGCAAAATTTCTTCTTTGAAGGCATCAATCCTTCCTTCAAGCACATCGGATCGATGGATGAGCAGCAGATTCTCCTTGTCAAATCCGGTTTCTTTGTTCTGCATATAATTCAACTGTCTGGTAACCACTATGGTACCTATCAGGATTACAATGGTTACTGTGAACTGAAGGACAATCAATATGCGCCTGAGCAGACTCTTCCCGGCGCTGCTTTTTTCAGAACTAAAGACAGCAGCAGGCTTGAAAGAAGCAAGGATCAGTGCCGGATAAGTCCCGGCTGCCACTCCCACTAGGATGGCAAAAAGTACAAGGACAGGTATGATCCACGACTCCGAAAATACGTCGAATTGAAGCCTGAGCTGAATCATATTGTTATAGCCCGGCAGGAAGAGATAAACCACTAGCACAGCCAGGATCAGGGATAAGATGCTCAGGAGTACGGACTCGGTCAGAAACTGAACAAGAAGCTGGCTTCTCCGGCTTCCCACCACCTTTCTCAATCCCACCTCCCTGGCACGTGTGGTTGAACGTGCTGTGGCCAGGTTCATAAAATTGACCCCGGCTATAACCAGCATCAAAATGGCCGCCACCAGAAAGACATACACATACAGTGGATTTCCATTGGCTTCAAGCTCGTATTGCAGGTCAGAGTGAAGGTGTATATCGGTCATCTTTTGCACCCGGTATCCGTAGGAATTACCCGAGTCCTCAAATTGCTGCAAATCAATTCCCAGGAACTGGGTTATCATGGGTCCCACGTATTTGACCAGCATCTCTCTGAGCTGGGTTTCAAACTCCATGGGATCCGCACCCTCTTCAAGCACCACGTAGGTATAATAATTGTGATTGAGCCAGTTGGTACTCCTGCTATTGCCCAGGGTAGTAAGCGATCCCAGCATCTTGCAGTGAAAATGAGAATTCTGGGGAAAATCTTCCATTACCCCGGTAATCACCGAAAGGTTGGTGTCCTGTTCAATTTTCAGCGTGCGCCCGATGGGATCATCGTCTCCAAAATATTTTCTCGCGTATTCCTCGGTAAGAACAATGCTGCGTGGTTCTGTCAGACAGGTAGCGGGATCTCCCTTGATAAGATTAAAGCTAAACACATCAAAGAAAGTGGAATCGTCAAAAAGGAATTCCTGAGCAGTCTCCTGAAAGATCCTGTCTCCCTGCCTGACCACCCAGCCACCTGCCATTCTCAGGCGGACCGACTGTTCCACTTCCGGGTAATCATTCAGAAGTGCTTCGGCCATGGGAGGAGAACTTACTGCATGCCTCATTTCAGTAGCTGGCATGCTACCTGATATCCAGACACGGTAGATCCTGTCCGACTTATCATGGAAACGGTCATAGCTCAGCTCGTTGATCACATACAGCATGATAAAGATGCTGCTGGCCAGGCCAACAGTAAGACCGAAAATATTAATCAAGGTATAACCTTTTTGCTTCCAAAGGTTTCGAAGGGTCACGAGGACGTAGTTACGTAGCATAGAAATGTATTTCTGTATAGACGAAGTAAAGAGGAAAAAGCTACAGTTTCAGAGTAAAATATTTACATATTTATTTCCGATCTTTGTAAGTATTACATTCCCAGCATGAAAACGCAACTAAATTGGAAAAGGGGAGCATTTTCCTCCACCTATCGTTTATTTGATCAAGAAAGGCAAATCGGCCTTTTGCACAACCATGCTTTTAAGCAAAAGTCTGACGGGGAAATCCACGGGAAAAAATACCGCTTCAGTACCCAGGGACTATTTAAACAGCAAACCGAGATCATTGACCTACAGACAGGACAGCAAATTGGAAGTATTCACTACAATTCCTGGATGAATAAAGCTGAAATCAAGCTGCACAAGCGAAGCTGGCACTGGAGATACGACAATGCATGGCAGACCCATTGGAGTATCACCAACTCATCGGGGAAACAGCTGAACTTTGCAGGAGGAATGAATAAAGGGACCATGGAAGGATACGATCCCGAAGACCTGCTTGTCCTGTGCGGACTTTTTGTCACCAACTATTATACGCAGGCCGGAATCGCTGTTTTTGTGGCCATATTCATTCCCATCTGGGTTTCAGTGATCAACTAAAAATCCTTGCAGGGAAAGCCCGGGTGCCACCGAAAGTTCTTAGCACCCAAAATTTCCTTTTCATCTATTCATATCTCAGGCTCTCCACCGGGTTGGCTGAAGCAGCCCTGTATGTGTGTATACTCACTGTCAAAAGTGCCACAAGCAACACAAAGAGGGAGACCAAAGCCAGCACCAGGAAGTAAAAGCCCCACTGGAAATCGATGTGGTAGGCAAATTTCTGCAGCCAGGCCCTGACACCGAAGTAGGCAGGAAGCGACAAAATAGTGGAGATTCCCAAAAGCACGGAGGTTTCTCGTGAAAAGAGGGCCATGACTACTTTGATGGAGGCACCCATAATCTTCCGGATGCCTATTTCCTTGCGCCTTTGCGAAGTTGCATAAGATATCAGTCCCAGCAAGCCCAGACAGGTTACAACGATAGAGAGGAAGGAAAAAATTCCCAACAATTGCCCGGTATTCCTTTCATCATCAAACATGCTGCTAAACTCTTCGTCAAGCCAGGCATATTCGAAAGGATGCTCTGAGGTCAGATTTTCCCACTTAGCCTGTATGAATTCAACGGTCTCCTTGCGCTTTCCATCACCCAGTTTAACGATCAACTTTCCGGGCTGAATTCCCTCCATGAAATGAATGGCCATAGGTTTGATCTCATTCTGCATCGATTCAACATGGAAATCCTTTACCACTCCGATGATGGGCATGTACTCATCCGGGTAGCCATGGTAGCTCGGTTGCACAAATCGGGTGTTTAAGGGGTCCTCGATACCCAGTACCCTGATGGCGGCCTCATTGATCACCACCCCGACTGAGTCGGTCGACATATCCTTGCTAAAAAACCTGCCTTCCACCAGTTCCAGGTCCAGGGTTTTATCAAAGTCATAGGTGGTGCGGTAAGTGGCCATGGTGAATATTTCTTCACTTCCCCTTCCTTCAAGCCAATGGGCATTTCCATAAAATCCTCCTGAAGGAATGTGGGTCGAATTGGCCGCTACGATCACGTTGGAATGTTTGGAGATTTCTTCCTTATAAGCATCAATGGATTGTCCGAGGACTTCGGATCGGTATACTACAAGTACATCTTCTCTCCCGAAACCCGGATCTTTCTTTTGCATATAGCTCAGTTGACGGTTCACCACCACTGTGCCCAGGAGAATCACCACTGTGGTTGTAAACTGAAGCACAATCAGGAGTTTCCTCAGTGTGCTTTTGCCAGCTTTTCCAGATCCCTTGCTGGAGGAAAGTACTGCCACAGGTTTAAATGAGGCGAGCACAAATGCTGGGTAGCCACCCGAGAAGATTCCGATGCATATGGTAAACAGAATCAGTAAGGGAAGGATCCAGGATCGGTCAAAAATATTGAAGCTCAGGTTTTTCTGGATCAGGTTATTGTATCCCGGCATGAGGATATTCACAAGAATTACTCCCACTACCAGGGCTAAGAGACTCAGCACCACCGACTCGGTAAGAAACTGGCTAATGACTTGAGCTTTGCTGGAACCCACCACTTTCCGTAAACCGACTTCCTGGGAGCGGGCAGATGATTGTGCCGTTGCCAGGTTCATAAAATTGATCCCGGCGATCACCAGTATCAGGATTGCAGCCACCATAAAGAGGTATAGATAGAGTGAATTTCCGGGAGCTTCAATATCAAAGCGCAGATTGGAATGTAAATGCAGATCCATTAGAGGCATTACCCGGTAACCATAGGAATTTCCGGCGGCTTCGAACTGCTCAAGGTCAATCCCCATGGCCTGTTGAACGATGGGACCCACATACTTAACCACCATATCGTACAGACTGGCCTCAAAAGCCTCCACATCAGCACCTTCTGCCAGAACCATGTAAGTATGAAAATTTTGATTCACCCAACTCAGATTGTCATTGTTTTGCGGCAGTGAGTTAATAGATCCCAGCATCTTTGCATGGAAATGGGAATTCTCCGGAAAATCCTGCATCACTCCCGTGATCACACTTACGTTGGTATCCTGCTCAATTCTCAGTGACTTACCCATAGGGTCCTCATTACCGAAATATTTCTTTGCATACTCTTCAGTAAGAACTATGCTTCTGGGATCACTAAGACAGGTCCGTGGATCACCTTTTAGTAGTTTGAATGAAAAGACATCGAAGAAGGTGGAGTCCGTAAACATGAAGTCTTCTTCCGTTTCATTGAATTTCCTTTCCCCGTTTCCAACCAGGTAACCCCCATACTGCCTGAGTCTGACCACCTGCTCCACCTCGGGATAATCGGCCAGGAGTGCAGCAGCCATGGGACCGGCAGTAACCGCATCATTCAGTTCACCGGTGGGCATCATACCTGAGATCCAGGCTTTGTAGATCCGGTCTGATTTTTCATGGAAACGATCGTAGGAAAGTTCGTTGATTACGTAGAGGGATATGAAGATACTAGTGGCCAGTCCGATGGCCAGTCCGAAGATATTGATGGAGGCATAGCCCCTGTTTTTCCAAAGGTTCCGGAGTGCGACAAGAAGGTAATTCTTAATCATGTTGAGGGTTTTAACTAATTGAATATCTATTCATTGTTAGTTACACCTCACCTAACGGGTTAGCAGCAGTTCACCCATTGGACGCAGGAAACGCAATCCATGTTGCATAAATAGGGATATTTATTCGTACCTCAGGCAGGTAACCGGATTCTGAAGGGCAGCCTGATAGACTTTTCCCGCAATGGTAACAAGGGTGGCAATCAGAATAATCACTACGGAATAAATATAAATCCAGGCGTTAAAGTCCAGGAATTGCTCCCAGATACTTTCCAGCATCATCAGGGAAAGATAATATCCTCCCACGCAGCCAATAACACTGGATATGGCCAGATTGATGAGGAATCCCTTGCTCAGAACCGTCAATATTCGAGGGATGGGAGAGCCCATCACCTTCCGGATCCCGATTTCCTTGGTCCGGTTTAGCACACTGAGAGATACCAGGGTATACAGACCGATCATAGCCAGT
>Ga0180435_10001147_pt1 | contig 27826 bp, 19 predicted proteins | sample SS_ome_3_FD_132467 | JGI IMG/M metagenome (GOLD analysis project Ga0180435, IMG submission 132467) | Hypersaline lake sediment archaeal communities from the Salton Sea, California, USA - SS_3_S_1 metaG | ecosystem: Environmental > Aquatic > Non-marine Saline and Alkaline > Hypersaline >... | reverse complement strand
TCGGAGTTTTCTTCGGTGTTGTATTGCTGTCCTCGTCGTTGCTTGCGCAACACACTCAGTTCTCCGCCGGTTTCAACCTGCCCGCTGAAGAAGGCAGTTATCAAACACCACCTCTTGTAGCGCCTCTTTTTTTGGAAGACAACCCTCCCGGTTCAGGGACTGCGCATTCTGGTACCACCGTAGGGTTGTGGACGACTCTAGACACGGGTGTTTTTCAGGTTTCGGGAGGCGAGATTGCGGTCGGAGATTTGAGCGGTAGCTCCGCAGTCATTTCTCGGTCTATCTCCTATGGTTCTCCTCTGGATACCCAATGGTTCGTTACGAAGCTGACCCAAGTTGAAGACAACCACAACGATTACGAAGCAGCGGCTGGTTTTTCCGATTCCACTTCCGGAAACACAATCGTTCGTTTCGGAATTCTACACGATCATGCTGTCAATGCGGATGGAGATGAGTTTTTCCTGGAACTCTACGACACAAGCGCCGGTTCGCTCCAACGAGTAACAACCCACACCCCCACCACCGGTACCGTTGCCGCAAACACACCTTACTGGCTTGTGGGAAGCGTGTCCTTTGACGATAGTGGAAACGAAGTTGCGAGGCTCTGGGCAAACGCGATGAAGCCAACAGACGCGCCCATCCTCACCATATCCAAAGAAACGGGGTTTTCCCAATTGGGTGACACTGTGTTTTTCGCAGCGGAGACTGACGAACCAAATACACTGAAAACTTTCGACAACCTTCTCGTCGCAAACCGCTTCACTGAGGTTAACGGCGCGAGGGAGGATATTGACACCGGTGGGGCCTCCACCACCCAGAGCGGATACGATTCGTGGGATTTGTCTAGCTGGTCGGGCGGACCAATTAAAAAAAGCATAGACGTGGCTAACGACTGGGGATGGGCGTCGTACGGTACGACGAAGGTCGATGTGACCGTCGAATCAATCGATGCAACGGACGGGACCGGGACTACGTCGGGAACCGCGCCCGCGGGCCAAGACTGGGTAGGTGAAAGCCTGATTGGCGATGGAATTACTGTGACCGCAAACGACGATACAGGTGGGATTCAGGTTAAGCTCGAGAATCTTCAATTGGGGATGGCATTCCTTGAGACTTACCATTTCGGTAGCACGACGGACTTGGATATCTACGTGCAAGACGGTGACCACGCCGTGCTCACAAAGGTCGGTTTTGTAGACTTCGACGACCCCGACCTCACCCTGACAACCGGCGGCGGAGACGACGTCATTCGTGGCCCGCACGGGTTTGTCGAATTACAACCAGACGGTACAAATCCTGTCATTGTTGAGTATCGACCCGTCACCGGGGGCAGCGGAGTCGTCGCACTTAATGGTTTTGCACTCATTCCCGAACCTAGCTCTGGCCTTCTGATATTGCTAGGACTTGCTGGAATGCTGGGAATTCGTCGACGGCAGCGAAACTGAAGAAGCGCTCCTGACATACGTGGAAACACCACCACATGAGTGATGCAAAACTGAGGGAGCCTCGCGCCATGCTAGCTAGCATAAAGCCGCGAGGCCCGACATCGGTTTGGTTTGCAGGGATACCGTCGCATTTGACGTTTACACTAGTTCTCCCGGTGCTTATGGTTCTTCAAGACAATTGAAGCCAAAACCAGGATTCTGCACCCTTTTTCGGGGGCGGACTGCTGCCTGAGAGAGAAGTCCTCTATAATTGCATTGGTAGGGTGAATTGGAAGTGTTTTCCTGGTCCTTCGGTTCCGGGCCTCCCAGAGTTTTTGAGATAGTTCCTCTCTTAGGACATGCTGGAACTCTTCTTCAGGATCGGAAATGGTAGAAGGGCATTCTCCACGAATAACGACGGGTATGTTGGCCCGCATGGTCGCGGATGCGGCAATGATCCATGTGGCGCTGGTTACAGCTTTGTCTGTAAGGCTATTTGGTATTGTTGCTTTTCAGGACCCCGAGATCGACACGGCCGCGAAAGCCCACGAGTATCTTAGCATCTACCTACAAGCGTCTTGGCCGTTGATGGCAATTTGCTTGGTTGTGTTCCTCGCGAATGGGTTCTACACATACGGCCGGTATTATCAGGGGCGATACAAAGCTTTGGTCGTCAGCCAAGCTGTTTGTCTGAGTTACCTACTCTTCGGGTTCTTTGCGTACTTTCTGGTCGGAACAATTCGAATCCCTCGAATCGCGTTGGCCATTTCGTGCGTGCTCTCCATCTTCTTCCTTGTTGGAGCGCGCCTGTGGACCCACATGTGGGAAACGGTCATCAAGCCCGAACGCGAGGAACTGAAGAAACTGGGGAAGGGGGAACGCAAGACGCTAGTGATTGGTGGTGCCGGTTACATCGGTTCGGCTCTGCTGCCGAAGTTGCTTGATGCGGGCCATCATGTGCGGCTTCTCGACTCATTCATGTTTGGTGAGGAGCCAATCGGCGACGTGATTGACCACCCGAATCTCGAAGTGCTCCGTGGTGACTTCCGCCATGTTGAAAACGTCGTTTACGCAATGCGAGATGTGGACACGGTCGTACATCTTGGTGCGATCGTGGGAGACCCCGCATGCAGCCTTGATGAGCATCTGACGATTGATATTAACCTCTCGGCAACACGAATGATTGCCGAACTAGCGCGGGCATCCCACGTTCGTCGGTTCTTTTTCGCCAGTACGTGCTCCGTCTACGGAGCGTGCGACGAAATGCTCGATGAACACTCCGAGGTGCAACCTGTCTCCCTCTACGGTAATACCAAACTAGCATCCGAACGCGTGTTACAGAGTCTGGCAACGCCCGATTTCGCACCCACGATCTTTCGCTTCGCGACGATCTACGGCTTGTCCGGGCGAACGAGATTCGATCTGGTCGTCAATTTGCTGGCGGCCAAAGCGAAGATTGATGGCGAAATAACGGTATTCGGCGGCGACCAATGGCGGCCGTTTTGCCATGTTGATGATGCTGCTCGCGCAGTGGCGATGGCGCTCGACGCTCCTGCCGCTCTTGTGGCGGGCGAGATCTTCAATGTTGGGTCAAATCAGCAGAATCAGACGATCTCCGATTTAGGCAACCTGATTCACGAACAAGTGGTGTCTGCAAAACTCACGTTGCACCCCAATGACGATGATCCGCGAAACTATCGGGTTGAGTTCAAAAAAATCCGCAATCACCTCGGTTTCGAACCGAATTGGACGATCGAAGATGGCGTCCATCAGGTGCTGGAAGCAATCGCCAGTGGCGAGGTCACAGACTATCAAGACGTGCGGTACAGCAACGTGAAGCACCTTTCGCAAGATGGCACAAACCGATTGGCTCGTGACAACTGGGCGCGCGAAATGATTCGCTCTCTCGCCAGCAGCTGAGCGAGCCCGAGCCGTTGCCTTTTCGAATCCGGGCCAAAAATGTCGCGTCTTCAGTCGATCTTCCAGATGGTTCGTTACCTTGGCCTGGGGTGGGTTTTCTGGCGACTGCTGTACGCACTGAAACTGCGAAGCGGGTGGTTTAAATGGCGGACACCCGCACGTCTCTGGTCTGCCTTTCCTCTCGAAGACTTGCTCGAGCTGAGTTTTACGGAAGCGAAATCCGACCTGTTGGAGTATCGACGAAAGCTCGGCCCCCGATTCTTCTTTTCTTCGGCCGACCGATTGCGGTTCGAATCGTTTTTCCAGGAGCATTTTAACCGAGGTTCGATCGAAGAGGCGGACGAAATCTGTGAGGGGCGTTTTCGCCACTTCTCTCGGGAAGCTGCGGATCGCGGCTTTCCTCCCGACTGGCACGAACAACCGGTTACGAAGCAACGCTTTCCTGCAGATCGCCACTGGAGTCAGATTGCGGATTTTTCCAACGGCGATATCAAGTGGACGTGGGAACTCGGCCGGTTTTCCTTCGTTTTCCCACTGGTTCGCGCCTATTGGCGAACTGGTGACGAACGCTATCCGGAGGCGTTTTGGCGGCTTTTCGAAAGCTTCCGCGATGAAAACCCGCCCAATCTGGGCCCACACTACAAGTGCGGTCAGGAAGTATCACTTCGGTTGATGGCGTGCTGTTTTGGGCTGTACGGTTTTCTGGATAGCCCCGCGACAACCGCTCGCCGCGTCGAACTGCTGACCCGATCTGCCGCCGTCTCGGCCCAGCGAATTGCGGGGAACATTGGTTATGCCTTGAGTCAAAAAAACAATCACAGCGTTAGTGAGGCAGCCGGACTCTGGACCTGTGGGTTGGTGTTCCCCGAGTTAAGGGGTGCAGCAAAATGGAGGGAACACGGGCGAAGACTGCTCGAATCGCTCGCTGCAAAGCAGATCTACGATGATGGCTGTTTTTGCATGCACTCGTTTAACTATCAGCGGTTCATCTTGCATGTGTTCAATTGGACGATCCGGTTGGGAGATCTCAACGAACAACCGCTCAGCGATGAACTGAAGCGACGGGTGAAAAAATCGGCAGAGCTCTTTTACCAACTCCAAGACGACAAATCGGGGTGGTTGCCGAACTGTGGATCGGATGATGGTGCTCTCGTACTGCCTCTGACGGACTGTGACTATCGCGATTATCGGCCGGTGATTCAAGCAACCCAAATGGCTTCAAACGGCGAGCGTCGCTACGGGCCGGGGAGATGGGACGAAGAGGCGATGTGGCTGCTTGGCACGGATGCGCTTAGCGCCGCACTGCGACAAAACGAGCGACAACCGACGTTCGCCGCCGAACAATCGGGATATTTCGCCGTTCGGTCGGAATCTGGTTTTGCTTTCGCCCGGTGTGGCGGCTTCAAACACCGCCCCAGCCACGCCGATTCACTGCATGTGGACGTTTGGTGGCGAGGGCAGAACATTGCCCTAGATGCCGGTACGTATAGCTACAACGCTCCGCCACCATGGGACAACTCGCTGTCGAAAACAAACGTCCACAATACGCTGTCGGTTGACGACTGCGACCAGATGGAGAAAGCGAGTCGGTTTCTTTGGTTGCCCTGGCTGCATGGTCGATCAGCTCCGGCCACGACATCCCAAAAGGGGCATCTTGTACACTGGCAGGGGCAACACGACGGTTACTTTCGGCTTGAGTCACCTGTCAACCACTGCCGAGCGCTGGTTCGTATCGGTGACCAGCATTGGCTGGTCATTGATCGATTGATGGGCGCGAGTGAGCACACATGTCGACTGAATTGGCTGTTAATAGATGCAGAGTATCAGTTCGATCAGAAGCAAAAATTGGTGTCGCTGGAAACGCCGGAGGGGTTGTATCATGTCGGCTGCGGCGCTGTGTGTGACGATGCCATCTGCTCGTTGGTTCGGGCTGACGAAGAATCCACTCGTGGCTGGTATTCACGGAGATACTACGAGAAGCAACCGGCCCTGTCTTTGGCGTTGGAGGCAACGGAGTCAGAAATCGTTTTCTGGACGCTACTGGGTCCTGGCCCTTGTGTGACCAAATTCGGTGACGGGAAGTTTGTCGCCGAAAACGTGGCAGCCAAGTGGCGGTTTCAGTGCGAATTCGCCAACGACAACCAACCGAACATCTTGGACAACTTGACAATCGCCGGGTCGATTGATGACTCGTTGCTAATCGCCAAATGAACGTTCTCATTGTTCACCAGAATCTCGCACTTCCCGACCAGCCGGGAGGCACGCGCCATTTCGAGTTGGGCAAGGCGTTGGTGGCCAATGGGCATCGTGTGATAGTCATTGCGAGCCAACTTGACTACACAACCGGCCGCCGCATTGGTGGTTGCAGCGGTTGGTTTTCGCGGCGTTCGCTTGATGGTGTCGACATCGTCCACTGTTGGGCGTATCCTTCGCTCCACCGCGGCTACGTGTGGCGAACGTTTTCCATGCTCACATTTATGGTGACGGCGCTGTTGGCATCGTTTCGGGTGGGCAAGGTCGATGTCGTTGTTGGCACGACACCGCCCATCTTTCAATTGCCATCGGCATGGTTGGCGGCTCTGTTTCGCTGGAAACCCTTCGTCCTCGAAATCCGCGACCTTTGGCCCGATTTCGCCGTCGCGATGGGCGTGCTTAAGAGCCGTTTCTTGATTGCTGCCGCCCGGTTTGTCGAGGGTTTTTTTTACCGGCGAGCGAGTGCGTTCATTGTCAACTCGCCCGCGTATCGCAACTACCTGCTCGAAAGGGGATTCAGCGACAGGAGGATACATGTAATTCCGAACGGGGTCGATACTCGACAATTCGATCCAGCCGATCGTGGTGAACGCTTCCGAACGGCGTGGGGGGCAGATGATAAGTTCGTTGTCCTTTACTCAGGCGCCATGGGGCCAGCAAATGACCTTGAGACATTCGTCGAGGCCGCCGACCTAACAAAGGGGAATACGAACATATTGTATGTCCTGGCCGGTGACGGAAAGGACCGTCAGAAGCTCGAACATTACGCGAACAAACTTGCACTCGACAACCTGTGTTTTGTCGGTACTTTCACCAAACACCGGATGCCCGAGGTTCTAGCCGCCGCTGACTTGTGTGTCGCCGTATTGAAAGATCTGCCGGAATTCCGCACGGTGTATCCCAATAAGGTCTTCGATTACATGGCCGCCGGTCGCCCAACGTTGTTGGCGATTGATGGTGTGATTCGCGAAGTTGTCGAAAAGTCGAGGGCTGGCGCATATGTGTCACCAGGCAATCCGGCCGAATTAGCCCAGGCAATCGAATCTCTGGCAGGTAAGCCCGATGCTATTGCGCAAATGGGGCATGCCGCCCGCGCATATGTAGTTGCAAACTTTGATCGCGGCCAGCACGCGGACAAACTTGAATCGGTTTTGTTATCAGTTGTTAGTCGGGGATGATCGGGTGATATCTCAAGTGAGTACGAGATGAATCGGCTTTATCGACATTTCGGAAAACGACTGCTCGATCTTCTGATCGCGGTACCGTTGTTGTTGTGTCTGTCACCTGCAATTTTCTGCATTGCCGTGTTTGTACACTTTTTTTTGGGTGGCCCCGTCTTCTTTCGCCAGGATCGTGGAGGTAGGAACGGTCGAGTCTTTCGACTGATTAAGTTTCGAACAATGACCGATGAGCGAGATGAAAACGGTGATCTGCTGGCGGATGAACAGCGACTGACACGTTTCGGTCGCTTGCTCCGCAGTTCGAGCCTGGACGAACTGCCACAGCTTTGGCATGTAGTGAGCGGCGATATGAGCTTGATCGGTCCGCGACCGCTATTGGCTGTCTATCTACAACGATACAATGAGCAGCAATCACGACGACTTGAGATGCGGCCGGGCATCACCGGATGGGCCCAAGTAAAGGGTCGCAATACGATTTCTTGGGACGAGAAATTCTGCCTTGATGTTTGGTACGTCGACAATGTGAGCCTACTGGTCGATCTGCGGATCGTTTTTCTCACGGTTGTGCAGGTGTTTGATCGGTCTGGGATCGATTCGCCCGATGCTGCTACTATGCCGGAGTTTATGGGAGACGATCCCCGACCGTAGTGCAATTCGACAAATTGGAGATCAAATTGGCAAAGCCAGCAGATGTGTCGGCAGCCGTGACCGCGGCAATTCACCGAGTTCTCTCCGAGTCTGGGCGACCGACTCGCGAGATTTCGGATGGCGATGTTCTGACGGCCGATATCGGACTTGATTCACTCGATCTGGCCGTGGTCGTCGTTCAATTGGAGCAACAACTCGGCGTGGATCCGTTTCGCAAGGGCGCGGCGGCCATACCCACCTTTGGAGAAATGGTGAAACTGTACGAAACCGAATGTGCGGAAGAAGAATGATTTCCGAACAGATCAAAGAGTTGTTCACGACGGGTGATTGCCACAGCCGCCCCGCCATTGTCGGTCGGGATGGGGTCGTTACCTACGATCAACTTCTGCGCGACGCTGAGACTCTTGCTCGAAATCGAAACGATCTCAAAGGGAAGATGCTGGCCGTCACAACGACCCGACTGCGCGAATACTTGACGGCCCTATTGGCTCTCGAACGAATGGGCGCGAGCACCGTGATTGCTTCCGACGCGAGCGTCAAAGGTTTGATCGACGGCGAGCAGCCGGAAATCGACGTCTCCGAAGTCTGGGACGAGGTAACCGTCCGGGCAGTTGTTGATGAAGCCCCGCCCGCCCCCTGCACAACGACTTGCTTCCCTAAACCGAACGAAGCCATCGACGCAGCACCTGGAGAGGTAGTCCTCTTCACTTCGGGAACGAGTGGTCCCCCCAAACCAGCCGTACACACGTGGCCATCGCTTTCGGCAACTGCCCGTGCAGATGAACCGTTCCGACACCGTCGCTGGCTTCTCTCGTATCATCCGGGGAAATTTGCGGGGTTGCAGGTGATCGCTCAATCACTGCTCTCTGGCGGAACACTTGTCGTTCCGGACGACCAATCACCAACGGCCATCGCGAATGCGATCACCACCCACGAAGTTGAATTTGCGTCTGGGACCCCCACGTTTTGGCGAATGGTGCTAGGAGCGATGGATGACGCCGAGTTTCGAACCACGGTGTTGCGGCAAATCACTCTCGGCGGTGAACCCGTCAATCAGATCACGCTGGACGCACTGAAGGAAGCGTTTCCAGGCACACGAATCTCTCACATCTACGCTTCCACGGAAATGGGTGTGTGTTTTTCCGTCAGCGACGGTAGGGAGGGGTTTCCGCTGGTGTGGACCAAAAACGCTGAGTCGCTGCCGTGTGAACTTCAGATCGCGGAAGATGGCGAGTTGTTGATTCGCTCAAAAAACTCGATGCAGGGATATCTGGATAAACGGATTGATCGTCAAAACTGGTTTGCCTCTGGTGATTTGGTCGAGATCCAGGGCGATCGTGTGGTCTTTGCGGGACGAAAGTCGGATACGATCAACGTGGGGGGAATGAAAGTGCAGCCGTTGGCAGTCGAAGCCGTCGTTCGCACAATTGTCGGTGTTGTCGACGTCCGCGCGTTTGGCATCAAAAGCTCGATGACGGGGCAGTTGGTTGCGGTCGAGGTCCAACCGGATTCGGCGGTCGATTCGAAAGCTCTGCGGGCCGAGATCATGCGGCAGTGTCGGGAGAAACTCGCCAAACACGCAGTCCCCGCGATGATTCAATTCGCTGAGCAGATTGCCGCAACGTCCGCCGGCAAGCTTTCGCGAACAGGGCAAACGTAGGAGTTTCATGTTGTCCGAGTCGCAATCCATACTCGTTTCCGGCGGCAGCCGCGGTCTGGGACGAGCAATTGTTGAACGTTTGCTGGCGGCGGGTCATCGCGTGGCCACCTTCAGCCGGAATCCAACGCCGTTTGTAGAGAGTTTGCTAGCAGAAGCCGACTTGGGTTCGCGTTTTCTGTACGAGCCCCTTGACGTGGCTGATGCGGACGCCGTGCGATCATTTGTCGAAAAGACCCACAAAGTGTTTGGTGGATTAGATGCATTGGTCAACAATGCCGCAGTCGCGCACGACATCGTGCTGGCAATGGCGACCGAAGAACAAATCGACCAGATGCTCAACATCAATTTGCGCGCAGCAATTGTACTTGCCAAGGAATGCAGCCGGCTGATGTTGCTGGGCGACGGTGGAACGATCATCAATATCTCGTCAATCGTTGGTGGCCGCGGATTTTCGGGTTTGTCCGTCTATTCTGCGACAAAGGCCGGCATGATCGGTCTGACAAGGTCCTTGGCGCGAGAGTTGGGGCCGCGAAACGTCGTAGTCAATGCAATCGCCCCAGGCTACCTCGAAACAGATCTCTCTCAAGACATCTCCGAAGAGCAACGCAATCAAATCACTCGCCGCACGCCCCTCGGGCGCCTAGGCCAAACAGAAGACATCGTTCCCTGGGTCGAATTCCTGCTTTCGCCCCCAAGCCGTTTCATGACCGGGCAGGTGATCACCATCGATGGAGGTGCCACGGCATGAGTAGCGGACAAAGACTCGATATCGTCGTCGTCGGGGCAGGGGGGTTCGGCAGAGAACTTTTGGGTTGGCTCTGGGACTGTTTCTCGCCACAAGATTATCGGGTGAAGGGGTTTGTTGACGACGACCCGACGCCAGTGCCGCATGATGGCACAGAATTCTCAGTCCTCGGATCTCCGACCGACTACCTGCCCTACGAAAACGATCGTTTCCTGTTGGCAATTGGCAGCGTTTCTGCCCGTCGCAAGGTGGTCGAGGCGATGTTGGCCAAAAACGCCCGATTCCTAACGATGATCCACCCCACCGCGGTAATTGCGCCGACGGCGATAGTTGGCACAGGGTGTGTGCTTTACCCTTACACGCTACTTGCCAACGCAGCCGTTCTCGGTGATTTCGTCTTTCTGAGCAACTACGCATCCGTGGGGCACGATGCACGTGTGGGGCGATATTGCAACATCTGCCCATACGGAACTCTCAACGGCGCTGCAACGCTCGAAGATGACGTATTTCTCGGCTCGCACGTCACAGTCGGCCCCGGGGTGACGGTACGACATAATTCGAAGGTATCCGCCAATACCGCCGTGGTGAAGGACTTGCCACCGAGTAACTTCGCCTTCGGCAATCCGGCGAAAGTAACCGCTTGTATCGGTTGATGCGGATTTGTCAGTTGTTCTGTTGCGATTATTGTTCGTCGCATTCGGCGGTACGCGCGGGCGCGTGTATATTTGATCTGATGATAGGATGTAAGTCTGTCAATGTCTTGAATTGACACGCGGGGACGGTACCAATTTCGCCCATTTTTTGAGTATCTCCATTGAACAAACTGCGACCTCTTTTGATTTTTGGCACGCGTCCGGAAGCAATAAAGATGACCCCCGTCGTGCATGAGTGTGCACAAAGAGAAGACGCAGTTGACCCCATCGTCTGCGCGACAGGTCAACACCGCGAGATGCTTCGCCAAGTGACAGACTACTTTGGGGTTACGGAAGATATTAACCTCGATCTGATGACCCCGAATCAGTCGCTCGCCAAACTGACGGCACGTTGCGTTATTGGCATTGATGAAGCAATCACTCGCTTTGCCCCTCATTGTCTTGTGGTTCAAGGGGACACGACGACGGTTCTCGCAGGGTCACTGGCCGCGTTTTACCGTCGCATTCCGCTGGTGCATGTCGAGGCAGGCTTGCGCACCGGCGACATGACTGCACCTTGGCCAGAGGAATTCAACCGTCGTGTCACCAGCCTCGTCACATCACTGCATTGTGCGCCAACACGACGCTCTGCAAACAACCTATTACGAGAAGGTACTGCAAAGGAAACAGTTTATATTACGGGAAACACAGTGATCGACGCGTTGTTGTATGCGGTGAAAAACGAACGAAAAAACGATGAGTCATGGCGGGCAAAACACCCGTCACTCGGCGACCGCCGCATGGTTTTGATAACGGGCCACCGCAGAGAGAACTTTGGGGGTGGTTTTGAGAATATCTGCCGTTCTATACAAGTGCTCTCGGACCGGTTTCCTGACGTTGTGTTTCTGTACCCCGTCCACCTGAATCCTAACGTTCAGGGCCCTGTTCACCAAACGCTTGGCGGACGAGACAACGTCGTCTTGATTCCTCCGGTCGCTTACCCCGAGTTTGTGTGGCTGATGGATCGTTCAACGATTATCCTTAGCGACTCGGGCGGCGTGCAGGAGGAGGCGCCATCGTTGAAAAAACCGGTGCTCGTCATGCGGAACACGACGGAGAGGCCAGAGGCAGTTGAGGCCGGTGCCGTCGAACTGGTGGGCACCTCGATCGAAAAAATTGTGTCCTCTGTCTCGACGCTCTTGACAGACCAAGACGAATATGAGCGGAGGCAGATCGACGAGAACCCGTATGGCGATGGTCACGCCGCCCGTCGAATCGTTGACCTCATGTTGAAGCAGAACTGGGCTTGAGACGTCCGAAAATCCATTGGAAGAGAAGGCAATGCAGAAGGCAATCAATCCGACTGAGACAACTGTATGTGTGATGGGTTTGGGGTACATCGGCCTGCCCACGGCGAGCGTTTTGGCCACCAAGGGATACCAAGTATTCGGCGTGGATGTGCGAACCGATGTCGTTGATACGATCAATCAAGGCAAGATTCACATCGAAGAACCTGATCTCGACATGCTCGTTCGGTCCGCCGTCAATAGCGGTCAACTCAAGGCCGGCACGAAACCGCAGCCTGCAGATATCTTCATCATATGTGTTCCAACGCCGAATCGTGAAGACCATTCTCCCGATCTCTCTTACGTCGAGCATGCGAGCAAAGCAATTCAGCCCGTTGTTCGGGAGGGTAACCTGATTGTCCTTGAATCGACCAGTCCGCCTAAAACGACAGATGAGATTGTTTTGCCACTAGCGGTACCAGACGGTTTGACTGTAGGCGAACACGTCTATGTAGCTCATTGTCCAGAACGTGTTCTACCAGGAAGGATTTTGCTTGAAGTTGTACAAAACGACCGCGTTGTGGGTGGAGTTACGGCGGCATGTGGTCAGCGAGCACAGGAGTTTTACGAAACCTTCGTGACGGGAGATGTGCTCGTTACCAATTCTGTAGCGGCCGAAGTCACGAAGTTGGTCGAGAATTCGTACCGTGACGTGAACATCGCTTTTGCCAACGAGTTGTCGCTTATGGCCGACGAGTTGGAGATTGACGTGTGGGAGCTAATAGAATTGGCGAATCGGCATCCCCGCGTGAACATACTTTCGCCTGGACCAGGTGTGGGTGGGCATTGCATTAGTGTCGATCCATGGTTTCTGGTCCATTGTCTGCCCAATCTCACCAAATTGATACGCACCGCCCGCGAGGTCAATGATTCGAAACCGCACCATGTTGTTGCGCACGTTGCAGAATTGGCTTCGAAATTTGGCTCTCCAAGGATTGGCTGTTTGGGGTTGGCATATAAGGCGAATGTCGACGACCTAAGGGAGAGTCCTTCACTTGAGATCGTTCGCGGGCTGAAAGATCAGAGCGTTGGTGAACTTCTTGTGTGTGATCCACACGTGCGTTCTGAGCAGTTCAATGAGTTTCCGCTCTTGCCGCTGGATCAAGTACTCGAAGAAAGCCACATTCTTGTGCTGTTGACAGACCATCGTCAGTTTCGAAAAATCCCTCGCCGCACGCTTCAGGAGCGAGTCGTAGTGGATACGCGTGGCGTTTGGCGTTAGCTGGCGATTGTTCTAGCCACCAAGTGTCGATCCGCTCACAATTCAATGTTAACCGCACGAACTATATGGAAGACACGTGTTTGACAGTTAGTCCGTATGTAGCGGTTACGACGCAGAGTGCAGCTTTTTTTCGAGTTCTCTTCTTCGTTATCCGCCCTGTGCTGTTGGTTGTTTCTTGACGATTGTGCTGTTAGGTGATTAAATGATCTCAAGGGCATAGGGGAATATTTGGGCTGAAACGGGACCAGTCGACTCAAGCGAGGTACGTTTTGGATGTTGACGCATGGAGTGCGTCGCTGGCGATTAAGCTGCCTTGGCTTCAGGATGTTGCTTGGCGGATATGGGATGGATTACTCCGCTTGATCTCGGTGGAACAGATGCGATCGCATTTGCATTCGACGCGTTCGCCAAGGTCAGCGGAAGTCAGCGAGCAAGAGTGTTGCAACCTTCATGATCCCGTTATTTCTCATCGTAGTCGTCGGGGCTTTGGCTAGCCTGGCTCTTACGCCCGTGATCCGCGAGGCGGCGCAGCGAGTGCAGTTCGTTGATCGCCCTGACGGAAAGCGAAAAGTCCAAGAAACATCTGTCGCTTTAGGTGGCGGCCTCGTGCTTCTTCTGGCCGGCACTGTCACAACGGTATTCGCGTGCAGCACGACGAAGTTTGCCGGTGTCGTTGTCGAGGAACAGAATTGGTCTTTGTTGAGTCTTCTTTTCGGCGCGATTGTTCTTTGCGTTGTGGGGCTTGTTGACGATTTGCGTGGTATGCGGGGCGGCTACAAACTGCTTTGGCAGGTCATCGTGAGTTCGATCATCGTTGGCACGGGCTTGATGATCGACAAGGTGAATGTTTTCGGACTTGTCGTACCTCTTGGTGTTTTTGGTTTTTTGTTTTCTCTGCTTTGGATCCTTGCGGCCATCAACTCATTCAATTTGATCGATGGGATTGATGGCTTGGCTACAACTGTTGGGTTGATCCTGAGCCTGACCATTGGCGTGATGGCGGCCTACACAGGTAAAACGGTGGACGCTGCTATTGCGTTTGCTTTGGCCGGCACACTATTGGGGTTCTTGCGATATAACTACGCGCCTGCATCGATTTACCTTGGCGATGCAGGAAGCATGCTTATTGGTCTCGTGCTTGGCACGTTGGCACTGCGATGCACCTTCAAAGAGGCTGCAACGCTCGCTTTCGCCGGTCCGCTCGCCATCTGGGCGATCCCCATGTTTGATTCTGTTGCCGCTCTGCTGCGCCGAAAACTAACAGGTCGGTCCATGTACGCGACCGATCGTGGGCACATCCATCACCGCTTGTTGACGCGAGGCCTATCGGCCAAGCAAGCTGTCGCTCTAATCGGCGGGTTATGCCTTATCACAGCAGGCGCCGCGGTCACCGCATTGGTGACCGGATACGATTTTGTCGGTCCCGTTGCGGTTGTATTTGTAATTGGTGCTCTGACGACGACGCGCCTGTTCGGTCACACCGAATTGATGTTGTTGAATTCTCGCGTCTTTGGTATCGGTCGAGTGCTCGCTGGGAGAGGCGTTGGTCTCGAGGATGCAAACCAAACGCAGAGTAGAAACACCCATATTCAGATCCAAGGTACTTTGTCGTGGGAGAAATCGTGGCAAGCAATTGTTGAGTCGGCATCTAGGTTTTCCCTCGTCGAAATCCGACTCAACGTTACCGTTCCTCAAAGACATGAGGACTTTTTTGCTTCATGGAAAGCGCGTGGCAAAGCTCCCAATGAAGGGTGTTGGTCCATTCGAGTTCCGTTGCGCAATGAGACAGACTACTTGGGGAAGCTTTTTGTGGCGGGTGTCGAGGATGAGCATGGTTCAAAACAACAGATAAGTGAATTCCTCGATTTTGTAGACGGAATTGAGCAGCAATTGAGCGATGTGCTCGTTGCGCCAACGGAACTGCACGACACCAGAATCGAAGAGCCTAGAGCAACGACCGATGAAGTGGCGGCGTTGAGCGACTAGCGCAAAACCCCTGCCGTATGGTGCTGATCCAGTTGTTCTCTTTGCACGCTTTTCTTTTTCTGTGGTAGGTAGATACCGCCGATATTGTAGTGAGTGTGGACGATAACTCGGATGATGTGGATTGGCGCCGATGCGAGTACTTATCCTTTCGCAGTTTTTCACACCCGATATCACTGCTGCGGCATTTCGAATAGCAGACACGGCTTGCGTACTGGCGAAAGCCGGCCATCAGGTGGCGGTCGTAACTACGTACCCGCACAAGACCGAAACTATAGGAGTTGATGATTGCGAGTGGAAGAATCTCGGTATACAGGTCATTCGGTGCCAAGTTCCAGTTGTCACCGGCTCCGGTGGAATGAAGGCATATTTGCGCCACTATGTCACCTACATGTACAAGAGTATTTTTCGATCATTGTGGTTGCGAATGAGATGGGGCAAACCCGATGTTGTGTTCGCAACTAGCCCTCCGTTGTTCGTGGGAATTTCTGGCCGAGTATTGGCGGGATGCTGGTGGCGCCCGTTCGTTTTTGAAGTCCGGGATATTTGGCCGGATTCCGCCGTGGCCGCTGGGCAAATCTCGAATGGGGGACGAGCGTATCGTTTTGGCCGAAGACTCGAACGCTACCTTTATCGAAAGGCGACGGCGATTACATGTGTTTCACAGCCGATGAAAAAATACATTGAGGGCGAGTCAACTACCCCTGTGACCGTAGTTTATAATGGCGTCCCCGCTGCAAAAATCAAGTCGTCAGAGGTCCATCGCGATTCCGACGAAGATGGAAGCATTCAAACGATTTTGTACGCGGGCAATATTGGTCACGTGCAGGAACTAGACTTGCTTGCGGGCACGTTTCTTGACCTGATTGAGGAAGGGAAGATTGAGAACTGGAAACTGAGAGTCATTGGAACTGGTGTGAAGAAGGATGACTTGGTACGCTTGGTTCGATCACGTAATGGCGGTCTTCATGTTTCGATCGAGGCTCCTGTGCAACGTGATAAGGCGGCGCAGTGCATGAGGAATTCGGATGCCCTCTTCCTGAACCTCCGCAAGGATCACACTTTGGAAAAGACGATTCCCTCAAAACTCTTTGACTATATGTTGGCCGCGCGTCCGATACTGGCATCACTTGCGGGCGAGGGTCGTAGCATCCTCGAGTCAACGGGCGCAAATTTGTGTTGTTCACCCGGCGATAGAGTCGAACTACGAAACATGTTGCTTGAAGGTTTCAAACGACATGCTGAGTTGCGCCAACGTGCAGATGCGAATAAACAAGTTGTTGCAGAGCATTTTACGCGTGAACGAAACATTGCAAGGTTGACTTCCGTATTGGAGGAAGTCACCATGGCGAGAGAAAGGAAATCCTCACAGGAAGGATCATAGATTGAACGTGTTGTTGATAGGCAGTTCTGGTTTCATTGGATCGCATCTGGTTCCCAAGCTTGTGGACAGCGGACACACTGTAGTCGGCTTTGATCTTGTTGTCCCTGAGTCCAGCCGCGGCCTTTCAAACTTCATTCAAGGTGACGTGCGCATAGCCAACGATTTCCAGAAATCGTTCGAAGAGATCGACTGCGTCATCAACCTTGCAGCTGTGCATCGCGACAGTGGACACACGATCGACGAATATTGGGATACAAATGACCGAGGCATGCAGCAGCTGCTAGCAGCGATGGAATCTTACCAAGTCAAAAGGCTGGTGTTTACCAGCAGTGTTGCCGTTTATGGGGAGCACGATTTCGAAGTGTGTGAAGAAACTGAGCCAGTTCCCACTTCACCGTACGGTGCCTCGAAACTCAGTGCTGAAAAGCGTGTGCTTGATTGGGTGGCTCGCGATGAAGCACGAGCGGCCACGATTCTTCGACCCTGTGTCGTGTTTGGTGAGCGAAACGTTGCAAATATGTACAATCTGATCCGACAGATTCAGTCTGGATGGTTCTTCATCGCAGGTGCGGGCGAAAACGTCAAATCTCTTGCGTACGTAGGAAATCTTGTGGCCGCAATTGCATTCTGTCTTGAGCGAAGTGCCCATGGCGTTCAGACCTACAATTACGTTGACAAGCCTGACCTAACGGTTAAAGAAACGGTGTCGAACGTTTCGAGAACACTCGGGAAACCTCGACAACCCCGCCACCTGCCTCTTTCGATCCTGGCACTAGTGGCGAGACCGTTCGAGATGATGTCGCGTTTGCGAGGGCAGGTCCCCACGATATCATCAGCTCGAGTCCGAAAACTTGCAGCAAGGACACAGTTCGCAGCGACGAAGATCCGCGAGGCCGGATTCGTTCCAACTGTGTCATTGTTAGAAGGTATCGAGCGGATGGTCCACGATATGTATCCAGATCTCAAGGAAACCCCGACCCAACTTGGGTAAGAAAACGTCAACCACTGATCTTGCGTTTTCTACTACTATGCTAGTGCCCCTGGGATGACCGAAGGTGGATGTGTGTGAAGTGTCTCTGGATACTCGCTTTCTTGAGGTGGAGCGTGAACTGAGACGAAGTCAATGGCTTTGCGGCACGTGCATTTTTCGGTAATCTGAGGCAAGATTCGGGAAAGACATTTGATTCCACGAAAGCCGTTGTGTATGCACTTGGATGTCCTAGCTATCATTCCCGCTCGCGGGGGATCTAAGGGAATCCCGCGAAAAAACGTGCTGCCATTGTGTGGAAAGCCGTTGATCGGCTGGACAATTGAAGCGGCGTTGGCGGCACAGTCTGTGACACGTGTTGTGGTGTCGACTGACAACACAGAGATCGCCGATGTGTCGCGCCAATTCGGCGCGGAAGTTCTAGTGCGACCGGCAGAGATTAGCGATGACAAGGCGTCGAGCGAGTCTGCTCTGCTGAACGTGCTTGACCAGCTTCGAGAACGCGAAGGATATGTACCTGACCTGATCGTGTTTTTGCAGTGCACGTCGCCGTTAACGGCTCCAGAAGACGTTGACGGCACGGTATCTGCTTTGGTGGATCAAAACGCCGATTCGGCGGTAGCGGTTGTCGATTTCCACTACTTCATTTGGAAACGTGATGATAGCGGTGATGCTGTCGGCATCAATCATGACAAGACCATCCGTATCCTTCGCCAGGATCGAAACCCCCAATTTCTTGAAAGCGGAGCGGTCTACGCAATGCAGACTCAAGGCTTTTTGGAGTCAAAGCACCGTTTCTTCGGAAAAACTGTACTTCATCAAATGCCGGCGGAAAGGCGCTTGGAAATCGACGAACCGGTCGACTATCGGGTTGCCGAAGTCTTGTTGCGAGATCAAGAGCAACGTCGCTGGCGAGAAAAACTCCCCAATCCAGTGGGAGCCGTCGTCTTCGATTTCGACGGCGTGTTTACGGACAATCGAGTCATCGTCAGTGAAGAAGGCCATGAGTCGGTCCTGTGCAATCGCAGCGACGGTCTCGGGATTTCGCGTCTGAAACGAACTGGGTTGCCATTGCTGGTGCTTTCTGCGGAAGCCAATCCGGTCGTTATGGCGCGTTGCCGAAAATTGGAAATCGAGTGTTTCTACGGGGCGGAAGACAAACTGACATTGCTCGATGAATGGTTGGCCGAACAAAATGTGTTGCCACAGCACGCCGTCTACGTGGGAAATGACGTGAACGACGTCGAGTGCCTCCAGCGAGCCGGTTGTGGTGTGGCTGTTGCCGACGCTCATCCATCGGCAAGAAACGCGGCGGATGTTGTGCTTCGCAGTTGTGGTGGATTCGGGGCCGTACGTGAATTGGTCGATTTGGTCTTAACGCAGATCAAACAATTGGATTAGCGTGTATCCTGTGACGGCAAAGACAGTTCAGATCGGCGAAAAGCAAGTTGGATCGGGCTGTCCGGTCTATGTGATCGGCGAGATTGGCATCAATCACAACGGCAGTCTTGATATTGCTAAGAAGCTCATCGACGCCGCAGTTCTATCGGGATGCGATGCTGTCAAGTTTCAGAAGCGGACTCCGGATCTGTGTGTGCCGGAAGATCAGAAGCATGTCGTCCGTGAAACACCTTGGGGGTTGATGACCTACCTCGAATACCGACATCGCGTTGAATTCGGCGAAGATGCCTATGCCGAGATCGATCGATACTGTTGCGACAGGAAGATCGACTGGTTCGCATCCTGTTGGGATCCACCGAGTGTGGATTTCATCGAGCAATTTGACCCCGTTTGTTATAAGGTAGCGTCCGCCTCAATTACTGATGCCGAGTTGGTTTCGCGTACCGTGCAGACCGACAAAACCATCATCTTGTCGACGGGCATGTCTTCGTTGGACGAGGTCCGAGCCGCTGTGAAACTGCTTGACTTGGAAAGAACCATTATCTGTCACACAACCAGCACATACCCCTGCCCCCCCGAAGAGCTGAATCTGCGAATGATCGAAACCCTCGCGGACGAGTTTGCTTGTCCGATCGGTTACTCCGGTCACGAGGTTGGCCTGCAAACAACGCTTGCCGCCGTGACTTTGGGCGCATCGCTAGTCGAACGTCACATCACGTTGGACCGCGCAATGTGGGGCAGCGATCAAGCAGCATCGGTCGAGCCGCACGGCCTGATGCGGCTGGTTCGTGACATCCGCGTGATTGAAAAAGCTCTCGGCGACGGAGTGAAGCGGGTTTATGAGAGCGAAGAACAAATTCGGCAGAAGTTGCGAGGTTGAAGGCGACTCAACGGATGACATTCCGAGCCACGTACGAACGGTTTTCTTGTCGTCCAAATAAGGTCGCAGTCTGGCGTACTCGCTCACGACTCTGCGAGGACGACTAATACCATTCGTCTTCCGAGTAGAATCGCTCCCAGACGCCACCCGTTATTCGGCGGACACTTTCGATTTCTTCTGCCGTCAAACTCTTCCGCCAACCACCGGCACTCGCCTTGCTATTTCTCTTGAGGGTACGACCGGCGAACTTCCCGATTCGGCGGACGTTTTTGCGGTTCGTGTCACTGCTATATTCCGTCACTTTCTGCTCAATCCGCTCCGTGAAGGGTATCCCGACACCCTCGAAGATCCGCCGAAAGTCCCCCCGTGGGTCATTCGATAGGTCCTCCAGTCGCACGAACACCCAATTTGGATGTGCGTCGCGGTACGCTGCGACGCAATGATAAAGGAGTTTCCAAAGCAAGGCACTCTGCTCCACTTCGGTTCGGGCTTCGTCGACGAAAGCGTTCACTTCATCTCGAAATGGTGCAAGCGGACCGTTCATTAACTCCTTCTGCTCGGAGAAATCGCGAAAGTCATGGGTATCCCCTCTAACTTTTCGGCTGTTCACAAAACCTGCCGGATGACGCACCATCACCACTACATCCATATCGAATTCGCGGGCGAGCCATTCTGCCGACAAAATGGCGATGGGGTCTTTCATGACCGGGCGACATTCGTCGCGCCGTCCACGAGCAAACTCTTTCCAATCGGTGGGAAGTCGGAGTAGGTCTTTTGGGCGGCGCGTCCAAAAAACCTGCCCCCACAGGTTGTAAGAAAACGAAAGGGACGACTCCAGAGCTTCTCTGTATTGATCTCCGTTGAAGTCATCAATGTACGTGAACCAATAGGGAAATCGAGCTCGACAAGTCCCCCGAGCCTGATTGATATTAAAAGGCTCGTAGATATACGCTGTTTCGCTAGAGAAGGCTAAAATGGTGCCAATCAGCGTCGTGCCGCATCGCGGTCCACCGGTTACCAGGACGGGTTTTCGATATTTCAACACCGCATTTGTCACGATCTTCACCCTCAAATTTCCATGTTGGCTCCCCGCAAAATGAAACCCTTGCGAACACAGCCGTCATACCAATCAGGTTATTGTGAAGTCACGCCCTACTCAACACAACTAGGGAAACAGGCGGAAATTGCAGGACATTGCCGCTGTGTTTGGGCTTTTTTCCCATTCATCACATATTCAGATTTGTAGCTGGGCGATGAACACTGGAGGTTAGAGCAGACTGCTTGGATGGAGTCGCATCGCCGTCGGCGGTCCTCCGGAGACGCTCAGCTACTTCGTCAGCGGTCTCGTGAAATTGTCGACGAAGTCGTCCTCTTGACAAGATCACAAGTTCTGAAAGCCCTTCGATATAAGTAAGGGTGACGCCAGTATCCGGGTATCTTGCAGCAAGAAAGTCGGGTAAACTCGCCCTAGATTTAACTCGTTGGGATGCAACCAACGGCTCCGAACAAACTGCGATTGAGATGATATGCGCAAAGTATTGGTGACCGGAGGCGCTGGCTTCATTGGATCGAATCTTGTCGAAACGCTCGTCAAACGTGGAGATCGCGTGCGAGTGTTGGACAATTTCAGCACCGGGCATCACCGCAACCTGGCTGCGATCGAAGGTGACGTCGAAGTCATTGAAGGAGATGTTCAGGATCCACAGGCGGCGGCTGATGCGGCCGAAGGAGTTGACTGCATATTTCATCAGGCGGCGTTGGCCAGCGTTCCGATGAGTGTCGAGCGTCCGTTGGATACCAATGAGGCGTGCGTCACGGGGACTGTAAATCTGCTCAACGAAGCACGCAAGGCGGGAGTTCGGCGAGTCGTTTACGCAGCGTCTAGCAGTGCGTACGGCGATCAACCATCGGTGTCAAAACGCGAGACAGATCTTCCTGCCACGCTTTCGCCCTACGCTGCGGCAAAACTGGCGGGAGAATACTACTGTCAGGCCTTTTATCACACGTATGGGCTCGAAACCGTTGGCATTCGTTACTTCAACGTATTCGGGCCCCGGCAAGATCCCAATAGCCCCTACTCGGCTGTGATCCCCATCTTCATCACCAAACTACTACAGGGCGAGTCGCCAACAATTCACGGCGACGGTTATCAGTCGCGCGATTTCACGTTCGTCGAAAACGTGGTCCACGGAAATCTACTAGCGGCAGATTCTGCGAAAGGCGTTGGTCAGACAATCAACGTCGCCAACGGTCGCAGCACGACGCTACTGGACCTGCTTGAGCAACTCAATGAACTGCTGGGGACGAATATCGAGCCGAACCACACCGACCCGCGTCCGGGCGATGTCCGCGACAGTCTTGCCGACATATCGCGTGCCCGCGAACTCTTGGGTTACGACCCCCCAATCAGCTTCGAAGAAGGGCTGACCCGATCCATCGACTACTATCGATCGATCGTTGGCTGAGGGAAAGAAAAGTCAACCGCGTCGATTGCCCTATCGGTTGTCGAACCGTAACGGATTGTCGGCACTAAATGCCGACTGGCGATCCGTTTTCGGCACGGCAATGGCAGGTATCCATCGTCCGTCGGTTTTGGCGTTGGGTTCGGCGGCAGGATAGCTGGTTCCAGCTCTGAGTGCCGCAATGGGTTTGCTGAATCCAAATTGTTCACGCCAGCGACGGGTTGGCGAGTCCGATAGTCAGTTTCGGATCGCACGTTGGGCACCTGAAAACTCGCCGGCCTGACGTCATACCGCGGGTCTTTTCGCTGAAACTCTGTCAGGTGCCGCGATGTGCTTCCCGGCATCCTAATGTCCGTACGGGGATCCGGATACCGATAACGACCGTTCATCAGTGGATCCCGTGACGTTCCGCCGGGCAGTTCGTCGGGGTGCCGTGGCCGGAACAGTCGACCGTCGCGATCTCGTCGAGAAGGATTCGGTGCGGCTTCGTCCAACGGGTCAGGCACATCTCCCGCGGGGAAATGCCGCGGAGGTGCTACTTGGTCATCCGCAGGCGTTGGCATCTGCGGTTGGGCGGAAGGCCAACGCCGCCACTGCGTCGGGTAGTAACCGAAATACATAGGATTGGGGTAGCACTGCCCTTCCACACAGTAACCTCGATGGGCGTGTGATTGTCCCACAGCCGTGTTGACTGCTACTGCACTCGATAGTAAGACCGACAAGATCGGCAGCCACCAAAGCGTTCTCTTCGTGAAGTTCATGTGGTCCTCCCCTCAGTGCGATCCCCGTCGGATCGTCCGCCAATTGTCGTGTAGGCCTGGCGAAACGCCGTTTTGGTTTCTGATGTTAAGCTAGACTATAGGTTCCGGAAGCCCTTCGGGAAACGATTGATGTTCTGAATCGTCTGTGATCCCAGAAGTGTGAATCCAAGCAAGCGTTCGAATGGTTGAGTCAATTTGCTGACTGTTCCGTCGAATGCGATCATGCGATCTTCACCAACGAAGACTCGGTCACCGGGAAGCAGCTGATAATTCGTAGCGGCGTTCCCGCCCTTGGTGATCGCCACCCAGTCGACGGGCAGAATTTGGTCGCAACCAACTCCAGGCGGAGCCGGGCGAGCGATGTAAATGTTGGATTTCGAGGACAATCGCGTGAGTCCGCCAATTCGGGAAATCGCTCGCAGAACCGTATCGTTGCCGGTTACGGGAAGTTCGACGACGTTGTCGCCCAAACCGGCGCCTTCGGTGATGATGTAATAGGTTTTGCTGTTGTAGGCAAACACGTCTACGGAGACGGACGGCTCATCAAGGTACTGTGACAAATGCCGCTCGACGGCGTCGCGAACCTCATTGACTGTAAGGCCAGCAACGTAAACGGTCCCGTACATGCCCAAATTGATCGTGCCGTCTGGCCCGACGAGGTGTTCACCGGCAATCTGTTGCTGTCCCGCGGATTGGATGAGAGTTACGGACACTTCAGGTAAGACGCCCGGCGGCAACACCTGCTGGAGACGTCGATTGACGTGATCGGTGATTTCCGTGAGTGTTTTCCCCTCGACCTGCACCATGCCATACGAGGGGCCAAGATTGACCATCCCCGCAGGGTCGACCTGGTATTGGCCGGCAATCTGTGGGCGATCTTCGGGTGTACCAAAAACCCAAATCTGCAGGACATCCATTGTTTGGATGAAGTAGGGTGATTTTGGCGCCATACGAATCGCATTGATGAGTAGAATATCCGGCGGTTCAACCCGGTATTCAGGTAGTGAAACCATCGCCCCTTCTTTGCCAGGTTGTATTGGCGAGTGATTGGGTACGGGATGGCCATCTGCCAACTCGATCACCTCACCGCTCGCCCCCGTTTGTAGAGCTGGAGCCACCAGTTCCTCACCATCCAAGTTCATCTGCGTACTCATGATGCCCTGACAGCCCGTCAGCACAACAAGGAGACCGATCGCTAGAAGGGGGGCGACTACAATCCGGAAACGGTTTTGCTCTTGAGTTGTCATTCAATTAACCCGCATAACGAGGTTTTCACACGGACCGACCGCCAGCGCACCTAATCGCTAGCGTTCTGCTAATCCGCATACTTGTAACAATCGGCAAAGTTTGACACGCACTTTGCAATTAATCTGGAAACAGCGTATATCAGGGGAGAGAATTGTGCCGGGCAGTTACGTTCTGGCTCAGATTTCAATGCCGGGCGCACCGCAGGTGGCTGCGTAGTCCATCCAGGCTATCCAGTGTGAATCTCGGTGCATGCGATCCTGTGGCACTGCCTCCCCCTGCAATCGTCACCCCGGTTCTGGGAAAATCGATTCGACCGGCGCGATGCTTTTCGCTCGTCAGATAGAGCTTTCTGTCTGCCGCTGCATTGCGACGTTTTTGCCGATCGTACGGGACACTGAATTTGCCAACGCGGCAGCTTGCCACAATAAACCGCTTGTTCGTTGACAGTCACGCCCACCCAGCTAAGATAAACATAGTGGGGTAGCATACTTGCGAGATTTGCGCTAACGGCGGCGGCTGACAAATTGTCTTTTCCGGAGATGGCATCCAGCCCCCAGTTCACGATGTCTGCCGCGATTCGCTGCCGACACGAGCACTCGTGGAGATATCTTCTCGCAGTCGCTCTTTGCTAGCTTGACGCGTGAACTGTAGCCCGGGCCGTGGTCTCAGCCTTTACCAGAACAAGTTTAACCAGCACGTATGAAGACAACCGCAATGAAACGACTAAACCTGAAACTTCTGTTGGGAATTATTCTGGGCACGATCGTAGCGGGTGCGGCCATCTTCTTTATTCACAGATGGCAAGTCGCGCGCAACGCAGGTTCGCTCGTTACAAGGGCCGATGCTGAACGAGAAGAAGCCGATCGGCTAATCGACGAGGGGGACGAAGAAGCGGCGTCTGAGAGACTTCGTGAAGCGGTAAAACTCCGTGCCCGTTACTTGGCCTATCGGCGCGGCGATCTTGAGCAGAGGGCGAAACTTGCTGCCGAACTCGCCAAGGTTACGGAACTACCAGACGCTGCGCCCAAAGACTTTGGCTCAGCAATGGAAGCGTACCGGCAAGCCGTCAATTTGGATTCGACGAACAACGAATTGCGAATGGAGTACATTGAGTACGCAATGAAGATCGGCCGTTTTCCTACAGCCGTGGATCATCTTCAGCGTTTGCAGCAAACAGATAAAGGTAAGGATGATCCAAAAGTCAGCAACCTGCTGGCCGAGTGCCATGCGAAAACAGGCGAGCACACCCAGGCCAAAGATATTTGTAGTGAGTTGATCGGGTATGACGAGACAACGCGTGATTTTGATACGGAAAACGCGCCCGCCGCGGACAATATCGACACATACAAACTCTTGTCTGCCATCTATCGAGAGAAGACGCTCGAAAACGAACACGCCGACCTAGTTATGGAGCAGGCGGCGACGTTTAACGATGAGGACTATTTGGCTCATCTCGAATATGCTCGCTATCTTCTCCGTTGGTATCGCAACGACGAAGAGAAGCGAGAGGTCGCCCGCAAACATATAGATCGTGCGAGGGAACTGGCGCCGAAGGTCGACGACACGGGCGTTCCCGAGGATATCGAGGTCGTTTTGATTGCGTCCGAGATGCTGATCGTGGAAGAGGATTTCGACGGTTCCAAAGAACTGCTTGACGAAGCATTGGATCACTTTTCGGATGACCATCGTATCCATCGTGCTCTGGCCTATTGGTCGCTGCAACAGAACAACCGAGAGCAGGCAATGAAGCGAGTTGAGGCCGGGTTGGCGGTCTCGGAGGAAAAGACGGGCCTGCAATACTTGCGGGCTCGCCTGCTACTGGATGCCGGGAAGGTAGAGGAAGCACGTGAGTCGATCAAAGAACTTGAAGAAACCAATCTTCTCCCTCACTACTATCGATACCTTACCGGACGTTTGGCTGTACTCGACAAGCAATGGCTCGAAGCCGCCAATACTCTGGAAAAGGTCCGACCGCTGATGGCGGGCGACGCTCGCACGGTGACGGAAATCGACCGTAACTTGGGTTTCTGCTACGAACAACTCAAACAGCCAGATCGTGCTCTTGAGTCCTACGACGCAGTCTTGCAAGCCAATCCCGGCAACCTGCAAACATACTATGCCAAGGCTCGTGTCCTCGATGCTCTCGGCCAGCACGACGAAGCCAACAAGATCCGATCCCGAATTGCTGGGTCAATCGAAGGCGCCGAAACAAAACTCTCGCCGGCAGTGCTAGAGCAAACAGTTCGATCACAAATCGGATCGCAATTGCGACGGCGTCAGGAGGATCGAGACTGGAAAGAAATTGAAGAACAGATTGCGAAGTTGGAGGAAACGGAGGAGTTTCCAAGATCGAGCGTCGCGGTCCTGAAAATCGAACTGGCCCGTGCTCAGGGTGATAACGAAAAGGCTCTCGAACTCGTCAAACAGGGGCTTCGGGAGTACGCCGACAACAAGACTCTGTGGTTGATGGGAGCGGAACTCTACGCCCAGTCGCAGGGGGCCGAAGCAGGCCTGGAAATCGCTGGCCGAATGCAAGAGAAGTTCGCGGACGACTATTCGTCACGAGCGCTTCGCGCTCAATTGCTCGTTCCGGCACGCGGTTCGGAAGCGGTATCTGAATTGGAACAACTTGCAGTTGGCGTTGATGACTTTAGCGTTCCTCAACAGGTTGCCCTGCTGCGTACTCTCGCCAACCAGTTCTCGCGATTGGGCGAGAATACGAAAGCTCGTGAGTTGATTGCGAAAGCGATTGAGACCGACAAGAACGATCTCTCGCTACGCCTTGCACTGCTCGACATGGTTCTTCGCGAAAACGATGACGACGAGGCTAAGCAAGTCATTGCCGACATTGCGAAGGTAATTGGCAAAGACAATGCCACTTGGCGATATGCCGAGGCGAGACGACTCCTGTCGCTTTTGCGGCAAGGTCTGGCAGATGCTGGGGCACTGGAAGAAGCGGATCTTCTCGTGACCGAAGCATTGCAGGAACGGCCCAAGTGGCAGCCACTTGTACAATTGCAGGCTCAGGTTGCACTCCATCAAGACAACATAGAAGCCGCAGTCAACGCGTTCGAACAGTCCCTGGAATTGGGTCCGGTCCGGCCAGAGGTCGTGCGTGGACTCGTCCAAATGATGATTGATCAGGGTAACTACGAGCAGGCCAAAAAGACCCTCAACATGCTGCCGGCCGGAAATCGATCACTCAGCGATGAGCGAACTCTCGCCGCGATCGAGATTCAGTTGGGCCAAAACATTGACGAGGTGCTCAAGAGAATCACCGCCAAGATCCCCGCAGACTCCGAGAACACGCAGGATCATCTCTGGCTGGGGCGAATGCGCATGGCGGCAGGACGGATACAAGATGCCGAGAAGTCGTTTCGGCGGGTCATTGAACTGTCACCGGCCTTGCCGGACGGTTGGCTCGCTCTGGTTCAAACACTCGTTGCTCAGAACCGCAACGCGGATGCTTTGACTGAAATACAGAGAGCCAACCTGCAACTTCCTGAAAGCCGGGCTCCGCTCGTGTTGGGACAGTGCTACGAATTGGTGCGCGACTTCGCGATGGCAGAACACCACTACAAGATGGCTGCCGAGGCGGACCCCAACAACAAAACGCTTCTACGGCGGCTCGCCAATCTGTACATCGCCATCAATCAGTCGGAAAAGGCCGCACCCTACTTAAACCGGC
>Ga0180435_10001146_pt1 | contig 27851 bp, 35 predicted proteins | sample SS_ome_3_FD_132467 | JGI IMG/M metagenome (GOLD analysis project Ga0180435, IMG submission 132467) | Hypersaline lake sediment archaeal communities from the Salton Sea, California, USA - SS_3_S_1 metaG | ecosystem: Environmental > Aquatic > Non-marine Saline and Alkaline > Hypersaline >... | reverse complement strand
GTCTTCATTTCTCCGAACTACCGCGTCACCCAGTGCCCGACGACAGATCGAGGCATGGGCTTTGTTGGGCCCGACCAGCCGTGGAGTGCTGAAAACGCCTTCAAGTTCATCACCGAGGAGACGACGCCCTGCCCGCCGAGCAAAGAACGCAAGATGGGCACCGGGAGCAACCCCCCGAAAAGAATTTTCAATCACCGCATGACCCCCGACCTTGAGTGTGTCAGGACGGGGCGAATCAGAGAGGCGCGCAAGGCCGGATTTGCCCGTGGTGTCGAATACTGCTGCCCCAAGCGGGTCAAACCACCGAAGCGCGTGGTGACGCGGCAGAACGAAGAAGACCATCTTGCTCGTTGCACCCCGGTGCAGGACGAGCGGACGGGAAAGACCTACGATCGAGAGCTTCGCTGGTTCCACCTCGAACACTACATGCCGTCTACGTGCGAGCCGCTCCTCGGTGTCGTTGACAACGACTACCAGCTTGCGTGCTGCCGAAAGAGGGACCGGGTCAGCGCGATCGAAATCGGCGACATGACCCTGAGAACAGACGCTCCGACGGTGGCTCAGATCGAGGCGCACGAAGAGGCGCTTCGTCAGCGCTCTGCTGAAATCGAACAGGTTCTGTACGAAAGCGAAGAGCCAGAGTATGGTTTCTTCGAGCGATACGGCACTGCGCTGTGGATTGTTGGCGGTGCTGTCGGGCTAGGCGTTGGTGCTGCCCTGGTACGCCGGACGCTGAAGAAGCGCGGAGAGGAAAAATGAACGACCTTCTCGCATTCGCAAATGGTCTCAAGCAGGAGACAGGACCCTTTTCCTTCATCGCGCTTTCCTCGCCCGAGGGCCAGCGGTTCCTCGCGTGGATGTACTGCTACGAACCGGGCTTCGAGGCTTACTTCGCCAAGGTCGCCCTGCTCAAGGCCGGGACGCTGGGACCGTCGCACATCGCAGCGGTGCCCGACTGGGTCAAGGGCGAAAACTTCCGCGTGAAGACGTCTTTGCTCTCGACGTTCCGCAGTGCGATGGCTCGCATCCAGAGCATTGTCGAGAAACAGGCGAAGGTCGTGACGTCGGGTCTCGGCGCGAACGAGGTCATGGGGTTCTGTGCGTGGTGGCAGAAACACGACAAGCCGGGGCGCTGTGCGTTTCGCGTTGTCGCGGCGAACCCGGCGGTTCGCGAAAACGGCGCGATGCCGATGCCCACGTTCGTCCCCGGCGACCTGTTCACTTTCTACAAGCAGACAAACGGCGACGCCCCGCCGCCCCCGCACCTGATCGGCCAGGGCTGGGACATCATGGGGATGCTGCAAGGCAACTGGACGTGGATCATCGGTGGCCTGATCGGCGGTGCGATCGGCGCGAAGCTGTACCTGAAGAACAAGAGCCGCGAGATGATGGCGAACCCCGCTGCGAGCTACGGCACCGGGTGGGGGACCACGCTCGCACTGAAGAGCGGACGGTTCGAGCTTCAGCCGCTTCTCAGCGCGTCGACCCGCCGCATGCTGACGGCGAAGAATATGAAGCTCGCGACCAAGTTCAGGGTCGTCAGTGACGGCGAGGATCTCGGCGAGATCCACAAGAGCCGTGGCAAGCGCCGCTGGAAGGCGGTCAGCGCCTACGGCCCGACGAAGTTCTCCAACGACCGCGCTTCGCTTCTCTCGTGGATGAAGCACAAGGCGGCGACAGACGCGGTCAAGGAAGCGGGCATTCCGATGCCGCAGATCATGGCCAACAGGTAGAAACCGAAAACCCTTTTCGCACGCGCGGAAGGTTTGAGAGAAAAAGGGAGAGAGATCATGGAGTCCAGTGGAGTTCTCAGCAACGGTGAAGGTATCTTCGACGCCCCGAGCCCCGTGATGGACGCGACGCTCTTCGATATCGCGAGCCCCGTCGAGGAAATTCCGCCTCCCGTGGCCCCGACCGCGATGACGCCCGCAACGCCGCCCCCCGGTGGCCAGCTTCTGACCCAGCCCGTCGGTCCTGCCACGAACGGCAACGGCGGCTGGACGATGAAGCACTGGCTGATGGCCGCAGGCGTCGGCGTGCTTGCGTACTACGGCTACAAGAAGTGGAGCGAGAAGCGCGAGATGGAAGAGGCCTTTTAGTACATCGTCCTTTTAACAGGACGGTGACGGAGGCCTGATGTCTTACGTCGCGACCAGTCTGTCCTCTCCCGGCTCGGGCGAGCCCGAGGGTGGTGGCAATCGTACCAACTGGTACGGTGTCGCCATTCTCGCGCTCGTCGGTTACGGGCTCTGGACGGCCTACAAGAAGTTCGGCACCGAAGAGGGGCGCGCTGCGTTCAATCAACGGATGCGAGAGCGAGCGTTGAGGGCACGCTGATGTACGAGTACGTCAAGGCGTTCGGTGCGATCCCGCTGAATTTCGACGAGTCGACGCTGGATCGCAACAGCCGTGCGTATCAGGAGCTTTACACGGGCTCTCCGAGTGAGCGCAGGGCGACCGGAAGATCCTGCGGTCCTTCGCGCGAAGTTCCGGTGAGGGGCACGCGGTTCATCTCGAATGACTGGACAGATGGAGATCGCTACCGGCAGGCCGGGTGCATCGACATGGGTGCCGCGAGGCACACCACTGGGATTCGATTCTCTTCCGATGGAAGCCGTGTCGGCCCAACGTCGACCTACACTGACTCGTGGTGCTGCCCGAGCCAGTCGCGGGTCGAAGAGGTCTTCCGCGAGTGGACCGAGAGCCCCGGCTACGCCAGTCGGCGTCGAATCGTGATGGTCATCATCTTCGGATTTGTGGGCCTGGGCTTCTGGGCTGCTTGGAACCACTACAAGAAGCGTGTTCAGGCAGGCGAGGACGTCGACTTCCTGACCAAGGGCGAATCGAGGTTGAGCCGTGTCGTATGAGTACATGAGCGGGGGCATGGGTCGCGGCGGCGGCTTTGGTCCGGTTGGTCCGCATGACTGGGCCAGCATCACGAGCGCAGTTTCTCGGATCATGTTCCCGAGCCAGGGCGAGTGCTCTCAGGTTTCGGGCGGTTTCAAGACGTGGCACCGGACGATCGACCTGGCCAAGTACGGTTGTCGCCCGACCGGTACGATGCACACGCAGCGAAACAGGAGCCGATCCAGCGTCGACCAGTACCCACAATTCTGCTGTCCACAGGATGTTTCGGATCGGCATCAGGAAGAACTCGAACGCCAACGCAGTCAGCGCCGAGCGGAGTCCTATCAGCGGTGTGTCGCTGCGAGCGGTACGATGCGATGGCGTGAAAAGAGGGCCTGGGGAGGCCTGGTTGAAGCGATCGGTCGAAGGGGCCCCGGCGAGTCGTGCTTCCCTTCGGGACGAGAGCGCAGCGTCACCAGGCCGATTCCGGGAACTCGCGGTATCACGACGGTGACCGAGGAAGAGGTCTGCTGCCAGCCTCGCGAGACGGTGCGCCCTCCTGCGCCCATTCCGGGACAGCCGACGGTTGTTCCGCCTCCTCTCCCGCAGCATCAGGGCCAGCAAGTTCAGGGTCCGCGCCGTGAAATCCCCTGGGGCTGGATCGTATTTACGGGCATCGGCGTCGGTGCCATCGTCTGGGCAATGAAGGGACGGGAGTCATGAGCTACGAGTATATGAGTGGGATGGGTGCTGCTGGTCCGCGCGTGGGCAAGCCTGCTACGAGCACGATCCGCTGGTCCAACAATAGCAACGCCGTGGTCCATTTCACGCTCTACCAAGTCGTCGGCGGAAGACGGGTGAAGGCGCCTGGAACCGGCGGCTGGTTCGGCCCCAGGACTTCGGGCACGTTCACCGTCCCGAATGGCCAGTACGAGGTTGACGTTCAGGCAAAAGCGTCGAGGCGCACCATCAACGCTCGCGGCGGAACGCACACCATCCGAGTGGATGCACACAGGGCGTAATGCGTGATTGGCTCGCCATAGCCGCTGGTGCGGCCTGCGGATACGCCTTCGTCCGGCTGATGCAGGGGCGTCCGCTTCTGTCCAATCCCGACTGGAAGTTGGTCTGGGAGGAAGACGACGACGAGGATCAGGAATACGCCGAAGTCGTCGTCGGTGGCGATGTCATCGGCACGGTTATCAAGGGCACTGGTCGACGTGGTGACCCGCCCTGGCTCGGCTCGACCGAGGACCCCGCGCTGAAAATGCAAGCCAAGGGCTTCAAGTCCGCAGAAGATGCCGCGAAAGCCATTTTCAGGGTCTGGGACCGAGGCCGTAAGAAAGCTTTGGAAGCAGCCTTTGCCGAGATGATGGGCGAGACCCCGGCGAAGAAGGAGCGAAAGCCACGCGCCAAGCCTGCACCCGTTCAGGCTCCTCCGTTCATCGTCGCCGACAAGCCCGACTACTTGCCCGAGGGCGAGGTCGAGCTTTGGCCGATTGAAAGCGGTTTTCGTGTCGTACTGCGGGGTCAGACCATCGGAGTCATTGACAAGCGCGGACGCACACACGATGCGTACCTGTTCACTGAACGGGGAAAGCTTCTCCTCAAGATGGGGACGAGCAGACCCGGAGCCGTCGGTGCAATCTACACGGCGCACAGTATCCTCGACTTTCTGTCGAAGAGCGTTTCGTTCGGCAGGTTGATGCCGGTCACAGCGCTCCCCGGGGTTCGCGGCGGCGAGCAGCAGGCCGACCCCAGGTGGATCACGCTGCCGCCAAAGAAGCGCGGCCAGCGCAAGCGTGTCAAGCGCCGGATGACCCGCAAGCGCCACTACGACATCGTCGAGGTTCACGCGATTGTCCGAGCGATCGGCGCTCCGCAAAAGAGCATCGAAGAGTACGCAAAGCTTCTTGCAGAAAAGAATCTCATCTACGGCGTTCGCGTCCGCGAGACGCAGCGATTGACCACTGCTGTCAAGAAAGGCTCGCGTGGCCGTCGAGTCATGACGGTTCAGAAGAAAAAGCGGGCTTCGAGCCGATATGTCTATCGGTTTGGAATGCGGGGACCTGGCGGCGAGGTGGGCTGGTATGGAGACATTGACAGTCTTCCGACGCGCAAGGAAGCGGGTCTCTTGACCAAGGACGAAATGGAACAAGAGCGCGAAGTCGCTGAACTGAAAAAGTTCGAGGAGAAGTGGGGCTAACCATGATGAACCAGATCGAAAATATCGGGCGCGAGATGATGCAGGAAAACCGCTGGCTCTACGCCATCGGTGGCGGGATTCTGGGCTTCGGCCTGATCCACATGCTGAACAAGCGTGGAATGGTCCCGAACCGCACTGGCGGCGGGCTCCACTACCGGATGGGCGATCACGACATCTTCATCCGGCAGGGGGGCATGTACGAGGGTGGCGAGCAGGGGTCGTTCCTTGTTTTTGCCGGTCGCCCCGGCACCGATGAAGAGGATCTCATCGGTGTGATCGAGCGGCGTGCGAAAGGAACGTTCCGCGCGTTCCCCGTCACCTTCTACGATCAACTGGGCGTCGAGACCGACCTGCCTTCGTTCATGCTTCGCGATGGCGTGATCAATCGATCGCTGCACCGTGCGGCGGAATACCTGCACAAGGTCTACCACCGCGCCTACAAGCGCAGCAGGGCGTACGAGGAGCGGCTGGGCCGCGACTTCAACGAGATGCTGAAGTAAGCATGAACGACCAGGGACAGGAACTGACGAGTTGGGTCATCGGCGCCGCCATGGTGGGCGCCGCGTGGTGGCTGATTCGCCAGATCAACCGAAGCGCTTCCATGCTGCGAAACACCGAGCAGATCAGCCCGGAGGAAGCCATGGATATCGCTGCGGCCATCGGCATCGACTGGGATGTCAAGGAGTTCCCTCCGTCGGGGTTCATCAGGGGAATCAACGTCGAGATGGAGCACGGGACCGTCGACTGGGACACGAACGTGACCTACGACGACCCCTACATGACGGGGAAAATCGCCTGGGCCCACTTGCGTGAGCTTCCCGACTACTACACCCGGCTCGAAATCATGGAGCGTGGCAATGGCGCACGATAACTACCACCAGTTCTACACCTGGAACAAGGGCACGCTGATCCTCGACCCGGGCGTCTTTGCCTGGGACGAGCCGCACATGCGGATTTGCAAAGAGCCTCGTCCTTACGCCAACGCGCTCGACCGGATCGCAGATACGCGGAAGATGTCGGCCCGGTGCAGGCTTCCCGACCGTCTGCTTTCGTTCAAGCACTCCCCTGCTCCCGCGAGCGTTCTTGCCAAGTGCGACACGATCAAGCCGGGTCGAGCGTACTGCTGCCCGCCCTACGCGATGCCGCGAAACTGGCGAAAAGACCTTTTGCCCATGGGCTCGGATAACGGGACGCTCCGCGAGGAAGCCGACCTGTTCGCCGAGGAAGCTCGCCAGATCGGAGCCGAGGTCGAAGCTGGCATCGCGCCTGTGGCCGACGAGGTGAGCGCCGACGCCCAGGCCTTGATCGACGAGGTCGAGGCGGGGATGGGTCCTGTGACTGTCGAAGCGCGCGAGCGCATCCGTCGCTGGCCGCTCGTTTCTGTCGGATTCGGACTTCTTGCCGGTGCGGTCATCGGCAAGTGGATGGCGGGGCGATAGCGATGGCGAAGATCTACGCCGCTGAAGGCATCGGAACGCGCCTGACCGGGACCTGGTACGGTCGCGAAATCACGCCACAGGGTGAGACCGGCTACGTTCGCCAGTTTCAGCGCAAGGGTGCTCAGCCGATTGGCGGCGGCGCCGTCCGTCCCGTCTCCTCGCTCTACACGAGGCAGATCGGTCCCCAGGGCGCAGAAGGCCCTTTGCGCCCCTACGGGATGGGGCTCGCTCCGATTATCGACCTGTCTCGAATGCGTCCGCAAATTCAGCAGATTGGCCCAGTGACTCAACAGCGCTGTCGGCAACGCGGTGGGTGCGGTACTCAGCCGGTCGTTTCAGACGCCCCGAATCCGCCCGACATCGACGACCCGAGGCGGCATCTTCGCCGGTGGCTCGGGGAAAACGTCACGACGAACCGGCCAGCGCAAGAGTACTTGACCTGTGCGATTTCTCAGGCAGCGCTCTTGAACGTCCGAGGGCATCGCGGCCAGGGGTGGTTTCCGCTGGTGCCCGTTCTCGGTGGCATCGTCGGCGGGGCCTACGGATACAGCACACACGGCGCGTCGAAAGAGATGGCAGGATGGGCCGCTGGTGGCTGGCTCCTCGCAGCCGCCGCGCCGTGTGTGCTGGCGATGATTTTTGTCCCGGGGTGATAGGAGAGAACGATGTTGGGACCGATCTTGACTGGAGCAATTCTTGGGCTGGGCGCGGCGATGCTCGCTGGGCGTCGGGGCATGAGCCGCAACTGGCACGGCATCGTCGACGCTGGAAGCCTCTACATGAAGGAAGTGGATGATGGGGTCTGGGCGGTGCTTTCTCACGACGCAGAATCGGAGTACGAAAGCCCGGTTTTCGGAGTCATCGACATAAACGATGGCTTTTACCGGGTAGGCATCGGAGCCCAGGGCGAGGTAGAGGGAATCGACAGCAAGGAAGATGCTTTTGACGTCGTCGTCGACGCCGTCCTTGCGGGGAAGGTGGAGCCAAAGAGGACATACGGAGAAGGTCTCGAAGACGTCGCTGAAGACCGTGCCCGTGTCGCAAGGTCAAAAAGGGTTACATGCGTAGAAGGTTCGAAAGTGGGTCTCCTCCTTAGAAGAAAATAAGCAATCATGAGCTACGGGATCAAAAAGGCGAAAGCCAGGGTTCGAGACCGAAAGCGGAACGGTTCGCCGGTCTACGCGGTCGAGAGCGTGTATCCCGGGGCCATTGGTGTCTGGAATGGCCAGCGTATCGGTCGCGCAGGTACGTATGGTCCACCCGTAAAATTCAGCCGGAATTATTCCCACCCGATCGGTGGCGGAAGAATGGCGCCTACCTGCCGGACCTGGGGCCAGAACATAGGCCCGGAAGGTGCGAGCCATTCGCTCCATTGCCTCGGAGCAACGCCATCTGAACAAAACAAAAGTGCCTTCGGTGCCTTGGCTGACATGGAGCGCGAGAGCGCGGCCTTGGCACCGGAGAGCACTTCTCCTGTCACAGACGCACCATCTGCGGGCGTGATCTCGACACTGACAGACGCAGAGCTTGTCGAAAAACTGAACAACTCCATCGCGGAAGGGTGGCGGCTCAAGGGGTGCAACGGGCCGTACTGCGTGGTTCAAGCGACCAGGAATTACGAGGCGCGCAGCGCGCTGTACGAAGAGTACCAGCTTCGCAGGACAGAGCGGGACATGCCGCCGCTGCGCGAGCCAGTGCACACGCTTTCCTATGGTCGGTACAAGCTTGCGCGCTCAGTTGTCAACTGGGCCGACCGCGCGTTCGCCGGAAAGGCATTTTGGCCTGCGCGGATTTACGTCAAGAGCGCTGCATACGCTATGGAGGACGTCGTCGGAAGCCAGTACCTGACCATGTTCATCGTCACCAGCCCGCTTCTCGGAATCTGGCTGACGAGAAAAATTTGGGGAGGGGGACCATGGACGGTCGTTGTGGGGGCGTACTTGGGGATGCTCGCTGGGGCGCTGCTCCCGCTGGGCCTCTACAGAGTGGGCCGTTTTATCGAAAATCGGGAAGAGGGAGCGGACCAGACCTGGGCTGTTTCTTGAGCGGGGGCGGTGGAGCGACAAAAATGAGCGGAAGCGACGAAAAACTCGACCAGATCCTCGGTTACGTCAAGGACCAGAACACGGTGCTCCGCACCATCGTCAAGCGCCTCGACATGCTGGACGCGGAAATCAAGATGATCTCCGACAGCCAGGCCGCGATCAACAAGCGACATGCTGCTCTGGAGACGCAGTACACGAACCAGGCAGATTCGTGCACGTCGGTGATGTCCAGGCTGGGCGACCGGGTGAAGAACCTGGAGCAGCAAATCTCGCCGATCCCCGAGATCTTCGACCCGGACAAGGCCGACGGAGACGGACGATGATTGAAGCACGGCGACCCGCTCCCATCAACCCAAGGGTGGCGCCCTCGAACCCAACAGGGCTTTCGCCGGACGAACTGGCGCGGCTGTCGATCCACGACCGCGAGAACCTGGACAGCCCCGGCGTGCAACTCGACCTGTGGTTCAGGGACAATATGCCGCTGTACCCTGGTCCTCGCGGTATGGGACACAACGCCTTTGAGTGGATCGCAAATTCTGCAAACATGGCTACGCGCCGCTGGATTGCCTCTGGTCAATGCGCGCTGATGGTTCCGACCAACATGCCCTGCTCTCGGTATGTGCCTTCGAGCAGAATAGCCGCACTGATCGGGTTCGTCCTGCCGATCGCCACTGGGTACTATTCGTACAGAAAGTCCGATGGATGCTGGGGCTGGACAGCGGCTGGAGCGGCTGCTGGACTTCTGGTCGGTGGTCCGCTGACGACCTGGATGAGCTACACGATTCTCAGGGGAGGGGCTCGAAGCCGATGAGCAACTACGAATACACGACGCTGGGCGGCGTGCCGATCTGGAAGCGTGGGCAGTTCGCCTACGGGGCGAACCTCTACGCTCCGGGCGGTCCCGGCGGCGGGATGACCATCGGGCCGATGTACACCAAGCCTGGTCAGCTTCCTGCTGGACCCGGCTCCTGCTCCCAGGTCACCGGCGGCGTTCGCCGGTGCGTGGGAGCGCCCTATGGCGAAAAGGGTTTGGAGACCGGGCGCGGCTGGCCCCCGGAGGTCGGACCTCAGGAAGAAAGCCTGATGAGCCAGGGCTGCGTGCCGACCGGTCGACGCTGCGGTGGACCGGCTCGCGCTCCGAGCCAGGAATGGTGCTGTCCCGGCGGGTCGATGGTCATCGGATCTCCGACTCCTCCGACCATGGCCGGAATGGGCATCTTCGAGGGGACTCCCTGGTGGATGATTCCGGTGCTGATCGCTGGAGCCGGTATGTTCATCGGCTTCGAGGTGCTTCACTGGTGGGGCGCCGCTCAGCGCGGTGAACTCTGAGGCAGACGAAATGGCCTTTGTGCACGAAAGAACGACCCTGACCCTGACCTGGCTCGACTTCTACGGCCTATGCCGTGAAGCGACGATGGACCCGTTCAGCACTCAGCAGTTCATGGACGGGGGAGGCGCCGTTCTCCAGGGCAGCACCGAGGGGCCGACGGTCATCGAGGCCTCGACCCAGGAGATGGCCGCTCTGGCCCAGGCGCAGAACGAGGCCAACCAGGCGGGGACCGACTTTGCCGGTGACGCGCTGATGGCCATCGGCGCAGGGATCGTCACCATCGCCGGATCGAGCGTCGTTGGCGCAGTGGTTGGGATCGTCATCGCGGCCATCGGGGCCATCGTCAAGTACCTGGCGAGGCTGTTCTACGTCGAGTGCGACAAACGACACTGCACGGGCTACGAGAGAAATACCAACGCACGGCGCCGGTACTATCGAAACCGGCAAAAAGCGATCGTCGGCGTCAACCCAGGGAGCGAGTCGTACTGGGAGACGAAGGACAACTGCTCGTGCGAGTACTACGGGCATACGTGCTCGTTTATCCGTTACCTGCACGACGGCCTGGTCATCAACGGGCTGAACAAAAAGCAGATCGACGAGGGGGCCGGGGGCACACCGACAAACGCGGGAAGGCTTCGTGGGGCCAACGGAATCGGTCGCGGCGGCAACGCGGGGTGCACCGAGACCTGGCGAGAGAGCGCCGACTACATGCCGCTCGACGAAGACGGAAATGTCATCGCCAAGGGCGACGTCAGTGAGCCCTGGAAGAGCGAGCCCGGAAGCTACTACTCGCGCTCATGGAAGGTCACTGCGATTCTGAACTGGCTTCAGGGCGACGGCATCCTGTGCCGCACCATGAAGTGCATGGAAGAGATCATCACCAACACCCGGTCGCTCGAAGAGGATTCGGCAGAGAACCAGAAGCGGCGGCGCGGGAGCCGGTGGTACTCGTCGATCGTCTGGATGATGAACGACATCTGGCGCCTGGGCAAGACCCTTGGCTGGGACACGATGAAAGCTCTTTTCCAGCGCGCCAACGCCCCAGCCGCCGCCATCACTGCCATCGACGAGATGAAGGGCGGGAAGACCTACGACGTCGAAGAGGTCCCCTTCGAATGGTGGCCGGTTCTGAAGCACGTTTCCTTTTGGGACATGCGGGCCATTCTGATCGAAATGAAGCCCTACATTCCTGCTGGCAAACCTGTTGCAGACCCGAACGGAGAGCCTGAGGGTGAACGGGCTCGGGCCCGCACCGTTGTCGTCGCCCCGATGATGGTTCCGATCGTGAGCGCGATCAAGTTCATGCCGAACATGCAGCCAGTTCCAGCGAAAATCGGCAGCAGGGGCGCAAGGTGGCCCGTCGTCGCATTCGGCGTCGGGGCCGCTGCGGTAGGCGGATTTGCGATCTACAAGCTGATCGCGGCGGGAGACGAGTGATGAGCCAGTACGAATACTCGCTCGGGGATATCTACCGACCGCCCAGTATGACGCGACGAGTGGCGCCCTGGGCGATTGCCGAGGTGGTGGTCAACGGTATCAAGTGCCGCTGCTACCAGGACGCGCCACGCGAAGAAATCGTGCGGACCAGCGTTCCGTACTCGATGGAAATCCTCAACTGGCTCGGCCCGACGTTCGTCTGCTCGTGCATGCCGGACACGAATTGTCCCGAGAGCGTGCACCAGGGCGCGAGCACCCGTGACCCGTGGCGGCAACGACGATGCCAAGAGTGGCGCGAGGGGCGAGAGCTTTCCGCTGCCGCCGAAATCGCATCGCAGGGATTCCGCGACCAGGTCACCGAACAGGTTCTCAACGTTGCCGGGATCACCGGCTTGCAAAGGCGTTTTGCGAAAGGCGCCGAGTTCGTCCAGGTTCTCGAAGAGCGGGAGCGACGAGAGCGACCGATCAAGGTCATCGGCATTGGCTTCCTGGCGCTCGCCGCAGCGACGGGGACCTGGTTTTTCATTCGCAGCCGTATCCAGGGCAGCGACGAGACGGAGTAAACAATGAGCGAGTACGTGCGAAAGACCTACGGACCTGGCGATATCGCGGCGCTCGGCCCGACCATCGGAGCGACCAGCCGCGCGCCCACGATCGGAGCCGAGGATGTCGGTCGCCCGATCAAGCAAGCATTTCCGTTCACGCCCCAGCACGGGGGCGCCCCGGTCGAGCAGGCGGGCGTGCTCGCCATGGGCTCGAACGCCATGACGCGCGTCTACCAGGCTGCACTGTACGGAATGGGCAATTTCGGGCAGAATCTACCCAGTTGGGCGATGCCCGTCGGCATCGGTGCGGTGATCGGAGTCGTCGGCTACATGCTGTGGAAGTCGAAGAAGCGCGACGAGTTCGGAGGCCGGGTGGCACGGGGGAGCATCTTCGAGAACCGTTCCTACGAAATCGAGCGCAAGGGCGGCAAGGTCAGCGTGCGAATCCCCAAGCGGCGTAGGCTGGAGTCGAACTGCTGCGACTGAGAGCTATACAGCCCAGTAGAATGCTATGAGTGAGTACATCACACAGATGCCTTTTTCCGGAAGCTCTGCTGGGCCGAGCGCCATGGGCACCCCTGATCCTGATGAGCCCACGGCTGAAGAGCGGCAAAAGCTCGTTCGCAACCTTGTTCTCGGTACTCTTCTCTTCGGTGCCAGCATGGGCGTCGTGGCCTTGTATGAGCACTGGAAAGAAAAGATGGAGAGGCAAGAGCGGGATCAGAGGCGTGAGGAGATCTTGTTCGAGCGACGTCAGCGCAAGCGCGTTGCCGCTGGTCCTTATAGGTAGAGTTCGAAACACTGGGTGAAGCCCAGTGTGATAGGAGAGAGACAATGAGCGAGTACGTCACGAAGAGCGATGGTCCTGGAAGCATCGGCGCGCTGGTCAGCGGCGCGGCGCTCAGCCACCCCCCGACGATCGGGTCGAACGCCCCGATCCGCGACGTCCGTGCGATGACACACGGCGCCACGCCCGTTCCCGCCATGAGCGGCGGCTGCGGTTGCGGCAACGACAACGGAAACGGCAACGGCGGAAACGGCAACGGCGGCAGCAACATGGGCTGGCTGCTGATTCCGGCGGCTCTCGTGGTGGGCATCTGGGCCATCAAAAAGATGTAAGGCCCCGGCCATGTACGAGTATTCCAGCATTCCTGCTGGGGGCTCTGGCCTGGGGTCGATGGGACTCGACGTCGAGACGATGCGCGAGCGTCGTCGGCAGATGTTCGAGCGCGCGATCAACAGGGTAGAGCAACCCGAGCCAGCGGCGATCGACCCCGAGCTTATGGCTCAGGTGGCCCAACGGATGCGGCTCGTCACCGCAGGAGCCGTTGCTGCACAGAACGGTCAGCCGTCCTCGGGCGGCGGCGACCAGCTTCCGCCACCGAGCAGCGACGAGCTTCCGCCGCTGGTCTATGACGAGCCCTCGGGCGGTGGCTGGGTGCTGCCGCTTCTGGGCGTTCTGCTCCTGGGCGGGCTGGGGGTCGGCGGGTACTTCTGGTGGCGAAGCCGCCAGGACGAGGATTGATGCGAAGTCGGATCGAAAACCTGATTGCTCAGACGGCTGTTGCTGTCGGGCAGCAGGAGGCCGCGCTTCAGCGAGGTCTCAGAGGTCGAGCCATGTACGAACACAAGCGGCCCATGGGTCTTTTCAACCTGAACCGGGCTCAGATGTACTCTGAGGGATTGGGGCAGATCCGGTCATCGGAGGCCCAGATCTTCGACCCCGGCATGGGCGTGATCCAGCCTTCGGGAGCCGAGATCTTCTCGAATATCGAAGATTGCGGCTGCGGGTGTCAGAACCCTGGACTTTCCAACGTCCCCCAGGCAGGGCAGGAGAACGGCCAGGAGCGCCCGTGGTGGTTCTGGCTCGCCGTCGGCGCTGGTGTCGGAGGATTTCTCTACCTGGCCAAGCGCGGCATGTCGAGAAACCCAGAAGACCCCTCGGATGTAGAGGCCAGCCAGCAGGCTGCGGCGATTGCGGTTCAGGCTGGACTCCCCACCATCCTGTGGGGTGAGCCCGGGATCGGAAAGACGTCGTGGCTCGAAGCGCTCGGTCGTGTGATGGACGCAAAGGTCTTTACGGTCATCGGCTCGACCAAGGACCCCGCCGACATCGGCGGCATGATGGACCGCGAGGGGCGACTCATCGCTCCGAGGTGGGCCCAGGAGATTGCCGAGCGGTCGATCAACGGCGAGCGCTCGGTTCTGTTCCTCGACGAGTTCTCCTCGATGAGCCCACTGGTCCACGCGGCCATGCTGCGGGTCGTCAACGAGAAGGTCGCCGGTGACCTCAACTTCGACCCAAAGCGATATCCGAAGTACTATCCGGGCCCTGCCGACCCCAGGACCGGAAAGCGCCGCAAGGTCAAGGCTTCACTCGTCGGTAAGGCCACGCCATTTAGCGGCCAGGCCGTTCACGTCGTCTGCGCCGCCAACAGGTCAGACGAGGGAGCGGGTTCGGTCGACCTTCCGCCCCCTGCGGCCAACCGCCTCATCCACATCGACTGGCAAAAGCCGCAGATCTCCGACTGGGGTCGTGGGCTTCTCGAAGGCTGGAACGTCATCGCGCCTCGCCTCGTCGCCCTGCCCGACAACTGGCGCCGCAGGCCCGAGGTCAGGCGTGCCAGGGAGCTTGTCGCGGCATTTCTGTCAGACAAGCAAAACTACATGCTCGACTTCCCGGCAGGGGAGACGGAGCAGGGGCAGGCATGGCCCAGCCCCCGAAGCTGGGAGATCGCCGCAGAGGCCCTGGGCGCTGCACTGGTTGTCGATGCGCCCCGCCTGGTCAAGCTTCGGCTGATGTCCGGCGCTGTCGGCACGATTCCGACTGCGAAGTTCTTCGAGTGGTACGACAAGGACTGGGAAGACCCGCTGACCTTCGGAAAGTTCAGCCGCGAGGCAAAAGAGCTTCCCAAGAGTTTCTTCAGGGAGTTCACGCCCTCGAAGACCTACGCGATGTCTTTGCAGTTGGTCGACACGGTGAGGAAGAAGCCGAGTGCCGAGGAGTGGGAACACGTCTGGGGCTCGCTGGTCTCAGCCGCGAAGAAGGTCGAGCACCCGGCAGCGCTGTCGGTCGCTGCGGGGCGAATGCTCGAAATGCTCGAAGACCCGAAGATGAAAAAGAAGCTCAAGGGTGTCGAGATGCCGATGGAGAAGGACGTCGACCTCTTCCGCGTCGAAGGCGTCACGGAGTTCTAGGAGACCATCATGAGCTACGAGAAATACGAAAACGGTGGTTTCTACGAGCAGTCGGTCCCGATGGGAGAGGCCGCTCCCATCGAGCCCTTCGTCCCGGGAACTATCGAGCGGTGCGCCGGTTGCTCGAACATCGAGCAGGCGTCGTCACTGGGCGTCATGGGGCTCTTCGACGAGCGCCCGTGGTGGCACTGGCTGGCCCTCGGTGGTGTCGTCGGGGCCGGAATCTACATGGTCAACCGTTCGGGCATCCTCCGAAACCCGGAAGCACCCGGTGCAAAGCTCAGCGACTTGCAGCTTGCTCAGCAGGCTGCGGCCATCTCGGTCCAGGCTGGCGAGCCCACCATCCTCTGGGGCAAGCCTGGAATCGGAAAGACAGCATGGCTCAACTCGCTGGGCGACGCCATGGATGCCGAGGTCTTCACGGTCATCGGCTCGACCAAGGACCCCGCTGACATCGGCGGTCTGATGAAGCTCGACGGGAGCCTGATCGCCCCCTCGTGGGCCCAGGACATCGCCGAGCGATCGAAGCAGGGCAAGCGCTCGCTCCTGTTCCTCGACGAGTTCTCTTCGATGAGCCCGCTGGTCCACGCGGCCCTTCTTCGAGTGGTCCGTGAGAAGATCGCCGGTGAACTCGAACTGGACCCCGAGAACAAGTACGTGTTCGTCGTCGCTGCGGCAAACCCTTCTTCCGAGGGAGCAGGGTCGGTCGACTTGCCGCCGCCTGCGGCCAACAGGATGATCCACATCAAGTGGAAGAAGCCCATGGGGATGCTCTGGGGAATCGGGCTTTCGCTGGGATTCGCAAAGCCCGCGATCAAGAGGCTTCCGGACAACTGGAGAGAGTCCTACCACGCCCAGGCCGCTCGCGAGGCTGTCTTCTCGTTCCTCAAGGCGCGCGAAGAGCTTTTCCTCAAGCTCCCGGCGACCGAGACCGAGCGCGGTCTCGCGTGGCCCAGCCCCCGAAGCTGGGAGATGGCCGCAGACGTCCTCGGTGCCGCGCGAGCGGCAGGAGCAAGCGAAGACGTCCAGATGATTCTCGTCAAGGGCGCTGTCGGAGACGGCATCGCCCAGGAGTTCGAGGAGTTCATCACCGAAGAGAATCTGCCGAACCCCGAAGACCTGCTCAAGGACCCGACCAAGATCGTGACCCGAAAGGGCAAGATCCTCGAATGGAAAGACATTCGCCGGGACCAGTACTACGCCATCGACCGTGGGCTCTCCTACGCGATTGCCAAGGACCCGACACCGGAGCGCTGGCTCGCCGTCTGGGATGTCATCTTCACGGCGATGAAACTGGGAGGCGTGACCGCTGATGCGTTCTTCCCGGTCGCCCAGGAGCTTCTGAACGAATACCCGCAAATCATGATGGGAACCCAGGCTGTCCCTGACGAAATTCTCGAACATTTTGCCCCCCTGGCCGCAAAGGCGGGTGTGCTTTCCGAGGCCGGTTCCTACAAGAAAGAAGGAAAGAGCGCTGTTCGAGTTGGCAAAAAGGGCGTTCGGGTTGGCAAAAAGGGCGTTCGTATCGGAAAGCCGAAGAAGTGATGCACCGTGAGCGTCGTTCTCACCACTGTCTGCGACGGCTACGTTCACGTCGTCGAATTCTCCCCTGACTGGGCATACGCCCACGACCACGAATCACCTGAAAGACCCGAGCGACGCTCTCGCTGTGGCAAGCTCCTGTCACGCTACGAGAAGGCACCGATTCTGACGCTGGCAGAGGAGTTCATCGACTGCTCGCTCGAAGACTGGTTCGCCGTCGCGATCCGTTGGCTCCAGCACGCCCGGTGGGTATTTTCCGAGTCCGGCGATCTTTTTCCCGAGGGCCCCTGGCTTCCGATCTACGACCGGGCACTGGGTCGTGCAAAGATCCTTCTCAAAGGCGACTTTGAAAACATCGACCTGATCAATAACACGAAGAAGCACCTGGGCAGGCTCATTTCCTCAACGCGGTCACCGGCGGAAAAATCAGTACTTACTGGTGTTTTTGTACTTTACGACCTGGCGAAAATGCTGCACTATATACACTTGTCAAGCATCAAAAAAAGACTGCGAAAGAATTACTTCCCGCAAATTTCTCGCATTGCAGACCTGTGCGTCGTCTCGGTGCGAAACAGGATGCTCGAAAACGGGCTTGATGACCAGGCAGACGAAGAAATGAGCCGGGAGCGATCGTGGCAAATAGAGGCTGCGCTTGCGATGATCGAAGAGTGTAGCGACTGAGGGAGACAGAGATGGCAATTCGAGTAATGAACCCGAGCTTCCACCGAAACACGAGCCGGGTGACGATGCCCAAGCCGAAAAAGAAAAAGAAGAAGAAAATCCGCAAGTACACCAAGGAAGAGATCAACCAGTCGGTCGAGTGGGTGCGGGCAGCGCTCTACTACCTGATGGGTCCATCGCAGAGCGGTGGCAGGCCCTATCTTGCGGCTCACCTCCAAGCCCTCGCGCTCATTCCGAGGCCGGGGATCGAAACCGCAGCGATCGACTCGTCGTACCGGATGTACTTCGAGCCATCGTTTGTGACCGACAACGTCCAGGGTGTTGCGGCCATCATCGAGCACGAAATCTGGCACATCCTCAAGCGCCATCACAGGCGTGCCGAGGCCATGGGCATCACCAGAAAAAACGCCACGGCCTGGAACTACGCTGCCGACGCTGAAATCCACAACGACCCCTCCCTGGTCGAGCGGATCATGCTCCTGGACACCAAGCCTGTCACCGCCGCGTCGATGGGCTGGCCCGAAGGCTTGCTCGCCGAGCAGTACTACGAGTTGATCCCCGAGGGCGAGGACCCCGGCGGCGGCGGCGGCGGTGGCGGTGGAACCCCTGACGACGACGATGAAGATGGGGAAGGCGGCTATGGTCCCGGCAGAATCCCTGACGATGACGACGACGAAGACGAAGACGGCGGCGGCGGCGGCGGCGAGGTCGACGAGGACGGAGACTACGAGGGCGATGACGAGCCGGACGTCGGCGGTGGGAACTGCGGCGAGGTCGCGACCGGCATCCCGACCGACTGGCAGGACCCGCCCGACAATCGCATCAGCCGTACTCGCGAAGATGCGATGAACAAGACCGCTGCCAAGAAGATCATCGAACAGAGCGCCATGAAGCCCGGTTCCATCAGCGAAGAAGCCAAGGAGTGGGCCGAAACCACGCTGGCGCCTCCCAAGGTCAAGTGGGAAAACGAGCTTCGCAGCGCTGTCAAGAAGGCTGTCGCCTGGGCACAGGGCAACTCCGAGTACTCGCGAAGCCGCATGAGCCGACGCCAGGCCTACAGCGACTTCATCAGGCCCGGTCTGGTTCACCCCGTCCCCGAGATCGCCATCGTGCTCGACCGCTCTGGCTCGATGCAGCAAGCGGGTGGAGAGCCCGCCCCGGGCGTCGACACGCTCTACGACCGGGCCAAAGCCGAGCTTGAAGCGATCGTAAAGATCTACGGCCCCCATGTTGGCGTGGCTGTTTACGCCGTCGACACGGAGGTGGTTGCGGCCAAGCGCGTCTTCGGCTCCAAGCAGTTCAAGGCCCCCATCCCGGGCGGCGGCACCGACATGGGGCCAGGGATCAAGGCGGCATACCACGGAAAGCCCAAGCCCCACGTCATCGTGGTTCTGACAGACGGTGAGCTTTACTGGCCTGACACACCGCCCCCTGGGGTCAAGATGGTCATCGGTCTGGTAGGCGTCAGCCGCGAGATGGCCGAGCAAAACGAGTTTGTCGCCGGTCCTCCCTGGGGCAAGAAGGTCTACATCCACGACTGATCACTGCCAGCGCCAGGGCCAGGTGGGTGCAAGCGGAAAGAGGGGCCATGAGCATCATCTTGACCCAGGACTTCGATGGCAGGGAAATCGACTTCGAGTTCGAGGTGGATAACCCGATCGTCTGGATTGTCTCCGACGACTTCGACGAGAAAAAAGAAAACCTCATCACGTCGATGACGGGGCGAACGCCCGAGTACATCAACGTGCAAAAGAGCCTCAGCAAGAAGCACCTGTGGGGCCGTAAAATACGATTCATCCTCAAAAACGCAGACTTCACCCCTCGTGAGCTTGTCGAGATCGGCAGGCTGGCGCTCGACGAGTTTCAGGACATGGATATGTACCTCGAACTCGACAACCACGCCGACTACTACAACAACCTCTACGGCGACGACACGTTCAGCGAGGCAATGAGGCTCGGGAGAATCCTCTTCGACCCCGAAAGGTTCAAGGGGCTGAGCAAGAGCCCGAGCAGGCGAAAGAAAAAGCCGCTCAAGAGCGAGCTTGACGACATCTCAAATCTCCTGGCGCTCGACCAGGAGATGGAAATGAGCGACCTCATTGAAGAGGCTGCTGAAGACGTCAAGGCAGCGTTCGTCGACGATACCGAAAGCAAGCAGGCCTACCACTATGGTCGCGCGGCCTACAACTGGGTGATGCGATCAGTGGATCTTTACCTGGGTAAGGAATACAAGGTCAGCCCGCGCGTCATTGGAGACATCATCAACGACGTCGCCTACGCCCAGGGAGGGGTGGTGGCAGGTCGCACGTACATCGGGAGCCAAAAGAAAATGTACAACCACCTCGTTCGCTACCTGGAGGAGACGCGGGGATGAGCCTCATTCTGACACTGCCCGAATCCTGGTGCGGAAAAGAGTTTGACATCGAGGTGGGTGACGACCTGGTCGTCACACCTGTTTTCGAGGACGAAGCCGATCAGAAATGGTGGGAAAAGGAGCGCCTCGTCCACTCGATGGGCAGAGAGAGCCTGTGCATCGAGGCGATCGTCGAACTGAACGAGAGCATTTACGAACTGATGTTTCTGATGCTCACGCTCGGGGCTGACTCCGAGTGGGAGATATACGAGTACTACAAAGAAAACTTTGTCGACCCGGCGCTCTACCACCTGAGGCGAGACGAGGACTACGAGCAGATTGCTCTCAGCCACTACCACAGCGTGGCGGGCGCGATCATCAACTTCCGCGAGGGCAACCTCACCTTCGAGGAGCTTGCTCACAGGTGGGAAGAGTACGAAAACGCCAAGGAAGAGATTTACGAGCAGTGGGCCGGGAGCCTGAAGCGCTACCAGGACACGGACAGGGTGGGTCGCAGGCACATCTCGGACGCGCTGTTCAACTTCCTGGGAAGCGGGATTGCCGTCGCGTTCATCGACAGGGGCATCGAAATCCCAGAAACCGCTTCTGGGCTCTGGTCCACGACAAACACCCCGTCCCTGATGATCGAGGACATCGTCGATGAGATCCTCATGGGAGACTTTCTGATCAGAGACTTCCTCCCAAAGACAGCGCACCAAAAAATATCGGCAGAGCAGCGAGAGCGGGGCGTGACGAAACGTCGGCGCAACGCCGCCCGGGGCATCATGCGGTACATGGAAAAGAAGCACGAAGGGTGACCCATGAGCATCATCCTGGACATCTCTGACCTGATGAGTTCGCTTTTCTCGGATGACTACACGCCCTGCGATGTCGAGATCACAGAGAACGGCGAGGTCTTGCCAGCAATAGAGGGGCCCGAGGAGAAGGCCAGGCTCCTCCGGTCCATGGGCTACGACCCATGCAGCGACAGGCTCGTCAAGCGTGAAATCGAGCACATGAACGCGCACCCGAGGCAGCTTGCGTCCCACCTGATCAGTGTCGGAATCGTCGACCACGTCGATGGCTGGGACATCTGCCAGTATGTCAAGAAAAACTTCGTCGACTCTGCCCTCAAAGTCGTCATCAAAGAAACAGGCACGCAAAAAGGCGACGAAGGGCACCGGATCGCCCAGGAGTACCGGGTAAAGACGAAGAAGATCGAGGCCATGGTTCGCGCCGGGAGGATAGACCCCCGGGTGGCGCACGGCCTGTACAAGGGTTTCGATGAGGATTCACGAGCTTACGAGTCAATGGTAGCCCGCTTCGATTCGACATTCGGAGACCAAGCATGGGCCGACATGATCGGCGCAATGAAAGCCATGCTGTTCTCGATGATCATCGAGGCAGGCGACCTCTTGGGAGTGAAAACGCGAGAATACGACTTCCAGGGCATCGCTCGCGCCATGCACGCCATCGTCTTTCAGTGCGCGGACGCCTTACTTTTGTGCAGTGAGTACGACACCGACAAAACAGCGAACACAAGGAACGCGCCGACCCTTCAGTACAGAAAATTCGTGTACGAGTACCGCCGCCGCGCCGTCGGAAAGATCGTCCGCTACATCGAGAGCATCCACGAGGATGACTGATGGGCATCATCATGGACATGGGAATTTTCTTTCCTGACCATCTGGTTGAGAAGTTTCACCTTGACCAGTACGACGTCGAGGCCACGGAAGACGGCTGGTGTGTTCCCTACGTCGAAGGGAAAGATCCAGACAAGGTGATGGAAAAGCTTCTTCTCCTCAAGAGCATGGGGAGTCCTGCGGCAAAGCGTGTCGCCGATTACATCGAGTTTCTGAACAAGCATCCAAGCGTCTTTCTACAAATACTGATGAGGTACGCTTTGCTCAGCACACTCGACGAGTGGGGCTCATGCCTCTTTATCAAAGACCACTTTGTCGACCCCGCCGTCGAGGACTTCGTGAGTGCGACAGATCTCAGTGAGAACAGCAAGGGCTTCAGCGCTATCCGGAACTACAGGCTTGCAGCAAGGAAGCTCGAAGACATGGTCGATGTCGGTCACGAAGACCTGGACCAGGTCGTCACGGTCGCCGATGTCAAAAGAGCTTTTGAACAAGACGCAAGGGCCTTCTCGGGACTCACGAGCATTCGATGGAAGCCACTGAAGGCCAGTGAAAAGGCATGGAACTACCTCCATCTCGCCATGGGAGAGCTGCTCTCCTCGATGAGTATCGAGGCGGGGAGCATACTTGAATACAGGGGCAAATCCACCGACACCGAGGGCATAAAGAGAAACATATTCGAGATCGTCTCAAACAGCAGCCAAGCTCAGTACCTGTCTTCAAAGATAAACCGTCCAGCCACGCTCCACACGTTGGAAGTTGCCGAAATCCGCTTTCGCAGCGCGATCGGAACGCTTGTCCGTGGCATCGTGCAGATCTCCGAGGAGGGCGAGTGATGGGCGTCGTGTGCTACATCGTGGACCCCTCACTGGGCGATGAGCCGATCGTAGAGGCCGAGATCGAGGACATCGACAACATCGTCGTCTACGACTACAACATCGAAAAGGACTTCCTCGTCGAGTCAATGGGCGGGAAAGAGTCAACGGTCCTGAAGAAGATCCGCTCATTTCAAGAGGCGCCTCTTTATTTCATGATAGGGCACACGGCCCCACGGACGATGGGGATGATCGCAACACGCCTGGCTCAGTTGATGGTTGACGCGATGCCCGACCTGCAAGGATTTGACAGCGACGCCTACAAGAGAGAGTGCCAGGAACTCATTGTCTCGATGCGAAGATTTCTTTCGGGGCAATCAAGCGCGACGGACGTCCAGCGTCAAAGGGTCAAGAATTCTGCGGACGCCGTGTCAAGGTACGAGCACTCCCTTGATTGGAAAACCATGACGAGAGAAGAAAAGCAGTGGGCGCGCGACGCAGGTCACGTTTCGCGCGCCCTGAGCGCATGCGTGAATTTGTCCGAGATAGCAGACTACATCCAGCACCTCGAAGAGTTGCAAGATCACGACATGACGAGCGCCAACCTCGGGGAGTTGGAAAAAATCGAGAAGAAGGCAAGGAGGAAGGCTCAACTCACGAGGCTGAACCTCAACACCTTCCGATCTGAGTCAGAAAACAGGGTCTCGGACGAAGACGCCTTCAACATCGCCTTCAAGGCCGCAGAGGCCTTTCAGCGAGCCCACGGCTCGGAGGCTTGAGATGAAAGAAGCCACGATCAAAAACCACGGCTGGCCCCTGACGTTCTACGAAGACGGCGAGGTCAGCGTCGACGTCGAAGACTACGAAAAGGACAAGCTTGTCCGCTCGATGCGGGGAGAAGACACGTCTCTGGTAGAGCTTCTGATCGAAGCATGGCCCATTGTCCTCGAAATGACCGAGGACACCGAGGCGATGGACGACTACAAAGAGGCCATTCGCGGCAAGGCCACGCGGTGGGACGACCGCGCTTTCTCTCGGGTAGAAAAGAAGTTCGGAATCGAAGAGGTGCTGTACTTGATCGCCACAGCCCTCGAAGAGCTTGTCCGGGAGAAAGACGAGCGCGCCTACCCGGTTGCCAGGCTTCACGCAGCACTCGAAAAGCCCTTCAGCATGGAGGCCGACGTCGAGATCAGCGAGTACGAAAATGACTTCGGCGGCGGCGAGGGATACGTCGTCAAGGAGTACACCGCGTACCTGAGGGTGCCGACAGAGCCCACTGTGCGCTACGGCCCGCAAGATACCGTCACGCTCGCCGAGTGGAAGGGGGTTGTCGAGAGCCGTTTTTGCAGCGCGATGCTCGACGTCTGCTACGAGGGCACCGACGAGATGATCGGCGCAGGAATGGACGACCTGGGCTTTGACGATTACACCAAGGGGCTGCTCGAAGCGTTCGGCCAGCCAACACAATTCAACGAGTACGACCCGGATGCCCCCGAACTCTACACGCCAGAAGAGAGCACAGACGGCGAGTGGGCCGTGATCTACCACGAGACCTCGTGGTCCGGCGACCGCGTCTTGAACGTCACCGTCAAGCGGTACGACGCCAGCTACGAAGCCAAGGAGGTGTACGAGGACTCTATGCAGTACTGTAGAAACACCGGCGGCGAGCCCTACGACATCTTCTTGGCTCTTCGAGAGGAAGAGGTCGAAGACGAGCTTGGGGTGTCTCCAGAGGACATGCCAAGCTACGCCGACGAGCACCCCGAGTGGGCGGGCTGGGTCGACGTTTCTGATTACGTCAGGAACCTGAGATGAGCCTCGTCTTTGAATTCGACCTTTCGAGGTTCGAGGATGTCACGGGGTACACCGCTCCGGGCTCGGAGCCCGTGGACATCGAGATCAATGCCCAGGGCGCCATCGGCATCTCTGGCCTGCCCGATCGGCTCCAGGTCCCCATCGACAAGGTTCTCCTGATCGCCTCGATGCAAGAGTACCCCAGCGTCTACCGCATCAGGGCCTACCGCGAGCTACGGGAAAGCGGACAGAAGCTCGCCGTCTCGATACTCATGCTGCTCGATGATTATCGGCGCGAGCCGTTCGACACGCTGTGGAAGCTCGGGTTTTACGACGAGGTCACGATACGACTCGCGCTCCTTTGCCTGCTCAAGACGGGCATGAACAACATCCGTTGGTCTGAGCGGATCACGGAGTTCGGCCACGGCCTCAGCACGTACCAGTCCGACTACGAAAAGTCTGTCGACCAGGTCATTGCCTCGATCGTGAAAAAGGGCGACTTCAGAGGAAAAGACATTTTTGACAGCTACACCATGTGGCTCCTGAAAGAGGCAGAGCGTGAAGCTGACGCGATCTGGAACGCCACAGAAGACTTCACCGCAAGTGACCGGCAGTGGTACTGGCTGAGAGCGACGGGAACAATTATTGACCAGTACCTGAAAATCATGGCCGACGTCAGCAGGCCGAGAAGTCTGACCGGCGACGTCGGCTACAAAAGGCTTCAAGAGCAACAGCAGAAAATCTGCACTGCTATAGGCGCGACGTCAAGCTGGACAAAAATCGAAAACTACAACCAGCACGACCTCCAGCAGTTGTCCATCCGGTGCTTCATCGAGAATGTCGAGGAGATGTATTCATGAGCCTCATTTTTGACCTCGAATGCGAGGGCCGCGAAGTCGAGGTGGAGATCTCCGAGGAGGGCTCCTGGGACTTCTTGGCCGAGAGCAAGGAGAAGGCTCTCCTCGTCGAGTCGATGAGGGGCGAGCCGATGGAATGCCTCGAAAAGATGCGGCAGTTCGAGGAGGATCAGCTTTCATTCCTGGCAAAGGAAGGCCTGCTCGACGGGCTCCCCTGGCGATACCTGACGCTTCGCATTGCCCAGGAGGCCCAGAAGAACATCGTCAAGGGCGAGGATTACCTCTACGAGCTTTTCCCGCGACTCAAAGAGACCCTGAGAATTCCGAGCCCGACAGACGTTGCAGAAACATACATTGGCCTGATCAAACGTACGATCCACGCAATTGAAATGGGCATGAGCCCCAAGGTCGCAACGTTGATCGTGAGGCGGTGGATTGACGACAAAGACAGTCAGGCTGAGCCGCATGGGCTCGACTCACGGCATGTCTCTCTGCTCTACAACAACCTCGACATCCACTCCAAGCGAAAAAAAAGTGAATGGCGCGACGATGGGATCATCAGCAGACAGGAGAGCAGAAGACGACTGGACAAGATTCATAACTCGCTCCTGACCGTCCACCATGCCGCTGCCGCAAACGCAGCAGAGAACCTGATGTTCTACGGAATGACTGGGTCCAAGACGCAGAAGATGGCCCATCCGGCATTCGAACTGCTGATACGGAACGTTGTCTACAACGCCCCGGGGCGTGGCGTTTTTTCGGTCGATACGGTCGCCAAGGCCAGGGAGAGGCTCACACGCATGGCATTCGCGGCCATCGAGGACGTCTACGGGAACGACGAGGAGTAAGGGAAATGGCCTTCAGCTTCGAGATGATGTGCTTTGGCAGCGGACTCGAGCACATGACAGAGATCACGATCGACCAGAAAGGCATTGCGTTCAACCCGATTGGCGCCGCTTACACGCGCAAGAAAGGGGACGTTCCGAGCGCCGACGACTTCCTCCGCAAGCTCAACAAGGATCGCCTCACCAAGAGCATGAGCCCTGGCGTCGAGATTGACGTCTGCTCCGAGCTTGCGATGGAGTACGAGCGTGATGGGCTCGCCGCGCTGCTCACAAACAAAGTCATCCTGAAGGCGTTCAAGGACTACTCCGACGAGGTCGACAACCACCTTGTGCCGCCCTGGGACTCCGAAGAGGCATACGGGCCCGAATGGTACGATGACCTGGCCGCAGCGCTCTACACCCTGGATCTCTACTACACGATCGACGATCGGATTCCATGGAGCGAGGTCATCGAGGCAGCAGATTTCATGTGCAGGGAGCTTCGGGACCACCTGAGCATCGTTCGAGGCGACTTCGTCTCCGAGGCCGAAGAGCACAGGCAGCGTGGAGAGAGCTACCTGGGCGAGAACGACGCCAACAGGGTCACTGGCGACGTTCATAACTCGCTCGACTTCTGGCGCATCACCGACATCAACTACGACGGCGAGCCCCTTTTCTCCGCAGAGACGAAGATCTACGTCCAGGCAGCACGGGGCGACCAGAAGTACAAGACCGTCGAGTACGAAGGCCGGGAGATCACGGTTGCCCCGGCCTGGCAGACGGACGACAAAAAAGACGTTGTGATGATTGCAGACATCGGCATGGAAGCCACGAGCTATCCGCCGATCTACCTGCAAAACCGTCCCGAAAGAGAAGAACTCATGGCTCGCGGCATCTACCCCGTACTGAGCCACAGCCAAGAGCAGCGGCGGGGTTCCTTCTTCGAGGCCATCTACCAGATGATCCCACCGTTCGCAGGTTTTCACGACGACGCCCCTGAGCGTATCATCGGGTTCGACCTTGGCGCACCCATCGCGCACCCCAGGAACCACTACGAGTACGACAAGGACCCGCTGGTCGGAACGCCCGGTGGCCCCTTTGCCGTCGTCGTCGAGTCTGCAACCAAAAAAAACAGCTACCAGGAAGACTGGTACTTCCACACGCTTCACAACGAACGCTACGACACGGTGCAGGACGCCCGCGTGGCCGCAGAGTTCATCAACAGGTGGTACGGCTGGCGCCCCTCTATCGGGATCAGCGACATCTATATCCTGAGAAGCACGGACGAGGAAGAGGACGAGCCGGACGTCGACCGCGACGAGGACAACGAGGTCTTCCCGACAGAGGGCTGGGAGATCATCGAAGAAGTCGAACTTTACACCGACATGTTGTGAGCCATGCCTTTTGAATTCAAACTCATAGGCTGCTTTGGCATTCCGGGCAGCAAAACAACTTTCAGGGTCTCCAGCGACGGACTCGACGTAGAACTGCCGGACGAGGTCGACCCCGACGCACTGGACGAGATGATCGAGAAGGCGATTGACAAGCAGCGCGTGGTCGACTCGATGCGAGGCGAGGTGACGACGCTTGCCATCCACGACGACTGCCTGCGCCTGATAGAGAACTACTCGAACATCGGGCTTGTCGCTCTTCTGGCAGATTACAACATGGCGATCAAGTTTCCCCACCCCTCCATGGTAATGGCGCTTCTCGAACACTTTGGCCCCGGACTCTTCGACGAGCTTGTGGGAGCCCTGCATTACATTTTCAGGGACTACGAGGAGACGGACTACATCGGTCTCAGTGAGCAGGTCGGTACTCGCAACATATCCAGTGCTCTCCCCCGGCTCCTTTTTTCTTACGGCCCCTGGCGTTTCCATACAGAAGGCGACGACGGGGACGGTATAAAAATGCTCTTCTTCGAGCGAGACTGCGACGTCACGATACCGGACATGGATAACCTGAAAGTCCTATCCTTTGTCCAGCAGATATATGCATTCTACGAGCCGTACCACGAGTACACACCGGGCGGCTATGTGCCCGACTACGAAAACTCTTTCCTGAAATACAGCTTGAGCGACCACGTCCGCATTACATACCCTGAAGACGCAAGAATTGGCGGCTTCGGCCTCCACGCGCTCGTCCAGATCCTCTACGGGCGCAGAGTTCTCGATACACATGTTCCCATTGGCTACCATGAAGACGCTATGAGCACCTTTGCGGAAGAGATTTACGACAAGGAGCTTGCACACCCCTGGAAGCTCCCGGAATGGGGAGGGGAAAACCTCTTTGAAGGCG
>Ga0180435_10001145_pt1 | contig 27854 bp, 41 predicted proteins | sample SS_ome_3_FD_132467 | JGI IMG/M metagenome (GOLD analysis project Ga0180435, IMG submission 132467) | Hypersaline lake sediment archaeal communities from the Salton Sea, California, USA - SS_3_S_1 metaG | ecosystem: Environmental > Aquatic > Non-marine Saline and Alkaline > Hypersaline >... | reverse complement strand
GTGGTAGACCCCGACCAAGTTACCCAGTACGACCTGGACGATTGGGCACTGGAAGAATTTGCGGTGTTTTCGATTGCCGTAGCAGGCAAAACCGCGAAAACCATTGCTCCTATCGTTCATAACTTCCTGGCTGAAATCACCAACAATGGTCAGTACGAACCGTTTGCTGCCATCCGTGGGTGTGACGCTGGTGGTGTAGACCTAGCTGAGGTCTTACGTGACCATGGTTGTGGTTGTCAAACAGGCAAGGCCAAAGCGTTGGTAGATTTAGCAGGGAAGGGATTAGACCTGCGTAAGTGTTCCGTGGCCGACCTGGAAGGGTGTTATGGCATCGGACCCAAGACGGCACGATTCTTCGTTATGCACAGTCGTCGTGAGGCTCCACCGATGGCGGCACTGGATACTCACATACTCAAGTTTCTCCGCGAGGAAGGCGTCGAGAGAGTACCCAAGGAAACCCCATCGGCTGGACCCAACTACGACAGACTTGAACAGGAGTTTTTACGTCGTGTGCCCATGGGCATGTCTCCTGCTGACTTTGACCTTGAAGTATGGAAAAGGTATCGCAAATGATTGTTGCGTCTTCATCTGACGTTACTGTCCGTAGGTTTGACAGTAGTGAAGGAAACGTATGGAAGTACGTTTTCGAGTACAAGGGTGAGAAACCAGCGGTTGCCGAGGCGGTCCTGTATCGCTATGGTTCGTTCCAGAAGCGTACCGTGGTTTGCTGTAGCGTACAGAGTGGATGCCCAGTTGGGTGTACATTCTGTGGCACTGGTAACAACTTCATTCGTAATCTCACATACATTGAGATTGTTGAACAGGTGAGGCGTGTGTTTGCCAACCAGGGTTTGTCTATGACTGCTCTGGAAGAGTGTGAAAAACTCCAAATCATGTTCATGTCCATGGGTGAACCGTTCCTCAATTACCCGCAGGTGAAGAAAGCGATTAAGAAACTTGCTGAGCTATATCCCAATGCTCAACTGTTGGTTTCAACCATTGCGCCCAACAAACAGAAACACTTGGTAGACTTCATTGCGCTGGCAAAGGAACTGCCCCAGGTGGGCTTGCAGTTCTCGCTACACGCTGCCAATGAAGGCGACCGTCAATGCATCATTCCGTACAAGCACAAGCTATCGCTGGCGGAAATGAGAGATTATGGGGTGCAGTGGTGGCATGAAACTGGGCGCAAACCCTATCTCAACTACTGTATTCCCGAAGACTTCAACTGGCATGATGTTATGTCATGCCGTGACCTGTTCCCCCCCAACGTCTTTTGCTTTACGTTTTCGGTGATATGCTCGTCAGATGAGAATATGAAGGACGCTGGGTATCGTGACTTAGAGCGTATTCGTCAGATTGAGGCGACGTTCGCCAACCTGGGCTATGATACTAGGGTTTTTGACCCAGCAGGCCAGGATGATATAGGGGGCGGGTGTGGCCAATTATGGTGGGTACAACGCCACCTGCAAAAGAAAGGATGAGACACATGAGTGACAAGAAAGACAAACGTCCGAGCATGAACATTTGGGCTGGGCCGGGTGACGTTGTTGAATTCGCTTTTCCCGAGGCGGGTTACCAGAGCGATATTGAAAGGGGTGACCTGTACCTGAAAGTGGGCGAACACTACGCTATTGCTCGTGTAGAAGTGCATAGTTGTAGCACTGATGTGTGGTTGGCTAACTTTCCCAACGTCAGTTTCAACAGCGTGCAGTTCGCTGATGTTACCATTGACGAGGACAAGGCTCTTAAGCGTTGTCGTAAGTGGCATGGTGACGATGACGACTTGGACAAGGAAGACCCACACCGCGTGGATGTTCTTGAGGCAGGAGTTATCAACAAGAAAAGAGAGAAGGCATTCGGCGTGTATCACACCGATACCAATGAGGGTGTTACAGTTTTTCTTAATGACTTCGACACCTTCATTGAAGCACAAAACTACATGGTGAAGCGTTTTGCTGGGGCTATTAGGCCCAATGGCGCTAATCATGTAGAGATTTTGGACCAATCGGGTAAGGTTCACCAAAGAATTAAGGTAGGATAACCATGAGCCAAATGATTGTAAAGATACAACGCATCACCGAGATTGTGCCCCACCCCAACGCTGACCGTTTAGAGTTGGCTCGCTTGGGTGCGTGGGAGACCTGTGTGAAGAAGGATACCTTTCAGGTTGACGACCTTGTCGTCTTTATTCCTCCCGACGCCATTCTTCCCAAGCTACTGCATGAGTGCCTGGGTATCACCCAATACTGTGGTGAGCTACCCAAGAACAGCGAAGAAGCTAAGCAGGGAAAGAGGCGTGTGCGTGCTGCTCGTCTGAGGGGGGTAAAGTCATTTGGTACTTTAATGACCCTGTCTGACCTATGTGAATATCTAGATTCACAAGGTAAGTACACTACACGCGATGATGTGGTTGCTGGTGCTAGAACCTACATTCAAGGTGAGGTTGAGGGGTTTGACTGCGCTGACTTGCTTGGAATCACCAAGTACGTTCCGCCTGAGAAGGTCACCGCTGGCGACCAGGAAACCAACCATATTCTGTTTCATAGGTACACAGATATTGAGAGGTTCCAGAACTTCCCCAGCGTGATTGAGGAAGGCGAGCCGGTTGTCATTACAGAAAAAATTCATGGAACCAATGCTCGCATTGGTCTTGTGAAAGACAATGAAGAACTGGTTTGGATGGCGGGAAGCCACCGTACTCGCCGTAAGCAATACGATGCACAAGGACGCCTGTCTCTATACTGGGAGCCGTTGCAACAAGCTAATGTTCGTGAAATGATTGAAGACCTGCAACATGATAAGTGCGCCGTTGCGGTTATTGTGTTCGGTGAAATCTATGGCCCTGGTATTCAGGATATGCAGTATGGTGGCAAGTGTGAGTTTCGTGTGTTTGACATTTCAGTCAACGGCGAATACATGGACTGGGATGATGTAAAATACCTGTGTGGTATCTATGGAGTCGAAACCGTGCCAGTATTGTACCGGGGCGGTTTCTCAGTCCATAAACTCATGGAAGTAACTGACGGGCCGACTACCGTATGTGAGGAAGTCGTGTCTAAGTTCAAGGGGCGTGAAGGTTGCGTTGTTAAGCCACTTACTGAACGCCCTGATTTTGACCTGCCAACTAGCCGCGTTATTCTCAAGAGCGTAAGCGCAGATTACTTGGCTAGGAAGGGAGCGACCGACAACGCTTGACAAGTCGCGACGGTGTGCTACAATACTCACATGAACATTTTCGCAGTTGACAACAGCCCCATTGTGGCCGCTCGCTCGCTATGCGACGAGCATGTTCGTAAGATGATTGTTGAATCGTCACAGATGCTTTCTTTGGCGTATTCGCTAGAACGACTGGCGGAAGAAGACTGTCCACGAACACAGAAGGGCACCGCACGCAAACACACGCATAGAAATCATCCGTGTTCTAAGTGGACGCTGACAAGCATGTGTAATTGGCAATGGTTGTTAGACCATGTCGGCGCACTGTGTGGTGAATTTGAATACAGGTTTGACAAAGTTCACTTCACGCAGACATTTGTTGAATGGCTGCAAACACATCCACCAACCTTGCCTGCTCAACCATTGACGCAGTTTGTACAGGCAATTAAAGACCAGGAGCTACATCGGCCCAATCCAATAGACGCATATCGCTTATACTACTGTGTAGAAAAAAGCAGATTTGCTACATGGACCAAGCGTCAACCACCGGTGTGGTATCAACCAATGGAGATATGAAATGAATATTAGAGAATTGTTGTTTTTGCTCGTGTTGCTGGTCTTATCCGGTTGTGACACTCCAACGTATAGATACCGCATCGACTTGGTAACCCCAGGCGGCGAGGTTCACAAAACGTGGTATTGGGAGCGCTCCGAGAAACCCATTGTGCGCCAAAGGCTGGGTGGTCAAACATACGTACATCCCTGGAGTTCTGGTATTGAGGCTCCGACCGGCTGGTATCTCGACATTACCAATACTGGAGAGGTAGAATGAAACAGCGCAACGGATTTGTGAGCAACAGCAGTAGTAGCAGCTTTATTGTGACCGATAAGAACCATATTGGTTTTCACTTTTTGGTTGCCATGGAAGAAGCTGGTGACTATTACATCGAAGGTGACCGAATAGAGGATTGCTCAGACAATGGCGCTTGGAGCATGCTCTGGGAACATCAGAGGTTGCTAGGCTCTGAGTATGATTGGACCGAGTTCCTTGACCAAGTAAAATTTAATGGGTAATGCCATGGCCGACATTTTCATCGAAAAAGATAAAGAGATTGATGAGCTTCGCAACTGCATTAACCGGGCTCTAAATGCTGCCTGGGATAAAGACTGGGACGAAGTTGTCCTTATTTTGGAAGAACAGGCTTGACAGCCGGGAAAGGTGTGCTAAAATGAAAGTAAGAACGAGTTTTGTAAGCAATAGCAGCACAACCAGCTTCGTTATTGCCATCATTAAGGAAGACCCCGAGGTATGTCCACACTGTGGGCGTGGCGGCACCAACCTACGTGCGTTTTTGGATAACCACAACCACTACGAAAGTTCGCTTGACTGGGATGACGTAGAGGATAAGCTGGGGCAACTCTATGCTGACCTACGTGAAGCAAAAGAACAAGGCTGGGACTGCGATGCTGAGTGCATACGCGAAGAGATAAGTCGTTTGAAGGCTGCGCAAGAACAGTGGCCTCAAATCATTGGTGTTGATGTAAGCTATCACGATGACCTACTTAATGCCATGATTGAACAAATGGAAAAAGCGGGCGAAATCAAGATTTTGGACCAGTAAGCATAACACGGAGCAATTACATGACATTTCAGATTACAGAACAGGGTCCACTTAAGGCATTCTTGAGCCCGGACTACAACTACCTGTTCAATCGTGAGACTGGTTTTTTCGCTCGTTGGGGTGAAACCAAGGAAGACGACCCCAACTGGTCGCCTTTCGGCCCCGAAATTCTGGACCTGGAAATCTCAACCGGTGCCTGCAAGGGACGCTGCCGTTTCTGCTACAAGGAAAACGGTACACCCAAGCACGAGACCAAGCACATGCAACTGCATGAGTTTGAAGACCTTCTTCGTCGCATGCCACAAACGCTGACACAGATTGCATTTGGCATCACCGACGTTTATGCCAATCCCGACTTCTTTGCCATCATGCGTCATGCTCGTGATAAGGGAGTAATCCCTAACTACACAACTCACGGCCTTGACATGGATGATTGGGCGGCAGACCAAACTGCTGAGCTATGTGGTGCCGTTGCCGTCTCGGTTGTCAACAAGGAAAAGACATATGATTGCATCAAGATGCTCACCGACCGTGGTATGACCCAGGTGAACATTCACTTCATGCTATCGGCTGAGCGTGTGCCTGCTGCTATGCAGTTGGCTGATGACATTAAGTCCGACCCTCGGCTTGCGAAGCTGAATGCTGTGGTGTTTCTACAGTACAAGCCCAAGGGTAGTAACACTAACCACTACTCCACACCCAAGCTGGAAGACTTCCGCGAGCTTATCAACTACTGTGATGAGCGTGGTGTTCGTTATGGCTTCGACAGTTGCACAGCACCGATGTACATGCGTGTGATTGAAGACCATCCACAGCGTGAGCGCTTAGCACAGTACGTTGAGCCATGTGAGAGCGGTTTGTTTTCGTCCTACGTGAACGTAGATGGCGACTTCTTTGCCTGTTCGTTCTGTGAGGGCGAGCGTGGATGGGTTGACGGCATCAGTGTCTTCGACTACGAAGACTTCACAGACCTGTGGCGTTTACCGCGATTGGACCAGTGGAGACAAACTCTGCTGGACAACAAGCGTGCATGCCCCATGTACAGACTAGGAGACGGTTCCAGTGACAAGCTATATGGTTTACCGGTACTCAGTTGAGTTGACGAGTGAAAAATTAGCAGGGAAGAGAACATCCATTGTTACCTTGCCTGCTAATGCCAAGGTGCTATCCGTGGGTGTTGCCGAATGGCGACCCAACGAGATTAGCATTTGGTGCCTCGTTGACCCAGACGAGCAACAGACGAAGACCATGGAGGTTCTGGTGGTGGGCACTGGTTTTGCTCGCTTGCCCGAATCGCTGGTTCACCGGCTACGTATGCTGGGGACGGCTATCTGCAACTCAAATCAGGAAGTATACCATGTTTTCGAGGTTACAAAAAGGTTCCCTCGACTGGTAGAAGGAAGTGGGGTGGCGGCATGAAAATTCGTCATGGTTTTGTGAGTAACAGTAGCTCGTCAAGTTTCTGTATCATCGGTACAGAAATTGGTCCAGAAAGTCGTTTGACGGAGGCATTGGGCCTTGATTTGGTGGACGGTTATCAGGGTTATGGCACGTTTGCGTCGCCTGACCCAGAACTGGTAATCTATGGTGATGGTGATGGCTGTGCCTATATTGGTTTCGATGCTGAAAAGGTGTTGCAAACCAATACCATTCCAGAAGCCATTCAAAAGTTGTCTGCGCACGTAGCCGAAAAGTATGGGATTGCGTTGTGTAGAATATCATTCCGCATTGGAGAGGCAGGTAATTGACCATGAAGATTCGACACGGTTTTGTGAGCAATAGCAGTAGTAGTAGTTTCGTTATCGCCCTGGCTGAAAAGCCCAAGACGGTACGTGAGGTAGAAACTCTGCTATTTGATGCTAACCAAGTGGCATATACTGCTCCATATTCTGATGAGTGTTTTGCGTTAGCTACAGTTGCCAGCGTGGTATTGCAAGACCTCGAAAAGGCGGAACCGCTGACATTTGAACAGTTGGTAGATGAACTGTCAAGTGGCTGGCTGTTCTACGACCAAGTAAAAGCAGAAATTCCTGACGTGCCGTATGATGCTGACATGGATGACCGTCGTGTGGTATGGCAGAAACAAACCGAGCGCACAACAGAATTGGCAACGGTTATGGCCAATGAGTTTTTTCAAAAACACGAGGGCAAGTTGTGGTTCCGTCTGGAATATAGCGACAATGATGGAGCAATGTATTCCGCGATGGAACATGGAGATTTGTTTCACAATGTTCCTCATGCAAAAATCTCTCACCATTAACGAGGTTGCACAATGAAAGTACGTAGCGGCTTTGTAAGCAACAGTAGCAGTAGTTCATTTGTATGTTGGACTACCAGAGACCTGGGTATTCAAGCCCTCCAAGAGTTGGAGCGCGAGGAAGCCGAGCTTGTAGAGCGACATATTCTGCGAGAGACGCTTGCTGGCGTCAAAGTGTGGGGGTATTCTGAATCCAGTGATATGTCAGGTTTTCGGTATGTCAATGGTGAGGAAGTTGACAGTGAAGTAACCGAGGCTCTTGATGCTTGGCGAACAGAAGTTTCGGAACTTTGCCATGACGCTCTCTTAGAAACATCGGAGGATATGTGATGAAAATTCGACAAGGCTTTGTGAGCAACAGTAGCTCGTCCAGCTTCACTTGTGACATTACCGGTCGCACCGAATCTGGGTATGACCTCTCCATGCGAGAAGCTGGGTTTTACCAATGTGCGCATGGTCATACAATGGATGAGGAATATGTACAAGCATTCATACTTGACTTATGTAAGCAAGGAAAGGATGCTGTCCTGACTGCGCTGGGCGATAATTACAAAGATGCGCAGGACTACATCGAAGACAGCTATGATGCACTGTGCATAACTCGTAACCCCAGCGAGGAAGACTTGTTCGACTTCGTGATAGGCGCTCTGAAAGAAGTGTGCAATGGTCGCTGGGAGTTGCCAACGGGATTCTGCCCCGTATGTCAATTGAACTACGTCAATCAGCATGACGTTCTGCGTTATCTGCTGATGTTATGTAAACTCACATATACTGATGTGTGCAAAGAAATCAAACAGGAGTTCGGTGGCGACACCGACAAGTTCTACGCGGCTATTGCGGACGTTAAACTCTAATGAAAGGACTAAGACGATGTTTGGATTGATTCTTGCGGCATTGTGGATTGCGTTTGGTGTAGCAACAGCCGGGTTGACCATTCATGCAGGAGTGGCAGGGGCCATGTCGTTCTTGTGGGTATGGCACATCATCTGGGCATGTGTCTTTGGCCTCGTTGTGTTCATCATCTTCTGTGTTAGTGGCGTAGCCACAGTCGGAGGGAAAGGTGATGTGCGTGGGGCTGGGGTAATTGGCATGTTCGCGGTCACCCCTCTGTTGATTTTGTTTGGTGCGATTGGCTCTGCGCTGTTCTTGGGGGGTGTGTATTGTGTCGATGCATCAGTTGCAACTTGTCCCGAGACCGGCGCGGTGTTACCATTCGACCAATGGAACTCATCCATGCTAGTTATGGGGTGCGTTCTTTACGGGCTGGGGCTGCTTCGACAGGTAACGAGTAAATTTTCGGCCAGTAGCTCGAAATCGTCTTGACAGACTCAAGCGCTGTGGTAGAATGGTCGATAACAAGGGTGGGAGGGATTGGCCCTCTCACCCATTGACCATTCACCCGAAAGTACGCTATGCGATTCAACATGCGATTCTTTCAGCCAACCCTCAAATACCTGGGCTGGCTAGCTAAGTATGCAGGCGAGCGGCCTGTGGTCGAGTTGGGTTGTGGTGATGGATACTTCACCTATGCCATGCGGTGGTACGGTATTAAGGCTCTAGGGATTGACCCCTACAAAGACCCCGAATACCTGGACTTTAGCTCGTTTTTGCAACAGCGGGCATCCGAATGTCCAATAGTGAAAAACACACCGGCTTTGCTGATAGCGGCTCGACCCGACCACTCTGGTTGGGTGACCAACGTACCCTACTACATGAATAGTGCGTCCGAACTACTGTACATTGGGAAGCGACACAACGTAAGTAGTGACTTGGACGGCATTACCTACGAGAAGATTGAAACTCCCGAGGTTGATGACCACATTACCCTTTCCGTGCTTAAACAAGACGGCGCTCCTCCTAATCCTGAATCTAGTGGGTTGGCTGGCATGCTTGCAATGGTGGGACTATGACAATTTCAACTGAACAATTCGCTCGCATGGTAGAACAACACACGCCAATGCTTCTAAACTTGGGGTTTCGTTTACTGCGAGACCGACAAGAGGCAGAGGATGCGGTACAAGAGACGTTTCGCTGCGCCTGGGCGGCCCGAGACAAGTTCGACTGGGAAACCAAGGCGCATGGACTACTGGCAACAATCCTGCGTCGTCGCGTGATTGACTCATGGCGGAAGCCTAGTGTGCCGATGATTACATTGCGGGACGAAGTAATCACATTCGATGTAGACCCGAGCCACAACGAGTTCAACTCAGAGATTAACGACGCTTTGGATGCTTTGCCGAATAGCTGGCGGGATGCGTTTTTGATGGTTGTCGTAGACGACTATACCCATCGAGAAGCGGCAGACAAACTGGGGGTGCCGCTGGGCACCGTGCTATCGCAAGTAAGTCGAGCAAAAAGTCGGCTACGTGAGAATTTAACCCCTTGACAGCCGCCAACGGTGTGTTACAATTGGGGCAGAAGCGACAAACACTCAAACTTTTGTTGAGGAACCTAAAATGAGCGACAAACACTTTGTGAAGCGTGATGGTGGTAGCTTTGAGCGTCGTGAGTTTAAGATTGCCGCCACCAAAGAGGCGTTCCGCATTCTATCGGATGGTTTGTACTCCGATAAGGTACGTGCCATCATTCGTGAGTTGTCTACGAATGCCAGGGATGGACATATCAAGGCTGGGAATTTCGACCAGACCTTTGAGGTCCACCTTCCCTCTCATAGTGAACCATGGTTCCATGTGAAGGATTATGGTTGTGGCATGTCGCATGACGATGTGATGGAACTGTATTCTACCTATTTCGGCACCGACAAGGCTGATGAACTGGATACGACCGGTTGCCTGGGACTTGGCTCCAAGTCTCCGTTGTCGAAGGTTCGTAGCTTTTCGGTTATCTCTCGATATGAGGGTATTGAGCGTCACTACATTGTGACGTTGAATGAAGACCGCTTACCCGAGGTCAACTACTTGCCTGAGCAAGACCGTCCCACTGACTACTCAGGTATGGAGATTAAGGTAGCTGTATCCGCTGGTGATATTAGCATGTATCGAGTCAAAGCCCAGCGGGTGTTCCAATACTTTGCAGAAGATGCGCGTCCTCGTGTGGTCAACTCTGAGTATTATGAGTTGCCTGAGCAGAAGGTTCTCATTGAGGGCAATGGGTGGCGCATGCTTGAGGGTGATGGTCGCCCGACCGCCATTCAGGGAAACGTGGGTTATCCTATTGACGCTAGTCAGATGGATGACCTAAACGAACATCAACAGGCTATCCTATTGTGTAACCTGGAGATTGACTTTGAGAACGGTCAGGTTGACTTCACCCCGTCGCGTGAGCATTTGTCGTACAACAAGTCCACCTGTGCAAACATCAAGGCACGATTGGATGAAATCGTTGCCGAGGTCAATGCCACCATTGCTAAGCGGTTCGACAACTGTAAGACGTTGTGGGAGGCTCGCGTGTTGGCCTGGACCATGTTCTGGTCTAGTGACGCCGACTTGCGTCACTTGAAGAAGCTAGCCGATACCGGTCAGATTACGTGGAAGAATGAGAAGATTGCCGGTCAACAGCTTTCGTTCGACCAGTTGAAGGGAGTTGAAGGTTGGTCGTTTGAGTTGAAGAGGAAGACCCGTGGTTATTGGAGCGACACGGCAACTACTACCATTCCTCGTCGTGACCGCAAAGAGTATACCCCGCGTGAAAACGTGGTGTGGTGTGAAGTTGACCTTCCTCGCGGCAGCTTCTCGCGTTGCCAGGAACATATCCGCAACAATGAGGGTGCCATAGTATATCTGGTGAGCTTCGCCTCGCCCGCTGCCAAACAAGCGTTCTGCAATAAGATGGGGTTAGACGGCACGGAGTTCATTTTGACCTCCACTATGCCTAAACCCGAAAGTCTGACGCGGGCTGGTGGCAAGGTTCATCGCTCTACTTCCTTGGTGTATGAGCATCTGGGACGACTTGAGGCTCCTCGCCTGGGTGACCACTGGCGGGAGGTCGATGTTGACCTTGACAGTGGTGATGGTGGCGTGTATGTAGAAATGAACAACAGCCGTGTGTTGGACCCCAACGGCAAACGTGTTGACCCTGCTGTTGTGACCCACCTAATTGACAGGCTCGCGTCCGTGGGACATGAAAAGGTGACGGTTATTGGGGTTCGCCCAGCCATTGCCAAGAAGTTCCGCAAGTCTGATGATTGGGTAGACATTTTCACCTACGTTGCCAACGTAGTGAAGATTGAGGCTGTACAGAAGGGGTTGGCACAACATATCGTAAACGCCGAAACCCTTCGCCAGGTTGAAAACCATGAACTGTGGACATCGTTTGAGCGTTACTCCGACCAGTTGGGTGCCCTGCGCCAGGACGGCGTGATGTACAGGTTGGTAGAAGGCTTGCGCCATATGAAGGCGTCGTTGACTAAGTGTCCAGCCTACAAGGATTGGCGATACCTTGCTGAGCAGTCGAAGATTGAGTTGGCTGCTGAACCGGAACGCAACATAGACAGCTTAATCTCTGACATGAAGTCGAGCTTCCCGCTGATGGGCCGCATAATCAAACTGAAGATTAACGGCTACAGCAGCGCGTTTGGTCGAACGGAATTGACCGACTTGCGTCACTACGTTTCCCTCGTAGAAGGGACAGAAAAAGGGTTGACAAGCCCCGAGCATGCTATATAATAGAAGGGAGAGGGCGGGACACACCCCGCCCAACCTTCTGTTCTTTAATTCGTCTCTCACAGGAGAATGTGTTATGTCTACGATTCACTCGATTATGTCTGGCGATGGCACCATCTGCTTGGTTGTTGATGGGAGGCACTACACCATATCGCTGAATCACCCGTCCCATCGGGAGATTCGTGAACTGGTCCAGGCACGTCCCCTAGACGAGGTCGCCCTACTCAAGCTGATGGACATTCCTGACCGCATTTCCAACCTGTCTCAAGGCAAGGTGCGCGTTAGTCTAGACGCTGGCAAGGTCTGGTATAATGACACTGAGTTCCAGGATAATGCATTCTGTGAACGCATCCTGCGTCTTATGGCAGAAGGTCAACCTGTTGATTACCTAGTCAACTTCTTGAACCGCCTTGGTAAGAATCCTGAATTCCGTTCCATCATGGAGACGTTTAAGTTCCTTTGCCATGAGGGTTTGCCGATTACGCCGGATGGTTGCTTCCTTGGCTACAAGGGAGTGCGCAACGACTTCTACGACAGGTGGTCTGGTAAGATTCTCAATCTGCCCGATGGTCGTCGCGTGGAGGAAGACCGCGAAATCTGCAACAACGACCCCAACGTTTCGTGCGGCAAGGGCCTGCATGTTGGTTCGTATGATTACGCCAAGGGATGGGCTTCGTCAAACGGTGTGGTTGTTTTGGTAAAGGTTGACCCCAAGGACGTTATCTCGGTTCCCAACCATGATTGTAACAAGATGCGCAGTTGTGGTTACTGGGTTATCAAAGAGTTTGGTAAGGACAGTGGTGTTCTTAAAGGTGAGGTCTACGACGCCAAAGGAATCCGTGTTCCTGGTGCTACCTATAGTGACCTGGAGGAACGTGGTCAACTGGACCATGATACCAACTCGCATTGGGATGATGAGGAAGGTCGCACGTATGGCGAGCCTGCGGCTCGTGAAGACTTGGTCTACGAAGACGAAGACAACGTTGAACACTGCGTATTCTGCGGCTGGCCGGTCGAATACTGCGTGTGTGACGAGGAGGAAGACTGACCATGCCCCGTGGTTCCAAAACCTGTGACAAATGCGGAACGGTCACTGGACCCCGCGCCTGGAATTGTCCGAAATGCGGGCGAGGATTCGTCCTTCGTGGCGAGCGCAAGCCCGACATTGACGTAACAGCCAATCCAGCCGGGTTGAGTGCGCCCGCCGACGCAAACGCGAGGCTCTGGAACCTTGTGGAGCCCTACGAGGGGCATGACGAGGCACATTTGCGTAAGCGCTTCGATATGCAGGGAAGGACATGGCAGTCTAAGTGCGGTCGTTATCGAGTCCGTGAGCAAAATACCTTCATGGGCGTGAACATGAAGGAACACTTCTCAAAATGTGTCTATTTGTTGTTCTTTGTTGACGGCAGATGGGAGAAGGTGCGACCCAAGGGCAGGTTTAAGACCCCCTTGGCGGCTCTGAGGCGGCTCGTGAAGCACGCTAATGGACAGAAGGTTAAGGCCACTACTCGACAAGAGAGATTGCAGGTGAGAGTGGCTGAAATCCAAAAAAAGGAGTCAATCTATGATTGATTGGTCTTTAGAGGAAAAGACGCCCAAATTCATCGTGGTGACTGAGGGTTCCGTTCATATCCCAGGAGATAAGCGTTCCGAAACCAATCCTGGACACGGCTACCCTGCTCATACTCGCACATACTTGGAAGCACGGTATTTCTACAGTGAAGATGAGCTAAAAGAGTGGATTGCGAGCAATGAAGGGTCATTGTTTGCCAAAAAGAAGTATCAGGCGTTTGCTTGCACTCCATTAACCATCAAAACTCGCCTAGATATTGGTGTAGAGGTCAACGAGAAAGATGCTTGAGCCAAAACGCATGGAAGTTGACTGTGTTTTTGTGTGCCCAGAATGCTCATGCGAAACGTGGTACACAATTCGTGAATTGAGGCATCGAAAGTACCTGGATTGCCTCTGTGGCACCAAAACGCGCATCAAACCCGTTCAGGCGGTCGAAGTAGTCTACACGGGCAAGGTAACCAGTCATTTTGACGAATCCGGTCATAATCAGGACATTTCTGACCGGATACAGTGGCGTAAAACCCGTGCTACAGGCAAATCGGACCCAAATCCGGTCATTACCGGACACGCGGACTTCGTCAATGCTCTTGTCCAGTTGGGACACAAGCGAAGCGAGGCAAAGCGTATCGTAGACCTTCATATTGGGGAATACGATGGAAATGACGAGAATTTCCTGACACTTCTTCTTAGCCAAGGTATGAAAACATGAGCATGACTGTAGTGATGATTTTTGTAGTTTTGATTCTTGGTTCTGTTGATGCCTGGGCAAAACTACACACCGCAAAACGACACCCGCAGGTCAACCCCAATGCCGTCACCATGGGACATCACTATCAGCGAGATACGATGTTTCACGATATTATGGGCCTGTAAGGTTGACAAGCCCGATTTTTGGTGTATAATCAACTACGGAACTTTTTGTCGTGAACTTTAGCCACGAATTTGGAGACAAGACGATGAACAGAAATCTCTTTAGGCGTCGAGGCGCACAGCGCAGCGTTCCTGCTGCTGATACCCGAAATGCGGCTGGTGGTCGTGCGTATTCGCTTGAAAACGAAGCTGCGTTGGCCCAGTATGCCGTAACGGGCACATTCCATGACACATTCTATGTCGGGGCCGATGACCATTTGAAGAAAGTGACCGAATTGGCCGAACGGTGCCAGTCCGTGTTCCTGGCCAAGCTGGCGGTCTATTCGCGACAGCAGGCTCGCATGAAGGATATGCCCGCATACTTGCTTGCCATCCTTGTTGCTCGTGGCGAGACCGAATTGGTCAAAACCATCTTTGATGACGTATGTGACAACAGCAAGATGTTGTTTGCGTTTGTTCGCATTATTCGCTCAGGTGTGACTGGTCGCACTTCCTTTGGCACTGCTATCAAGCGACTGATTCAAAATTGGTTACTTGAAAGAGGGGAAATGCACCTGTTTAACTCTAGCATTGGACATAGCGACCCGTCCATGTCGGACGTAATCAAGATGGTGCATCCTCGCCCCCAAAACGAGTACCAGTCTGAAATGTTCAAGTATCTCTTGGGTCGAGACTGTGACCTAGAGAAGCTGCCCTACGAAATCCGCCTATTTGAGGATTTGAAGCGTGGCGAGTTGGGTGAAAACACCCCCATGCCCTCCGTTCCGTTTCGGGCGCTAACAAACTGCAATTTGACGCAAAAGCAGTGGTGTGAGATTGGTGTGAACATGCCCTGGAATACTTTGCGTCAGTCTTTGGTACTTTTGGGTCGCAGAGGGGTATATGACCGCAAATGGGTGGTTAACAGCATTGCTGAAAAGCTGGCTGACCCCGATGAGGTTCGTAAGTGCAATGCGTTCCCATTTGAGTTGCTGGCTACCTGGAAAGCAACCAAAAATGAGGTTCCTGTCGAAATTAGCAACGCCATTCAGGCTGCTATGGAGACGGCAACCGAAAATGTACCTAAATTCCAAGGTGAAACACTCATCGCAGTTGATGTGTCGGGTTCCATGTGTATGTCGCCCATTACTGGGCGTAGTGCGAAGCCCTCTATCGTTAAGGTTGTCGAAGGCGCAGCCCTAATTGCCTGTGCGCTCTTGCGTCAGAACAGAGCGGCTGAAATCATCGGTTTTGATTCGATGGAGTACCCGTCGCGTCATACTGATGGAGTTCAGTTTGCTCCTGGTATTTACCAGATGACGCATGTGAATCCCTTTGACAGCGTTATGACCAATGTTGAGAAGGTCAACCAGAACGGTGGTGGTACTGATTGTTCGCTTCCCTTTAAGTACCTCAACCAGCGCTCATTGAGCGTAAACAACGTCGTGGTTCTATCGGACTACGAAAGCTGGGCAGGGCGCAACTACGGTTTCTCAGGCTGCGCGTCGTGCAACGATTGGAAGCAGTATTCGTCCAGACACCGAGGCGCTAAGCTGGCGTGTGTGGACCTCCAGCCGCAAAATACGACACAGGTGCCCGACCAACCCGGTCGTGTTATCAATGTCGGAGGTTGGAATGACCAAATGTTCAATGTCCTGGCCGGATTTTTCAACCGAGGCGAAAAGACTAACTTTGTTGATTATATCAACAGGGTTGAATTGAGTTCCACTGGGAGAAAATGATGTTCTGTGAAATCTGCGGTGGTTTTCATATTAGAAGAATAGATGATGGAGCAGGTAACTACAAGAAATATTGGTGCGAAGACTGTGGTGCCCTCGCTTGTTTACACGGCTATCCTGCCACATGGGGATGGTTGGCTCCTAACAACAGAGTTGAATTGAGTTCCAAGGTGGTACGCAGGGAAGGCTAAAGGTCTCGTTGCCTGCGTAATCGGAACAAGGCAGATGCGGTAAAGCATACATTGCACGAAAGTGTTCGATTTGGGATTGGCGCAAGCCTTTATCCCTAGCTAGTCTGCAACCCAAGTATGTAGCCGCGAGTTAACACGCTTTGCAATTTTGCTGCCTCAAATCTCACCTTAACCACTGTGGTTAAGGATACGGGACCGACTGAAAGGGTTGTAGACTGGTGAGCGTCAGGCGCACTTGGGCGTAACAGAAAATACGGCATGCCTTTCTGTTAAGGGTTCGACTCCCTTCTGGCGCACTTATTAAACTGGACGTTTGAAAAACAACGGGAATCGTTTTTTCGAGGCACTCAGCATGTTGCGTTATTTTTCATTTGCCGGTATGCAGCGCTCTGGGAATCACGGCATCATCAACTGGTGGCTGCACCACTTCCAGGGCTGGTATTTTCGCAACAACATTCTGGGGCTAACATGCGAGCATCCCGAAGCACAGTGTGAGGTCGTTGGTGATTATCAGCATCGAGTTCGTTGTGATTCTTGGGAGAACTACGACCCCTTCGACCTTACCATTTCCCCCCTGAGCGACCCGTTGGTTGTCATCCTGCGCGACCCGTATAACTGGCTTGCGTCATGGATGCCGTTCACGATTCCTAATCCGAACATTCAGCATGTTCCACGCGAGAAAACGATTGAATGGTACTTACACTACATCGAGTACGCTTGGGAATTTCCTGACCAAGCGGTAATCTTCAACAAATGGGTTAGCTCGTCAGATTACCGGCGTGAAATTGAGGACCGGTTTGACCTGGGCGAGTCTGATGTTGGATTGGATAGTCTGGCGAAGATAGCTGGACCTAGCACTTTTGATGGGTATAGTAAACAGGGCAAAGCACAGGAAATGAGGGTTCTAGAGCGATGGAAGCACATGAGGGATTATCCTCGCTATCTTGACGTTTTTGCCTCATATCCCCAGCTTGCCGACATTTCCAGCGAACTATTTGACTTTGAACCACCGGAAGGATTACACACATGAGTTATGTGGACACTGAACAACTCATTGCGGATTACCAACGGGACACCATCAATGCCTTAGTGCGTAGGATGGAAAGACTTGAGGGGCTCCTAACATCACCCATGAGCTTGCCTTTCAAGAAGCTCCACCCCGATGCTTGCTTGCCTGCTAAGTCTGGCGAGTTAGAGGCATGTTATGACATTTGCTGTGTTGCTGATGAGAATTTTTGGGACGAGGACACCGTTCTTGGCGTAAACAAGGGTGTAAGCGCTCCGTTTGCTTTGCTTGAGCCCGGTCGTAGTCGTATTTTCCACACCGGGCTAGCGTGTGCCATTCCAGAGGGACGAGCAATGTACCTTTGGGACCGGAGTGGGATGGGTGCCAAGAAGAACATCCATAGATTAGCTGGCGTCATTGATTGCACCTATCGTGGAGAGTGGATGGTCTGTTTGACCAACCTCAGTAGCTCGTCTCATTTAATTGAGGCAGGCGACAAAATCGTGCAGGGCCAATTGGCGCTCGTGCTTCCAGGCAGTCCAGTATGGGTCGATGACCTCCCCGAATCCTACCGGGGGGAAGCTGGATTTGGTTCTACTGGTAGGTAATCTATGGAACGAAAACAATGAAATTTCTCTTTATTTGCAAGCGCAACCATTCATATGGTTCCGAAAAAGGTACATTCCACGGTCTAGTTAACTCAGCATCCTTCATCACCAACTTCTTGAATGACCGAGACGTTGAGTCTGAGGTTGTCCAGGTCACGGATGGCGACGATATTGACCGCGTGGTTCAAGAGAAGAACCCCAAGGTTGTCGTCATTGAAGCTCTGTGGGCAACGCCTGCGAAGCTGCGAGAGTTGACGCAGATGGCCGAACACAAGCACAGGCTGTGGATTGTGCGCGTTCACAGCAAGCCAGCCTTCCTCGCCCTAGAGGGGCAGGCCATGCGTTGGATTACGTCGTACCCCGATGAGGTCATTGTGTGCCCCAATACTCAGGGGTTGACCGCCGACCTTCAAAACATGGGTGTGGACGCTATGTGTCTACCCAATGTTTACAATCCAATTCCCTACCAAGAGTATGCGTACAATAAGGTTCAGGCTGACTCTGAGCTTAATATCGCATGCTTTGGTGCGTTGCGACCAATGAAGAATCACTTGGCGCAGGCCATCGCAGCGATGAAGTTTGCTGACATGGTTGACTTGCCGTTGACGTTCCACGTTAACACAACTCGCCGTCGAAGTCGTAACTTTAGCGTGCTAGAGAACCTGCAAGATGCCTTTGCTTCACATCCTCGCCACAATTTGGAGCAACATGCTTGGCGTCGTCACCCCGAGTTCATCAAGCTAGTGCAGAAGATGGACATTGGTATGCAGGTCTCATTGAGTGAGTCGTTTAACCTCGTGGCTGCTGACTTTGTCAACAACCGCATACCTGTTCTAGTATCGGACGAGATTGACTGGTTGCCATCCACGGTTAAGGTAGCGCCTGCATCAGGCAGCGACCACATTGCGAAGATGCTTGAGTATGTATGGCGATACTACCACCCAAGCATCGACCGCGAGTGCCGCAAGGCCCTGGACCGCTACAACAACCATGCGACAGCCGCGTGGTGGCGAATTGCCAAGCGATTGGGTTGACAAGCACGATTCTTGTGCTAGGATAGAGTGAAAGGACAAAATAGCATGAATCAGCAGGAGTTTAACCGGCTGTGGGGTATGCGTTGCTACCTCATTGGCGCTATGGACCGTGTGCCCGACAATGGTGTGGGCTGGCGGCGACGTATCACTCCGTTCCTCAATAGTCTTGGTGTGGTTACGCTTGACCCCACTGATAAGCCTATTGATATAGGCTTGGAAAACGCCGAGAGCCGAGAGTTCCGTCATAAGCTCAAAGACATGGAGTTGTATGACGAACTTGCTAAAGAAATCAAGCTACTGCGTGTCGTTGACCTTCGCATGGTAGACATGAGTGACTTCCTAATCGTGCATATCGACACCGACTTCCATGCATGCGGTACGTATGAGGAAGGGTCGTGGGCAAATCGCCTCAAGAATCCTATCCTCATTCACTGTGAGCAGGGAAAGGCAGGCATGCCCGACTGGATGTTCGGAATGATTCCGCATCATCACATGTTCACAACTTGGACCGACTTGTGTAAGTATCTCTGGGAGGTACACACGGCACCCAAGGTCGATACGTACAAGCGTTGGATGTTCTTTGACTACGAGAAGATGGTTCCGGTCGTTACTCCACAAGAATCACGTAGTCAGGAAATTGACTGGGGTCAGCTAAGGACCAAAATGGATGAATTCGATAATGAAAAACCCAGCCAAGCTGCCTGACTTAGTCAGGCGTATTCGCGAACTCAATGAGCTTGAGTTGCAACAAAATGACAACCGCAAACTTCTCATTAAGCTAAACCACTTTATCCACATGGTGGAAGAAGTTGGTGAAACTACTAAGGCTCTGCGCGGGAAGAACGACGAGCCGCTTGAGAACGAAGCGATGGACACTGTGATATGTGCTTTGGCTCTGGCATTGTTAGAGGTTGATGGCGACATTGATTCTCTGATGGTGATTATGGAGAAAAAGCTGGACAAATGGCAACGAAGACTGGAGGAGAAAACATGAGTTTGTTCGCGATTGGTATGCCTGGACCCGTTGAAATGGCCATCATTGCCATCATTGCCGTGATTCTTTTCGGCAGTCAACTTCCCAAGGTTGCGCGGTCTGTTGGCGCTGCCATCCCCTCGTTCAAGAAGGGGTACAAAGAAGTCGAAACTGAGATTCAAGACATTGGAAATGCAATCGAGAGTTAGTTCACGGTGTATAATACAGTGGGCTAACTACGTTCATTTCTAATGAGGTCTAAACAATGCGTGTCTTTGTATGTTGGCTAATTGTACTGGTTAGTGCGACTGCGTGTTATGGTGAGGAGATTCTTCCTCCTGCTTTTCCTGACGGGACCGTTGTCATCTGGGAAAACGGTACATACTTGAACGTAGTTCAACGTCAGACTGGCAGCAATAAGACTCATGCAGCCATTGTCTTCAACGAAGGTAACAGGTCTTATGTGTATGAGTCGTCTAAGCCAGATGTTCACAGAATCGAATGGGAAAAGTACAGCAAATACCTGTGGGAAACAAAAAAGCAGATTCCTCGCTTGAAGATTCACTACTTGGTGCCACGAGTTCCATACTCTGATGAAGAAATAGCACGCATGAAAGCCTATGCGGACGCTCAGTTGGGTCGTCCGTTTGGTATGCGAAGCTACGTAACCGGCAAGCCAAGCAACACAATTCATTGTTGCGAGTACGTTGGGAATATCCTCGGTCTGTCCTCGCGATATACCACCATAGGCCCCAGGGAAACGCCTAAACACATCTACGAGAAGGCGGTAGACCTATGAGTTACTTTGGTTGGTTGATTATCATATGCATGTGTTTAGTAATACTGGTAAGCGCAATTGTTGTTGTGGACCAAAGGAATAATCATGGACAAAAACGCTGAAGTCGTACTTGACAACCCAAGCACAACGGATACTGCGCAGATTGTATCCAGTGATACACAAGAAACCAAGTACACATATGACTATCCTAGGCCAGCATTGGTAGTTGACCTTGTCGTTGTGGCGGCCAATCGAACCAAATTACTGTTGGTCGAACGCAAAAATAAACCATGGAAGGGAATGATGGCACTTCCGGGTGGTTTTGTAGATATTGACGAAACCATTGTCAATGCAGCAATACGCGAGCTACATGAAGAGACCGGATTGTGTGCTACAAATATGACTGCGCTTGGCTGGTTCGATGAGCCAACTCGTGACCCTCGTGGGAGAGTTATTTCTCTGGCTTTTCTGGTTGACTGTGGTGATTTGATTCCACATGTGGTAGCTTCTGATGATGTACACAATGCCATATGGGTAGACCGAAGGGGGTTTCAAGATATATCTGTCAGATTAAGCAAATTGGCTGCTGACCATGATGAAATAGTTGGCAACGCTCTTGGTTGGGGTCATTGCCGACATAACTTAGAAAGGTTAAACCATGTTGACATTAGAACAGGCAGCGTACCGCGTATCGGATAAGGCCGGTGATGACAGAGAAGTCTTCATCGACCCAGCAACAATCATGTTGATTTGTGCCATTCTTTCTTGTATCTTTTCCGCAATCCGAATGTGGTGTGCATGGCGACAAGCCAATGCAACGATTAAGCAGGGAGAGAAAATCCAGGAGGTATGTCTGAGAACGCCTCGACGTATCCGCCGCAAGGTCAAGGAAATCGTGCAGCAAGAGTTGACCGAAGAACAGTATGCTGAGTATGGGAACAACATGGTTTCCAGTATTTTGGCTGCTGGCGCTGCTGCTACACCAGAAGAAATCACTTATATGCTTAACAGTACATATGAGAACAGATTTGGTGAACAAGAGACTGAACTGTAAAAGTACATGGGCCTGAAAAGGTATCGACAGGCTATTGGAGTTTGTAGACTGCGTGTCGTGGTTCATCGGTTGGCCACGTAAAAAGCCGATGCAATTTTTAACTGGCACTGACGTGACAGAAGGCTTTGCCGTAGCCGGGTTCGCTTCCCAGGAAGCCCCCAACGCGGCACCCCGATTTCAGTTCGTTTAAGGGGAAAGGCTTAACCTTGTGACCTAACAAGGGCGTATCAACATTCGAGACAGCTTTGTTTGTTGTGCAGCTTAACAACAAACTACACACGTAGACGTTGCTTACGAAGATTTCTCTGGACGCGGGTTCAACTCCCGCCGGGTCCACTTTCCCTGCTTAAAACATACGCCAACTTCACAAATGTGCGTATAATAGTATGGGTAGAGTTTGTAGTTCCTTCGTCAAATGGGAGAGAAACATGAAAAAGTTGCTTTTTGCAATAGTTGCTGCTGTAGCGACATTGTACAGTGCAGTTGCTATGGCGCGACCGCTGACTCTGAACGAGATTTCAGAGGCAACGTGCCGTGTGCGCTGTGGTAGTGCGTCTGGTACTGGTACGTGTATCGCTGAGACACCCGATGGTCAGTCCTACTACGTATTGACCAACGCCCATGTTGTGGGTGGCTCCAGTCGTGGCACGCTTGAGTTCTTCAAGGGCGGCCATGTCACTGAAAAATTGCCTGCACGAGTTGTGTGGAAGCAATACCGCCGTGGAAGTGATGTGGACTTTGCTCTAATGGTAGTGAGCAAGTCTTTGTTCGGTGAGCATCAACCCCGTGTGATTCCTCTTGCACCACAGGGTTATGAACCACAGACGGGTTACTACATTGCTGCTGTTGGTTGCCCCAGCGCTCGTTGGGCACAGGGTTGGGAAGGACACATTATCAATCGTGGTGCTTCTCGTGTGATGTTTGTGCCGCCCCCCATTGGTGGACAGAGTGGTAGTGGCGTGACTGTTTTGATTCAAGGTCGTGATGGTCAATGGTATACGCGGGTTGGCGCTGTGTTGACTTGGCGCATTACAAGCGGTGGTCTAACGCAGGGTGGAGCTATCCCTGTGTCTACCCTATACAACATTCTTGCTAACTCGCATGTCCCATATATGACACCTGCTAGTTATCAAGAGGTTGCTGATGTTGACGATGAATCAGGTTATCGTCGCGTTTACCCAAACCAGCCCAGCTATGGTAGCTGCCCCCCTGGTTCTGGTAGTTGCCCACCCGGCTCTGGCAGTTGCCCGCCTCGTGCCGGTGGAAGTGCGCCATGGAGAACGCAGCCGCCTGCGGAACAGCCGCCTCCACAACAGCCTTCACCGGGCGTACCACCCTATACGCAACCTAATCCTTATGGCAATGCGAATCCTCCAAGTATCGGCGCGCCATGGCCCGGTCAAGAGGCCCCTGCTGAACCAGAAGAGGAACCCGAAGAAGATGCTGAGCCCACTCCAGAAGAACGCTTGCTTGACCTAGCTGATAAGTATGATGCGCTAGAAAAAGAGAAGGCCGCACTGGAAGAACAGATTATTGCTGCTGAGGAAGACCGACTTGCTGCCGAAGCTGAGGCCGCTGCCGCTGCGGAAGCCGAGGCCGATGCTGAACTCAATTGGTTCCAGCGTCAGATGAAGAAGCTGAATGGCTTTGTTGGTGGTGCGCTGATGGCATTTGGTATTGGCGTTCTCATCTTTATCTGGAACAAGTTCATCAAGAAGCGAGTTATTAAGCGAGTTGATTCCCTGCAAGACTATCTTGAAGGCAAGATTTCTAGCAAGTGGGGCAAAGACTTGGCTGGCGAGGCTCGTGAGGTCATGGAGGGTGTAGAAGAAGCTCTACTTGGTTTCGCTGACGACTTTCTTGAAGACATTCAAGCGCGTAAGCGCATTGCCAAGAGCATGGCCAAAGGCAAGCCTGCTGAGCGCGTCACTAATGGCTCGGCTGTTCGCAGAAAAGTGAATGTGTCTGAAATCCTTGAGGCGGTGCGTCAAGCATCCCAAGAGGTCGGTGATGATGCCGTGACAACTGAGGTTCCCAAGAAGGTCGATGAGATTCTAAATCGAGTTGCCCAGACTAAGGGATAAGCGCTGGAACGCACGCTACCCATGGGCGGCTCCAGTTTTGGAGTCGCCCTTTTTTTTGGGTTGACAATCCGGCGGCTTGGTGTATAATACAACTAGCGAATGACAGAGTGCTTACATTTTGAAAGAATGACTCCAGCGCTCAACTTCCTTGTCGCTATTTTGATTCCACAGTGACGAAATTGGTAGCCGTGCCAGACTGTTAATCTGGTGCCCATTACGGGCGTGTAGGTTCAAGCCCTACCTGTGGAGCTTGCTTTAACTAGGACTTTGAGAAAGGACAACTGCTGTGGCTAAAAAGAAACCTGAGCGGAAGCTACGTTTGCTGAAAATGTCGTCTGGTATGACTGTGCTTGGTGCTACTGTATATGATAACAGTCTTCCTGGTAGGGAGTACAACGTCACGAAGCCCATGGAAGTCATGGCTATTCCACAACGTAATGGTCAAACCATGTTAACGCTCATGGATTTTGTCCCTGGTGTAGCCAAGGATAGTAGCGCAGCAGTGCAAATCGGAAAACAGCATGTAGTCTGCACAACCGCCCCAGCCCCCGAGGTTGAAGAGTTGTACAAGCAGATTACTAATCCTAGCCCCATCGCGCAGCCGAAGAAAGATATTGTGCTGCCACCGGGTGCTGGCGAATAGGCCCTGTAGTCTAATGGTGAGGATGACAGGCTTTCAACCTGTAGGTGGCGGGTTCAACTCCCCCCAGGGTCACCTTGATATTTAGCAGTTGCTATGCAGAATTGAATAACATCTGCATTGGAGAATACGTTCTTGGCATACTGCGCCATCAGACACACCCACTGTATGTTGTCCGCAGTGTAACCGCGAGAGGAATCAATTCGGTCTACGCTAGCCAATAAAGGCTGTGTGGGTGTTTTGACGCCGGTATTACAAGGTAACACAAGATGTTGCCCAGAGATAGCGCACTTACCACACTGAGCAACCCATTGGTGTTTGAGGTCGTTCAAAGTTAGGTTTGTTTGTGGTTGTCGTGTTCTAATCCTTTTCAAATGGTTGCGAAACGGAGACAACTCATCTGTTTTACTACCAGGAATGACATTGGTGGTCAAATTAGGTTGTTGTTGTAGTGTGTGCTTAGATTTACAGCTTCGACTGCAAAAATGTAGATAAATGAAACGCTTTCTGTTGTATTTAATACGACGTATTTCCATATCAAATGCACGACCACAATAATCACATATAACCTTTGTCGTTTTGGGCATAACAATCTCCAATTGAAAATATGACGTTGACGATATATTATACACCAAAAGTCTCGTTTGCGTCACATATGGGCCACGATAAGTAGCCGGGAGCTACGACCACCCTTGCAAGGTGGGTTGAGGGGTTCGACTCCCCCGTGTGTCCACTGTATGCGAGTCACATATTGGTTTGGTGAATCTGGCTGTGAACCAGAGGGCGGTTAAACGTCATGCGGGTTCAATTCCCGTCGCATACCCTTCGCCCTGATACCGTGGCGAAAGTTAAACGCCGATGTAGTGCCCAAGCTAGCGTGGGAGCCGACGCTACCGGAGACAGTTTGACAAACCAAATAGCGGTATGCATAGGCGTGCGCCAGTGTGGGAACTGGATTGGTCTCCAAAGCCAATGCTTTACGCTAGAGGGTTCGATTCCTTACACGCCTGCTTGCAACAAAGGGAGAAGCTGATGAAGTATGGGCTGCTAGACTGCGAGTCGTTTAACCTGGGTGATGAAATCCAGGCACTTGCTGCCGCGCAGTACCTACCTCGCATTGACTGCTTCCTGAATCGTAACGAGTTGCACAACTACAATGGTGAACCATGTGTCGTGATAGGCAATGGTTGGTATGACAAAGGTCTTCCTCCATCTGACAGTGTTCTGTTCTTGCCTATCTCGATGCACTTCGACCAGAACTATGACATGCCCGACGAGTTAGCTGAGTGGGCAACAAAAAATGGACCGATAGGTTGTCGCGGCCATCACACGTTGGAGCGTTGCCAAGATTTTGGTTATTTCTCTGGTTGTTTGACCACCACATTCCCTGAATACATCGGTCACCGAAGCGGCGTCGTACTCTGTGAAATACACCCAAAGCATCTGGCAAGGATTAAGCACTTGCTGCCTCCTGATTATACCAGAACTTCACATGAAGAATGGGAGTGTCGCGACCCGATACATAGGTTAGTGCGAGCCGCCAGTTTGCTCGAAACGTATCGGAGGGCAGAGTTGGTGTTGACCAGCAGACTACACTGCGCGCTTCCGTGCTATGCCATGGGAACCCCCTGTGTCCTGCTCAACTACAACGATGTTGAACGTACAAATCGTGGCTCCGACTTACCAACTCGCACGCTGGGGTTGGAGCGGTTTTTGTTGGAACTAGACATTGATGAGCTTGCCAAGGCTAGAAACATTCGACCTTGGCATTATCAATTGCCTCCGGTGGATGATATACCAAATGAACTCAGAGAAAGATGCATTGACTTCATTGACGGATTCTCCAAGTGACAAGCTGCGTCCGTTTCACCACGCCATGTCATACCAGACACAGTTCTTTCAAAAAGCCGTAATCGCCATGCGCGATGATAAAGATTGCCTTGAACGGGCTGGGGCATGCGCACACAAACTTGACCGCATGTGCTGTGTTGTTGGGTGGACAGAACAAGCCAACGTCGAACCCATACCAATCGAAGCGTTGCTGGTTGGGTTACTGAAACAAGATGTAGACCATGTGGTGGCAGTCAATCCCGAATCCACAGATAGTCTGGACGAGTACCCTTATGTGGTGTTTACATGAACAAGATTATTGGATACCAATTCAACGGATTGTGTAACAGAATATACACGCTGTTGAATGTTGAGTATCTACTGGACCAACATGGCTATAATGAAGCTGCCTTCGTGTGGGCACTAACCCCACGATGCAATTGCTTGTTCAGAGATGTATTGTCCGCGCCGCACAGCCGTGTGAAAATTTTGGGTCGGTTCAAGCAAATAGAGACAGAGTTGGCTGGTAAGTTTATCCCGGTGATTCGTCGTCGCCACCAACTGATTGACGATGTGCCACATGAGGTAGCTATTTGTTGTAATCCAGCACCGCTGTTGCCACAAGTATTAGACTACTGGGAGTTGTATGATTGGTCTTCAGAGGTTAAGAAGCTGATACCTAACGTAGACCTGTCACAAATTGCTGGTGTTCACATTAGGAGAACCGATGGCACGCCAGGGATGATAGCTCCGATTGAAAAGTTTGAGCAGGAAATAGGTAAGCACCAGAGGGTGTTCCTTGCTACTGATGACGAGAATGTCAAGGCGCGCATCCTAGACAAATTTCCCCAGACGATAACACTGGCTGCGCCTGAACGCGAACCAACGGATTCTGTGGCGATACAATATGCCGCTGCTGAGTTGGCGTGTCTTTCGCAGTGTGCAATAGTCGTAGGAACGAGAGCTAGTTCATTCAGTAGGTTTGCCACTGACTTAAGTGGTAAAAGAAGAGTGCTAGTTAACTAGACGTTTGAAAAAATGACCTCCATCGTTTTTTTGAGGACACCATGGACTTTGTACTAGGATTTGACGGCGGGAATGCCCAAGACATTGCGTGCTACGGCTACGTAATTTGGGGTGAGGTTCAAGTGAACCACGAGCAACACATTGAGCGCCCCTGGTTGGTTATGGGCGAGGGACAAGGTAAGTGCCACGATAAACTACAAACCAACAACGTGGCTGAGTGGTCAGCTTTGATGTATGGTTTGATGGCAGTGCTACCTCACATTGTGACAGCCAAAAATGAGGGAGTGGAAGTCAAGCGCCTCTACCTTCATGGCGACAGCCAACTGGTACTACGACAATTGACCGGTGAGTACAGCGTAACGAAACCTCACTTGAAGTTCTATCACGGTAAGTGTAAGGCTATTGTCGATAGGATTGAACAAGAGGGGGTCGAGGTTATCACAGACTGGGAACCTCGCGACCACAACGAGGGACCAGATAGTCTGACCCACAAGGCACGCCAGCGATTTTTGGAGTCGTGCGAAGAAATGGGTTGACAAAGGAAAACGGTATGATACAATACACTAGGCGAAAGCAGAGCGGTCTGGTCATTCCAGAAAAAGCTGACCCCGACCGTGTTCCGTCGCCCAAAGAATTGCCTCGTTTTAGTATGCGAATGTTTGAGTGTTACTACGAAAGTGATGCGAAAAGATTTGAAGAATTGGTAAAACAGAAGGGGGGATACTTCTGTGGTCACATTGAAACTGGTTTCTTGAATTTTCAGAACATGCATGTTGGTAGACTACATGTTATTGTGTATCAGTTTC
>Ga0180435_10001144_pt1 | contig 27858 bp, 29 predicted proteins | sample SS_ome_3_FD_132467 | JGI IMG/M metagenome (GOLD analysis project Ga0180435, IMG submission 132467) | Hypersaline lake sediment archaeal communities from the Salton Sea, California, USA - SS_3_S_1 metaG | ecosystem: Environmental > Aquatic > Non-marine Saline and Alkaline > Hypersaline >... | reverse complement strand
TTTGCAGGAACACACAAGCCACAATAGAGAGCGAGACGATTTCGGGGACGCCCCGAATCGGATGATTGAATAAGGCCCGGCCGCCAATATCCAGGTTGATGATGACCAGTAAGACAAATACCCAGGCCGTTCCAATGGAATTCATCACCGAAGTGATGCTGTCGTAATGAAACCTGAGGTGCCTGGCGGGGCGTTCATTTTCGGTATCTTCAATATTAAGTTTTGTCATATTCGTCTTGAAACGGTTTAATCGAAAATTAATAGACTATCGCTTTGTTCAGATGTGCAAAATCTGGTACCCATCAATTTTGGTCCCAATCCCGCACCAGAACCGTTCCGCGTTCACGCAGTCCGTCCAGGTAGCCTTTTAATACGGCCTTGCCGGGCAGCCCTTTGTCCTCCATGGATTTGGCCCAGTTCATGGGTACATTGGGCAGCTTTTGAGCCCAGCGTTTACGCTCGGCATCTGAAAGATAAATCACGGTGGCACCGGCATCTTGCATGGCTTTCATGGCGCCGGCGGCTCTGTCTGCCTGGGCTTTGGCCAGCTTGTTTGCATACTGGGCACCGACTTCCTTGAAAATTGTCTGCATGTACGGCGGGAAATCGTCAAATACATCCGTGTTGATGCTCAGGCCGCCGGCGAACTGTGCGCCAAAATTGACCATGCAGATATGGGGGGCGACTTCATAAACTTTGATGGCGGCGCCTGCGGTCATAAATGTCAGGGTGCCTTCAAATACGCCGGTCTTGATGCCGTTGTAGTATGTGTTTAAGTTGGCGGCCACGGCCACGGCACCGGTACCTTTGATCCAGTTTGCCGAGGGCCCTGGAGCTGCTATTTTGTGTCCATTGATGTCATCGACGGTCTCAACCGGAAAGTTGGTTAGAATGCCGTAGGTGTCCAGGCCTACGCCGCCCAGATATACCTGGTTATACTGGGTCCATTCGTTGGCGACCGCGGGAATTTTTTTCTGAAGCTCGGCCATGGTGTCAACAACGGTAAAAATATCGCCCGACCCAAAGGGTGTCATATAGCTGACATTGTGCAGCGGCATTTTGGGCGCTTCGAAGATTGTTGCCACAAAGCCGATGTCAACGATGCCTTCTTCCACGGCTTCCAGAACACCGCCCAGTTTAGCGACTGTACCGCCGTAGGCTTGATTCCAGGTAATCTTGTCCTTGCCGCCGGCTTCAGCCAGGCGCCGATCAACCTCCGGAATAAAAAAGTCCCGGGTGAGAGTCACCCAGAGAAAGATGGGCGGATGCCCGGCGGCGGCTGTCAGTTTGTAGGTCTTGGCCTGTACCGGCGTGGCCGGCATCGTCAGAGCCACTGTCAGCATCAGCACAATCAGCATGAGTATTTTGGTGGTTTTCATGGCTATTCCTCCTGTGAAATGTTTGTAAAAATATTTATTTGGCAATAGAAGGCGCAACACCCGGCACCGGTTGGCAAATTGTTGCCTCTGCTAACATTGCGCCGGGTTCGGATCAATCCTATTCTTCAACAATGGCCACCGGTCTGGTCCAGGCAGCGCTGGCGCTTTTGATCTTGACCGGGAAGCAGCAAACCTGGAAGCCGTGGGGGCGACCGATAGCTGATAGGTTTGCCAGTTTCTCCATGTGGCAGTAGCCGATATCGATGCCGGCAAAATGAGCTTCCCAAATGACCTTGGGGTCCCCGGTTTCCTGAAATTCCTTGGCCAGAAAGGGCAGGGGACGATCCCAGCTCCAGGCATCGATGCCGACGACCTTGATGCCCTTTTCGGTGAGATAGAGGGTGCTTTCGCGGTCCATCCCGGCACCCTTGACCAGATAGGATTCGGTTCCCCAGGCGGCATCGGCGCCGGTTTGAACCAGCACGATATCAAGCGGTTTGAGCTCATATTCGATGCGGGTAAGCTCCGCCTCAACATCTTTGGCCGTAATGCGCTCACCGTCATTTTTATGTCGGAAATCCAGGATTACACCGTCGCTGAGGCACCAGTCCAAGGGAACCTGGTCGATTGTCAGGGCCGGTTCGCCCTTGTCCATGGTTGGGTGGTAGTGGTAGGGAGCGTCCAGATGGGTCCCCGAATGCGTCGTCAGGGTGAGCATTTCCAGGGCCCAGCCCAATCCCGCTGGCAGTTGCTCCTTTTTGAGGCCTGGGAAAAATTCTTCCATTTGATCGGCCCCGGCTGTGTGGTCCACATAGGCCACCTGGGGAATCATGATGGGTGGATCGCTGGGGAGATCCGGTTCGATAGCAATGGAAAGGTCTACGATTCGTTTCGTCATGGTCCCTCCTAAATTTTTAGGTTTCGGCCAAATCCTGCCGGATTAAAAGCCAGGCGGCGTGATAATCAGGATCCCTTTGACTGCCTTATCTCCGATAACCTTATAAAATATCGGAGCATCCGCCGGATAGGAAAGGCTGTCCATTTCGTTGAGCACAAAGATCTCTTTGCCCACATGGAATTCAAAGGTTCCTTCCAGGATCAGCATGAATTTTTCACCCGGAAGATCGGACACTAGCTCATTTCCCGACACGAAACCGGGAGCTGCCTCGAAGCTCAGGGCCTCGATCAAGCGGTTAAAGTCGGGGGTCATGAGTTCAAAATATCCTTTCATCTCCGGAAAAGATATCCGTTTTCGTTTGCCCGCACGTACGACTTTGGCTTCGGTAATATAAGGCCCCAGGTGGCGTCCCGTTGGATGAACGGGAACTTCCCTGGCAAGATTGCCGGTAATGTCTGCGCTTCCGTTGGAACTGAGCCCGAGAAGGCTGATTTCAAGAGCCTGGGCGATTTTTTTAAGAGAAGCTATTGAAGGCTGGGAAATACCGCGCTCCACTTCACTGAGAAAGCTGATGGACAGCCCTGTTTTCTGGGATACCTGTTTAAGGCTTAAAGATTTCAAGCGGCGTTCAAGCCTTATTTTTTTACCAAAATCCGTCACGATACCAGCCCCAAAAAATGAGAACACGATTTTATTTCAATATTGTGGAAATAATTTCGAGCGTCAAGGCTTATTTCTGTTTACTGCGAAATTTTTTCGGTCTAGGCGTAATTTGATGTTCAAGGGGTATCCAGATTGAGCTATTAATGCAGCAAACCCATCAAATTTCATGAGCCAGTCCATTGATGACGCCGTGGCACTTGCAGGCCGTACTGAGCAAAAATTTGCCATGATTGGTTTTGATAACCTGCCGGGCCTGCAGTAGGGCTTTGAACTGAAAACCGCCCACACCGGGTGCCATCTGATGACTGCGAATGCAGATGGGATGAAAACCAGGTAGGTTCAGAGACGATAATTTTTCCCAGAGGGTAAGCGGACGCGGTTTGCCGGTGAGCGTACAGAGATTCGTGGGCTCGCTGCAGTCCTGCGGACAATGAAACGTGGCAATACTGGTATAAACCTGCCCGTTGTCTCCCCACATTGGATTGGGTATTTGTGCTGCAATGGAATCGGGTACGCTTGTCTCCTTGAGTTGAAAATCGGACTTATTACCAGCCATCAACCAGGCATGAGCCACATGTATCGGTACGACGGGCACAATCCAGTCATCCGGTGATATGTGATGTGACGGGGTTGTGAGAAAGGCAATAGCATCCATGGAAATGGTCTGACATCCGAGAGTTTCTGCTGTTGCCAGCGCTTGCGGTTGACGATCCACAACTGTTATAACGCCGTCCGTGTTTCGCTTTTTCAGCAGCATGGCAGCCCTTTGGCCAAAATGACCACTGCCGAGGATATATATGTTGTTTTGGGCCAAAGTCATGTGACCTAACTTTAAGTGGTCAGGCTGAAGCATGTCAAGCTGTTCGCCGGTTAACGCGACTGGCCGATATTCTATCAGGCTATCGATTTCAAGCAATGATTTTGTTTATGTTTTGGTCTGTTGACAATCAAGAAGCTTGCAAAAAAATTAAAAAAAGATGGGGTGATTGAGCGTTTGTACTTTAAGGAACAGATTTTTACGCTTGTTCGGTTTGCGAATAAAGATTGCCTCTATCTCGACCCGACGAGCCGAAAATGCACAATTTATAAGAACCGCCCTGATACTTGCAGGGACCATCCCCGCATTCGTTCACGGCCTGGTTTTTGCGCATACGAACCGAAATAGACCGTAATAATTCTAAAAGTATTGACAAAACCGATCTGCCGATATAGTTGATTCCGAATACCTGTCAGAAGACAGGACGAAATCGCTACTCAAATCAATCGTAAAGCCATGCAGGCAAGGGGTTCTCCAGAAGAGGACCGATGTACTCGCGCATGGCTTTTCTATTTTGGAGGCAAAAATGCGAAAAAGTGTTTTCAATGTCATGGTTTTAGGGATTGTATTGTTATGGAGCATGCCGGCTCTGGGACATTTTGGCATGTTGATTCCATCGGATAACATGGTGGTGCAGGGAGACAATCGGGTACTGAGATTACAGCTTTCATTCAGCCATCCCATGGAAATGATCGGCATGGACATGCAAAAGCCAGAGGTTTTTCAGGTTGTTTCATCCGATGGAAGCCTGGATTTGGTGGCGGAACTGAAACAGATGCAAATCATGAACCGCGCGGCCTGGGGCCTGGATTATCGCATCAGCCGTCCAGGCGTTTACGTGTTCCATATGCAGCCACAGCCCTACTGGGAACCGGCCGAAGACTGCTTTATCATTCATTTTACCAAAACTGTTGTGAGCGCATTTGGTGATGACGAGGGCTGGGACGCTGCTGTGGGATTAAAAACCGAAATCGTTCCCTTAAGCCGTCCCTTTGGATTGTATACCGGTAATCTTTTCCAAGGTATCGTCCACCTAAACGGTAAAGCGGTTCCGTATGCAACAGTGGAAGTCGAATACTACAACCAACACAAAACCGCCCAGGCGCCCACGGACTACATGGTTACGCAGACTATCAAAACCGATCAAAACGGTGTGTTCAGCTATGCCGTGCCAAAATCGGGATGGTGGGGTTTTGCCGCTTTAAATCCGGCTGATTTTACCCTGAAAACCAATGAGGGCGTGGAGAAGGATGTGGAATTGGGTGCGGTTATTTGGGTACATTTTGAAGAATGGCAATAGAGCGTCTGAACAACGTTCTTACCGTATGGTTTACTCGAATCTTTTTCGGATTATTGATGAGATATAAAATGGATTTTCCCAGAGGCTCTATACATAGCAGATCATTTCAGAGTTGACCCCGGCATACTGTTGTTTTAGGCTGTCTCCGCTAATGAACACCTAGGGATTCTCTGATATTTTGAGAGGCGTAGTTAATGAGCTCAATGGAAAAGCGGTTTGGCGCCGTAGCTGTTGATCTGGGTTTAATCTCGCGCCAACAATTGGAAGAGGGCTTGGAGCTTCAGAAAGCCGATGCTGCCGGCGACAAGCCCCATCGTGTAATCGGCAGCGTATTCCAAGAGCTCGGTTTCATCGATGAGGACCATGTCGCGGAAATATTACTTAAGATGGTGGCAGAGTGAGCTACCCTGAATTTGCAATTCAGGAATAGTTATTTAAGTTTCATATTTATTTCCTGCATCCGGTCAACCCAAACCCGTCTTTCATTGCCCGATCTTCTCTCGGGACCCGTGTATGGTATTTTGTCCTTGTCGGCGCTTTCCCTTGATCTTCTTTCTATGCCTGGACGGCTATTATTTTGACCAGTCATGGTTACCTCCTTTCCTTCGGCTTTATCCGCTTTCGCAGAATACCACGGGCTTGCTCGTGGATGACGGCAAAACTTAATATAATGGCTTATTTCCGCGGTGCAATGCGATGAATGCTAACGAGTGTCTACAAATAGAATAGATTCGTTTTATTATCAGTTATTTAAATCAATGCGTTAGTCCTCTATCTGGGTTAATTGACAGCCCCTTCTAAAAAAATAGATGTGCGAAAAATCGGCGTCCTCAGTCGCACCGTGCCAGTGTTTTTCGCCGGCCGCAATCAAGACAATATCGCCTGCGGTGATGACCTGTTCAGCGTCCTCGGTCGCTGATTGAAACGGTAGATCGGACATTGTTCTCTCCAGCAGATTAAGTATATGCAAAAATTATTATTTAAGGCCAATCATAAGCCACCGCCTTTGTCGGTGTTGTGCGTCAGGTCATGAAAATCTCTATGGCCACCACCCTTTAGGTGCTTATCGGCTTCCATATGTTCCCATCCCGCCATATCCTTGAAAACCACTTGCCGGCAGCCAAAACTTTTTTGGACGGACTTTGTATATTCATTGCAGCATCAGAACCATAGAGTGGATCCCAGGGTTCCAGAATAACGGGACCATCCGACGTCGTCAACACATGCGGTGTGAGTGCTTCTCCCCAGCACTGATCAGGCAGCTTCTCGAAGAGCGCCGCAAAGGTTTCAAATTTAGTCAATTGCGTCAGCGTTGTCAGGGTGGGGGGACTCAAAGCAATGGTTTCATCCAGATTCTGCTCCAGGGCCGATTGGGGTGTCAACCAAAGACCATGGTGGGTTTCACGCTCATCGGGCGTGCAAGCTTGGCCTGGGGGCATCCGGGTAATAAAAAAACGGGTATCGTATCTGGTTTTCATCTGCTCCGGCGTTATCCAATGGGACCATCTGTACAAATGTGAGAAAGACAGACTCCAATTTTCCGTGATGATCCTATCTTGGAACCATGCTTTGGGGAGGCCTTTCTCAAGCCGCTGGAAGGCCATGCGCTCATAATCCTGGGAGGACCTACTTTTCCCCGTGGCCAGCAGCACGCCGCATTCCTCCAGTGTTTCACGGATGGCCGCAACCCCGAACCCAAGCGCCTCCTCATTTGAAAAATTTTCATCCCCAAGCTGTTGTTGTACTTGATCGATGGATAAATCAATATAAGGCGTCCAGGTTTTTACGTTCGTATCCTCAGGGTCTAGGGTGCCCCCCGGAAATACATGGTAGCCGGCCATGAATCCGGATTTCACATGTCGCTTTAGTAGATACACTTCAAACGAATGCCGGCTTTCTCTAACGAGTATGACGGTAGAAGCCTTTCTAATCGACGTTGAGGGGTTGTTGTTGGGCATGTGTTCTACCGAATTGTTTTTTAATACGCTAAACGCTCACAGTCTACAGCCGGATCTATTTCAATTCCTCGATCTGCATCATACGGTTTTCGATCAGGCGTTCGTTCATATAGGCGGCGTCGCAGCCAATTTCTCGGGCCAGATATTTCATCTGGTCGACGCTGATAATGTTCTCTTCCGAAAATAGATAGATGAGGGCTTTTTCAGCAATACAGCTGACTTTAAGGGCATTCATCATGGGTTCCGGATTGGCGGTGTGCGCATATTTTTCATCGAAATGGCGGTAGAGCGCGGAGCGCCGGACATCATTTTTAAGGTATTCGAGTTCGGTTTGCAAAGGTTGTAGATTGCCGGCGTAAGCTTGCTCTCCCAAAGGTTTCAGGACCATGAAGGCGTATTCTTTGCCGGGGAGATAATGATGCTGGTCACAGCGGGTTGAATAGTTGGGAATTTTGGGATCATCGCTGCGCTTATCACCACCTACGATAATGAGGGGGTCAAAATAGAGCGCCGGACACTCCTTACCGTCCACGGCATAATATCGATAGGTGTAATAGGAGTCCGCAATACAATCCGGATGTTCACAGTAGGCTGTCAACGGAAATACGTCGGTGGATTCCTCCATAACCAGCCGGGCCGTGCGGTTGAATATATCTTTGCGAAAATTTAGAATCAGCATGGGAAAAATAAAATTGAGCCGGTCCTGTTGGGCCCGTCGGGCGATGACATAGGCGATGCGTTCATCAAAAAACTCCACCTCATCGACAATCCAGGTGCCCACGGTGGGATTGTTTTGAAATACCTTCTCAAGTTCGAAAGAATCTGAAATACTGGTGGTCTGATCGCCCAATTCAACATACCCGCCGCGGTAGGCAAGAGACTGGGCAGGTGTATCTTCAAAGCGCTTGTCATCAATTTTCGACCGAACATAAAAAACATTGCGCATATCCACCCGGCCGTTGGTCGTGAGTTTTCCCACCGCAGCCGATTTTTGCATGGCCACTTGAGAATCCCGGTATATCCGGGCGGAGTACTCGGTTTTTCCGGAGCCCATGGGACCGATGATGAGCATGCGTCGATCGGTTTTGGTAAAATCGAAATGATTGATGGCGTGATGAATTCTCAGATCGGGAAAACCCAGGCTTTTCAAAAAATTTTTAGTCTGGTCGGAATTTTCAATCGGTATCAAGTTGTTTTCTCCTTTCGGGGTAAACAAAATAATAACCTCTACCAAGCAGAAGCACAATAAAATAATCGGTACCCAACCGGAAGGCAGCGATTGAAATGTAAACTTCTATCGACAGGTTCCGTTATGGGAGCCTGTCGTTTTTTGTTGAAAACAGATATACGAACAACTCTGTTACGACCGTTTTCAGAGTTTTTAGATCCTTCTTTTTCCCCTTTTTAAGGGATACCATCACAGATCTTATTTCATGCCATACTTCAGGGAGAGCCATCAATGAAAGGGAAATGGTTTGAGCGATATAAGCGCTATTTGCACCGATACGATCAAGCGGCTTAATAAATGTCCGTATCCCCTTGGTTAATGCCTTTGTGTGGGTTGTTTGGGCCACTATTGAGGATAGCAGCGCTAGAATGACGATTCTCGTGCTGAAAATACATCCGGTGATCAAGGCCTCCTGGTGGATGGAAAACAGTTCTGTTTTAATTAAAACATGACTACCCGGATTGAAATATAGGGGTAGGATAAAAGCACTCAGAATGATGACCCATAACTTTCTTAAGACACGAAAAGTGGTGTTATACTGGAGTTTGGCGTTTGGAATGAGGATCAGGATGGTTATTATCAGGAGACCATACAGTATCATATTTTCATACAAAACGGCCACTGCGGTTATAATTAGAATAAATAAAATCTTTATTTCAGGGGAACATTTGTGCAGCCATGAGTTTGTATGCTGGTAGATATTGTTCTTATATGCAGGTTCTATTTGGATCGCAACAGATACGGTTTTTGTTTTTAGACTCAACTGGTTTATAATTCCAGAGGTCATGAACCCGGAAAAACCGCCTAGTATGACGGATCCAAATGCAAGCCAGGGAATCAGGAAAAAGATTCCGGGGTGATTGAAAAGCATCAGATAGGCAAGATAGATCTGAACCATGTTATGGATGAATGCACCTGCAATGCTGAGGCCGATCGGACTTATTCTGAATAACTGGAATCTGGCTGAGATTAAGTATAGTGTACCTACAGCTGAAATACTGGCACACCCAGCAGCGAAACTCAATATGAAGCCCGGTGATAGAAATGTTCCCATAACAAATGAACTGACCACGGATCGCAGCAACGTTACAGTTAGAGCGGGCTTGAATCCATATTGGATCAAGATAATCAAGGAAACGATATTGGCCAATCCAAATCTGAGTCCTGGGATAGGATGGGGTAGCAAGGATTCCGAAATCTGAAGTATGGATGCACAGGCGATGAAAATAGGAATTTTTCCGGACCTGTAAACCCTGTCAGCGGGTGATGGCATCATATTCGGGATCGGCTCCTGTTATGTAGATGCTGATTTTATTTGGGATACAAATAATCGGATTATGAACTTGCCCAGTCCAGCCTTTACGAACACAGATCTGCTGATGGCATGATGATGATAATACCCGTACTTTTTGATCGCGAATTTCCACCACCATAGAAACGCCGAAGGGTTCCAGCTGGATGATCCGGTCTTTGAGCAAGGGGAATGTTCGAATGACGGCATCGCCCTTGTAAATGACCACTGTTTTGTCAGTTGCAGCATTATAACCGCCCATCATCAGCCAATACACACCGAACAGTGCGATGGATACTGCGATCAGAATGTCAAGATACGACAGTGTGGATTTTTTTGGAATATTTGCACTTGAATTCATTAAAAAATCCAATCATCTGAGTTGTCGATGTGTTCCCGTAGCTCGGTTTGCATTTTTGCTTTGTCCAGGGCGTCCACACAATTCGCGTTGAACGCTTCCCACTCTGGGACATATTCGATACTGCAAAAAGCAAATCGATTTCCATCGATGGGTACTGTCGCGGAGGCGTGGACCACCTCATGTTCGATGGCGGTGTCTTTGTGGAATCTAAACCGAAATTCTGGAACAGCATTGGCAGCTGTCATGATGCAATGGAGAGTGGTATTGAATAGCGAGATTTCCTCCGATTTTCGCCACCTCACCAGATCGGAAACATTTACGCTCGTGGTGATGCTGAAATGGGGCTCAGAAAGTTGTTTAAAATATTCAAACTGGCTCTTTCTGGGCCAGGTTGCCAGATCAATGATATTCATGATATTGTTTCCTCCATTGGTACGTTTTGATGATACATGCTTACCATTTAAAATTCAAAGTCCCTGGTAAGTCAACATTTAACCTCCCATGAGAAAAAAGGATGTCCATGAACGAGAAGATCCGAATCGGTATAATCGGCGGCAGCGGTCTTTACAACATGGAAGGACTATCCAACGTCACGCCTGTGACCCTCGACACACCTTTTGGACATCCGTCGGATGAATATGTTGTCGGTACTTTGGAAGGTGTCCGCGTCGCTTTCTTGCCGAGGCACGGCAGGGGCCACAGGATCACGCCGTCGGAAATCAATTTCAGGGCAAACATCTACGGGTTCAAACTATTGGGCGCCTCACATATTATATCCGTCACAGCTGTGGGCAGTTTAAAAGAAGATATCCATCCCCTCGATATCGTGGTCCCCGATCAATTTTATGATCGTACCAAAAATAGGCAAAGCACATTTTTCGGCACAGGGCTGGTTGCCCATATTGCTTTTGCAAACCCAGTATGCCCGGATCTGGGATCACTTCTTTCTAATACAGCCAAAGGTTTAGGTATTACAACTCATAAAGGAGGCACGCTTGTATGTATCGAAGGTCCGGCATTCTCAACCCGGGCAGAGTCGAATTTATATCGACAATGGGGCATGGATATTATCGGTATGACCAGTCTTCAGGAGGCCAAATTGTCGCGGGAAGCAGAGATCTGCTATGCCGCCATGGCCCTGGTTACCGACTATGATTGCTGGCATGAAGATGAGACCGCGGTCACGGCAGCAACGGTTGTCGAGAACCAAAAAAAGAATATTGTTAATGCCAAACAAGTTATCCGCACAATCGTATCAAAAATTCCTCAAGCACGAGCCTGTCTGTGCCCCAAAGCGCTTGCAGGGGCCATCATGACAGATGAGGAAGCTATATCGAAGGAGACGCGAGAGAGGTTTGGGTCACTGGTTGACAAGTACTTCGAATAACGACAACCTTGTATATTGAATTGGCTTTTTTTATTATGTAAGGTCACAGTATGTTCTTTACTTTCTGGAATGCTGCGTATAACATATTTACCGACTATTTAAGCTGTGGCAGTGCAGGACACCCACCAACCCTACCCCCTAATTTTGGGCCACAGGTTAGTATCGAACAATATGGTGTACATACAGTAGGTTATCAATCTAGACATTTTTTGTTTTATTGTGTAATAGCTATTGGGAGGTGCCCAATGGCCAAACACACGTGCTTGATAAAAAATGAACACTAGAAACCAATGGAAGCGCTCGTGAATTGGTATCATAAGAAAGGAGGATGTCGTATGATTAAGAAACTGTTTTTTCTACTTTTATCTTTACTTCTTATTTTCGGCTGCCAAACGCCACACCAAAGCGGTATGAAGGATTACTCAGAAGCTGGACCTGTAGTCTTTACACTCCAGCTGCTCCATTTTGCAGATATAGATGGGAATGAGGAGATTGCATTGAGCACGGTGGATGAATTTTCCGCTCTGGTGAACGCCTTTTCACAGGATTCGATGTACGGTCCCAGTACACTGATTCTCAGCTCGGGGGACAATATGATCCCCGGACCAAGGTTTTATGCCGCAGAACAATCCCCAGTTCGGGCTGTTACCGGCAGTAATGAACCTGGACATGTTGACATCGGCTTTCTGAATGCCCTTGGCGTTCGGGCTAGCGCTGTCGGAAACCATGAGTTGGATGCGGGTCCCGGAGAATTTGCTGATGCGATATCTTCTGAAGAGAAAAAAGGTGTTGTGTTTCCAGGCTCGCTGTTCCCTTATCTTTCGGCCAACCTTGATTTTTCCACCGAAGAAGACTTTAAGGGGATGATTGGAGAGAATGGGAAGAGTTCAGAAGAACTCAAGGGGAAACTATCCGCTTCTACCGTAGCAATGGTGAACGGTGAGAAAATCGGTATCGTAGGTGCTTCCACCCCTTTGCTGCACACTATTACGAACACCGGCGACATCACTGTGAAGCCTGCCTCCGCTAGCATTAAGGACTTGGCAGGAGAAATACAGCCTTTCGTTGATGAACTAATCGGCCAGGGTGCAAATAAAATAATTCTGCTTTCTCACATGCAGCAAATTGCTATCGAAAAGGAACTGGCCGGGTATCTTCGGGGTGTAGATATTATTGTTGCTGGAGGATCCAATACCAGAATGGGAGATAAAGATGATGCTTTATTTGAGGGGGATGATGCTTTCGCTGAGAATTATCCCTATATAACCAAAGACGCCGATAACAATCCTGTCTGTCTTGTGAATGTGGATGGAGACTATAAGTATCTGGGTCGTCTGGTCATCGGTTTTAGCCAGGCCGGTATTGTGAACCTGGGAAGCTTGAAACCCGAAATTAATGGTGCCTGGGCTAGTACAGCAGCCAACGTCCAAAAAACCGGTGGACAACCTATCGGCAGGGTAATTGAACTCAGGGATGCTGTTCAATCTGTAATCAACGCTCAGTACGGTAATGTATTGGGTTATACTTTGGTCTATTTGGATGGCCGCAGGAGTCAGGTTCGAACTCAGGAAACAAACCTCGGAAACCTCTCCGCCGATGCTAATCTCTGGTACGCCAATCAATTGTTCGACGGGATTGTAGATGTGAGTCTCAAGAACGGCGGCGGAATTCGCACCGAGATCGGCGCCGCTATCGTACCACCCGGTTCGGTTGATTACGCCGAGGCTAAACTTGTACCTCCCCCGGCTTCCGAAGAAACCGGTGTCGGTGAAGGGGCTATAACCGAAGGTCACCTCCGGGCCACTCTGCGTTTTGACAACGGTTTGACTTTACTTTCAGTAACTGCTCAAGAACTCAAGATACTTTTAGAGCATGCGATATCTGCCACCCGCAAAGGCGCAACTCCGGGCCAATTCCCTCAAATTGGTGGCATGCGCTTCGTTTTCGATGCAACGGCTTCGGCTGGTAGTCGTATCCAGGAACTAGTTGTTCTGGACAATCAGGGTGGTATAAAAGATAGCCTAGTGAAAAACGGGCAAATTCAGGGAGATCCCGGCAGAAGATTCCGTATGGTCACCTTAAATTTCCTGGCAAATGGAGGGGATGCTTATCCTTTCGACCAGCTTTCCGACCCTCGGAGGATAAACCTGTATGAAGGGAAGGGATACGGAGAGAAAATGGACTATCCTGATGCCAACCTGGACAAAGATCCTGGAATGAACAATGCCTTCAGCTATACCGGAGGAGAGCAAGATGCTTTAGCGGAATACCTGAAGAGATTTCATGGTACAAAAGGAAAAGCATTCAACCTGGCCGAAACAGACCATGGTGAGGATACGAGAATCCGGTACTGATTTTGTCCGCGCATGACGATAAGCCCCGGCTGTCTGCCGGGGCTCATTTAGGGTTGATCGTCCCAAGGTTTTACTTTCTCTTCACGCATTTTATCTTTCTCAGCGGCGCTGACCCCCCAATTACTTTGATATACAGCACCTTCCCATTCACCATAGGCGGGATTCGGAAAGACGATGAAGCGTTTACCCCAATCGTCGCTAAATTTGTCTACTGCGGCAGTTCGTTCATTTAGCGGCATTTTTCGAAAAACATGAGTGAAGTCATTTACATTATCTACTAATAGTAGGGCGATCACATAATTTATCAGGATAATCTTGACCAGCCAAGCTGATTTTAGTAAAACATTGAAATGATTGATAGAGCTATACTCATCGTTTTAGACAGTTTGGGCGTGGGCGCGCTGCCGGATGCGGCTGAATTTCAAGACGCGGGTGCAGCGACCCTGCAGCATATTGTCGAGCAGCGGGGCAGTTTGCAGATACCCAACTTGTGCAAGCTTGGTTTGGGAAAAATAGCTGCCGTCGGCTGTGCCCAAACCGATATTTTAGCGAGTTTTGCTAAAATGGCCGCCCAGTCATCCAACAAAGATACCACCTCCGGCCACTGGGAGTTAACCGGGCTTATTCTAAAGGAGGCTTTCCCGACCTATCCCCATGGCTTTCCAGCCGAAGTCGTTCAAGCCTTTGAGCGTGCCATCGGCAAAAAGATTCTGGGTAACTATGCCCGCTCCGGCACCCGTATTTTGGACGAATTGGGGCAGGAACATCTCGATAGCGGCAGGCCGATTGTCTATACGTCGGCAGACTCCGTGTTTCAAATTGCAAGCCATGAGCGGGTGATAGCGATAGAAGACTTGTATCAGTATTGCCGGACCGCCAGAGAAATTTTAAGCGGACATCATGCCGTTGCGCGGGTTATCGCCAGGCCTTTTAGGGGCCAACCCGGAGCCTTTGAACGAATTAACGATCGGCGCAAGGATTTTTCCATCACACCACCGGCAGCAACATTGCTGGATAGGATCAAAGCGCAAGGATATTTTTCGATTGGTGTTGGAAAAATCGGTGACATATTCGGCCATCGCGGGTTGACCGAGGAGATTCATACCCGGGACAATATGGATGGGGTCGATCAGGTGCTAGCAGCAATGCAGCGCACGCAGAAGCAAAAAGGATTGATATTTGCCAATCTGGTCGACTTTGATATGGTCTACGGTCACAGACGCAATATAGAGGGTTATGCTGCCGCTATTGAGCAATTTGACACCCGGCTTCCGGAGCTGATGGAAAAAATGTCGCCCCGGGACGTGCTGATCATCACCGCCGACCATGGTTGCGATCCAACCTATACCGCCCACACCGACCATACCCGCGAGTATGTACCCATGCTGGCGTATGGCCACCAGATTCGCTGTGGTGTCGACTTGGGTATCCGCAGTACCTTTGCCGATTGCGGTCAAACTATTGCCGATATTTTTAAAGCCCGCGCTCTAGGCCATGGAAAGAGTTTCAAAGATGACATCTTATCCGCATAAACAAGCTGCTGCCGCCGCTGCCCACATCACCAAATCCCTTTCGCATATACCCAGTGTAGCCCTGGTAACCGGAAGCGGGTTGGGGGGTATCGTCGCCGAAATGGAAGACCGCCGGCACATCAGCTACGCCGATATTCCACATTTTCCCGTGTCGGCCATAAAAGGGCACAGCGGAGAGATTGTTGCCGGTCGCATGGGGCCCAAGGCGTTGATCGTATTTTCCGGGCGCGTGCATTATTATGAAGGCCATGCCATCGAGACCGTCATATTCCCCATGCAGGTTATGGCAGCTCTGGGTACCAAAGCCGTTGTGCTCACAAATGCATGCGGTAGTATCAATTCAGATTTTTTGCCCGGTGATGTTGTTTTGATTCAAGGCCATTTGGATCTGATGCACGAAATCAAATTGAGCCAGCCTGAACCGCAACGCAGCTACGATGCCATACTGAATCGTCAAGCGGAACGAGCAGCTGGCGCGGTTGGTGTGAGCCTAAAGAAGGGAGTTTACGCGGCCTTTAGCGGTCCGTCTTACGAAACACCCGCAGAGATACGGGCGGCTGCAGTAATGGGCGCCGATATGGTCGGTATGTCAACGGTACCCGAGGCCACTGAGGCGTATCGTTTAGGTCTGCGGGTTATGGGGATTTCCTTTATCACCAATCTGGCTGCCGGTTTGAGTCAAATTCCGCTTTCCCATACCGAGGTCATTGAAATTGCAAATCAAAACCTGCCAAAGCTTAAGAAATTGCTCAAGCAGATTGTGCTGACCCTGGATTTGACAGAATCAGATTAGAAATAATTATCAGTCTGAAAAGCGTTTTTAACCCAAATTTCTAGTACGGGCGCAATGCCCCACTATAGGAATAACTTTAATCATCCGCCACCTACAAGGTCGGTGGGCGTTGACTGTTCCTAATGAAGGACCTGCCATGAATACCTATGAAATCATAAAAAAAAAGCGCGATGGTCAACCGCTCTCCAAAGGGGAAATTGATTATCTAATCAATGGATTCACGCTAGGCGATATCCCGGATTATCAAATGGCGGCCTTTTTAATGGCCGTTTATTTCAGGGGGATGCAGCCGTCTGAATGTGTTGACCTGACCATGAGCATCGTGGGGTCCGGCAGCACCATCGATTTATCATCCATAAAGGGTTTCACGGTGGATAAACATTCAACCGGCGGGGTCGGAGATAAAACCACCCTGGTTTTGGCACCGTTGGTGGCATCTTGTGGCGCCGTCGTTGCCAAAATGACCGGCAGGGAGCTGGGACATACGGGCGGTACGGCCGATAAATTCGAGTCTATCCCCGGTATGCAGATGTCGTTTTCCAAAGAACAGTTTGTGGAAATCGCTAATCGTATTCAAGTGAGTATCATCGCCCAAACTGAAACGCTTACACCGGCGGATAAGCTCATCTACGCCCTGCGCAACGTGACCGCAACGGTGGATGCCATTCCTCTCATAGCCAGTTCCATTATGAGTAAGAAACTGGCTGCAGGGGCCGATGGAATTGTTCTGGATGTCAAAACCGGAGCCGGCGCGTTTATGCCCGATTATGCCGATGCAGTAGCTCTGGCAAAAACCATGGTAAGCATCGGTGAGGGTGCCGGCAGAAAATGCACGGCGTATCTGACCGGTATGGCCCAACCGTTGGGATACGCCATCGGAAATGCCGTGGAAGTGCGGGAGGCCATCGATGCGCTCACGGGTGCCGGACCGTCAGATTTGCAGGAACTCGTTATAGCGCTGGGGGCTGAAATGCTAATCTTGGCCGGCATTGCCGAATCACGCACGGACGCCGCCCAATTGCTTCACAATAGTCTGACCACAGGGAAAGCTGCGCAAAAATTCCAGGCCCTGATCGAAGCGCAAGGCGGCAATCCGGACGTGGTTCAAAATCCGGATCTGCTGCCCCAGGCCAAGCAGCAGGTGGCACTCAAATCGGACCAGACGGGTTTTGTACAGAAAATCAATGCCTTGGAGGCTGGGATGGCTGCCAAGTTACTGGGCGCCGGTCGCCAGACCAAAGAACAGGAAATCGACCTGTCGATCGGCATCGTGCTGAAAAAGAAGGTTGGTGATTCGGTCGAACCCGGTGAGATCTTGGCACTACTATATACGGATGGCGATCAAGTCAAGATCGAACAAGCCCGCCAGCGACTGCTGGGGGCCTATACAATCGGCCCGGACCACCCGAGCACCGGACGTTTGATTCAAGCCAGAGTTGCCGTGAATTCCATTGAGGAGTACGGGGCATGATCTCGGATCGATTGACACGTTTCGAAAAGATATTGGCCGACCTTCCGGTGCCGGCACGTTCGTTGCTGGCGGACCTGCCCGAGCAGGGTGGTAAATTGGACCATAATACCTGTCTGGCGCTCACAAGCCATCTGAACATGTCATGGGAACAACTTATGCTCAGGTTGTTACCATTGGCCGGCATTTTTGCACAAGTTCCCATCTCCGGTTTTGCTGTGGGTGCGGTGGTCCTAACAGAGAGCCGGTCCGCATCAATAGAAAGAGAACTTTATCTGGGGGCGAATCTGGAATTTGAAGGCCAGACGCTGAATGCCACCATTCACGCTGAGCAAAGCGCTGCAGTGAATGCCTGGCATCAGGGTGGTGGCCGGCTATTGGCGGTGGCCACCTCGGAGACACCCTGCGGGCACTGTCGTCAATTTTTACACGAGTTTTATGGCGGCAAGAATCTGTTCGTCATTCAAACCGGTCATCAGGTGGATGAATACCGGATTGAACCCATAGCCAAACTGCTGCCACAAGCCTTCACGCCCACGGATCTGGATAAGCCCATCACGCTGATGGCCCCAAAGCAATCGGTACGGTTGTTGAAATTGAAAGATAAATCCGACGACCCCTTGGTCGCGTCGGCTTTAAAAGCCGCAACCCTAGCGTATGCACCCTATACCGGAAATTTGGCTGGCTGTGCACTGAAAATCTTAAACGGGCGGACTGTCAGTGGATGCAGTTTGGAGTCGGTAGCCTTTAATCCCAGCGTGTCTGCCCTGCATGCCGCTGTGATACGGATGAATTTGATGACATTAAGTAAATCGCAGGTTGTCGAACGCGCTGTATTCGTAGAAAGACCGACAAAAATCTGTCAACAAGAATCAGTACAGATGCTCATGAAGACTGTCATGCCGGACATCATGCTCGAATACCATCTGGCCCAGGAGGAAAAAGAATGACCAATACCAACAAATCAGAAATTATTTCTACGGATGCGATGGCCAAAGCCATCGATCACACCATTCTAAAACCGGATGCCGTCCCGGCGGATATCGAGAAACTCTGTGAGGAGGCCGGAGAGCATGCTTTTGGGGCGGTGTGTGTCAATTCATGTCATGTGTCTCTGGCGGCCAAGCTGCTTTCCGGCAGCCCGGTACAGGTCTGCTCGGTGGTGGGTTTTCCTTTGGGAGCCATGGATACGACGGCAAAGGCTTTCGAGGCCAAAACAGCTTTTAGAGCCGGAGCCTCCGAACTGGATATGGTCATCAATATGGGCGCTTTGAAGTCCGGCGATCTAAAAACCGTGGCAGCCGATATTCGGGCCGTAAAAGATGTTAATGCCAATGATGTGGTGTTGAAAGTCATTATCGAAACCTGTCTGCTGACCCGGGAAGAGAAAGTTCAAGCCTGTGAACTTTCTAAGCAGGCCGGCGCCGATTTTGTCAAAACCAGCACCGGCTTTTCCACCGGCGGAGCGACCATCGAAGATGTTCAACTCATGAAAGCCACCGTGGGGGAGGGCATGCAAGTCAAGGCCAGTGGCGGCATCAAAGATTGGGCCGTGGCAGAGGCCATGCTCAAGGCCGGTGCCAGTCGAATCGGTACCAGCTCGGGCATTGCGATCCTGAAGGGTGCATCAAGATAAAGCAAAGGTTAAATATGGCCAGCTGTTTATACTTTCGGTTCCCGATCAAGGCGCTAAAATTTCGGATGCTATCCTGATCGTGTTATTCACGCGCAAAAATTTGAGAATCTTTCGTTTACAAGCTTGTAGTTGATCTATCATTCTTTTTCTGTCTATACCAATCGCCAGAAGTACGTTCTGAAAAAATAAATGGACCGCTTTTCACTCGAATCGGAACATTAATATGAGTGAAGGGAGATATAACTGTACTATGGCCGAACCGTTTATCCAAGCCAAACACCGCGTCTTGCGCCGTAGTGTTAAATCCTTCTGCGAGCAGGAGCTCGGTCCCATTGCCGCTCAACTAGATCAAGAGGGACGATTCCCCTGGGAGGTGATGGAAAAGATGGGCCCCTTGGGCTATTTCGGGATTCAAGTGGCCCAGGAACTCGGCGGTGCCGACCTGGACAGCCTGAGTTATGCCATCATCATCGAGGAAGTGAGCCGGGTGAGCGGCGGTATCGGTCTTTGTTTGAGCGTTCATAATAGTGTGGCGGTCTATCCGATCGTGCGGTTTGGCACTGAGCAGCAACATCAACGCTGGGTAAAACCTTTGGCAAGTGGGCAGAAAATCGGTGCTTTTTGTTTGACCGAGCCCAATGCCGGATCAGATGCCTCGGGTATAACCGCCACAGCCATTCTGGATGGCGACCACTATGTAATCAATGCCAACAAGGTGTTCGTTACCAACGGCGGTGTGGCTGATATCTGCCTCATCTTCGTGCGCACAGATCCGGGTGCCGGGCGCAGAGGAATCAGCGTGGTGGTCGCCGAACGGGGAACGCCGGGCTTTGTGGTTGGGGATTTGGAAGAACTCTCCGGTGTGCGCGCCAATCCGGTGAGCTCTATCCGCTTGTACGACTGCAGTGTGCCTAAGGAAAACCTGTTAGGTTCACCGGGTATCGGTTTGAAAATCGGATTGGTGGCCCTGGATGCCGGACGTATCGGTATAGCGGCCCAAGCCTTGGGTATTGCGCAGGCTGCCTTGGAAGAGGCCATCCGCTATGCCAATCAGCGCCAGCAATTTGGGGTGCCCCTGGCCAAGCATCAGGCTATTCAAATGATGATTGCCGACATGTCCACCCAGGTGGATGCCGCCCGCATGATGGTGTACCGTGCTGCCTGGCTCAAGGATCAAAAGCAGTCGTTTACGAAAGCTTCGGCCCAGGCCAAACTCTTTGCGGCTGAGGCCGCCGGCAAGGTGACCGATCTGGCTGTCCAGATTCATGGTGGCTACGGATACTCCAAGGCATATGCGGTAGAACGCTATTGGCGTGATGCGCGGGTGACACGGATTTACGAGGGCACATCCGAGGTTCACCGCATGGTGATTGCGCGGGAGGCGCTGCGTGAAGACACCTAAAGGCAGGGTACCAGGCGTCAAGGATTCGAGGATTCGAGGACTATCGGGTTTCTTGAGTTTATTGAGTTGCTAAATGGCATTTTGGCGATAGGTAAGTCGATTGCGGTTCGCACCCAAGAAACCCAACGAACGCAATGAACACAACAAACTAAATAGAGAAGCAAAAGCCTAATAGCCTGACAGTCTGAACAACAAAAAAAATTGTAACGGAGTAAAATAAGTGTTTCAAGTCATCGTCTGCATTAAATCGGTGGTTACAGCGGCGCCCAAAGGCGTGGCGCGGCGGACACCCGAGAACAGCCGGCTCAATCCCTTTGACCGGCCGGCTCTCGAAGCGGCCCTCCAGCTTAAATCCGCAACGCAGGGCAATGTGACAGCGGTTTCCATGGGGCCTCGTGTAAGCAGCGAGACTTTGACCGAAGCCCTGGCCATGGGTGTAGACCGGGCTGTTTTGGTGAGCGATCCGGCCCTTCAAGAATCCGACACCCTGGTGACTGCGCGGGTACTGGCCGCTGCGGTTAAGGTGTTGGGGCCCTATGATCTACTGATGTTTGGCACCCGCACGGCTGATAGTGATACCGGCCAAGTCGGTCCCCAAACCGCATCATTGATGGACATACCGTTCCTGAGCCGTGTAACCCAAATCGACCCCGAAGGCGAAAATTGGACAATTGAACGCCGTATGGATGATTGGACCGAGACGTGGCGGGTTGCTTTGCCGATGGCCATGACCATTGACCCACGTGCATACCCACCCCGACCGGTGAGTTTGGTCGGTGTATCACAAGCCTTTGATCAGCCGCTCATCGAAACATTAACGCTTAAAGATATACATCTATCTGAAGATGTGGTGGGTTTAAGCGGTTCACCGACTCGCGTGGCCCGCCTCGAGAAGGTCAAACAGGACAGAAACTGCACCATGTTAACGGGTGATCCCCAAACACAGGCTGCTGCGCTGATGGATCATCTTACCCAGGCAGGCATTTTATGATTCTGGGCTTCATAGCTAAACCATTTTCGATCTAACTTTTTCCGGAACGAATTTCTGACTACTGATAAACAGGAAAATCGATACAATCGCATGAATAAGAAATCCATCTGGGTAATCGGAGATCTCCGTAACCAGCGATATTGGCAGGACAGCCTTAAGGTTTTGACCAAGGCACTTCCCTTTGCCCAGGCGGCCGAGGCAACGCCGACAATGATCCTGATGTCGTCACCGGAAGCGGATAAAAAGGCAACAGGGACAATCGATGTCAGTACGTGCATGACAGTCGATGCAGCGGCGGAAGAGTCCGCACAGCATGGCGCCCGAGTCGTACTTTGTTGGGAACATCCGGAACTGGCGGTGCCGCGGACGGATGCGTATGCAACTGTATTGTCAGGCATGATTAAAAAGTCCAAACCCTGGCTGGTCCTGGTTCCCTTAAATGATTTTGGGCGGGAACTTGCCGCCTTTTGTGCCCAATATTGCCAGGCCGGCATGATCGCCGATTGTGACGAACTCGCGTTCCTGGAGGGACAGGTCGTGGGCCGTTGCCCGGCCTGGGGCGGGCAAATTATGGCTGACATTACCTTGGCCGATGGATGGTCGACAGCGCTGGTTTCGGTAGTGCCCCGAGGTGTAGGTTTGCAGAAAGATGGCCATGCAAGGGGACATGTTGAAAAGATCCATCTTGACGATGTGACCGTCAAAGCGGGGGCTACCCTCCTGCAACGTTCCTTGGTATCTGTTGAGGGACGTCGTCTCGAGGAGGCTCGCATCGTGGTGGCCGGTGGCGCCGGTATCGGTGACATGCGCGGTTTCGGCCGGGTGCGTGAACTGGCTGCCGCCCTGGGGGGCGAGGTTGGGGCCACACGCCCACCCGTAATGAACCACTGGGTGGACGAGGAATGTCTCATTGGTCAAACGGGCGTCAGCATACGGCCTGAATTATTGATCACCGTTGGCACCTCCGGTGCAGTCCAGTATACGGCCGGCATCACGGAATCCAATTTAATTGTCGCCGTCAATCGAGATCCGGCGGCGCCAATTTTCCAGATGGCGGATATTGGTATAGAGGCCGATGCAACTGCGCTGTTACCACCTTTGATTCAACAGACCCAAAAGATGGCCATGCGCCGGCTGGCGGACGCATCCTGCCGGATCGATGACATCGATTCAACCCCACGCGGTGGATTTGGGATGTTGGTACAACAGCTACGTGAGGCCCGCGACTGGACGCCTGATGATCTGGCCCGCAAAACCGGTCAGACACCCGACTTCATAGCCAATGTCGAAGCCGACCGAATGTCGCCGCCGGTCGGATTTATTCTGCGCATGGCCCAGGCCATGGAGGTAGATCCTGGTACTTTTCTGAATCCGGAAGAAAAGACAGCCATTCAAGACCAACGCGTCCAGGCATATTATCAGCGTACGCAAAATTATAATTATAAAACCTTGACACCGGATGCAGAGAACAGCCACCTGCGAGCCTTCATGGTTAGCATTGAACCGCACCTAACTCACAAACCGGTGGCGTATAAACATGAAGGCGAGGAATTCATTTTCGTGATGAATGGTGAGCTGGAGTTTAGCTTGGGCGCCAATACCCATGTGCTTAAGACCGGTGAATCGATTCATTTCAATTCTGATCTGCCCCATAAACTCAAAAATCCTACGGCTGAAATTACACAATGCTTGGTGGTTGTTTATACGATTTAGAAAGGAAGAAATATGAAAGTCGTTGCATTCAACGGCAGTGCCCGCAAAGACGGTAACAGCGCTATTATGACCAGATGGGTCTTTGAGGAACTGGAAAAAGATGAAGAGGCTCAGGGTACCATGCGTACATTGGGCCAGAATATGGCTTGGCTTTTAAAACGGATTGCATAAAATTCAAATTTAGGAAGGTGATCGGTTTCGATGCTATATAGAAAAATACCTAAAACCGGAGAGGCGCTTTCCATTCTGGGATTTGGTTGTATGCGACTTCCCGTGACCAGAGAAGGCCGCATAGACGAACCGCGTGCGACCCGGCAGGTAAGGGCTGCCATAGACCGCGGTGTCAATTATTTGGATACGGCCTGGCCCTACCACGCCGGGGAGAGTGAAAAATTTCTGGGACGCGCCCTGTCGGACGGCTACCGCGAGCGGATAAAACTGGCCACCAAGCTGCCATCCTGGATGATCGAAAGCCGCGCGGACATGGATACCTATCTCAATACTCAGCTGGAAAAGTTGCAAACAGATCGCATCGACTACTACCTTTTACACGCGCTGGCCGGGGGGCCATGGGACCATCTGCTGTCGTTGGGCGTGACCGAATTTCTCGACCAGGCCAAAGCTGACGGCCGTATTATCAATGCCGGTTTCTCATTTCACGGCATATTAAATGATTTTAAACGGATCGTGGATGCCTACCCCTGGGAATTTTGCCAGATCCAATACAATTTTCTGGATGAAAAAAATCAGGCCGGTACTGAAGGCCTGCAGTATGCCGCCCATAAAAATCTAGGCGTGGTCGTCATGGAACCGCTGCGCGGTGGCAATTTGGGACTGCCCATACCGCCTTCGGAAGTGGATGCCATATTTAAGCAAGCCAAAATCGACCGCACACCGGTGGAATGGGCCTTGCGCTGGATATGGAATCATCCGGAAGTTACCGTCGTGCTTTCAGGAATGAATGAAGAAGATCATATTAATGAAAATTTGGCTATTGCCGCCCAGGCCAAACCCAATTCACTTACCGCAGATGAGTTGCAGCTGATTAAAAGAGCTGGTCACAAGTACCGGGAGCTCATGAAAGTCGCTTGTACCGGGTGCGGTTATTGTATGCCCTGTCCCTCGGATGTGGCCATACCCCGTTGTTTTGAGGTGTACAACAAGATGCATATGTTCGGCAATATGGAAGAGGCCAAGTTCAGCTATGCGTTGAGCATGGGCGGCGTTTTCAGCGGAACACCTGCCTATGCATCGCAGTGTACGCAATGCGAAGAGTGCCTGGAGAAATGTCCCCAGAACATCGAGATTCCCGATTTCTTGGAGATCGTGGCCGAGGAGATGGAGGATGCCGGTCTGGAACAACGAATTGCCATGGCCAAGAAAATGCTCAATATGGAATAATTTTTCATGATCTAAATCAGAGGATCATCTCCCGATGTGTTGTAGTAGTGCTGTTGGTAGAAGCCTTATCGAAATCGGGATCGCTATCGGGATCGAAATGGTATTAGACCATGAAAAATTATGAGACGCGACTTCGTCGCTATAAATAAGAAAGAGAATAAGGTTGAAATCAGCACATTCTATCGTGATTGTAAAAAGTTATTTGATCGGGTCAATTATCTTATTGATTCTTTTGACGGGCTGTGGTGCCAAGAGCCAGACCCAATTGGAGCGTGAAAAGCGGATGCACAACTCAAAACAGTATCAGGATGGCAAGTTTAAAAATCCCCTCGATGTGCCCCTGATGGCGCCGGGATCGACCTGGAAATACATCAAAAAAAGCTTCTTCACCAAAAGAATCGATCCCAAACCTACTGGCGAGATACCGCTTAAACCCATGCGGTCAAAGGATTGGGCCGAGATCGACGCGGATAAACTCATTTTTGCCTGGTTGGGCCACTCCAGCATTCTGATCACCATGGGTGGGGTAACTGTTTTAGTGGACCCGGTGCTGGAAAAACGGGCTTCGCCCTTTGCCTGGTTCGGACCCAAACGTTTTCACCCGGCGCCGGTGTCCGCAGAGGGCCTGCCGCCCATCGACGTGGTCTTGATCACTCACGATCACTATGATCACCTGGAGGCATCCACTATCAAATACTTAGCAGATAAGGCTGGCGTATTTTTGGTGCCCCTGGGAATCGGCGGATTATTGGAAAAATGGGGAATTGCGCCGGATAAGGTTGTGGAACTGGACTGGTGGGAGAATCACAAGGTGGCTTCTTTGACGCTGACAGCCACGCCGGCATTGCACTACGCCAGAAGAGGACTATTTGACGGCGACAAGCGCTTGTGGTGTTCTTGGTCTATTCAAGGAAACAACAAAAAGATATTTGTCAGCGGAGATTCCGGTTATTTTGATGGATTTAAAAAAATCGGTAGAAAATTGGGGCCATTCGATCTGACCTTTCTGAAAATTGGATCCTATGACGACATGTGGAAACAGATCCATATGACCCCCGAAGAGGCGGTTCAACAGCACCAGGATCTGCTTGGTGGCGCGATGGTACCATTACACTGGGCAACCTTTGACCTGGCCCTGCACCCCTGGTACGAACCCATAGAAAGGGCTCTTACCGCAGCCAGCAAATCTGAAACTCGCATCATCACCCCCACTATCGGCGAGCTCGTGAACCTGAACCAGGTACCGGATACAAGCGATTGGTGGCGACGGGTGGCGACGCCATAAGTTCTATGAAATCATCTGGCAAAACAAAATGATCAATTGAGCAGAGGAGACTTTTCCTCCACCGGATAGTTGGCCATCAGCCATTCATCCCAGCCGCCTTTGAGAATAAAAACGCGTGAGTATCCCAACGCGCTTAATTTACGTGCCAAACTGACACTGGTTCCCTCCCTGGGTCAGGCTCAGTAGAGGACCAGGGCTTTGTCCCTGGAAAAGTCTCTAGACCAGGATTCAAACTGCTTGGGCGCCCCGCGTACCGCACCCTTGATTTTAACCGGGCTGTCGCGCCAGGCCTTGGTCGTGCGCACATCGATGATGATCACTTCCGGATTATCCATAATATGCTTGAGTTGATCGATGGTGATGAGCGGATTACCGGCGGCTGCCAAAGTCCAAGAAGGGATCGCCAAAAGAGCCCATAATAAACTAACAGGAACAATATATTGGGAAAGACTATTGCTTTTCATATTGTCTCCTGCTTAAACGCTAGTGGTCGTATTAGCCTGGATGAGATAGTTGCGCATCATACCGGCATACCTGTGTTCCAGGTTGTGGCAATGGTATAGAGACATACCGAGTTTGAATTTACGCGGATTCCTTGAGTTGAGAGCGTCGTCCGGGTTGAGACCCTTATCCTTGCTCAGCTGTGTGGGTAAAGTTCTGGATTCTACAGCTTGTTCCACAATTCGAACCGTCATCAGACTCAGGGCAGCACCATTGGGCAGTTCAGGGTTGCCGCCCATCATACCACGTCGCCCGCGGCCAGGCATGATTTGTGACGATCCATCATCAAATGCTTGGCCTAAAAGCCGTAAACGATCACCCACAGCATACTTGGAAAAATCTGCCCATATGTCAAGCCGTTCACCAGGGCCCAACATTACGGTAGGAGAGACCCATGGTTCGCTTAGCAGTCCGCCATCGGTACCCAATATCGTCATCGGCGTACCATCCGACCAGGCCAGGTTGTAGGCGCGGGCATTGGAGCCGTCAAGGTTAACAATTTGCGGCGTGTAATCATGCTGGCATTCCTGTTTAGTATATACGCTTGATTGCCGGGATCAGTTCCGAATTGGTGTTGTTTCTGCGAAGGATCGAACGCGAAAGGTATACGGCCAGGCCCAAACCCAATAGCGTAAATATGACCAGGGCCAGGGCGTTATTTATGCCGAGTAAAAGTGAGAGTCGACCGGCCGAAAGCGCACCCAGCAACAGACCCAGAACCGGGACGATATATATGATAAACGTGTATTTCAGGAGGGTGCCGGAGTTGATTTGGAACGACACCAAAGCTCCCTTTTTGGCGTGTAGGCTGTTGCTGGTTTTTACCAGCATAGTGTTGCTGCCACTGTGCAGGATGGTGCAATGGGATTTGCTGGCACAGCTAGCGCAGGCACTTTTTCTTTGGGCCCGCACGTAAGCGTAGCCATTTTCAACTTTTTCAACAACGCCTTTTTCAATGCTCATTTGTCAGTCTACCTTATATCCTGGTACCTGTCTCCAACATTTCTTGTGAACCATCCTACTTAAGGGGAGACAGTATCTATCACTTTGTGGTACATACAGATAATATAAGGATTCGAACATGATCGTCAATTCTATTCAAACGAAATCAGACACAAATGCACAATCACAACATTCATATCGGGTAACATACGCATCAGTTTCATAGCGACGACATCAAGGGCGAGCGTAATACCTGCCGCGTTATTGCCTTGACGCTCACCATGATGGTGATCGAGATTGCGGCTGGAAGTCTGTCCGTGATCCTATCGATTGTGACACATTATTATTTCCACACAAGACCGCTATTCATTTCGGGGGCAAGCAGATCCGCTAAAGCCGATTGAATGCTGCTGTCAATCGACTGGCCAACTACAAAGTCCCCGCCGAAGCGGAATTTATAGCGGAGATGCCCAAGAGCGCTACCGGCAAAATTTTGAAGCGTGTATTGCGTGATGAGGCTGCCAAAGGGGAGGAGGACTAAAAAGGGACCGGTTTACC